>Ga0302319_10002565_pt1 | contig 38993 bp, 36 predicted proteins | sample Bog_T0_2_FD_203319 | JGI IMG/M metagenome (GOLD analysis project Ga0302319, IMG submission 203319) | Peat permafrost microbial communities from Stordalen Mire near Abisko, Sweden - Bog_T0_2 | ecosystem: Environmental > Terrestrial > Soil > Wetlands > Peat | place: Sweden: Abisko, Stordalen Mire... | reverse complement strand
CAGCAGGTGCTGGACCTGGACCACGCTTCGCCGCAGTACCATGCCTTCGTGGACGCCTACCTGAAGCGCCCCGGCGCCTGGACCGCAGCCCGGACCCAGGACCTGCAGGTGGTCGACCCCTGGTACTGGGAGACCGACGGCAACTGGCCCCAGGGCTTCCGTTCGCCGATGCGCGCGACCCTGCGCTGCGGGCTGGACATCCCGAAGGACGGCGACTATGCCTTCGGCGCCAGCGCGTCGGTGCTCACCTCGATCCGCATCGACGGCAAGGTGGTCTTCCGCCGCGACGGGGCCGATCCGGCCGCCCGCGAGGAGGCGGCCAAGTCCATTCCGGACAGCAAGGTGAAGGTGGGCAACGAGGCCGAACGCCGTGGCGTGCTGGGCGCGGCCCTGCACCTGGCGGCGGGAACGCACCGCTTTGAAATCGAGCAGGTCATCTTCAACGAGCGGCCCGGGTTCAACGTGCTGCTGCGGCCCATCTGGAAGGCCCCGGGCGGGACGGCGGAGACGCTGCCCCTGGAGCGCCTGATCCCGTCGCCCCCGGCGGGCCGCTGAGCCGCCCGCCCTCTCCTCAGGACGCCCCGTGAAAAAGCGCCTACTCAGCGTCGTCACCGCCTGCTACAACGAGGAGGGCAACGTCGAAGCCCTGGCCGAGGCGGTGAAGAAGGTCTTCGCCGGCATGAAGGCCTACGACTATGAGCACATCTTCATCGACAACAGCTCAAAGGACGGCACCGTCGCAGCCCTCAGGCGCATCGCGGCGAAGGACAAGCGAGTCAAGTTCATCGTCAACGCCCGCAACTTCGGCCACATCCGCTCGCCCTTCCACGCGCTGCTGCAGGCCAAGGGCGAGGCCGTCATCTCAGTGGTGGCCGATTTCCAGGATCCGCCCGAGCTGATCCCGGTCCTGGTCGCAAAATGGGAGGAAGGCTACAAGATCGTCGCCGCCGTGAAGAGCCAGAGCGAGGAGTCCCCCCTCTTCTTCGCGCTGCGGCGCCTCTATTACTGGATCGTGACCAGCCTGGCCGAGGTGCAGCTCATCAAGAACTTCACCGGCTTCGGGCTGTACGACAAGCGGGTCATCGAGATCCTGCGGGAGCTCGACGACCCCTACCCCTATTTCCGGGGCCTGATCTCGGACATCGGCTTCGAGCCGGCGCTGGTGCCCTACCTGCAGCCCCAGCGGCGGCGGGGCATCACCAAAAACAACTTCGGCACCCTCTACGATCTGGCCATGCTGGGCATCACCACCCACTCCAAGGTCCCGCTGCGCCTGGCGGCGATGCTCGGGTTCGTGATGTCGGCGGGCTGCTTCGTCGTCGCGGCGGGCTACCTGGCCTACAAGCTGGTGTTCTGGCAGCAGTTCTCCGTGGGCATCGCGCCCCTGGTGATCGGGTTCTTCCTGACCGCTTCGGTGCAGCTCCTGTTCATCGGCATCATCGGAGAATACCTCGGCAACATTCACACCCAGGTGCTCAAGCGCCCCCGCGTCGTCGAGAAGGAAAGGGTCAACTTCTGATGGCCATGCGCAGGGTCCTTCTGACCGGGGGCAGCGGCTTCATCGGCCGGAACCTGCTGGCCTCGCCCTTGGGCGCGAACTATGAGTTCCTCAGCCCCGGGCACCGGGAGCTGGACTTGGTCGACACGGACCAGGTCGACGCCTTCTTCAGGGCCAACCGGGTCGACGCCATCGTCCATGCGGCGGGGAAGCCCGGCCACCGCAACGCCCCGGACCACGACGCCCTCTTCTACAGCAACACCCGCCAGTACTTCAACCTCGCCCGGCACGCTCCCGAGGTGGAGCGCATGATCGTTATCGGGTCGGGGGCCTCCTACGGCATGGAGCACTACCTGCCGCGCATGCAGGAGGGCTACTTCGGGGTGCACGTCCCCAAAGACGAGCACGGGTTCATGCTCTACGTCACCGGCCGGGACATCGCCCGCAGCGCCAACATCGTGGACCTCAGGGTGTTCGGGGTCTTCGGGCCGGGCGAGGACTACGCCATCCGCTTCATCTCGAACATGATGTGCAAATGCGTGCACGGCCTGCCGCTGACGGTGAAGCAGGACCGGCGCATGGACTACCTCTGGGTCGGCGACCTGGCCCCGGTCCTGGACGCCCTGCTGTCCGGCGAGCCCCGCCACCGCGCCTACAACGTGACCCCGGACGAGACCGTGTCGCTGGTGGACCTGGCCCACCGCATCCGGGCCGTGTCCGGCAAGGACCTCGAGATCCGCGTCGGGGCCCCGGGCCAGGGCCGGGAGTATTCCGGGGACAACGCCCGCCTCAGGGCCGAATGCCCCGCCTTCATCCCCACCCCCTGGGAGCGCTCCCTGCCGATGCTCTACCGCCACTACGTGGAGCACTCCCACGAGATCCGCCGGGAGGCCCTGCTCCATGACAAGTGAAAAAGTCAAGGTCGCCGACTACATCGCCCGCCGCCTGGCGCTGACGCACGGGGTCACCCAGGTCTTCATGGTCACCGGCGGCGGGGCCATGCACCTCAACGACGCCTTCGGCCGCCAGGCCGGGCTCCATGTGGTCTTCAACCACCATGAGCAGGCCTGCGCCATCGCCGCCGAGGGCTACGCCCGGGTCGCCGGGAAGCTGGCCGTGGTCAACGTGACCACCGGCCCCGGGGGCACCAACGCCCTCACCGGGGTCCTGGGGCAATGGACCGACTCGGTGCCGGCGCTGTACGTCTCCGGGCAGATCAAGCAGGAAACTTCGGTCCACCACCAGCCGGAGCTGGCATTGCGCCAGTTGGGTGACCAGGAAGTGGACATCATCCGCATCGTGGCGCCGATCACGAAGTATGCCCGCACCCTGCGCGACCCGAGGCAGGCAAGGGCCATGCTTGATGAGGCGGTGCGCACGGCCCTCGAGGGCAGGCCCGGCCCGGTGTGGCTGGACGTCCCCCTGGACGTGCAGGGCGCGCTGGTCAGCGAGGACCAGATGCTGGACGCCGTCCCGGACGCCGCGGCGGCGGCCCCGGCCGGGGTCCTGGGGCCGGCGGCGGCGGCCGGCGCCGTGGCCGAGGTCCTCAGGCTCCTGGCCGCCTCCAGCCGCCCGGTGCTGCTGGCGGGCCACGGAGTGCGCGTGGCCGGGGCCCAGCAGGACCTGCTCAAGCTGGTGGCGCTGCTGAAGGTCCCGGTGCTGGGCACCTTCAACGGCACGGACCTCATCCCCTCGGCGCACCCCAATTTCGCCGGCCGCATCGGGACCATCGGCGGCAGGGCCGGCAATTTCGTGCTGCAGAACGCCGACCTGCTGCTGTCCCTGGGATCCCGAAACAACATCCGCCAGGTCAGCTACGGGTGGAAGACCTACGCCCGCGGCGCCAAGAAAGTGGTCGTGGACATCGACCCGGCGGAGCTCGGCAAGCACACCGTCGTGCCCGACCTGCCCGTGTGCATGGACGCCGGCGCCTTCATCCGGGCCCTGTCCGCGGCGGCCTCGGCGGTCGCCCTGCCGGACTGGTCCCCCTGGCTGGCCTGGGCCCAGGAGCGCAAGCGGCGCTACCCGGTGGCCCCGGCGCCGGCCGCCTCGGGGCCCGTGAACCCCTACCGCTTCGTGGCCAGGCTCAGCGCGGCGCTCGGCGAGGGAGCGGTGGTGGTCACGGCCAACGCCACCCCCTCGATCGCCGGCTTCCAATCGGCGGACATCAAGCCGGGACAGCGCTGGCTGTGGAACTCCGGCTGCGCCAGCATGGGCTGGGACCTGCCCGCGGCCGTGGGCGCCTCCTGCGCGCTGGGCCGGGGCCAGGTGGTCTGCCTCTCGGGCGACGGCAGCAGCATGCTCAACATCCAGGAGCTGGCGACCATCGCCCAGAACCGGCTGCCCATCAAGATCTTCCTGTTCAACAACGGCGGCTACAGCTCGATCCGCCAGACGCAGGCGGCCTACTTCGAGCGGCGCTGGGTGGGCATCGACGCGGCATCGGGGGTCGGGTTCCCGGACTTCGTCAAGCTGGCCGGGGCCTTCGGGCTGAAGGCGGAGCGCCTCACCGACGAGGCGGACGCCGACGCCGTGATCCGCTCGGTGCTGGCCGAGGCGGGGCCAGTGCTGTGCGAGGTGGTGCTGCCCACGGACTACGCCTTCGAGCCCAAGCTGTCCTCGGCGCGCCTCCCCGACGGGCGCATGGTGTCCAAGCCGCTTGAGGACCTGTCGCCCCTGCTGGACCGGGACGAGTTCCGCTCGAACATGATCATCCCGGTCCTGGAGGAATAGGGTGGCCACGGACGCCGCCCTTTTTCTCGACCTTGACGGGACCCTCTGCGACTCGAAGCCGGGCATCGTGCGCTGCATCCGCCATGCGATGGAGGGCATGGGGCAACCGCTCGACCCCGGGCGCGACCTGGACTGGTGCCTGGGCCCTCCCCTCAATGGGTCCCTGGCCCGCCTGCTCGGGACCGGGGACGCCGGGACCGTGGCGAGGGCGGTGGAGCTCTACCGGGAGCGCTACCGCACCCAGGGCATCTACGAGGCCGAGCTCTACCCCGGCATGCTCCCAGTCCTGCAGGACCTGGCCGCGGACTGGCGCCTCTGCGTGGTGACCAGCAAGCCGGAGCCCTTCGCCGTGGAGCTGGTGAGGCACTTCTCCCTGGACGGCCTCATCAAGGGCGTCCACGGCAGCCTGCTGGACGGCACTCGCTCGGCCAAGATCGAGCTGGTGGCCCACGCCCTGGCGGCCGAGGGGCTGTCCGCGGAGCGGGTCATCATGGTGGGGGACCGGGAGCACGACATGGAGGGGGCCCTGGCCAACGGGGTGAAGGCCCTGGGCGCCCTGTGGGGCTATGGGTCAAGGGTGGCCCTGCAGGCCGCCGGCGCATTGGTCACGCTGGAACGCCCGCAGGACCTGCCCCCGGCCCTGCGCGGAATGCTGCCCGCCAGGGCGTGACGGGCGTGACAAGCGCCACGGCGTGGCGGCTTGCCCGACCCCGCTGAATTTGCTTACAATGGCGGGCATTTACTCAAGGAGAGCCGTGTCAAACAGCGACAAGATATTCGACGAACTGTTCGTCCTGGACCTGGCCAACAACCATTGGGGCAAGCTCGAACGGGGCCTGAAGATCATCGAGGACTACAGCCGCGTGGTCCGCTTCAATTCCGTGAAGGCCGCGATCAAGCTTCAGATCCGCGATGTCGACAATTTCATCCACAAGGACTTCAGGGACCGCGCCGACATCCGCTACATCAAGAAGACCCTGGACACCAAAATGAGCAACGCCGACTACGCCGTCATGGTGGACGCCATCCGCAAGGCGGGCTGCCTGCCCATGGCCACCCCCTTCGACGAGGCCTCGGTCGACTTCTGCGTGAAGCTGAACCTGGACCTCATCAAGATCGCCAGCTCGGACGTCAACGACTGGTTCCTGATCGAGAAGATCGCGGCCACCAAGAAGCCGGTCATCGTCTCCACGGGCGGCTCGAGCCTGAAGGACATCGACGACCTGGTGCGCTTCTTCAACCGCCGCAACATACCCCTGGCCATCAACCATTGCGTCTCGATCTACCCGTCCGAGGACGCGGAGCTCGAGATCAACCAGGTCGACTTCCTGAAGAACCGCTACCCCGAAAACGTCATCGGCTTCTCCAGCCACGAGTACCACGACTGGGAATTCTCGATCATGATGGCCTACGCCAAGGGGGCCAGGACCTTCGAGCGCCACATCGACATCCAGAGCGGCGACATTCCGGTGTCCCCCTACTGCTCGCTGCCCGCGCAGGCGGACAAGTGGTTCAAGGCCTTCCACAAGGCGCAGGAGATGTGCGGGGCCCCCGGGACCCAGAAGCGCATCCCGCCGGCCAAGGAGACCGCCTACCTCGACGGGCTGATCCGCGGTGTCTACGCGCGCGAGGACCTGAAGAAGGGGCGCAAGCTGGTGGACGAGGACGTGTACCTCGCCATTCCCTGGCAGAAGGGGCAGATGTCCTGCCGCGAATTCATGCGCGGCGAGAAGCTGGTCGTGGACATCGCCAAGGACAAGCCCGTGGGGGTTTCGGACATCGAAAGCCCCTACGCCCCCTGGGATCCGGAATCCGAGCGCTGAGCCCCCGGGCTCAGCGCGCCGGCGGGCTGCACTCCAGCAGGGGCAGGTCCCAGCCGTCCTGGGCCACCTTGCGGCAGGCGTAGCCGACGGCCTCCAGGTCGGCCACGCACTTGGCCGTGGTCTCGACCCCGTCGACGAAGTGGGTCTCGATGATGATGCGCGGGGAGAAGCGGGCGAAGAAGGCCCGGTCCGTGAAGACCACGTTTTCGGCCCCCTCCACGTCGCATTTGATGAAGTCCACCCGGCTGAGCCCGCAGGCGTCGGCGATGGCGCTGAGGGTGTAGGAGGGGACCTTCACCACCGCCCCGCGGTTGCCGCCCACAATGGGCACGGCGCTTGCGCCCATGTTGCCCTCGCAGGAAAACTCCACCCCCGTGTTGTCCTTCCACACGGCCCCCTCCAGCAGGCGGATCGGGCTGGGGCAATAGCGGGCGAAGTTGGCCAGGTTCACCTTGACGCATTCCGCGCTGATCCGGTCGGCCTCCACGGCCACCACCAGCCCGCTGGCGCCCGTGGCCTGGGCGAACAGCATGGACGTGAGTCCCGAGTAGGCGCCCAGGTCCAGGACGGTCATCCCCTCCTGGAGCCCGGCGAAGCCCAGGTACTGGCGGGTCGTCACCACCGGCTCGGCGAAGCCCGGGAACAGGATGGGGTAGGCTTCAAAGCCGACGACGTCATGGTAGCGGGGCGTTGAGTAGTCCACGAAATGGCCGTCGCCCAGCTTCAGGGGCCGCACGCCCGAGAACAGAAAATCGAACTCGTCCAGGGCGTCGCCCAGGTAGATGGTGTGCCCGGCGGCGATGCGCAGCGTGTCCGTTCCCCGGGTGATGTCGATGAAGGCGCCCGTCGTCCTGAACCGCAGGCCCAGCCGCGCCGCCTTGCGCTTCAGCGTGAGGGGATACAGGGCCCTCAGGATCGGCTTCGGGACCAGATCACGGACAAGATTCTTCAGCGTTGCGCCCATCGATACCCCCGGCTAAGGCAGCTCCCATGCGTTGCAGCCTGTGATACTACAATCGCTGCAGCGGCCCGGTCGAGCGAAGAGTGGTCCCGACGGCCGTCCCGCCCCGCCCTTGGGTTGTCAGCAAGGGCCAAGCCCATTATAATTCTGGTTCGTAAACAGTCAGTGAACGTTAGGTTTTTCGGCTTTTTGGAGGCCCATCCGTGAAAGTGGTCATACTCGCCGGCGGCGCCGGAACCCGCATCAGCGAAGAGACGGACCTGCGGCCCAAGCCCATGATTGAGATCGGCGGGAAGCCGATCCTGTGGCACATCATGAAGATCTATTCGAACTTCGGGTTCAACGATTTCATCATCTGCCTCGGCTACAAGGGCGAGATCATCAAGAAGTATTTCGCCGACTACCACCTGCACATGTCCGACATCACCTTTGACCTGCGCGAAGCCGGCATGGTGCGCCACAACAACCACACCGAACCCTGGCGGGTGACCCTGGTCGACACGGGCCTGAGCACGCTGACCGGGGGCCGCCTCCGGCAGCTGAAGTCCTACTTGGAGGGCGAAAAGGCCTTCCTGATGACCTACGGCGACGGCGTGGCGGACGTGGACGTGGGCGCCCTGGTGAAATTCCATGAGGCCCACGGCAAGCTGGCCACGCTGACGGCGGTCACCCCCACCGAGCGCTTTGGCGTGCTGGGCATCTCCGAAGGCGGCAGGGTCGACAGCTTCCGCGAGAAGCAGCTGGTCAACGAGACCCAGATCAACGGCGGCTACTTCGTCCTCTCCCCCAAGGTCCTGGATTACATCCCCGAGGAGGACGTCCCCTGGGAGCGCGCGCCGCTGGAGCGCCTGGCCTCCGAGGGCAACCTGATGGCCTTCCGTCACGGCGGCTTCTGGCAGTGCATGGACACGCTGCGCGACAAGATCCTGCTCGAAGACCTCTGGAAAAAGGGAGGCGCCCCTTGGAAAACGTGGCGTTGAGGGAGTTCTACGCCGGCAAGCGGGTCTTCCTGACCGGACACACCGGCTTCAAGGGAGCCTGGCTCGCCTGGTGGCTCAAGGAGCTCGGCGCGGAGGTCAGCGGCTTCTCCCTGGCGCCCCAGGACCAGCGCGGCAACCTGTTCAAGCTCAGCGGGCTGGGCGGGGCCATGCCTTCGGTGGAGGGCGACCTCGCCGACCTCGCGGCGCTCGGGTCCGCGGTGGAAGCCGGCGCCCCCGAGATCGTGCTGCACCTGGCCGCCCAGCCCATCGTCCTGAGGTCCTACGAGGACCCCGTGGAGACCTACCGCAGCAACGTCATGGGCACCGTGAACCTGCTGGAGGCCTGCCGCCACTGCGCCTCGGTGCGCACGGTCGTGGTCGTGACGACCGACAAGTGCTACGAGAACAGGGAATGGCCCTGGCCCTACCGCGAGACGGACGAACTGGGCGGCCGCGACCCCTATTCCTCGAGCAAGGCCATGGCCGAGATCGCCGTGAGCGCCTACCGCCGGTCCTTCCTGGCGGCGCGCAACGTCGGCGTGGCCACGGCGCGCGCCGGCAATGTCGTGGGCGGCGGGGATTTCGCCCCCTACCGCATCATTCCGGACATCGTCGAAGCCATCGGCCTGGCCCGGCCCGCGGTGCTCAGAAACCCGGACGCGGTCCGGCCCTGGCAGCACGTGCTGGACGCCCTGCACGGCTACCTGGTGCTGGCCCTGCGCCTGCACCGCGACCCCTCCCTCGCGGGGGCCTGGAACTTCAGCCCGCGGGACACCACGAAGGAGCACAACGTCCTGGCCATCACCAAGAAGTTCATCGAAGTCATCGGCAAGGGATCCTACGAGATCGACCCTGCCACGCGGCGCGGCCACGAGGCCGCCTATCTGAGCCTGGATCCGAGCAAGGCGTCGCAGGGCCTGGGCTGGAGCCCGCGCTTCAGCACCGAGGGGGCCCTGGAGGCCACCGCCCGCTGGTACAAGGGGCACCTCAGCGACCCGGCGGGGGCCCGCGAACGGACCCTCGCCGAGATCCGCGCCTACATGCAGGGGGCCGCCCATGCCTGATGACCTGCAGGCCCTGCGGACCGGAATCCTCGAGTCCGTGGCCCGCTACCATGCCGCGGCCTTCCCGGCGAAGGGCTTCACGCCCGGCGCCAGCACGGTGCCCGTCTCCGGCCGCGTCTTCGACGCCTCGGACCTGGTGGGCCTCGTGGACTCCTCGCTCGACTTCTGGCTGACCACCGGCCGCTTCAACGACGAGTTCGAGAAGCGCCTCTCGGCCTACCTCGGCGCGCGCCGGCTTTACACCGTGAATTCGGGATCCTCGGCCAACCTGCTGGCCTTCGCCGCGCTCACCTCGCACCTGCTCGGCGACCGGGCCCTCAAGCCGGGCGACGAGGTGGTCAGCGTGGCCGCCGGCTTCCCCACGACGGTCAATCCGGTGCTGCTCTACGGCTGCGTGCCGGTCTTCGTCGACGTCGACCTCGCCACCTACAACACCACCCCGGAGCGCGTCGAGGCGGCGATCACGGACCGCACCCGGGCCATCTTCATGGCCCACACCCTCGGCAACCCCTTCGACGCCGAGAAGGTGGCGGCCATCGCCAAGAAGCGCGGCCTCTGGCTCATCGAGGACTCCTGCGACGCGCTAGGCACGACGCTGCGCGGCCGCAAGGTCGGCACCTTCGGGGACCTGGGCACGCTGAGCTTCTACCCGGCGCACCACATCACCATGGGCGAGGGCGGCGCCGTGTTCACCAACGACCCGCTGCTGGGCAAGGCGGTGGAGTCCCTGCGCGACTGGGGCCGGGACTGCTGGTGCGCCACGGGCGCCGACAACACCTGCGGCAAGCGCTACAACTGGACCCTGGGCGAGCTGCCGCCGGGCTACGACCACAAGTACGTGTACTCGCACCTCGGCTACAACCTGAAGATCACGGACATGCAGGCGGCCGTGGGCCTGGCCCAGCTCGGCCACCTGGACGAGTTCTCCGCCCGCCGGCGGGCGAATTTCGCCGCCCTCAAGGGGCTGCTGAAAGGCCTCGAGGACGTGCTGCTGCTGCCCGAGGCCACCGAGGGCGCGGACCCGTCCTGGTTCGGCTTCCCCATGACCGTGCGCCCGGGCGCTCCCTTCCGGCGCGACGACCTGCTCAAGCACCTCAACGCCGCCAAGATCGGAACGCGCCTGCTCTTCGCGGGCAACCTGACGCGCCAGCCCTACATGAAGGGGCGCAACTACCGCATCGCCGCCGGGCTCGAGAACACCGACACCATCATGCGCGACACCTTCTGGACCGGGACCTACCCCGGGCTGAGCGCCGAGATGCTGGAATACACGGCCGACTGCATCACGAAATTCGTCCGTAAATAGCCGCGGACGCCGTGCCCGGGAACGCTGAGCGGGCACGCCAGACTGGGTCGGCCGAAAGAAAGACCGAGGCCGCAGAAAGCAATCAGGCAGAGACCTGTGTGTATGGGCGACCTATCCCGGGATAGGTCGCCCATACACACTGGTCTCTGCCTGATCTGTTTTACGGATGCATCGCCTTATTCGGGCGCCTCATTCGCCGTGAGGCCGTCGCGCTCCCCGGGGGCGGCGTCCGCGTTCGCGGCTTCGTCGGGGCCGTCGGCCGCCGCGGCGACCCAGGCCTCGGGCAGCTGCTTGGCGGCCTTTGCGCCCAGGCGTTTCATCTCCTCGGCCTGGCTGACGATGCTGCCCCGGCCGTCGACCAGCTTGCGCTGGGCCTCCTCCTGCAGGCCCAGGGCGGACTTCATCGCGTCCTTGGCCGCCATGAAGTCCTTCAAAAAGCCGTGGAACTTGTCGTACAGCAGGCCCCCGCGCTTGGCGATCTCCTCTGCGTTGCGGTTGCGGCGCTCCTGGCCCCAGACCTGGTCGATCATCTTCAGGGTGCTGAACAGGGTGTTGGGCCCGACCACCACGATGCGGCGCTCCCAAGACTGCTGAAACAGGCCCGGGTCGCGCCGCAGGGCCACGCCCAGGGCCGGCTCCAGGGGCACGAACATGAGCGTGAACTCCGGCGAGCGCAGGCCCTCGAGCTGGCTGTAGTCCTTGTCCCCCAGGCCCTTGATGTGCCGTTTGAGCGAGGCCACCAGCTCGAGGGCTTCGGCCTCCTGCTCGGCCTCGCTGCGCGCCTCGGCCCAGCGGAAATAGCTGGTGAGGGAGGCCTTGGCGTCGATCACCACCTGCCGTCCCTCCGGAAGCAGGACCACCGCGTCCGGAAGCTGGGAGCGGCCGTCCTCGGCCTTGAGCTTCAGGCCGCGGCCCTGCAGCACGTATTCCTGGCCCTCCCGCAGGCCGGAGGCCTCCAGCACGCTGGCCAGCACCACCTCGCCCCAGGCGCCCTGGGCGCGGGTGTTGCTCTTCAGGCTCAGGGACAGGGTGCCGGCCTGCTCGTTGAAGGCGCGGTGGGACTCGGTCAGCAGGCGCACCTGCTCGGCCAGGCCGGCGCGGGAGGCGGAATCCTGCTGGTGGATGCGGTCCGCCAGGCCCTTGAGGTCGTCCAGGTTCTGGCGCAGAGGGGCCAAGACCCCTTCGAAATGGCGCGAAGCCTCGGCGCGGAGCTCCCCGCTCTTCTCGGTGAGGAGGCGTCCGGCCTCGAGGGCGATTTCGGAGCGGAGCCGGTCCAGCCGCTGCTGGTCCTCGGCCAGGCGCCGGCCCGACTCTTCGGCGGCCTGCTCCGCCCGGGCTGCGCGCTCCCGCAGCCCGGCCTCGTCCCGCCGCAGGCGCTCCAGTTCCGCCTGGCGGTCCGAAGCCTGCGCCTGGGCCGAGGAGGCCGCATGGCCGGCGGCGCGCAGCCCCAGCCAGTAGCCCAGCCCCAGCGCGGCCAGCCCACCGAAGATCCCGCCAAGCAACAGCAGCATGGACGTCCTCCCTCAGCGGCCCGGTCCGTCCCCGGGCCGCACCCACCTTACACCATCCCCGGCCGGCCCGCCCCTGCCACGCAAGGGCCCTCCACGCGCCGGCCCTGCGCAAGGGGGGGCCCCTTGCCCCCCCGTCCCGGCCCGGGGATAATCTGCCCAATGCTGAAGCGCGTCCATTCCCTCTTCGAGACCCTGGGCGATTTCGCGTCCTTCGCGGTCCGGGCCACCTGGAAGGGGGTCCGCCACCCGCTCAGGCCGGTTGAACTGGTCGAGCAGGCCTACTTCATCGGCTGGCAGACACTGCCCGTGGTGCTCTTCGCCGGCTTCTTCGCCGGGCTCAGCCAGACCCTGTTCCTCGAAAGCGAGCTGGACGAGTACGGCGCCAAAATGACCATCGGCCGGGTGCTCGGCATCACCGCCATCCGCGAGCTCGGGCCCCTGGTGGTGAGCCTCATGCTCATCGGCCGGGTGGGCGCGGCCTTCGCCGCCGAGATCGGCAGCATGAAGGTGAACAACCAGATCGAGGCCATCGAGGCCCTGGGCCAGGACGCCGAGCGCAAGCTGGCCACCCCGCGCATCTGGGGCATGACCCTCACCGCCCTGCCCGTCGTCCTGCTGACCGACCTCAGCGTCCTGGTCGGAGGCTGGGCCGTGACCACCGTCAGCAACGGCATGTTCTGGTACCAGGCCGAGATGTCGGCCTATTTCCGCCACGTGAGCTCCACCCTGGTGAAACCTTTCGTCTTCGGCTGGATGATCTCGGTCATCGCCACCTGGTACGGCATGCGCACCGAGGGCGGGGTCCGCGGCGTGGGTCGCAGCGTCAGCTCCACGGTCGTCACCGCCTGCATCTGGCTGTTCATCGTCAACGCCCTCGTGGGCATCGTGATGATGGCATGGATGTGAGCCAGGCACCGGCACCGCAGAAGGCCGGCGCCGCCGCCGGGGCGGCGGAGGGCCCGCTGGTCGACTTCCGCGACGTCCATTTCGCCTACACCGAAGGCGTGCCGGTCATCCGCGGAGTGAGCTTCCAGGTTGCCCGCGGCGAGACCCTGGTGATCCTCGGCGGCTCCGGCTCGGGAAAGAGCACCCTGCTGCGCCTCCTGATGGGCTTCTTCGGGGTGGACGCCGGCCAGGTCCGCTTCGAGGGCGTCGACGTGATGGCCCAACGCGGCCAGGCTCTGGTGGACCTGCGCGGGCGCATGGGCATGGTGTTCCAGGAGGGGGCCCTCTTCGACAGCCTGACCGTGGGCGAGAACGTGGGCTACTACCTGCTCGAACACGGCATGGACAACGCCCGGGGCCTGCCCGAGGTGGAACGCCGGGTCCGGGACATCCTGCGCCTGGTGGGGCTCGAGCACTGCATCGACAAGATGCCCAACGAGCTCTCCGGCGGCATGCGCCGCCGAGTGTCAGCGGCGAGGACCCTCATCTACAGCCCGGACCTCATCCTTTACGACGAGCCCACCACGGGCCTGGATCCGGCGACCTGCGAGAACTTCTGCGCGGTCATGAACGACATCAAGCGGGAGAAGCACGTGGCCAGCATCCTGGTGACGCACAACCTTGAGGACGCCTGGGCCGTGGGCGACCATTTCCTGCTGCTGCGCGACGGGCAGACCGTGTGGCAGGGGCCCGCGGCCGAGCTGAAGGCCCGGCCCGCCGACACCCTCATGCGCTTCTTCCGCGGGGAGGAACTTTGAAACGCAGCCTCGAGCTTGCCAAGATGAACGCCCGGGTCGGGGTGATGGCCCTGGTGGGCTTCTGCATCCTGGTGTGGCTGCTGTTCTTCCCGGTGCGCGGAGTCAGCTCCTTCGGCAGCAAGGCCCGCTTCACCGGCTACTATGAGCGTGTGGACAGCCTGCGCCGCAACGCCCCAGTCTTCTTCCGCGGGACCGAGGTCGGCATCGTCGAGAGCGTCACGATCCTGCCCGAGCGCCCGGCCGCGCCCCTGCAGGTGGTCGTCAGCGTGCGCAAGGACATACTGGTGCTGCTGCCCGTGACCACCACCATGGACATCGTGGCCCAGGGCCTGCTCGGGGACGTCTTTGTGGACCTCAAGACCGAAGCCCTGCGGCAGCCCGGCCAGCCTCTGCTTTCCGACGGCGCGGTGCTGGGCACGCACCCCTACGCCAGCGTCCTCGACGGCATGAACGGCATCTCGGACAAGGTCAAGGACCTGCTCGACCACCTCAACTCGGTGCTCGCCCAGGTGCATTCCGGCCGCGGGACCCTGGGGCGCCTGGTCAACGACGACGAGCTCTACCGCCAGCTGGTGGCGGCCCTGAGGGACCTGCGGACGGCCACCAACCGCATCGGCGCCATCGAGGACACGGTCAACACCAAGCTGCTGGACGCCAAGACCAAGAAGGCCGTGGACCAGGCGGTGGCCAGCGCCCAGCGCCTGATCGACAGCTCGGCCGAGCTGACGGCGAAGGCGCAGGCGGTGCGCTGGCACCTGAGCCTCGGGCTCGACAAGTACGAGGCGGAGCTCTACGGCGCCACCGCCAGCCTGCGCATCATCCCGTCGGGGAACCGCTACTACGAGGCGGGACTGAGTTACTTCAACCAGGACCTGTCCACCACGGCCAGCGACAACACCTTCGGCAGCGGCTATGTCGGCTACAACGTGGTGCTGGCATGGCGGGTGCTGGGCTCGCCGCTGTTCTTCCGCGGCGGCGTCAAGCGCAGCAGCCCGGACCTGGGACTGGACTGGAGGGTGGGCGAGCTGGTGCCCTGGCTGCCGGTGGAGATCGACGCCGACGCCTACCACTTCGGCAACGCGGTCACCCAGTTCGACCTGGGGGCGAGCTACGCCTTCGCCCAGGCGTTCCAGCTCACCTTCGGAGTCGAGAACCTGGCGGCGACCCCGCAGGTCCGCGCCGGCCTGGTCCTGATCTACGACGACGAGGACCTGACGAGCATCCTGGTGAAGGCCAAGACCGGACTGTAGCCCTGGGGAATCGGCCCGATGGGGCTGCAATCAGGAGCGCCAGACTGACGCGGGGGCCTGCTCCACGAAAGGCTTCGGCCTCCCACGTCTGTCCGACTCCTCCGAAAGCCCACGGTGCAGGAATCCGGCCAGAACAGGGCAAGGCAAGCGCCTAAGGCAGCAGGGAAGACTCGGGCACAAAAAAGGCGTCCCCCAGGGACGCCTTTTCTTTTGGATGTGCCCCGGAGCGCCTCCGCGCCCGGCCCGCCCTAATCCATGTGCGGGATCGCCTCCGAGGCCTTGGCCTCGGCCTCGGGAGCGGGCGCCTCAAGGTCGCCGAGGGTGGGCTTCGGCGCCGGGCCCTTCTTCTGCAGCCAGGACTTGGTCTGATCGAACAGGTCCACGGCCCGCCCCGACAGCAGCGAGCCGGCGCCAAGCATCTGGGTGCTGCGGGTGCGGTTCATCACCAGCGAGGCACCCAGCGCCAGGTCCGCCGCCCCGCTGGCCCATTCAAAGGGCATCAGCGCGTATCCGCTGAGCCGGAAGTTGAGCAGGAAGTACACATGCCCCAGCAGGTAGAGGATCAGCACGTCGATGGCGAGGTACTGGCGCCGCGGGTCCCGCAGCGCCTTGAGCAGGAAGAGGCCCAGGCACAGCAACGTGAGCGCCAACAGGCGCAGGTACGGCACGAGCATGGCGTCGAAGCGCAGCTGGAAATGGATCGACAGCCAGTCGCCCAGCACCAGGTAGACCGCGCCCTGGGCCAGAAGCCACCAGCCGGCGAGGAACACGGTCAGCCGAAGCCGGCCCAGGCGCCGCTCTTCGAGGCTCTCGGGCCGGCGGCGCGGCGGGCTAGAAATCTGGGGAGGGGGCAACGGAGATCTCCGTGACTTGCTCTTCGGCCTGGAAGGTCAGCGCCTTTGTGTTTGCACCGTTGCTGGCCATGAGCACGGTGCGAAGGACCACTTCGCGGCTGCCGACGTTGCCGTTGATGGCCACCTCAAAGCCCGCCGGAAAACCCCAGCCGGCCATGTCGCAGTCCGACCAGCGGGGCACCTGCAGGCCGCCACCGGGGCCCTGCAATGTCACCAGCGGAAAGCTCCCCGCAGGGGCCGCCATGAACGAGATCGTGTTGAAGGCGATCGAATAGGCGCTCGGGGCGGCGGTCTGGCCGCTGGAATGCCCGTCGGCGACGTAGATGTGTCCCAGATTGACTCCGGGCTTGGCGCTGAAGCTCTGGGCCATGGTGTAGTCGTCCATGTAGGCCCAGCTGTACATGGGGATCAGGGCCGGCTGGGCGTAGGGCACCGTGACCGAGGCCACGGGCTGGGTGGGGTAGAAGCAGCTCGAACAGACCGCGGACGAGAAGGTCACGTCCGCGGGGTTGAAGCTGGTGTTGTAGCCCGCCCCGGGCAGCAGGTTGACGGCAGCCGTGAGGCGCGGGCAGCAGGGCGTTGCCGCGGCCGAGGTCCCGCAGCAGCTGACGTCCTTGAAGCTGGTCAAGCTGTCCCAGCTCACGAAGGGCTGGCTGCGCCATTCCACGAGCCGCAGCCCGTTCCCAACCCCGGCGATCGCTGTGCGCGTGTCCCAGGCCAGGTAATCATACACGAACTGGTAGCGGTCGAGCTTGACGACTTCGCCCACGGTCGAAGTGGAGCTGGTCGCGGTGTAGGCCCACGAATCGCTGGACGAGCTCCAGGCGTATTCGGCCGTCAGGGTGAGGGGGTTGAGGATGGACACGTACATGATTTCGTTGCCCCAGACCGTGGCGCTAACGTCCACTGGCCCGTTCATATCCACTTCGTTCCAGTTCAGCGTCGCGGTGGGCCAGCTGGTGAAGGTCACGGGGCTGGGCACCGCGGTGATGCTGGTGCTGGAGGCGGCCACGCTGTTTATGACAAGGGTGTGCAGCGCGGACATGCCCGTCAGGGTGGGGTCCGGGGGGCCGTAGGCCGTGATGAACTCAATGGCCCCCTGCAGGCCCGAGCGCAGGTTGGTGGCGATGCGCAGGTTGCGGTTGATCAGGTCGGCGGCCGCCTCGCCGCGGGTGATGGAGCTGCGGGTCGTCAGAATGAAACGGCTGATCACCGTCATGGCGATGGTGACCATGGCCAGCAGGAAGAGCAGCTCCACCAGGGTCATGCCGTCCTGGCCCGGCCCCCCGCTCCGGCGCTTCACGGCGCGACCAGCGAGGTGTTGATCTGGACCTCGTGGTAGGCATAGTGGGGGTATGCCGTGCCCGAGCCGCCCTCGGGCAGGCGGAAGCACTCCACCTCGAGGTTGTAGATGCCCGCCGGAATGCCCGACCAGGACTGGGTGTAGATGTAGCTGGATTTCCAGGCGATGCTCTCCGCGTCCGAGTACTGGCCGCGGGTCACCAGGGCTCCGTCCAGCACCGAGTACCAGGCCGTGGGGCTGACCCCGTTGGGCGCGTTGTAGATCACGTTGAAGGCCAGGGACACGCCTGGGGTGGTGTCGTGCCACTCGGTGGCCGGGTTCGGATCCGGGTCCGCGGAGGTGCAGTTGCCCACGTTGTCGTCGGGGCAGGGGTAGTTCTCCGTGTACTGGTTCCCGTCCCAGCGGACGTAGCGCTCCTCCCATTGCAGGTTCAGCGAGCTCTTGCCGTGCACCGTGGTGTCGTTGTTCACGGGATAGATGAAGCTCACCAGGGGCACCGGCGGAATGCGGTAGGTCACGGTGTTGTAGATGTTGTTGGTGTTGGTGAAGCTGCCGAAGACCGAGCCCGCCGCCGCGGTCGGCACCCCGGCGTCGGTGAAGGTGCGCAGGCAGCCGAGAATGGCGAACTGGGCCACGAAGTTGATGCCTGAGGCCGTGGAATTCGCCAGTCCGTTGATGACGAACCAGCCGTAGGCGTGGGCGGTATTGGTCACGGGCATGACGTTGTTGATGTCGATTGCCCGCACCGCGGCCGAGGCCTTGTAGGTCAGGTTGGCGTCCGTGCGCCCCCCGTCGTCATCCGAGTAGAAGCCCCAGCTCAGGTTGGACACCCGCGACGTCGGATCCGCCGAATACACGTCCAGGTGGGTCCGGCGTCCGGCATAGGGCTGGTAGGTCCATTCGTCCGGGTTGTTGTCCCCGATGGTCAGCCCCCAGGGACGCGTCACCTCGAAGGTCGAGGGCAGGGTGAAGTTGTACTCCGAGGACATGGTCAGCCCGTCCGGCAGCAAGTCGGCGTCGAAGTCGGTGCTGTAGTGGTCGAAGGTGTGGGATCCATCCTGGGTTCCGTTGAGCAGCGAGGCGCAGCCCTCCGCCGAGTTGCGGTGGTAGCTGCGGTTGAAGCTGAACAGCGAATTGCCGACGTTCTGCATCGGGACGCGCCAGGACGTCCCGCCCATCTGGTTGTTGTTCAGGTTTCCCCAGGTCAGGTTGTTGCCGGTGTTTGCCGGATTCCAGCCCTCCCAGTTGGACACGTACTGGCTGTCGGGCCACAGCTCGCCCACAAAGGGCAGGGACCACCAGCTGGGCGTGCCGCTGGACCCGGCGACCACGTAGCTGGCGCCGTCGGTCTGCACCTGGCTGTACTCGGACTGCCCCAGGATCTCGTCGGCGTAGTAGGTGGTCGAGCTGGAACCCCAGGGGCCGCCGTAGATCGGGACGCCGTGGTTCAGCAGGTTCGAGGTGTCGCCGCCGAGCTCGCCGCCCTGGCCCGCGTAGTAGGTGTCCCAGCCGGACATGGCCGTGTACACCGAGTTCGAGATCATCACGCCTTCGCGGATCAGCCCCAGCAGCTTGGGGATGTCGATGTTCTGCTGGTTGCCGCTGTAATGGTCCCAGTTGGCCGAGTTCAGGAAGGGGTTGTAGTACTGCCACTGCAGCGAGTCGTTGTTCGAGCCGGTGCCGTCGTTCATGTTCCTGAAGAACCAGTTGTAGTTGCCCTGGAAGGTCCCGTCCGTGTCCCCGGAGTAGTCCACGACGTCGGCGTAGGGCATGAAGCGGGGGTCGCCGACCGCGTCGAAGCGCTCGGTCACGGGCACGGTAGTGTTCGATTCGCTCATGTAGAAGTAGGCGCTGCTGAAGTTCTGCGGCCGCTGCGGCAGCGGCAGGGTGGTGAGCGATTGGTACACCGTCGGGTCGTAGACGCCGCTGGTGCAGGTGACGCCATAGGGCCCGATGCGGGTCTCCACCCCGAAGGGCGCCAGGCTGACGGCCGGGTGGACGCCCACCGAGAAGCTCAGGTTCTGGAAGGTGATGTGCCAGCGGGCGGTGTTGATGGGCACCACCTGGCCGCCCGAGGTGGTGAAGGTCACGTCCAGGCCGTTAAAGGTGGTCGGCGCGCCGCCGGGGATCACGACCGTGGGGAAGGGGATGTATTCCAGGCCGTAGAGGCGCATGTTCGTGGGCAGGCCGGCGTATTCCTTGGGCATGGGCGTCCAGGTCCAGGTCGGGGTGATGCTGGGCGTGGGGGTGTGGGTGATCCCGCCGCCGACGGCGGTGCGCGTGGCCGTCGGGGTCGGGGAGCGGGTGAAGGTCGGCGAGGGCGTGGGCGTGAAGATGGGGTCGGTCATCAGCTCGACCCGGTAGAAATACTCGTTGGATTCCTTGGCCATGATGCGCAGGTCGTAGCTGCCGGCGGTCAGGTACCAGACCCTGGCGTTGGCGTTGGAAGGGGCCGGCGCGGTGGTGAAGGGGCTCTCGCAGTTCTCGTTGGTGACATAGTCCCAGCGGTAGCTGGCATGGCTCTGGGTGTACCAGGTCGCCATGGAGAATCCGCTGCTCACCTGCGGCGCGGGGCACTTCCAGGTCGTGGTGTAGCCTTCGCAGGTGTCGTTCTGGCCCACGATGCCCACGATGGCTTCGGTGTGGGGGTTCTGCGCCCAGACCTGGCAGCGGATCTTGTAGTAGCCCACATCGCCGGCGCCGATGTTGAAGCTGAAGTCGACGCAGCCGCTGTCCGCGCAGGTGCCCAAATGGCTGTCGTTGTCCGTGGTGGACACGGTGCTCCACCAAGAGTTTTGGCCGTGGACCGTGCCGGTGACGCCGTTGCCGGAGCTGGTGCCGTTGACGGCAAGGAAGGTGGTCCACACCTGGACGCAGCAGTTGGTCTGCGGGCAGACGGTGGCCGAGGAGCCGGAGGCCGGCAGGGCCAGTCCCAGGCCCAGCAGGGCCAGCAGCAGGAGTGCCGGACGGTGAAGGAAGCTAGTCGTGTTCATGGCAGCCCCCTCAGTACGGCAGTGGATGTTGGCCCGCGCCCGCGTAGCTGCGGGCGGTCGGGGTGGTGCCGTACAGGATGATCCTCAGGCCGGTGACGCCCCGCCCGGGCGGGGTGTACTTGTCCGCCCAGAAGGTGGCCGTGTAGGTCACGTTGGTGGGGTTGGCGCCATTCTCGGTGACGGCCGTGTAGGTTCCGTTGGTGTAGCTCGAGAAGCCGCCGTTGGCGGTGGTGGTGATCCAGCGGTAGTAGGGGGTCTGCGAGTTGCCCTGGATGCGGTCGATCTCATGCAGGTTGCTGGTGTCGGCGCCGGGCACGAAGAGGGTGATGGTGTCCACCAGCTCGGTGGTGGGCGTGTCGTTCGCCATCTCCGAGGGCGTGGCGTCGTAGGCGTAGACGTTGACCCCGGGATACTGGCTCTGGGCGGTGACCGTGATGTTGTACCACAGCCGTTCGGGCTGGGTCACGGCGCGCCAGGCCCGGCCGGGCAGGCCCGCGGCCACGCGGTCGGTCTCGTAATGGTCCGGGTCGCGGGCCGCGTCCGAATAGTTGCGCAGGGGCGGCACGGGCACCATCTCGCCGTGCAGGTTGAGGATGATCGCGTTCTGCACGTCAGCCGATCCGTCGTTGAGCTCCTCCAGCAGCATGCGGTAGCTGACCTCGGGCTCGGAGGCGCCCTGGTTCTTGGCCACCTGGCTGATGACGCTGTACAGGTTGGCCTCGTCGGCGTAGCGCATGGCATGGTTGTACTGGTCGGCGATGGGATAGTATTCGTTCTGGGCCGCGTCCGTGGGGTAGCCCGCGCTGCCCGGCAGCCAGCCGCCCACGTCGATGCGTCCCAGGAACCAGGACGGCAGGTAGTAGTAGTCGTTGGTTCCGACATTGTCGTAGTCAATGAGCCCGGGGTAGACGTAGGCCTCCTGGAAGGCTCCGGCCGTGTTGGCGACGATGGTCTCGTTGTTGAGCTCGGGCGTGTATTCCAGGTCGCGGCCGTAGCTCATCGTGCGGATCCAATGCGAGCGCACCACCAGGCCCGGGTTCATGGCCTGCAGGCTCACCACCGAGGACTGCATGAGGGGGATGAGCTCCGAGGTGCGGCTCCACCAGCCCGGCACGCTCTCGATGGCGATGAAGTACATGTCCAGCACCTGGCTGGGCGGCACGTTGGTGCCAAGGCTGTGGACCTCGCCGTAGACCTCGGCCAGGGGCGGGGCGCCCGGCACCGCGGCCGACGCCGACAGGGTCGAGGCCGAACCCAGGTTGTTGGCGGCCTTGTACACCCGAACATAGATCGTGCGCACATTGGGGTCGGTCGTGTTGCCGATGATGTCGATGTGGCGCACGAAGGCGTAGCCCGAGGCCCGCACCGGGTTGCCGCTGTGGGCGTTGGCCGCCGCCGTCGCGTCGGGCGTGGTGCCCGAGGGGCTGAAGATGTCGGACTTGGTCGTGAGGGTGTAGTAATAGTAGGGGTAGGCCGGCGAGCAGGTGTTGCACACCGGGTCCGAGTAGTTGTACTGCAGCGAGCTGATGGTGATGCTGTTGGTCAGGACCAGGGCCCTGAGCTCCTCGAGCATCTGCACGGCCTTTTCCGTGGCCATGGTGCGGTCGCGGTTGGCCACGTTCTGCTTGGCCAGGGTGCTGATCACCAGGGCCGCGGACTGGGCGGCGACGCCCAGGATCGCCACGGCGATGATCGCCTCGACCACGGACTGGCCGCGTTCGCCGAGCAGGGGCCTGAAGAGCGATCGTATGGGGCGCATGGTTGCCTCTGGCCTAGAACTGGGTGGTGATGATCGAGGAGCTGTCCACCGTGAACTCCTGCAGCAGGCTGGCCACGTTCTGCACGGCTCCGGAATCGTAGGCGATGGTGGTCTTGTTCAAGTCCGCGGAGTTGCCGACGCTGAGGGTGCCCTGCACCACCAGGATTCCCGAGATGTTGGTCGGGCCGTCCAGGGTGCAGTTGCCGGCCACGTAGACCACACCGGACCAGCTCGAGTTGTTGCCGGCGGGGATGTAAAGGCCGCCGTTGACGTAGACCAGCCCGACCCCGGCGAGCACCGGCACCGCGCCGTTGCTGGCCTGCAGGGTGATGGTCGTGTTCAGGTAGTAGAAGGTGGGCTGGCTCACCTGGGAGATGTAGGACTGGGTGGTGGGTGCGAAGACCGGCAGCACCGAGGCGTTGCCCGCGATCCCGTAGATGGCGCCCGAGGTGCCCAGTCCCTGGCACAGCTGCTGCAGCGAGGCCAGGGTCTGGCCCGGGAAGCATTCGGCGATGCTCGGCTCCCACTGGGCGGCGACGCTGACGCTGGCCGGGTTGACGGTGCCGCTGCCGATGTCCCAACTCGACCCGGTGTTGGCGGCGCCGTAGGCGGCGCACTGGGGCGAGGCCCCCAGGCCGTTGACGATGCCGTTGGTGTTGACCGTGATGCTGTGAATGTCCGAGATCTGGATCGCCGCCTGGGGGAAGTTGAAGTTCAGGCGGGACAGCTCCCCGTAGACCCGGGCCTGGGCCAGCAGGAAGGGCGTGTTGTTGTAGAAGGCCAAGGGCGCAGACAGCAGGCAATGGCCGTTGAAGGCGGCGGTGTTGCCCAGGACGGTGCCGGAGAAGGCCGTGCTCGTGACCGGGGACGGCAGGTGCAGCAGGTAGCCGTGGGAGGCGATGGACCAGCGGGTGCCCGAGCCCAGCGAGGACTGCGCGGCGATGGCGCTGAGGTCGTGGCAGGCGTCCGGATCGGTGTTGACCGTGGCCGTGTCCGGGCCCGGGGACCAGTCGGGCACGTTCTGCCTGCGGATCACGTAGCGCCCCCACAGGCTCGACCCCTGCATCTGCACCGATCCCGTGTAGGTGACGTATTCGTTCATGCTGAAGTCGCGGATGATGCCGGCGGCGATGTTGGCGCTGGTCGTGATCGAGCTCGTCGCCGCGATGCTGATGCTGCTGTAGAAGTCCGTGTCCAGGGGCCCGGGCTGGAAGGCCGCGTCCGGATAATCCGGCCAGGGCGTCACCATCATCTGGCTGGTGGGGGCGTTGGAGTCCACGCCCACCAGGTAGCAGCCCGTGGTGTGGGTGCGGAAGAAGGACAGCCCGTCCTCGAAGCCGGCCTTGGCGATGTTGAGGGCCAGCTCCCGGTAGACTGCGCTCTGGGTGGCGTTGCGGGACCGTCGCATGGTGTCGGCGACATAGACCACCATCGCGGCGATGATGAAGATGCCCACGATCCAGCCGGCGAAAATCTGGCCTTGTTCGCGGCGGCGCAGCGAGGAATCCTGGGGACAGGGCACGGTCAGGTCACGCAAAAGGCGGATTTAGGCTTTGATCTTCAAAGGATTATACGCGTGTAAGCCTGGGATGTGACAAAAGATCTGCCAAACGTCAGTTTTACTATTTGGAACGATGGGGCTTTTTCGAACCCATCGAAGCAAGGTTTTCCATCTTTTTCAGGCGTTCCTGAGCCACCACTTCCAGCCTTCCGCCGCGGATCAGCCGAAGCACCAGCTGGGCATCCACTCCCGTGGCTGCCGACACTTCATTTAAGGTGGCCCCCCGATGGGTCTTGAGGTAGTCCATGGCCCGGTCCACGTCCAGCTTTTCCTGGTGCCGGCAATCGTAGCACAGCGTGAACTTGCTGAGGACGATGGCCCGTCCGCAGCCTTCGCAGGCTCCGATGGCTGAAGGTTTCTCTTTTTTCTCCATGCACCTATTTATATGCGAACCAGCGCGTTTTGCAAGGCGGGTTTTTGTGAGGCCCAGCGGCGTTCCGTCTGCTAAAATCCCGCATCCTTTGGTCTGTGGGGAAGCCATGCTTTTTGAAGTCCACACCCTTGTCAACGGCAGCCTTGAAGAGAACTGCTACTTCCTGCGCGCGCAGGGACAGCCCAGCGGCATCCTGATCGACCCCGGGTCCAGTCCGGGCGAGCTGAAAGCCGCGCTCGAGAAGCTCGGCGCGAAGCCGGCTCTGATGCTGGCGACGCATGGCCATTTCGACCACGTGGGCGCGGTCCACGCCCTGGCAACGGCCTTTGGCTGTCCCTTCGCCTTGTCGCGCCTGGACGAAGGCCTTCTCGACGGGCTAGAGGACAGCTACGCCTTCTACGGATTGGGGGAGACCCGCCGCCCGAAGGTGGACCGCTGGCTCGAGGCTCCCTCGGTCCTGGACGAAGCGGGCCTTACCCTGCGCGTCCTGGCGACCCCCGGCCACACCCCCGGTGGGCTCTGCTTCTGGCACGAGGAATCGCTGTCCCTGTTCACGGGCGACACGCTTTTCGCCGGCAGCGTGGGACGCAGCGATTTTGAGGGTTCCAGCCATGACCAGCTGATCGCCTCGATCCGGGGGCGGCTGCTGGTCCTGCCGGATCAGGCCACGGTCTACCCCGGCCACGGCGAATCCAGCACTCTCGGCGCCGAACGCCGGGGCAACCCCTTTCTGCAATGAAGACCCCCGCCGCACGGCCCCGCGTGCCCCTGTCCCCGGAACGCCCCGGCGCCATCCGGGTGACGGAGCATTACGCCTGCTTTGAGGGCGAGGGCCGCACCCTGGGCGCGCGCACCTGGCTGCTGCGGCTCTCGGGCTGCGACCTGCGCTGCTGGTGGTGCGACAGCAAGCAGTCCTCCTTTTTCGAGGACGAGGCGCGCGAACTGGACCCGGACGAGGTGGAGCGCGCAGCCCTGGCTTCGGGCGCGGCATGGCTCAGCCTCACGGGCGGGGAGCCGACCTGGCGCGGTGAAGGCGAGCTGCGCGCCCTGGCGGGGCTGTGCCGCCGCCTGAGGCGCAGCGGCCTCAAAGTGAAGGTCGAAAGCAATGGGCGCAGGATCCCGGCCGAGCTCGACGGCCTGGTGGACCTGTGGAGCATAGCCCCGAAGTGGGACGGGCGCCGCAAGGGGTCGGCGGCCCGCACCCCGGCCATGGACCATGATCCCGGCGTCCTGGCGGCGTTCGTCGAGGCCCATGCGCCTGCGCGCCTGCAGCTGAAATTCGTCATCACCGACGCCGCCGGCGCCCCCCGCCGGACGGATCTGGACCGAGCAGGAGCCCTGCTATGCGGCCTGCCGGCCTCGGCGCGCCGCACCCCGGTCTTCTTCATTCCCGAGGCCTACGCCCCGGGCGATTACCTGGAACGCTGCCGGCGCCTGGAGACGGAGGTGGCCCGGCTCGCCCAGGGCCCCCTGGACGGCTTTGACCTGCGCGTCCAGCCGCAGTGGCACCGCGTGCTGCATGGGGATGCCCGTGGCCGTTAAGGCGGTGGTCCTCCTCTCCGGCGGCATGGACTCCGCGGTCTGCGCCGCCGCGGCGCGCGCCAAGGGGCGCCGTCTCTTCGGCCTGAGCCTGGGCTACGGGCAGCGCCACGCCGTCGAGCTGGACTGCGCCCGGGCCCAGGCCCGCCTGCTCGGATTCGAACGCCAGGTGACCCTGGACCTACCCCTGGCCGCGATCGCCTCCGGGGCCCTGGTCGACGGCAGCCGGCTGAACACCCGGGGCCCGCGCAAGGGCAAGCCCGCCACCTACGTCAGCTTCCGCAATGGCGTGTTCCTGGCGGCTGCGGCCAGCTGGGCTGAGGCACTGGGAGCCAGCGAGATCTGGGGGGGCTGGTGCTTCACGGACCATGCCGGCTACCCGGACTGCACCCCGTCCTTTTTCAGCGCCTTTGAAAAAGCCGTCGCCGCCGGCACCTGGGACGGCCGCCGGGGCCGCCGCCTGCGGATCCTGGCGCCCCTGGGCCGTCTGGACAAGGCCGCCACCATCCGCCTGGGGCTGCGCCTGGGAGTGGACTTCCGCAAGACCTGGACCTGCTACCGGCCCCAGGGACCCCTGGCCCGCACGCGGGCCTGCGGCGTCTGCGATGCCTGCCGCCTGCGGGCCGAGGGCTTTTCCCGGGCCGGCCTGGCGGACCCGGGCGTGCCAGCCAGGCCCGCCCGCCCCAATCCATCCTCCGTGTCCGGCAAGGCTGCGCTGCGGTCCAGGCCATGAGAACGTCCCTGGTCCTTGCCTTGGCCTGCATGCTGGCCGCGCCCCTGCGCCTCGACGCCACGCCCGGGACCGCTGTGCCGTCCGCTGGAACCCATGGCGGCACCCGCAGCGGCGCCCGCAGCGCCGCACGCAGGCAGTCCCCGTCCCCCGCCCTGCGCCTGCCCGGGCCCGTGCCCCTGGACGACATTGGCCTGGCGGACTGGACCCTGCAGCCTTTCAGCGATCTCGCCAGCCACGGCGTGCTGTGGCGCCGCGGAAAAGGCCTGCTGGCCTGGCGTGTCTGCTCGGCGCGGGCTTTCGGCAGCCTGGCGGCGGCGCCCCACGGAGCCAAGCTGCTCTTCGACGCCAGCCTGGACGTGTCCGTGGACCAGGAGGCCCAGCCCCGCTTCGCCTCGGTCAGTGCCCAGGTGGAGAGCTGGCCGCTCTGGTGCGTGGAACGGGCCCAGGACGGGGACCTTCTGGCCGATACCGTGACCGTGTTCAGCGCCGGGGACTGTGTCGTGGCGGCTCTCAACCTGCGCAACACCGGCGCCAGGACCCTTTTGATCCGCCCGGTGCTGCACCTGCGGCGGGACGGCAACGGACTGCGCGGCGGCGCCGAGCTGTCAGGGCGCTTTCCGGCCGCCTGGCTGAGCCTCGACCGCAGCCAGGCCCTGGGCCGGCGCCTGGTGGAATATGCCGGCGCCTGGATTGGGGGCCGCGACTGGGGGGCCGAGCTGCGGGGGGTGACCCTGACGCCCCTGCGCACCCAGGCCCTGGACGACGCGGGGCTGGACCTGGCCCTCGGCTGGGCGCGTCCTCAGGCCCTGGGACCGGGCCAGAGCCTGCGCGTGCCCGTGCTGCTGGCCTGGGGCGGGGACATGGGAGCCCTGCAAAAGGCTGCCGAGACCCAGTGGACCACCGAAGCCCTGCCCAAGGCCAAGGCCTATGCCGAAGCCAGGGCGCGCTGGCTGGCCACCGAAGCCCGCCTGCCCCGGGTCCCTCCTGCCCACGCCCGCCTGCTGCGGCGGGCAGCTCTCGACCTTCTGCTGGATGACTACGGCCCCGAGGCGGCGCTGGGGGCCGGCCAGTTCAGCGCGCAAAAAGGCCTCAAGGACGCCTTCTTCTGCGTCGACACGCCGCTTGCGGCGCTGGGCTGGGCCGAGCTGGATCTGGCCCGGGCTGAATCCGCGGTCCTGGATCTCGCGAGCTTCAGCGCCGCGGCACCTGCGGCGATTCCTCCCTTCACGGGCGAGGAAAAGCTGCCCTGGGACGCGGCCGGGCTGCCCTTGAACGGCTGGGTCGCCTGGGAGCTCTACCATCGGGATCCGCAGGCCGGGCGGGCGGCCGTGTTCCTGGGCCGTTTCGGAGACCGCCTGCGCAACGAATGCGCCTGGTGGCCGCCCAACCGCGACGGCGACGGCAACGGCTTGTACGCCTATGCGCGTGCCGAGGAAAAGCCCTCCTACCTGGCCTTCGTGGACAGCCAGGCCCAGGGCAGCCCATCGGTCCGCCCCAATTCCAGTCCTGCGACCGGGCTCGCTGGCCAGGCCATCACCGCAGATGCGACACCGACCCAGGCCCCGGCGAACAGCCCAGCCTTGGCAGCTGTCCAGGCCGCGGGCCAAAGCGCCCTGCCTCTGACCGCTGGTGCAAACGCCGGCACGTCCCCAACAGCGCTTTCCGCAGCAAGCTTGTCCGTCCCGGTCGCGGTCCCCGCCGCAGCCAATCCGGACCTGGAATCTTGGTCCCTGGCCCTGACCAGTCTGGTGGCCTGGCAGATGCAGGCTGCCGCCGCTCTGGCCCAGGCTGCCGGCAAACCCGGGGAAGCGGACCAACTACTCGCGTTGTCCAGGCATTCCGAGGACGCCTTGCGTGCGCAAGGCTGGGATGCCCCAAGAAACACCTATATCCAGGGTTTGGATGGATGCTGGCCGCTGCTTTTGGGCCTGGAAAGTGATGAAAATCGCTCTAAAGCAGTAATAGATGGCATGCTTTTGAAGAAAATCTCCCAGAACCAGGATCCCTGGGTGGAAGGCAGTGCCTGGGAGCCCTGGAGAGTGTATCTTGCGGTGAGAACTTTGTGCTCCTATGGGTATTTTGATGAAAGCAGGGCAATTTCAGAAAAATTCATCGAGAAAATGGAACAAATGAAGTCTTTTCCTTCGAAAATTTTTGCCGATGGCTCCTATGAAGGCGGAGATTCCGCTGCAACCGCAGCCACCATCATGGAAATGCTCCTAGAGCGGCAGGAACAAGAGATCTTCCTGACGCACAGGACCGGAGAATTTGAAGCCCGTTGGCTGCAATTTCGATCCTTGGATGGGTCTTTTTACATGAAACGGTCGAAATTGGATGAAAAAAATGGGGAATATGCATCAATCAAGATCGAAACTCCGACCCATGGTCCCATTTTGCAGGAAGGTGCCTTTATGGTTTCCTGCCCTGAGGCGCTTCAAATCCAGATTCAAAGCGAGGCAGGGATCTCGGTGAGCCCCTGGTCCAGTCCCGGAACATTGATCTTCAAGAAGGCTCACAGAATTGAATTGTTGATTCCGGCAAGAAAAAAGATGCTGGTGAGATTTGAACCTGATCAGAAACAAAACTGAAGGATTCTTGACGGTTCAGGTGCATTTTTTGTAGGCTATGAGGCTTTTTCACCTGGGCCTGTCACCCGGAACTTCCCTGGATGGAATGAATCTACGCCTTGAGAGACTCCGCAAGAAGCTGAGCCAGGACTCCCTGGACGCCTGCCTGATCTTTTCGGACATCAACCGCAACTACCTGTCCGGCTTCACCGGCAGCTCCGGCGCCGTGCTTCTGCTCAAAAGCCGCACCCTGTTCCTCACGGACTCCCGTTATACCCTGCAGGCTAAGCGGCAGGTGAAGGGCGCGGAAGTCGTGATCCATCCCAGGACCCTCCTGGCCGGGGTGGTGGACGAGCTCGCCCGGTCCGGGGCCCGGAGGGTCGGTTTTGAGGCTTCCCAGGTGACTGTGACCCAGCACCAGTGGCTGTGCGGCCGCCTGCCCAAGCTGGCTTGGATTCCTCTGGGCTCAGTGGTGGAGTCCCTGCGTCTGGTCAAGGATGCGGGCGAAAAGGAAGCCCTGAGGGCGGCCGCCCGGGTGGCGGACCGGACCTTCCATCATATCCTGAAGTTTATCCGGCCCGGGGTGTCTGAAAACGCGCTGGCAGCGGAAATGGAGCACTTCATGCGCCTGCAGGGTGCTGAGGGCCCAAGTTTTGAAACCATCGTGGCCTCGGGCTGGCGCTCAGCCTTGCCGCACGGAATCGCCTCAACAAAGCTTTTGGAAAAAGGTGACCTTGTCGTTTTTGATTTCGGCTGCCGCATGGACCAGTACTGCTCGGACATGACGCGGACGGTCAGCGTGGGCAAGCCCAGCGCTTTCCAGCGGAAAATCTATGGCATTGTCCAGAGGGCTCAGGCCGCCGGACTGCGGGCTATCCAGCCGGGCCAGCCCTCGGGCGCGGTGGACCGCGCCGCGCGCAGCGTCATCAGCAAGGCCGGCTACGGCCGCCAGTTCGGCCACAGCACCGGGCATGGCGTCGGCAGGGAGGTGCATGAGGATCCCCGGGTCGGCGTCCAGTCGCCCGAGCGGCTGCGCCCGGGCATGGCCGTCACCGTGGAGCCGGGCATCTACCTCGAGGGCAGGTTCGGGGTGCGCATCGAGGACCTGGCCCTGGTGACCGGGCAAGGGCACGAAAACCTGTACCGCAGCACCCGGGACCTGATCACAGTCTAGGCGCGCCGGGACCACCGTTTCACCACCGTTTCAACACAGACTCAAAGGAAGCAGCATGCCGACACTTGGCGCGACGGAAGCCCGCGTGGGCACGGTTCTGATCATCGACGGAAAGCTCTGCGAGGTCTTCGAATACAACCACATCAAGCCGGGCAAGGGGCCCGCCAAGGTGCGCATCAAGGTGCGCTTCCTGAAGGACGGCCGGGTGGTGGAGTACACCGTCGGGATCAACGAAAGCTTCGAGTACACCGAGCTCGACCTGAAGGACATGGAATACCTGTACAAGGAAGGCGAGCTCTTCGTCTTCATGGACAAGGAAAGCTACGAGCAGATCCACCTGCCCGCCCTGCTGCTCGGCGACCAGGTGAACTTCCTGCTCGAGAACGGCCCGGCCACCGTAACCTTCAACGGCGAGGAGCCGGTGGGCCTGCGCCTGCCCGCCTCGGTGACCCTCAAGATCACCCAGACCTCGGGCGCGGTCCGCGGCAACACGGTCAACAACGCCACCAAGGACGCCGTCCTCGAGACCGGCTACAACCTGCAGGTGCCCATGTTCGTCAACGAAGGCGAGCTGATCAAGGTGGACACCCGCACCGGCAAGTACCTCGAACGGGCCTGAGGCCCCAGACCCCCATCGCAGCGGAGACAGCATGAGCACTGAGAAATCCATCGGGCGTCCGGCGAAGGCCCCGCGGGTGAACCTGAAGGACCTGAAGAAGCTCATCGACATGATGCGCAAGGCCGAGCTCAGCGAGGTCCACATCGAGCAGGAAGGCCTCAAGATCAACCTGAAGAAGGACGAGAAGTCCCCGGCCGCGCCCCTGCTGCCGCTGGCCCTGCCCCTGGCCGCCGCCGCTCCTGCCGCGGCGCCGGCCCACGCCGTGCCCTCCTCGGTGCCCGCGGCCGCCGCGCCCTCCGCCCCGGCGGCGGCCCCCGAGGACGGGCAGGTCGTGCACTCGCCCATGGTCGGCACCCTCTACCGTTCGCCCTCCCCGGACAGCGGGACCTTTGTCAAGGAAGGCCAGCGCGTCGAGGTGGGGCAGACCGTGTGCATCATCGAGGCCATGAAGCTGATGAATGAGATCAAGGCGGAGGCGGCCGGCACCCTGGTCCGCTTCCTGTGCGAGAACGCCCAGCCGGTCGAGTTCGGCCAGCCCCTGTACCTCATCAAGCCCTGACCCCAGACCCGTCCTGTAGAGGCGCCGTGTTCAAGAAAGTGCTGATCGCCAACCGCGGAGAGATCGCCCTCAGGGTCATCCGCGCCTGCAAGGAGCTGGGCATCGCCACCGTGGCGGTTTACAGCGAAGCCGACCAGGACAGCCTGCACGTGCGCTACGCCGACGAGAGCGTCTGCATCGGCAAGGGCCCGTCCAAGTCCAGCTACCTGCACATCCCCGCCATCCTGTCGGCCGCCGAGATCACCGACGCAGAGGCCATCCACCCGGGCTACGGATTCCTCAGCGAGAACGCGCATTTCGCCGAGGTGTGCCGGCAGTGCAAGATCGTCTTCATCGGCCCCAGCCCCGAGACCATCCGCCTCATGGGGGACAAGATCCAGGCCAAGAACACGGCCAAGGGCGCGGGCGTGCCCCTGGTGCCCGGCTCCGACGGCCCGGTGCGCAACGAACAGGAGGCCCTGGAGGCCGCCCGCAAGGTGGGCTACCCGGTCATCATCAAGGCCAGCGCCGGCGGGGGCGGCCGCGGCATGCGCGTGGCCCACACCGACGTCAGCCTCTCCAACGGCTTCAACACCGCCAGCCAGGAGGCCCTCGGCGCCTTCGGCAACGCCGAGGTCTACCTCGAGAAGTACGTCGAGGAGCCGCGCCACGTCGAGATCCAGGTGCTGGCGGACTCGCAGGGGCACACGATCCACCTCGGCGAGCGCGACTGCTCGGTGCAGCGCCGCCACCAGAAGCTGGTCGAGGAGAGCCCCAGCCCCGCCTTGACCCCCGAGCTGCGCGCCCGCATGGGCGAGGCCGCGGTGGCCTGCGCCCGGGCCGCCGGCTACGTCAACGCCGGCACGGTCGAGTTCATCTTCGACAAGCACAACAATTTCTACTTCATGGAGATGAACACCCGCATCCAGGTGGAGCACCCGGTCACCGAGGGGGTCACCGGGGTGGACCTGATCAAGGAGCAGATCCGCATCGCCAGCGGCGAGCCGATCCGCGACGAGTACCTGGGCAAGCCGCTGAAGCTGCGCGGGCACGCCATCGAGGTGCGCATCAACGCCGAGAACCCCGACAAGGACTTCATGCCCTCGCCGGGCAAGATCACCACCTACCACGCCCCCGGCGGCCCCGGCGTGCGCGTGGACAGCCACGCCTACCAGGAATACGTCATCCCCCCTTACTACGACAGCATGATCGGCAAGCTGATCGTCCACGGCCGCGACCGGGCCGAGGCCATCGAGCGCATGCGGCGGGCCCTGGACGAGTACGTCATCGAGGGCGTGCACACCACCATCCCCTTCCTGCGCAAGGTCATGGCGCATCCCCGCTTCCAGGCAGGCCAGATCACCACGGCCTTCGTGGAGCAGATGATGCACGGGGGCTAGGGCATGAGGAACGCAGCGCGCTCTCAGCTGGGGCGCATCCAGGTCAGCGACGAGGCCATCGCGGAGATGGCGTCCGTGGCCGCGCTCAAAGTGTCCGGGGTGGCCGGGCTGGGCAGCGGCGGGCGCCTCGAGACGCTGGCCCAGGTGCTGGGCGTGGACCGCGGGGCCGCCGGGGTGGCGGTGGAGACCCGCGGCCGCCAGGTGGACCTGACCGTGAACCTGCTGGCGGAATTCGGGGCCGACATCGCGGACCTGGGCCTGGCCGTGCAGGAGGCCGTGCAGGAGGCCGTCGAGGCCATGACGGGCCTCGAGGTGCGCGAGGTCGACGTGCTGATCCAGGGCGTGCGCCCGCGGCAGCGATGAGGCCCCGGTGAAGGCCCTCAACATCGTGATCATCGTGCTGGCCGTGCTGGGCTGCGCCGCCCTGGGTGGCGCCTGCGTGGGCCTGGCCCTGGCGGCGGAGCGCGCGGCGCGCGCCCACGAGCTGGCGGCCGCGTTCGAGGCGGCCCTCTCGGGCGGCGGGCCGCTGGCGCCGCTGCTGCTGGGCCTGGGCGGGGCCCTGCTCATGGCCTTCGCCGTGTTCGTGGCCTGGGCCAACCTGGCCAGCCGGCGCTGGGAGCGCATCGTCGTCCTGCGCAATCCCCAGGGCGAGGTGATGGTCTCCCTGTCCGCGCTTGAGGACATGGGCCGCCTGATCCGCGCCGAGGTCCCCGGACTCAAAGACATCAAGCTGCGCGTCTCGGCCAGCCGCCGCGGGCTGGCGGCGCGCGCCCGCGTGGTGCTGCAGGGAGACGTGGACATCCCGGCGGTCACCGAGCAGGTGCAGAGCGCCATCCGCCGGCGTCTGCAGGGCGTGGTCGGGCCTGAGCAGGACATACGCCCTCGGGTCATGGTGGCGAAGGTATTGGTCAAGGACGCGGACGCCGAGGAGCTGCTGCTGGGGCGCGCCCGCCTGCGGCGGCCGCCGCGGCCGTGAAGGCGGCCCTGGGCGAGCGCCTGTTGGCCTGGCTGCTGGGGCGTTTCCACCGCCTTTCCTTCGCCGCGCTGGGCGGGGGCTTCGGGCTGCTGTGGGTCTGCCTGTCGCTGGGCAAGGCGCTGCTGGTGCTTGCGCTGGCGGTGCTGGGCTACCTGATCGGCAAATGGACGGACGAAGGGCGCCCGGACGGCGGGCTGGCCAGGCGCCTGAGGCGCATGGTCGAGGAAGAGGCGGACTAGGGCTGCTGGGATCCCGGCGGCGGGGGCGGAGGCGGCGCCTCGGATTCGCCCCAGGGGTTGCGCAGCCCCCAGGTGAAGTCCAGGCCCAGACGGGCGAAGGGCCCGCTGAAGTCGATGTCCGGGCTGTCTGAGGGCGGCCAGGGATTTCCGCCGGAGACATCCAGCCGCACCGGAATCCGCGCCCCGCGCCAGCCGCCCTGCACTTCGAGGGCCACCGAGGGCAGCACGGTCCACTGGATCCCGAGCCCGGCCTCCTGGCCGAAGCCGGAGCCGTCGAGGGTGCCGTTGGCGATCTGTCCGCCGCTGCGGTCCAGCGTGGAGCCGGCCAGGGTCACCCAGCCGGCCTGGTACCCTGCGAAGAAGGTCAGCGTGGAGACCCGGGCGAAGATCCAGTCCACCGTGCCGCCTACTTCCAGGCCCGAGATCTGCCACAGGTCCTGGTTGCCGAAGGCGTTGATGGTGTAGCCCTTGGGCAACGAGCCCAGCTCAAAGCCGCCAAAGAAGGACTCGCCGAAATGGCGCCGCACGCCGAGCGCAAAGCCGGGATCCAGCGCGCGGGGCTGGGCCGCGACCGATCCCGCGGGATACAGGCTCTGGATGTCTGCGCCGCTTTCCAGCGCAAAGTCCCCGCACAGGCTCAGGCTCCAGGTTCCGTCCAGCCGTTCCGGTCCCGGGGACGCGGATAGGGCCGGTTGGGATCCCTGGCGCGCAGTCGCATCCGCAGCCAGGCCATGGGCGAGAGCCTGCCCGAGGGCAAGGCCAAGGGCCAACCTGGTGAAGACTTTGACGATGGGCGCGTCCTGATGCATGCTGGATTGAATTATAGGCTTCCCCTTGCCGGGCAGGTCACAAAAAAGCCTTTCGAACCTGAAAAATACTGTTGGGCAAGGTTTTTCAAGCTTTTCAGGCAACCTGCCAGGCCCTGGATCCCTGACCCGGGCCAGGGTTTGCGGGAACTTAATCCTTCCTATCCTGTCTAACAAAACCGGAATCCCTTATGGCTGACCTGAGCGACGCAGACCTCGTGGAGCAGTGCCGCCGGGGCGAGTGGACAGCCTACGACACGCTGGTGGAACGCTACCAGCGCCGGGTGATCGGGCTCTGCTTCCGCCACCTGCGCAGCTACGAAGAGGCCTGTGACCTGGCGCAGGAAGTGTTCGCCCAGGTCTTCCAGCACCTCAAGGAATTCCAGGGCAAGAGCAGCTTCTCGACCTGGCTGTACCGGGTCAGCCTGAACGCCTGCTACAACCGCCAGCGCTACAACCGCGCCAAGGGCCGCGGTGGGGTCACCTCCCTGGAGGGCCTGCTCGAGCGAAACGAGGCGGGGCCGGATTCCTCGGCGCTCATGCGCAGCGGCGAAAGCGGCGCCCTCGAGAACCTGGAGGCCGCCGAGGATGTCCGGCAGCTGAGGCTTTCCCTGGCCTCGCTGGAGGCCGGCCAGCGAAAGGTCGTCGAGCTGGTGGACATCGAGGAGCTGAGCTATGAACAGGCGGCCCAGGTCCTGAAGGTCCCGGTCAACACGGTGCGGTCCCGCCTCAGCAGGGCCCGCCAGCAGCTGAAAGCCAAGATGCTCCGCCTGCGCAAGCGGCTGGGCGAATGAACGAACCAAGGGAACAAGAGACCAGGCCATGAAGAAACTACCTCCCTCGAAGCGCGCGCGGCTGGACGACGCGGCCCTGAAGGCCCTGCTCAAGGGCCTGCGCGAGGACGTGGCTGCGCCGCCGGACTTCCGCGCCCGGGTGCTGGCCCGCCTGCGCCGCGACGGGCTTCTCAAGGACGGTCCCGCTCTTGCGGCTCGCCCTGGCCTCGGCGGCCTGCTGGCGGGCCTGGCGGCCCGGATCAGCCCGGCGCCCGGCTGGGGCCTGGCCCTGGGTGGCGCCCTGGCGCTCGCGCTCGTGGCGCTCTTCGCGTTTCCCCGACTGGACGGAAACCTGGTCCAGGCGCCGTCCGCGGGCGCCCCCGGCGCCCAGGCCTTGCCGTCCTCCCCGGCTCCTTCGGCGGGTGCCGTGGTCGCGTCCGCCTCCCGGTCCTCGGCCCCGGCGCTGGCTGCCCGCCCTGCCCAGGGTTCCCAGCCTTTCCGCCGCCGCCAGGCGTCCCCGGACCGCCCTGCCCTTGCCGGCGCAGCTGGGCCCGCTCGTCCGAGCCAGGGCCAGTCCCTGGCAAAGGTCGAGGGATCCGCGCAGCCCGGCGGAGGATCCTCCCTGCAGCCCGTCGTGGCGGAGAAGGCGGAAGGCCTCGGATCCTCCGTCAACCAGCTCCCCGCGGTTTCGAACAAGGTGTCGGGCTCCGATGCCCTGCAGACGGACGGCGGAGCAGCGGTCCATGCGGCCGACCTGGGCGGCGGCACCAAGCCCACCGAAGTCGTGGCGACGCCCACGCCGCTGTCCCAGCCCCTGGCCCACAACAGCGAAGTGCGCAACAACGTGGTGCGCGTCGCCCGGGGCGACAGTGCCCAGATCCTCTTCACCGTGGCCCAGGGCGGGCCGGTGGTGGTGGAGGTCTTCAACCGCCTGGGCCGCCTCGTGGCCACCCTGCAGAACGGGGCCCTGGGCCCGGGCCAGTACTCCCTTTCATGGAACGGCGCCGCGGACGACGGCGGCGTCGCCGCCTCAGGCATCTACCTGGTGCTGGTCCAGACCACGACCTACGTGGACAAGCACAAGCTCGCCCTGGTGAAGTGAGATGCGCGCCCCTGCCGCCGAATTCCTTGCCCTGGCCCTGCCGGCCGTGCTGGCGTTGACGGCGCTGTCGGCGCCGCTGGCTGCCGGGTCCGGCCTGGTGGCTTCGCTGGGATCCCCATCCTCCGTCGCTCAGGGCCAGGCCTTCACCGTCCAGCTCGCCGTGGCCAACAACCTGACCACCACGGCCCAGCTGAGCCCGACCCTGGGTTCGGCGGAATCCGGTCCGGGGCTCACGCTGCTGTCCGGCCCCAGTCCTGCTGCCATCGCTGTGCCCCCAACCTTCAACACCGAATTCACCTGGACCTTTTCGGCCGCCGGGTGCGGGACGGTGGCCTTCACGGCCTCGGCCACGGATGCCTCCACGGGCAGCGCCAGCAACGTGGCCTCGGCCAGCGTGGGGCTGGCCTGCCCGGCCTCGCCCACCCCAACCCCGGGCTGGGGCGCGCTCACGCCGGTCCCCAGCGAAAAGCCCACCGTCGTGGTGACGCCCACCCCGGCCCCGCTGCTGGGCAGCGCGATGATCCTGGGCAACGTCTTCCACCCCCTGGAGGGCGGCACCGTGGCCCTGCAGTTCGACGAGCCCTATGCCGCGACCGTCGACATCGGCATCTATGACCGCGTCGGCCACCGGGTGAAGCACATCAGCGTGGATGCGTCGCCGGGCCAGACGACCATCGACTGGGACGGCCGGGGGGACGACGGCCTGGTGGTCGCGTCGGGCATCTACATCGCCTATTTCCAGGGCAGGGGCCTCAGCAGCCTGCTCAAGCTCGCGGTAATCAAATGAGCGCCAAGGGAGCGGAGGAGCCGGGCATGGAACGCACTTGTGTGAGCAAGTCCAGCGCCCTGAAGGATTATCTGACCCTGGTGGCCTCGCTGCCGGTGCCCGGCGAAGGGGACCTGGAGCGGCTCGAGCAGGCGCTCGCCGCGGGAGACGCCGGCGCCGGGCTGGCCCTCACGGAAGGCTTCCTGGGGCTGGTGATCGCCGAGGCCTCGTCCCGGCGCGGCCAGGGGCTGCGTTTCGAGGCCCTGATCGCCGCCGGCAACCGCGGCCTGGCCGAGGCCCTCCGCCAGCAGGGCGGCAGGCTCAGGCAGCGCGTCCTGCGCGAGGTGCGGCGCAGCCTGCGCGGGGCCCTGGCGCGTTCCGCCGCCCGCCGCGCCCAGGAGGCGTGACCGAACTCACAGCCACAGTCCCGGCGCCTTTCGCGTCCAAGCATCAGACGCCAATGGAGGAAGCCGTGGGACCCCACCAGCTCAAGGAATACCTGCTGTGCGTGCAGCGCCTGCAGCCCCTCAGCCCCGCGGAACTGGAGCGGGCCTTCGGGGAATGGATGCAGGGAGACGAACGGGCCCGCCGCCTGATCGAGGAGCGGCACCTGCGCAGCGTGGTGGCCTGGGTCCAGCCCTACCGGGTCCCCGGGACCGGGCTGGAGCGCCTGATTGAGGCGGGCAACCGCGGCCTGCTCAAGGGCCTGCGAAGGATGCCGGGGTTGAAGGCGGGGCAGCTTGAGGACCGGCTGCGCACCGCGGTCGAGGAGGCGGTGGAATCCCTGCTCACCGCGCGCCAGCGCTGAAGCGTTCCCCTGCCCTGAGAAACACAAAGCCCCGGGTCCCTGGACCCGGGGCTTTCTTGTGTGGCGGCAGGGAAGGCGCGCCCGTTCAGAAACGGACGGCCAATCCGGCGAGGGCGCCCAGGCTCAGCACGCTGAGGGCCTGGGGCTGGGTGGAGAAGGCGCCGGAGCCGGGCTGGGCAGCGCCGTCCTGGTCCGTGATCTGAAGCTGCCCGCTGCCCCCCTGGGCCGCGAAGGAAGCTCCCAGCGCCTGCAGGCCCAGGTCCACGGCCACGGAGGCGCTGATCGCCCACTCGGCCCCGAGCCAGATCCGCCAGGTCGGCGCCAGGCCGTACTGGATCGTCGAGGTCCCGGTGTACGTCAGCAGGCTGTCCGTTTGCGTCTGGGTGGTCTGGCTCTTGACCGTCACCTGGGCCGCAGGGACGGCCCCCAGTCCGAGCGCCGCCACCAGCGTGGCGTTGCCCAGCGGCTGGTGCCAGGACAGGCCCAGCATCAGCGGCAGGAACACCGCGCTGGCCTCGGAATTGTTGCTGCGTGTCACCGCAGTGGTGGCGCTGGATTGTTCCTGGTCGTCCCAGCTGATGGGGTAGGCGCCCAGGGTTAGGTCCAAGTGCTCGCCCAGGCTGGCCAGGGCCTCGACCACACCGCTGAGCCCGCTTGCCGGCTTGGATGCATAGCCGCTGGCCGAGGCAAGCGTGGAGCTGTCTACGGATTCGCCGAAACTCGTGCTGCCCAGGCCCCAGGACCAGCCGCCCAGGAGCCTCAGGCCCCAGCGCCGGGCCGTTTCCGGCGGCGCCATGGACTGGGTTTCCATGGATTGGGGAACCGCGGACTGGGCGGCCACGGATTGGGCGGCCACGGATTGGGCCGGCGCAGCCCCCTCTGCAGCCGCGGGGGACGCAGCGCCTGCTGCGGACGGGGCCAGCTCCGCGTCCGCACCCGGAGGAGGCGCGGCCTGGAGAATGCCGGCCGGAGCAGGGGTGGGCAGGGGGCTGGGGGAGAGCGTGGGGACCGGGGTAGCCACGGCGCGCGGAGGCAGGCGCAGGCGCGCCCTCAGGCCGGCTTCCCAGGCGCTGAAGGCCGTATCCGCGGGGGCAAGGTCCAGGTAGCGGTCCGAGGAGGCAACCGCCCCCTCCAGATCCCCGAGGTAATAGCGGCAGGTCGCAAGCTGTTTCCAGCCCTGGGCGTAGCGGGGCGCCTGGGCCGTCACGCGGGTGAAATCCTGGGCAGCCTCGTCCCAGGTCTTGGCCTGCATGGCGGCGGTCCCGGCCAGGTAGTCCTGGC
>Ga0302319_10002563_pt1 | contig 39001 bp, 36 predicted proteins | sample Bog_T0_2_FD_203319 | JGI IMG/M metagenome (GOLD analysis project Ga0302319, IMG submission 203319) | Peat permafrost microbial communities from Stordalen Mire near Abisko, Sweden - Bog_T0_2 | ecosystem: Environmental > Terrestrial > Soil > Wetlands > Peat | place: Sweden: Abisko, Stordalen Mire... | reverse complement strand
GCCCTTGACACCGCCCTTCCCAAACAGACGCTACCCTACGCTCTTTATACGGCCAAAGGCCTGAAAAAAGAGCCTTGACAAAGCCGACGCTGTCATACACGGGGCACGGGACTTACTTAGCCGTTCCGACTGCTACTGTTCGCTTGTACCGGCCTCCATGAGCACAACAGTCAACTCATTGCCGCTCCAATGCAATTGAGCTTTGGCGGCCTTCAGGTTTACTCCGGGCAGTTCTAGATTCAGGTTGGTTGCTGCGGAACCCGGGATCGATCCCAACTTCTTCTCCAACTCCGTCTTGGTCACGCTCTGCGGCAGACGGAAGCGGACCAGCTTGCGGCTCGTATCGCGCAGCAGCGGAGCAGGCTGCGTTTGGAGCAGTTCTCCTTGCTTGCCGAATCGCACCGAGATGGGGACCTGGGCGAAGATGGTTCGATCGGCGTCGATCACGGTGATTCCGAAGGGCGTGAAGCCCATGCCCGCCTTGGAAGAAGCTAGTTGCGAGTAGTCCACAGTCAAGCCGACGCCCGGTCCTTCCTCGATCTCCTTGCGCACCGCCTCGGTGTGGGCTTTACCCTCGTCGGCCAGTTTGGTCTTTTCGCGGATCAGTTCCGCGTACTCCGGCTTGCTTTTCTCTTCTCTCAATGCCGATTCCAACTCTTCCGGAGAAGCTTTCAGGGCTTCCTCCAGCAGAGAGGTCAGCGAGGCGCCGGCGGCAAATATCCGGCTCTGCCATTCGGGCATTAGACGGTCGAGTACAGCAGATATGCCCATGCCGGAGTAATAAAGCCTCATGCGCACGGGCGCGGTGCCGTATGGATCGTTATTGACGTTGACTCTTCCGCTCATGTTCTCGACCATCCTGTCGAGCAGTTGCTGGCGCCGTGGAGCCAAATTGTCAAAACCGTTGAATCCCTGCGCCCAGTAGAGTTCCGCGCCGGGCTTGCGTCCCTCCAATACCTGAAAGAGCCGGTACTCGGTATACTTTGCCGTTCCCTCGACAAACTCGACGCCATCCTCGTATTCGATGGCCTTTGCGGGCAACTGCGCGCGCCGCTCCTTGCGCAGCGCCATCCAGCGCAGGGCCGCAGGCCGGAGTTGTGTCGCATCGGTCGAGCGGAGTGCGTCGGCCAAAGCCGAGCTTTCCAGCGCGACATCAACATTGTTTTGAACGGAGAGCACCGGATAGTAGAGCAAAAGGTACTCGGACGCGCCCTTGTCGGGGGCCATCTTGTGCTGATAGACGTGGAAGTCCTCGTGAACAACCATCGCCAACTGATCGTAGGGATCGATTGACAGCGATGAGAAAGTGATCGTCGGGAATCTTTCCTGTGCCGGGCGCGGGTCCGCCACCATGCCGAAGACCTGCTGGCGCAGGTTCGACAGCGTATCGGCCACCACCAGCGTCGGGACGCCGTCCACCTCCGTCGAAGTGTTCTGGCCGTCAAGGTCCATGATCGTCGGTCCGTCTTTCACAAAGACCTTCCAGCCCGGAAACTGGACCGGCCCGGAGTAGAGGCGGAATCCTTGCGGCGGATGCGGATGATTGACCAGCACATCCTGAACTCCGGGGATGTAGAAGAGCATAGGCGTCGACGACGCATCCCAGCCCGGCCATACTGGATCGTTGGCCGAGCCAATCAAGCTCCACATCTCATGCGCCTCGGCCAGCAACAGCGGGTCGACTTTCAACGCCGACGAAGCCGTATCGCTGCTGGCGATCTTCTCCACCTTGCCTTGCGCCATTGCGCGCGGAACAATGAGAAATGGGGGCAATACAAAAAGAAAAACGATAGTAGTGCCGATCCGAATCTTCATTCGACATCCCTTCGTACAGTGAATGGTCCGGACTGAGCGCGGACATCTTGTTGGACTTGCCGGCCGCAGGGTGGTTAGCTCATCTAAGACTCCGCTCCGGGTGCTAAAATCGACAAGTGCCGGGTCCTACGCGACGTAATCCCGCCAACCCCGCCAGGTCCGGAAGGAAGCAACGGTAACGGGCTCGTACGGGCGCAGTGGGTAACCCGGCGCTTTTATCGGCCCGGATGGACTGGGCCGAAGAGCAATGAGCAAAAGCAACCGCAGGTCTTTCGACTTCGCTCCGCTTCGCTCAGGATGACAGACTTTTTTTAGCGCTTCGCTCAGGATGACAATCGTAAAGAGCTGCAAGGAGAATTGCATTGACCCTCAGTGTTCGCCCTATCGTGGGCTGCCGCGCGAAGATAACAGCGCTGGGAACCTACGTCCCGCCGCAAGTTCTGACTAACAAAGACCTGGAAAAGATGGTGGATACCAGCGACCAGTGGATTCTGGAGCGGACGGGCATTCACGAGCGGCATGTGCTGGCCAAGGGGCTGGGCGTGAGCGACATTTGCACCGAGGCGGCTAAAAAATGCCTGGCGATGCGCGGCATTGAGGCCAGCGAGGTTGAGGTCATCATCGTGGGCACAGTGACGCCGGACATGATGTATCCGTCCACGGCTTGCCTGGTGCAGAACAAGATCGGGGCCAAGGGTGCGTGGGGGTTCGACGTTTCGGCGGGCTGCTCGGGGTTTGTGTTTGCGTTGCAGGCGGGCGTGAAGATGGTGGAGAGCGGGGCGCACAAAAAAGTTCTGGTGTGCGGCGCTGACGCCAACACGAGAATGACCGACTACACCGATCGGACGACCTGCGTTTTGTTTGGCGACGGCGGCGGAGCGGTGCTGCTGGAGCCGTGCGCGGAGGGCGAGATTGGCTTTATCGACTATTGGTACGAGATTGATGGATCGGGCGCCGCGGCGCTGAATATGCCGGGCGGAGGGAGCCTGAATCCCTCGACTCACGAGACGGTGGACAAGAAGATGCACTACATCCACCAGGACGGGCAGGCGGTGTACAAGTTTGCCGTGCGCAAGATGCTGGAGGCTTCGAGCAAGGTTCTGGAACGCAACGGCGTGACTGGAGCGGAGCTGGGCTGCTTCATTCCGCACCAGGCCAATCTGCGGATTATTACGGCCACGGCTGAGCGGCTGGGCATGGATCCGTCGCGGGTCATTATCAATATTCAAAAGTATGGCAACACCTCGGCGGGAAGTATTCCGCTGGCGATGGGAACGGCCTTTGAAGAGGGCAAGCTGAAGAAGGGCGACCTGGTGATGCTGGCCGCGGCCGGCGCGGGATTTACGACGGGAGCGGTGCTGCTGCGGTGGGAGATATGAGGGCAGTGAAATAGTGAAATAGTGAAAAAGTGAAAAAGTGAAGCAGTGAAACAGTGAGTTAGTGAGACATTAGTTGGCAGGCCGGTCCTTCGGGGATCGGCCTTTTTGCAGATATGCAGAATTGCTATCCGGGAACGGAAAACGTGTACTCCGGGAGAGCGCCGGCTTGGGCGGCCAAGCGAAAAAAAACTTTCATGGCTTCGAGGCATTCTTCGTCGAGGATGTAGTGGATGTTGGTGGTCAGGTAAGCGCGGATGGTCTGCTCGGGAATGGCGATGCGACCGGACCACTCGGCGACCAGGGCGTCGATGTTCTGCATGCCGTGGATGCGGGATTGAATGAAATCGGTAGTAGTGGATTCCCAGGTCTCAGAATCGAGACCTGGGGCACCCATATTTATTGGCGCAGCACTCCAGACGGCGGAGACGAAGGGCAGGCCGGTGAGGGTGTGCCACTCCTCGGCGAGGTCGTGGTAGACCAGCTCTTCGCCCGTGCGCTCGAAGCGGTTGGCGCGCTCCTTGAGAGCGAGCAGCGCGGGGTCGCCGATGAGGATGGCGGCGTCGGCTCGCTGCAGCATGGAATCGAGGTCGGCCAGGGCGGGCAGGAAGGGGACATTCGGATTATTCCAGTGGCGAAAGAGAATGCGGGTGTGTGCCAGAGTGGTGCGGCTGGCCATGTCGGCGGCCACGGAGCGCAGGGCTTGGAGGCGCTGCGAGGCACGGCGCACCAGCAGCAGGGAACGCACACGGCCCTTGGAGGCGATGGTGCAGCCAGGAAGGATACGCAGGCCGGGCGTGGTGGCCAGGGCGGCGATGGGGATGAGTCCGATGTCGGCCGCGCCCGAGGCAAGCTGGGCGGCGCACTCGGAGGGAGTCATGCGGTCGATCTGGTAGCGGAGGGCGAGCGAGGCTTGCAGGGGCGGATGCTCGAAGTCCCACATCAAGGGCGCTGGGTTGAGAAAGCCGATGGCGGCGACGCGCAGACGGGATTGGGGCTGAAAATTCACGCTCAGATAGAGTACCAATCGAGGGCGGGTGAGTGTGCGCGGCGTACCGGGCTGATCAACGTCAGGGCTTGGGCGGAGCTTGACATTGGAGTTTTACAAGAATAAGGTGGGCAAAACCGTCGAAAACGGCGGGATGCTTCCTGTGAAGAAAAATAACTGTCCATTTTCAGGACACTGAAGTAGCATTTGCAAAGCCTCTGGCCAGCAATTTCCGGCAGCAATGCTGCGGTGGTTGGTCCTTCCTCAGATCCAAAAGACATTTCAGATGAAGGCACGGCGAAGGCCTTGGTGTGGCCCTTGAGCCGGCCTGGAAGGCCTATGCCTGAGCCGCTTGCCGGGGCGCGCGAGGGAGGGCCGCCTGACAGAGTTACGGAGGGGGAAGCGAAGCGATGAGCACACTCGCCCAAGAAGCGATTGCAACAGTGACAACGCCGCTGGACGAGGAGCGGCTGGCGTGGCTCGGGCTGGTGCTGGCTCCGGGGCTGGGTCCAAAGCGGATTCTGGACGCGGTGAAGCAGTTGGAAGCGGCGAGCCAGATTTTTACATTGCCACTCACTGCTCTGGAGGGGTTGCGGTTTCCAGCCCAGGCGGCACAGTTCATCTTCGACGGCAAGGCGCGCCAGGCGGCTGAGGAGGAGTGGGCGCGCGTGGAGGCGCAGGGCGCGACGCTGGTGACGTATAGCTGCGCGGAGTATCCGGAGCGGCTCAAGGAGATCTGGGACCCGCCACCGGTGCTGTGGGTGCGCGGGCCGGCTAGTTTGCTGAGCAGGCCGGGGATTGCGATTGTGGGCACGCGGCATCCGACGCCGTACGGCTCGGGAGTGGCGGAGATGCTGGCGCGGGATTTGGCGGTGCGGCGGCTGCTGATTATCAGCGGCATGGCGCGGGGCATTGACTCCTGCGCGCACCGAGGGGCCCTGGCAGCACGCATGCCCACCGTTGCTGTTTGGGGCACGGGCATCGACGTGGTTTATCCCAAAGAAAATAAAAAGCTGGCCGAGGAGATTCTGGCCACCGGCGGGGCGATTGTGAGCGAGCTGCCTATGGGGACGTTTCCCGCGCCGCAGAATTTTCCTCGCCGCAACCGGATTTTGAGCGGGCTGAGCGTGGCGGTGCTGGTGGTGGAGGCGGCGGAGAACTCGGGGACGCGGGTGACAGCGCGCTGCGCCGCCGAACAGAATCGCGACCTGTACGCGGTGCCGGGCAACGTGACCAACAAGGGGTCGTGGACTCCCAATACGCTGATCAAGCAGGGGGCCAAGCTGGTGGCCACCTGGGAGGACGTGTGGGAAGATCTGCCCTCTCAAGTTCGGCTGGAACTGGAGGCCGATGCGCCGGCTGAATCCAAATCGCCGACTACCGCATCATTATTACCGGAGCAGGCATTGCGGCCCGAGGAGGCCATGGTGCTGGAGGTTCTGCGCGTAGACGAGAGCCTGCAAATCGACGAAATTCTGGAGTTGCTGGAGACGCAACTGACTTCGTCGGAGGTGTTTACGGCGCTGTTTGAACTGGAGGTTACGGGGCGCATTCGGTGTATGCCGGGGAAGAACTACGTAAGGGTGATGTGATTAAAGCAGGGAATCGATGACGGGCTGAGGTTTGCGGATTCCCAGGTCTCGATTCTGAGACCTGGAATATTACCAATTTAGAAAAGATTCTTCAGGTTGCGGCGGCCGTCAACGATTCTCACGATTTCTACTTCATTGTTGCAGCCCTCATCGCTGTTGGGATGCGTCTCATACAGGATGAGGTAGGGACCTTCAATGAGCATGCGAGTGGATGGACGAATGTCAGGACGCCGCACTCCAAGCCTGGGATTATCGATGAGCAAATTAGCCTTCGCTTCGACGGCATCGAAGATGCGTTCCGCGGCGGAGGGATTGTCGAGACCGATGTATGTGTAAATCTCGATCAAATCCTCACGGGCTCGCGGAGTCCAGACAAGATCAACTGGCAATGGCTTGATCCTCTGCGGCAATTGCCAATCTCTGCCGCGCCTCTCGCCTCGCTGCATCAAAGTCAACAGGCGTGGCTGCGCCGCTGGCCTTGCCTTGATCCCAGAATTGGCGCAGTCGTCTTAGGTCTTCCTGGCGCAACTCACGCTTGAATTGCCAGTCGCGGATTGCTTCGCGGACGATCTCGCTAGTAGTGGCATATTCTCCCGATTCCACGGCGGCTTTGAGGGTGACGATTTGCTCACCTGTCAAAGCGATGCTTACTTTTTGAACATCCGGCATGACGTGACTCCGGCCCGCAAGGGGGTAATATTTGCTACTTCTTGCAGCAGTATAGCAAATATCTTTCTGCGTTGCCATTCGAAGTGCTTGATTTGATGGGCTTATGCGGGGAATTGTGTGCCTGGAAATGGAAGAAGAGAACTCTCGCGACTGGAAATGAGACGGTGTTCCGTGGTAGTTTCCAAATTTCGCGGTTGATTTTTCCCGGAGGGGGAAAGCGGCCGTAGGCAGTGGCCGAATCTGGACGAATTGGAAGTTTACAGAACTTGGCTGCACGGAGTCCAACAGACGGAACAAGCTGGACAGGGTAGAGTGTATTTGGAATCAAGGATGGCAATGAGCAAATCACTGGTGATCGTCGAGTCTCCCGCCAAGGCGAAGACAATCGAGAAATATCTGGGCGCGGGCTTCGAGGTTCTGGCGTCGGTGGGTCACATCATGGACCTGCCGAAGAACGAACTTGGCGTGGAACTGGAGAATCGGACGTTTGAGCCGACGCTGATTGTGTCTCCGGGCAAGGAAAAGGTTGTGGCGCAGTTGAAGAAGGCCGCGGCCAAGGCGGACGAGATCTATCTGGCGCCTGATCCGGATCGCGAAGGCGAGGCGATTGCTTACCATTTGGCGCTGCAACTGGGAACTTCGGCCAAGGAGCGGAAGAAGATTCGCCGCGTGACCTTCAACGAGATTACGAAGAAGGCCGTGCAAGAGGCCTTCAAGCACGCGCGGGACCTGGATCAAAATCTGGTGGACTCGCAGCAGACGCGGCGCATATTAGATCGATTAGTCGGCTACCAGATTTCACCGCTATTGTGGGACAAAGTTCGGCGAGGCTTGTCGGCGGGGCGCGTGCAGACGGTGGCGGTGCGGCTGATCGTGGAGCGGGAGCGGGAGATTGGCGCCTTTGGTCCGGTGGAGTATTGGCCCATCGACGCGATTTTGCAGTTCAAGGCAACCGCCGCGGAACCGACGCTGCTGACGGCTCGATTTGTCGGCATTGACGGCGAATCGGCGCGTGTATCCAACGGCAAGGACAAGGACGGCAAGGAACAGTTCATCGCCAATGCTGTGCCGGACGAAAAGACGGCGCTGAAAATTGTCGATGCTGCGACCAAGGCAACTTGGACGGTTCGATCTTTTGAGAAAAAAGAGCGAAAGAAATCTCCTCCCGCCCCTTTTACGACAAGTAACCTGCAACAGCAGGCTTCCGCGCGGCTGGGCTTCAATGTGCGGCGGACAATGGGCGTTGCGCAGCGACTTTATGAAGGCATCGACCTGGGCTCGGAGGGCATCACCGGCCTGATTACTTACATGAGAACGGATTCGCCGCGCGTGGCGCCGGAGGCGATAGCAGCGGCGCGGGAGTGGATCGGCAAATTGGGTCCTCAGTATTTGCCTGATTCACCGAACTACTACAAAGGCAAGAAGGCCGCGCAGGACGCGCACGAAGCGATCCGGCCGACTGACGCTGCCCGGACGCCGGAATCGATTCAGCGTTCTCTGACCGATGAGCAATTCAAGCTTTACAGGCTCATCTGGCAGAGGTTTGTTGCGTCGCAAATGACGCCCGCAATTTATGACATGACCGTTATTGAGATCGATGCGGTCAGCGACAGAACTTATAACTTCCGTACATCCGGATCGGTTCTCAAGTTCGACGGATACTTGCGCCTGTACCCAGCCGATGATGAAGAGGAGGACCGGCTGCCCGAAATTCCTAAAGGCGCTCGGTTGCCTTTGGCCACTGCGGACCAGTTGAAAAAACTGGCAGTGGAGGCAAGAAACGTAAAGTTGGAGCAGGCTCGGAAAAAGTACAACCTGGACGTTGCAAAGATCGAAGCAAGAAACGAAAAACGAGGCGAGAACGAGCCAATTCCCGATTATGCAGAGCCGGAGATTCCGCTCGAAGTGAGGCCTTCGGCTGTTCATGCGGTTCAGAAATTTACCGAGCCGCCTCCGCGCTACAACGAAGCTTCGCTGGTGAAGGAGTTGGAAGAGCGGGGCATTGGGCGGCCTTCGACCTATGCGTCGATCATCAATACCATCCAGGACCGCGAGTATGTGACCAAGATCAGCAACCGCTTTTATCCCACGGAGATCGGGATGGTGGTCTGCGACCTGCTGGTAAAGAATTTTCCGTATATCTTCGACGTCGCGTACACGGCCAAGCTGGAAGAGGAGTTGGACAAGATCGAAGAGGGCGACGAGAAGTGGACCGACCTGCTGAACGGCTTCTACGGCTACTTTGTGGAGGAGCTGAAGGACGCCGGCGCGAACATGGAAAACATCAAGCGCATGGAGCAAAAGACGGACGAGAAGTGCGATCTGTGCGGTTCGCCGCTGCTGTTGAAGTGGGGAAAATTCGGCAGCTTCTTCGCCTGTTCGGCTTACGACAAGAAAGACAAGTCGAGCTGCACGTTTACCAAAGAGAACACAGCGGGCAAGCCGGACATGAACACGCCGGAGGCGCAAGAGGCGGGCGAGCAGGAGGAGTATTGCGACAACTGCGGACGGGTGATGGTTCTGAGGCGCGGGCCGTTCGGGATGTTCATGTCGTGCCCTGGGTTCAACGAGGACCCGCCCTGCAAGACCTTTCGCAAGCTGAGCTCGAAGCAGCAACAGAAGGTGGCCGCGCCCAAGCCGACGGGCGAAGATTGTCCGCAATGCGGCAAGCCGCTGGTGCTGCGGCAGGGAAGTTATGGGGAGTTCGTCTCCTGCTCAGGTTATCCCAAGTGCAAGTACATCAAACAGAACCTGGTTGAAGGCTTGAAATGCCCCAAGTGCGGCACGGGCGACCTGGCCGAGCGCAAGGCGCGCAGGGGAAACATCTTCTGGGGCTGCACGAATTATCCGAAGTGCGACTTTACCTCGAATAACAAGCCGGTGGCGCAGAAGTGTCCGGAGTGCGGCAGCCCGTACCTGGTGGAGAAGGTGCTTCGCACGGGAATCTTCCTGGAGTGTCCGAACAAGAAAAGGGCTGCCGAGGAAGAGGTTGCGCCGAAGAAGCGGGCTGCCAAGGGCGCCGTGCCGGTGGAGAGCGCCGTGGTTTGCAGCTACTCGAAGCGGATTGGCGACGCGCCACCGTTGCCGACGGCCGAGACGCATGGGCCGGTGGTGGAGAAAGAAGCTGCCAAAGCGGATGTGAGGACGGCAGAGAAGCCAGTGGCAAAGAAGGCGGCGAAGAAGAACAGCAAGAAGGTTTTACAGACGGCGTGAAAGAAATCGTTCTCATTGGCGGTTCTAATGGCGCGGGCAAAACTACGGCAGCGCGTGATTTGCTGCCTAAGTTCTTCAGTCAGTGCGAGTTCCTGAATGCCGACGATATTGCTCGCGAGCTTGCGCCGTGGAACGCTGAATTAGCGGCGCTGGCAGCGGGCAGAAAGTTGATCGAGCGGATGCGGGAGTTAGTCCGAGACGGTGACAGCTTTGCTCTGGAGTCGACATTGTCCGGCAAATCGCACTTGCGTTATTTACAGCAGTGCAAAGAGCGAGGCTGGCGCATTACCCTGCTCTACTTCTGGCTAAAGTCGCCGGAGGTTGCTGTCGCGCGCGTTGCGCACAGGGTGAGTGAAGGTGGTCACGACATCCCCTCTGAGGTGGTCCATCGTCGATACTATGCCGGGTTGTCGAACTTGCTCAACTCATACTTGCCACTGGCCGATGAGGTGGAGATATACGATAATACAGACAGGCAACGAGTCCTGATTGTCGAGAGACGAGAGGGTGGCATTTTACTGGTACATGATTCAAGACGTTGGGCGATGATGAAGAGGTTGGCACAATGAGAAGCATGAATTCGAAAGAGATTCATGAGGCAATCCGGCAAGCTCTTGCCCACGTTGACCGCCGCCTGGCCTCCGGCGAGTTGGATGGGTCGGGGCGATACTACACGGATGAGGAGCTGGCTGCAGGTGCGGCTACTGGCGGGAAGCGCACTCCTGTGAAGCCGATCAAATCCAACGCGGCTTAGACAGTTGCACAGCAATCTCCGGCTGGTTCCTGTAGTATTGGCAGCGGAGAAACTCATTTATGGAACGGATGCTTGCAACGCCGGCGGATGCCGAAATCATTCTCAGATTGTATGAACTGCGCACCGAGGCGGTGATGCGCCAGGCGCGCGCGTGGGTGACGGGCGAGTTCTGGCCGGCAACGGCGGAGGAGTTTTTTGCCGTGGCGGAGAACCCCGCCGACCCGCACAACGCGTGGCTGCGGCAGGTGCTGACCTACTGGGAGATGGCCGCGGCGATGGTGCTGCACGGGGCGGTTTCGGCGGAACTTTTTGTGGATTGCAACTCCGAAGGATTTTTCATGCTGGCCAAATTTGAGCCTATTCTGGACGGCATTCGGGAAAAGAATCCCGGGTTCCTGATGAAGACGGCCGAACTGGTGAACCGGTTTTCAGCCGCGGCTCTGCGCTACGAGGCGGTGCTCAAGAACGTGGAAGCCCGGCGCAACAGCCTGCCTGCCCGGCAGGAGGCGCACGGCCAGTATTCTTATCCTCCCAAGCCGTGAAGAAGACTCGCATTCCCGGTGAATCTCTGTTAATGTGTATCCGACCCTCTCATTGGACCAGCTTTATGGCCGGTAGAGAGTTATAACGGAAAAATCGGAACAACCTATGGCACGAGCAATCTGGAACGGCAAGGTAATTGCCGAAAGCGAGAAGACGGTGACGGCGGACGGGAACGTCTACTTTCCTGAATCCAGCCTGAAACGCGAATATTTTCGTCCCAGCACGACCACCTCCCTGGACCCAGCGAAGGGGCAGGCGCGCTACTTGTCGCTGCTGATCGACGGGGAGGATAACCCAGACGCAGCCTGGTATTACCCCGATCCCAAGCCGGTGGCGCGCAAGATCAAGGGCTATGTGGCCTTCTGGCGGGGCGTGGACGTCCTCGAACCGTAGCCGCGGCCCTCGGATAGCTTTCATGCGGCTTTCGAGCGCCAGAGGCGTGTGATACATTTTCCCCATGAGGCTGAATGGGTTAGCGATATTCGCGGTGCTGCTGGCCCTTACGCAGGCGCCTGAGGTAAGTTCTGCTCAGATAGGCGGACAGGGTGGCGTGAATCGGCAGAAACCGCCCCTTCCAGCATCTTCTACAAACGTTCCGCAAGAGATTGCCAACCCAGCGCCAAAGACTGAGGGTGAAGGCGGCATTCGGGATATTCAGCCGTCGCACATCAGTGTTGCCAATCCCACTCCAGCGCCTGCGACGCCGGCTTGGAATTGGCGCGAGCGAATCACCTGGGTGGCCAATCTGGTACTGGTCATTCTGGGTTACGCCGGAATTCTGATGGCCCTTTCCCTGCTGAAAAAGATTGACCGCCAAACGGGATACGCGGAAATCGCTGCCGAGGCCGCCGCCTCCAGCTCTCAAGCCGCACTCCTGAATGCTCAGGCGATTCTCAATGCGGAAAGGTCCTGGATCCTGATTTCAGTGGCGCCATCGCCGAGCGCGGAGAACAAATTTACCGTCCTGGCCACGAACCGGGGCCGCACTCCGGCCAAGATCATCGATACGGCGGAACGAATCAGGCTTGCCATCGACGAAGAGCATCTCCCCAGCACCCCCGAGTATGCGGATGAGAAACGGGTCGGCCCGTATACTCCCATCATTCTGCTTCCGGGGGAATCGACGGCAATCAAGCCTTTTTGCCGCGATGATGTGAGAGGTCTTTGCGACTCTGAGGAAAGATTCAGGCGCATTGAAACCTGGGAAGAAAAGATATATCTCTACGGAAAGGTAATCTACAGGGATTTAACCGCGCCGGTCGACAGCGAAACTCATGAAACGAACTGGTGCTGCTGGTATATTCACGGACGGCAGAATAGCGGGCTGGTCATATCCGGGCCGCCGGAATATAACACGCACACGTAGTGAGAAGACTCTTTCTCGATGCGAATGAGGAAATGCCGGGTCAACCGTGAACGCCGCGCTCAACCATTGGCTACGTCACGGATATCCTGCTCGAAGACCGTGTCGGGTTCGGCAAGCCTGATCAAGCGATGCAAATAAGCGCGGGAGATACACAGGCTTCTGGCGGCCAGCGTCTTATTTCCATGGTTTTCTCGCACGGCATTTGCAGCTAGTTTGACCTTGTAGTCGCGAAGCTGCCGCTCAAAGGAACCGGCGGGATGGTAATCGCCGATATCGACAACGTCGTCGATGTCTCCGATGTCAACATCGCTTTCCTCAATGTTCAAATTGAAATCTACGGCGCGAACGATCTTTCCCGGTGCGAGAATGATGGCTCTCTGCATCACGTTTTCCAACTCGCGCACATTGCCGGGCCACGTATAACTCTGGAGCAGGGTCATCGCGGCGTGCTCAATATCATCCATCGGCTTTTGAAAGGTTTGCCCGTACTGACGCAGGAAATGCCGGGCAAGCCTGGGGATGTCTTCGGGATGGTCCTGGAGAGGCGGCGATTCAATTCGCATGACGTTAATGCGATAGTAAAGATCCTGGCGGAATTTTCCTTCGGCCACCAATTTGTCCAGGTCCCTGTGAGTGGCGAAGATCAACCGCGCCTTCAAGGGGATGAGCTTGGTGCTTCCCAGGCGGTTGAATTCCATTTGCTGCAAGACGCGCAACAGCTTGACCTGCGTGAACAGGCTGAGGTCGCCGATCTCATCGAGGAATAGAGTGCCGTCGCCGGCCTGCTCGAAGTAGCCTTCTCGCGCCCCAACAGTGCCGGTGAAGGCGCCCTTTTCGTGGCCAAACAGCTCTGCCTCGATGAGAGTTTCAGGGATGGCGCCGCAGGAGACAGCAACAAAGGGACGGCTTGAGCGGGAACCCAGATTGTGAATGGCGCGGGCAATCAGTTCCTTGCCGGTTCCACTTTCTCCGGTCACCAACACAGCGGCATTGAGGTTGGTAACGCGATGCACCAGCTGATAAACCCGCTGCATCTGCGGACTGGATCCAATCAGCTTATCGCAACTGCCGGGAACATCCAGTTGCTGCTGCACGGTCTGCAGTTGCTGCTTGAGCGTGGAGTTCTCGAAGGCCCTGCTAAGCATGGTCTTAAGATCTCGAATCGAGGGTGGCCTGCGGCAATAGCCGAAGGCTCCAGACCTGACCAGTTCAAACGCGGTAGACCGAAGGGCATCATCGGCCATGATCACCGAGGGAACCTGAGTTGCGATCAGGCGCTGGGTACACCCAATCCGCTCCTGCAATGAATCATGATTCGCAGTCAGATCCAGAATCATGACATCGCAATCTCCGGCAGCCCGGAGCAGATTCATGCCATCCTCATCCGCCTCCAAGAGGATCTCGAAGTCCTTTCCAAGGGCTGAGGAAAGCAGCGTATGGAGCGTACGATCTTCCGAATATAGTCCGATCTTGATCATCTCTGGGCCTGCCCGTAGCCAAACACATCAACTTGCTTCCGAGGGGAGAAGCGAAAAGGCGATCACTATGTCCTGCATTCGCAGCAGAAAATCCAAAGGAGATATGGCGCCATGCTGATGACGCTATAGCGACAGCAGCCCCCCTGGCTATAAATCCCAGTATCTCAATTGGCAGTGGTCAGCTCTGGTTAATCATAGTAGCTTCGGATCATGGATGTGTCGAGATTACTTTAGTAATTATTTTCAAAACGTACATTTATTCACAATACCGGCCAAGTAAACAAGAGACGGAAGAGAGTATTAGCCAGCAGACCTGTCTACCATAATAATGAGCGCTAGCTCTTCTATTATCAATTGTATAGGCTTGATAACCGCTCTCTGAATGGAAGACTAAGACTCCCGGATAGCCAGATTATTGGAGCCATAACCAACCCTGTTGTGTGCTTTCATGGTCTCTTTAGTAAGCAATATCCTGAGTACTAATTATGCGGACACCTCCCCAAAAAGTTCTTGAAAATTGAATCGATTGCTCCCGTACACTGTTCATGCGACAGGAGATGCGCGCGTCAAGGGTGTATACGCCTCGCTTCACTCTGGAGAGCTTTTCCGTAAACATTCGTGTACACTAATCGGTGCGGTGTGCTGTCAAGTACTTGATTTTGGAGAGTTTTAGGCTTTTGCAGTTTGGTTAAACAATTGCAACACTAATTAAACTATTGCAATAGTAAGTTTTCCCGGAATATTGGGAGGGGAGGAACACGGGATATGCGCTCGTTTGCCTGGTGGCCAACGCTGATCGTGCTCGCCGTGGCGATGTTCACGGATCTGCGGTCTCGCCGTATCCCCAACTGGCTGGTGCTACCTTTTCTACTGGCCGGAATTGTGATTTCTCCCTGGCGTCAAGACTGGGGCGGCAACAGCCAGAGTATTGGCTGGCATGGCCTCGGCCAGTTCAGGTGGTATGGCCTTGGCCAGAGCTTTGCCGGCCTGGGGCTTGGCCTGTTGATCTTCGGCTTTCTTTTTTGGCTGGGCGGCATGGGCGGCGGGGACGTGAAGCTGTGCGCCGCAATCGGCGCATGGATTGGCCCGATGCAAGTGTTCTGGGCGCTGTTTTACACGAGCCTGGCCGGGGGAGTCCTGGTTTTGTGCTGGATCGCCTATCGCAAGGTATTAAGGGTGCTGTTTCTGAGGGCGGGCGATCAGATTTTTCGTAGGAAGCGGAACGAATTGAATGGTAAACCTGAGGCGTCACTTGCTGATTTACTAAAGCGCAAGATGCCTTACGAACCAGCCATTGCCGTGGGAACGCTGTTGTCTTTCTTCGCTCGTTAAGGATTTGGAGCAAGGTGTTATGTCAAACTGGCAATCGTCCTATCAATTCTCGGCTAACCCGCAAGGCGATCCGAGCACGTCAGGGGGAAGCAATCCCGTGAATTCAGAGTCTTCTTCTTTTATTGATGATCAGTATCCGGACTCGCTCGGCGGCAACGTGCTGTCGATTGCTCTGATCGGCCCGGACGAGGATCGCCGCAAGGCGGCGGCCACCGCGCTGGCTGGATGCCAAGGGGGCGAAATCCGGGAGTTTTCAACCTATCCTCCCAGCCTGGACGACGTGCCCAGGCTGCTGGAGCAGAATTACGACGTTATCATCATCGACCTGGACAGCCACCCCGAATACGCATTGGAACTGGTGGAGAGCATCTGCGCCAACGGCTCGGCGACGGTGATGGTGTATTCGATGAAGGCGGATTCGGAGCTGCTGGTTCGCTGCATGCGCGCGGGCGCTCGCGAGTTTCTCACCTTGCCGTTTGCGCAGAGCACCATGGCCGAGGCACTGGTTAGAGCTTCCGCGCGGCGTCCGACAGCGCGTCTTCCGAAGAAGACGGGCGGCAGGCTTCTGGTGTTTCTGGGGGCCAAGGGCGGCGACGGCGTTACCACGCTGGCGTGCAATTTTGCGGTATCCCTGGCCCAGGAGACAGGGCAAAGCACCTTACTGATCGATCTCGATCTCCCGCTGGGTGACGCGGCGCTGAATCTTGGCGTGGTCGCGGAATACTCGACCATCAACGCTCTTCAGAATTCTAACCGGCTGGATTCAAGTTTTCTCTCCCGGCTTCTGGTCAAGCACAGCTCGGGAGTCTCGGTGCTTGCGGCTCCGGGCAAGTTCCCACAGTATGAGGCTTCCAATGATGCCATCGACAGGCTCATCACTGTTGCGCGACAGGACTTTGAAAACGTAGTCATTGATATGGGATCCAGGCTCGATTTGATGTCGACGAGCCTGTTCAAGGACGGTTCCACGGTCTACCTGGTCCTCGAGGCCGGCATAGCCGGATTGCGCAACGCAAATCGCCTTATCTCGCAGTATTTCTCGACCACGGTTCCCAAACTTGAGATCGTACTCAACCGGTTTGATTCTCGCACGGGCGTATCCGAAGATCAGATTACGAAAGCTCTTACCCGGCCCGCGCAGTGGAAGATTCCCAACGATTACAACGCTGTGCGGCGCATGCAGACCACGGCGATTCCGCTGGCGCTGGAAGATTCGCCGATTTCCAGACTCATCCGGCAGATGGCCCGCACCATTTGCGGCCTGCCTGCAACCCCGGAGAAGAAGGGCGGCTTCAGTCTGAAGAGTTTCAGCCGGGGCTTTTCCTCGAAAGCGCCCGCCAGCGGGGATTCGCGGGCACTGACGCAGCTAGGGCTAGACACTGACCGGGACATTGTTGCCGCAAAGCCAGAAGCGCCGGCAAAGGCACCCAGCAAGCCCGCGCATGCTGCTCAAACTCCTTCCGCGGGCGCCGCGCCGGCAGCGGCGGCCCAGAAGCCGGTAACTCCAGCGGCTAAAACATCGGCCAAGGAGGAACGCACAGATGCAGGAGTCGCGAAGCAGGTGACGCAACCCAGCTTCAGTGCTTCCAGCCAACAGGCTGAACCAGAAACGCGCAACTACAAGGGCGCCGTCTATGTGAAGGGCGCGGATGGCGAATGGCACCTCAAGAAAACTCCGAGTACCAGCGTGCCCGTTCAGCAGAGCGGACCAGAAACGCGCACCTACAAGGGCGCCACCTATGAGAAGGGCGCGGATGGTGAATGGCACCTGCAGAAAACGCCGGCTGAAACAGCGAGTCAAGCAAGTCCGGAGAAGCCGGCCATCGCAGCCATACAAGAGAAGCCGGTACTCGCAGCCATACAGGAGAAACAGGAGAAGCCGATCCTCGCAGCGAGTCAGGAGAAGCCGGTCATCACCTGGCCGACGCCAGCTCCGATTGCCTATGGCACAGTTCTAGGCGCCGCGGAGTTGAATGCCAGGGCATCGGTTCCGGGAAGATTCGCCTACACCCCTGCCGCGGGCGAGATGCTGGCGGCGGGAACGCATACCATCACGGTGACCTTCACTCCCGCGGACGCCGCGGGCTACACTACGGCGCAGGCTACAGTGTCGCTCACGGTCACCAAGGCGACTCCGGCCATCGCATGGCCGACGCCTGCCCCGATTGTTTACGGCGCCGCGATCAACTCTACTCAGCTGAATGCCACGGCATCGGTTCCGGGAAAATTTGTATACACTCCCGGCGATGGCGAAGTGCTGGCAGCAGGAGTGCATACGTTGACGGCAACCTTCACTCCGGCCGACCCCACGGACTATGCCGCGGCGCAGGCTATCGTATCGTTCACCGTAGCCAGGGCCAAGCCATTGATTACCTGGCCCGCGCCGGCATCGATTACCTACGGCACCGCGTTGAGCAGCGCAGATCTGAATGCCACAGCATTGGTTCCGGGGAAATTTGTCTACACTCCCGGCGATGGCGAAGTGCTTGCAGCGGGAGTGCAGACGCTGACGGCAACCTTCACTCCGGACGACGCCACGAACTACACCACCACACAGGCTGCCGTGTCGTTCACAGTCGACAGGGCCAAGCCATTGATTACCTGGCCCGCGCCGGCATCGATTGCCTACGGCACCGCGTTGAACGGCGCACAGCTGAATGCCACAGCATCAGTTCCAGGCACTTTTGTTTACACTCCTGCCGCGGGAGAGGTGCTGTCAGCAGGATTGCATACGCTATCGGCTACCTTCAATCCGGCTTCCGCGGACTATACCGCGGCGCAAAGCGAGGTGGCGCTGGCGGTCACCAAAGTGACGCCGATTATTACGTGGCCGACGCCGGCATCGATTGCCTACGGCACCGCGCTGGGCAGCACGGAACTCAATGCCACGGCATCGGCACCGGGAAAATTTGTATACATTCCCGGTGCCGGCGCCGTGCTCACGGCGGGGACGCATACGCCTTCGGTAACCTTCACTCCGGAGGACAGCGCGAACTACACCCCGGCGCAGGCCGCCGTGTCGCTAAATGTCACCAAGGCGACGCCGTCCGTAACATGGCCGGCGCCGGCATCGATTGCTTACGGCACCGAGCTGAGCGCCGCGCAGCTTAATGCCACGGCATCTATTCCGGGAAAATTCGTTTACAACCCAGGCGCGGGCGAGGTGCTGGCGGCGGGAACGCATACGCTCTCGGCTATCTTTAATCCGGCCGACACCACGGACTATGCCGCGGTGCAGGCCACGGTGCGGCTTACTGTCGCCAAGGCCAAGCCAACCACGATTACGTGGCCGGCGCCGGCGGCCATTTCGCACGGCGTCGAGCTGAGCGCCGCGCAGCTCAATGCCACGGCATCGGTGCCAGGAATCTTTGCATACACGCCTGCCGCGGGCGAGATCCTCCCCAGGGGAACACATACGCTCTCGGTAACCTTTACGCCGGCAGACGTCAACTTTCCCGAGGTGCAGGCCACTGTACAGCTCACTGTCACCAAGGCCATGCCCGTCATTACCTGGCCGGCGCCCGCCCCAATCTCCTATGGCACCGTGCTCAACTCCACTCAGCTGAATGCCACGGCTTCGGTCGAGGGCACATTCGCCTACACTCCCGCGGCAGGCGAAATGCTGGCGGCGGGAACGCATACGCTCTCGGTAACTTTTACTCCGCGGGACAGCTCGGGCGACGCGCAGGCGCAAGCCATCACGCAGCTCACGGTTACCAAGGCAACGCCCATCATCACCTGGCCGTTGCCCGCCCACATTTCCTATGGGACACCGCTTAGCGCTGTTCAGCTGGATGCCACGGCATTGATTCCTGGCGTCTTCGTCTATACTCCAGCTGCGGGCAACGTGATTGCAGCAGGGACACAGACACTATCAGTAACCTTCACCCCCACGGACATCGCGAACTACACCACGGCACAAGCCACAGTGTCGCTGGTGGTGGAAGCGTTGCCTAACATCGCTGTGCTCATGCCGGAAACGGCCGATGCAGAAGCGGGCCGCGCGGACCATGGCGATGCAAAGCAGGGGGCGCAACACAACGGCAATGCCATCGATCAACAGGGCAAACTTGAAACGCGCTCTTACAAAGGCGCAACTTATGTGAAGGGAGACGACGGCCAATGGTACCTCCAGAAGAAATAGAAGAATTGAATGCACCTACAACGCTTCCGGCGGATTTCGGTGAATGGGATAGCGGGGAAGCTCCCGCGGCACAGCCTGCGAAGCCCGCGACCGCGCGAGTTGCGGTGCCACCCGTGGTGGAGCGGGTACCGGCCCCCGTATCGCGCAAATCCGCGGCGGCCTATGCTGAGGCTGAGCAGGTTTTTCAGCCGCCTCAGCCCAAAGCCGATAAATACACCGAGATGCTCAAGGAAGAGAGCAAGGGCAAGAAGAAGAAGCTGTTGTCGCTTATTGGTGCTGGTTCACTTACGTTTGTTCTTGTCCTCGGTTTCATGACTTATTCCAAGATGCGGTCCGGTACGCCTGCGCCGAAGCCACCGGTTGTGCAGCAGCCGGCAACGGCGAATACGCCTCAGCAGGCGGTTACGAGCACGTCAGCATCCGTGCCGACGCCGACGCCGACGCCAGCGACCACCGGGGAAGATCGCCAGCGCGCACAATCTGAGATGATGAGCCATCAGCTGAACGCACCGTCGCGGATTCCGAATGACCTTAAGATGCTGGCCGGGAAGGAACCGCCGCCTTCTTCGAGTTTTGCCGCGTCCGGCATGGAAGGCCTGAGCGGGGGTGGAGTGGCCGGCAACGTCTTCAATGGGCAGAACGCGCCCAAGGTGAAGGTTGCTGCTCCCTCGAAAATCAGCATCTCGGCAGGTGTCGCCGGCGGTTTGCTGATACAGAAGAACGCGCCGGTTTATCCGCAGATTGCCAGGGAAGCCCGCGTCTCAGGAACGGTGGTGATTCAGGCCACCATATCCAAGACGGGAGTGATTGAAAATCTCCGTGCAGTCAGTGGACCGACCATGTTGCGGCAGTCCGCGCTGGATGCCGTGAAGACCTGGCGCTACAAGCCCTACTTGCTCGATGGCGATCCGGTGGACGTAGAGACCACGGTGAGCGTGACGTTCTCCTTGGGTGGATGACGAGTCCTCGGCTTTTGCCGTTTTTTGGCAGAGAGCTTCTCTATGAAGTGCTGGAGTAACGGATGAATAACCTGTCCTGATGGAAGGTCAAACGTGGAACTGCTGAATCTGGAGAAATACAAAGCTGAGATACACAAGACCCTGATCTCCAAGCTGGATCTGGAGAAGCTGTCGCGCGTCAATTCCAGCCAGGCGCGCCAGGCTGTGGCCGGCATCGTAAAAGAGATCATCGCCGATCAGCGCGTGCCCCTGAACCACGACGAACAGGAGAGGATACAGGCGGATCTTCTCGACGAGGTTTTTGGCCTTGGTCCTCTGGAACCTCTGCTGCGGGATGCAAAGATTTCAGACATCCTGGTCAACGACAAAGATCATGTTTTTATAGAGAAAAACGGGCTTCTGCAGAGGGTGGACACGACGTTTCGCGACGATCGCCACCTGCTGCAGATCATCGATAGGATCGTGTCGCGCGTGGGCCGCAGGGTGGATGAGTCCTCGCCGATGGTCGATGCCAGATTGCCCGACGGCTCTCGCGTGAATGCCATCATTCCACCCCTGGCGCTGGACGGACCGTCCATGTCCATTCGCCGCTTCGGGACAGGCCCCTTGGCAGCCAATCAGCTGGTTCAACTCAAGAGCGTCTCCCCGGAAATGATGGAGGTGCTTTCCTCGGCGGTAAAAGCCCGGATCAGCATCCTCATCTCGGGCGGCACCGGCACCGGCAAAACCACCTTTCTGAACATCCTTTCGCAGTACATTCCGCGCACTGAACGCATTGTGACCATTGAAGACGCCGCTGAGCTCCGCCTGGCGCAGGAAAACATTGTGCGACTTGAAACCCGGCCGCCCAATATTGAAGGGCAGGGCGCGATCAAGCAGCGGCAACTGCTGATCAACTGCCTGCGCATGCGTCCCGACCGCATTATCATGGGCGAGATCCGCGGCGAAGAAGCCTTCGATATGCTTCAGGCTATGAATACCGGACACGAAGGCTCGATGACCACGATTCACGCCAACACTCCCCGCGATGCGATTTCCAGGCTGGAATCAATGGTCGCCATGGGCAATATGAATTTGCCGGAAAAATCCGTTCGCCAGCAGATAGCAGCGGCTATTACCATCGTCGTTCAGTCTACGCGCTTGAGCGATGGCACGCGCAAAGTAACCAGCGTCTCCGAGATTACCGGCATGGAAGAGAACGTCATCAGCATGCAAGAGATTTTTACTTTCACCAAGAAAGGGATCGGGCCCGACGGCAAGGTTATCGGCGTATTTCAGCCTACCCATATTCGTCCCCGATTCCTCGAACGGCTTCGCCTTTCGGGAATCGTTCTGCCGCCGGCTTTATTCGAGCGCGAAACTGAAGTCAATTAAGCGGAAGGGAGAGCAACATACTATGAGCTTGATCGTTATTGTGGTGTTTGCGGGCGTGTTCGCGGTTGTTGCTCTTCTGGTTTTCGCCTTCAGTTCCGGGGCCTCTAAAGAGTCAAAGCAAGTCTACGCCGCGCTGGACTCGGCTCTGGCCACCGAAAGTGATTCGGATAAGAGCGACAAGAACGTCAATCTTCGCAAGAGCGAGATGATCAGCAGCATACCCTGGCTCAATCGCAAGCTGCAGGAGTACGAACTGGCGCCGCTTCTCCATACCATGCTCTATCAGGCTGATCTTAAATGGAACGCTGGAACCCTGGTCGCCGGTTGCGTGCTCTGCTTTGTGTTGCCAGCTTATTTAGTTTACCTGCGCTTCGGTTCCGTCCTGATAGCTTTGCCGGTCGGATTGCTGCTGGGCGCCTCGCCTTTTGCCTTTGTTCTTCATAAACGCAGCAAGCGCCTCGACTCGTTTCAGCAAGGGTTGCCGGAAGCTCTGGATCTGATGGTAAGTGCATTGCGCGCCGGACACAGCCTCATTGCCGCAATGGGGTCGGTGGCCCGCGAATGCGCCGATCCCATCGGCTGCGAATTCAAAGCTTGTTTCGAGGAGCAGAATTACGGCCTGGAACTGAAGGCCGCAATGGATAACCTGATCAAACGCGTTCCCCTCCAGGATCTCCGCATCTTCGCAACCGCGATTATGATCCAGAAGGAGAGCGGGGGAAACCTTGGCGAGGTGCTCGACAAGACCTCTCATGTTATCCGGGAAAGATTTCGCCTCAAGCGGCAGGTCGGGGTGCACACGGCTCAGGGACGCATGACAGGGTGGGTTCTTACTCTGCTTCCGGTGGTGCTGGGAACCGCTATGTATTTCGTTAATCCTAAGATGATGAGCCTCTTATGGACGAATCCGATGGGCGTCAAGATGCTGTGGACGGCCGGGGGCATGATCGTGGTTGGCGGCTTTATCATTCACAAAATTGTCAACATGGATGTTTGAAGGGACTTATGGGATTTGTGATTTTTACATTTTTCGTCGTGTTTCTGCTGATCGTGAGCGGCGGACTGCTGTTGTTCTATCGCGAAGAAATGATTCAGCGGATTACCGAAGTGATCAACCCGCATCCCAAACCGAAATCCATTTTGAGCACCATCCAGCAGACGGGCCTTTCGATCGGCGGCGTGGTCGAGCACTTCGAGAACATTCTGCCCAGAAGCCAGGCGGAGGTCTCGGTAGTTTTGCAACGGCTCCAGCGCGCCGGATTTCGCGACGAGTCAGCGGTCAAAATCTTTTACGGCTCGAAAGTGCTGGTTCCGCTGCTGCTTTGCGCTCTTGTCCTGGGCACCGGGCTGGGGAGTTATGGCGGTCCCTTTCTGTACATCGTAGCTCTGGGCATCGGTTTTCTGGGGCCGGATTTCTGGCTGGGAAGGCGGATCAGCACCCGGCAGAGCAAAATACGAAGAGGCCTTCCGGATGTGCTTGATCTACTGGTGATTTGTATCGAGGCTGGACTTAGCCTGGACCAGGGAACGGCGCGCACGGCGGAGGAATTGAAACTAGCACAGCCGGAACTATGCGATGAATTGAGCATTGTCGTGCTGGAGCAACGCGCCGGACGCCCGCGAGGAGATTCCTGGAAACATCTGGCGGAACGCACCGGCGTTGATAGTGTGCGCAATCTTGTATCCATGCTGGTTCAGGCGGATCAGTTTGGAACCAGCATAGCCAAGACATTGCGCATTCACAGCGATACACTCAGAACCCAGCGCGTGCAGGCAGTGGAGGCGGCGGCGGCTAGAACCACCATCAAGCTGCTTTTTCCGCTTGTATTGTTCATTTTCCCCTCGCTTTTTGTAGTCACTTTGGGTCCGGCATTTATTTCCATCATGGAGTCGTTTTCAGGTCTTAATCATTAAGGGAAGGAGAATTGGCTATGGACAGTACCACCATCATTCAGATCGTAAGCGCAGTGCTGGTTGTAGTTGTGTTGATCATTTTGGTCCAGCGTCGCCGCACGAAGGTAAAGTAGAGCAGCGTATTGTCCCGGCGGCGCAGTGAAAGCGCGCTTTGCTGGCCGGCCCATAGTTCTGCGGCCGGAGACTTCGCCATTTTGGCGCCCGGTGTCGCTCGTATTTGCTCAAACCGGGGAGCTCAACCAGCATTTTGTTGAAAGAAAGAGGAACTGCCATGACCACGATTCAGATTGTCGCCGCTGTAGTGGCTGTCATTTTAGTGATCGTCCTGATCGCGCGCCGCCGCGCACGGACCAAGTAACACGGGTTTTAGGGGTGGGCCGGCGGCGCGGTGCAACCGCGCGGTTTAGCCGGCCACCTGGATTATCCCGCTGGCCGGGGGCATTGCCATTCCGGTGATGCGTGTCTCCGTTTTTCACCCCGTCAGCGGGTGCGGGTTAGTGCGTCTCTGTATAGCATTCGGGCCGATGCAAATGTAACCTTCGCGCCTAGTGAAGCAGAGTTCGCAACAGCACTGGTGACGTGCAAACCAGGAGTTGCACGCACAGTTCTGACGCCAGAGTCTGAGTAGACGGCTGGAACACTGAGTTTGCTTCCGCTTGCCGGGTCCTCGCTGAGGACCGGAGGTTCGATGGAATCGCGAAGACTTTGCGCATACAACCAGACTCGTGAATGCTTCCTCGGCCTGGAGGTCGCCGCGGTTAATCTCGCGAGCGCAGAGCTCAAGACTCTGCTTCGGAAGTTGGCGCTGAAGTCTGGTGAAGGCCTTTGGATGTCGCCATTCCGAGGACTTCCCGATACGGATATGCGCGCTCCTCTTGATCTGATTTATCTGGATGAGGATTGCCGGGTCATTGAGGTAGTCGAGTCATTCCCCACATTCCATGCCACTCCGATGGGTCCGCGGGCGGCAAGCGTACTGGCGCTGCCAATTCACTCGATCTATTCATCGCAAACCCAATCGGGCGATCAGCTGGTGCTGTGCGTGGCCGAGGAGATGCAGGGACGCCTGGAGCGGATTACCAGCGCCGGCGTTGCTGCCGGCGGAGTGCAAAGCGCCGTGCTTTTGCGGGGGAAGCCGCTTTGGAGCGGCGGCCCCGGCGTGGCGGAGTTGGAGGACCGCTCCAGCGAGGAGCGCTTCAAATCCGAGAAGCCGTATGAAATAGAGCTTATTGAGCCGGGGATGAAGTACGTCAAGCCGCCGAAAAATTGGTTGAAGCGCTGGTGGTCCCCTGATCCAAGAACAGCCCCGGATCTGAGAAATGCCGCACGGGAGACACCGCAGGGCCTGGCTGCCTATTACTGGACGGGCGCTGCCCCCAGCGCGCACGGCATCAAGGACATCAGCTCCACCGGGTTGTATGTGGTGACAGAGGAGCGTTGGTACCCAGGTACCTTGATCCTGATGACGCTAAAAACTGACGGCGACGAGGAAGACGGCTTCGAACATGCAATCGCCGTGCACTCCAGGGCCGTCCGCTGGGGAAACGATGGCGTTGGCCTTCAGTTCATTCCGCAAGATGGCCCGGCGGCGCGCAATGGGCTGAACCCGCTGGTGAACGGCGCAAACCATGAAGAACTCGATCAATTTCTGGAGACACTCCGAAGGCGCAAGTAAGGCCTGATAGCGCGGCCTGAAATCGCCAGTTGCTTTAACGCAGAACCTTGTGCATAAAATAATTTATGACAGGGTTGGATGAAGAACATTGAGGGGGGATAAAGATGAAGATTCTGAGAGAGGAACGCGGGAATGTACTCGTATTGACGGCGCTGAGCCTGTCAATGCTGCTTACATTTATGGCCATGGCTATCGATATAGGAAATCTCTTCTACACACAACGCCAGTTGCAGACGCTTGCCGACGCCGCCGCAATGGCGGGAGCGCTGGAGGTCACCGCATGCGGCGGGACGAGCAGCAGCTCAAGCAACTGCACCGTGATGAAAACGGCCGCGACTACGGCGTTGACTGAGGGCGGGAGCCCAACGCCTACCCTATTTCTGCAATGCGCGCCGGCGTCCGGGACAGGCCTGCTCCTGACGATCAACAACGCCCCCTGCGCGCTGGGCAGCACCAGCAAAGATCCAAATTACGGGAATAAAAATTACGTGGAAGCTGTGGTTACTGAGCAGATACCAGCCTACTTTGCAAGATTCATCGGATACAGCACACTCACAGCCTCAGCGCGGGCAGAGGCCGGTATAGGAACCGCGAGCGCGCTCAGTGGTCCCGGCGCATATGTCGGTGGCTTGACGGTGAACGGAGGCAACAGTATCACGGATGGCGCGGGTAACGCCGGCATATACGACAGCGGGAGTTTGACGTTGAATGACGGTTCCACGGCTGACCCTACCGTTATAAACGTAGGCAGTTTCAACGTTCAAGGTTCGCAAACGGTAAATAATTGTCCTGGTAGTACTTGCACTATTTCTACCATGCCCACAAAGGGATCGACTATGGCGGATCCCTTTGCGGGTATTACGGCGCCCTCCCAACCGGCTACTTCTGATACGAATACTGGCACCATCAGCGGCAACACGACCTTGGATCCTGGCACCTACACGAGCGGCCTCAATTTCAACTCCGGCACCTATACCGTAAACCTCAACCCGGGACTCTATTACATCAACGGCGGTTTCAACATTAACTCCAACGTGACGATTACAGGAACCGGCGTGACCCTCTATTTGACGAGTGGGTCGAATATCAATAGCGCCGCGACATGGAATCTGACCGCTCCGTCGTCCGCTCTGTCCAATTGCGCCTCTTGTGCCGGGATGGCGGTTTGGCAGGCATCCGGAAGTTTGACCCTGGATTCATCCACCAATTCGACCTTTAATGGCGCTATCTACGTTCCCAATGGGACACTTACGCTGAATAGTGGCGCCAATGCAGGCACATACGGCATGATTGATGCGAGTTCACTTATGTTGAACTCAGGTACATCCCTAGTCCTGAATTGCACCTTGATGCCGAGTGGAATTTGCCCTGGCGGCCCCGGCGGCGGCGCTGCCAACGGTGCGGCAACCATCTCATTGGCGGAGTAGCAGATGAAATTCCTAACACGCCTACGCATCCTCTGCAAGGACAATCATGGCGCATCCCTCATAGAGTTGGCCTTGGTGATTCCGATGCTGTTGTCTCTTGTATTTGGGGCCATCGACTTTGGCCGCGGGTATTATGTGTACATCGAGTTGACGAATGCCGCGCATGCTGGAGCGGAATACGGATCGCTACACCCCAGGGATACGGCTGGCATGATCACGGCGGCTACCAAGCCAAACGAGATGAATGTGGCGTTTGCTACGCCGGTACCAGCATATGGCTGTGAATGCAGCAATAACAGTAGCGCTAACAATACGTACTCTGCAAATTGTACTACTGTGCCGACATGCACGGCATCCGCTACTCATGTGTATAGGGTCCAAGTCAACACCTCGGCAGTCTATACGACATTTTTGCCTTGGTCGGGCATCCCTAGCTCCTTCACTTTGTCTAGCTCGGCCACCATACGCGGCAACTATCCATAGCCGCATGTTGGAATAGATATACGCTGTTGAACGTATGCAGGAGGATCAAGATGCGCAGATTGAAGAGACTAATCTACGACGAAGACGCCGCCGAATTAATGGAATTTGCCCTTTCTGCCTCGATCTTATTCATGTTGATCTTCGGAATCATCGAGTTTTGCATGCTAATGTATACGGGCAGTTTTGTCGCGTACGCCGCCCAGCAAGGGGCACGATATGCCATGGTTCGCGGTTCGGATTGGGCAAGTCCCTGCTCGACGACGCTTACCTATGGATGCAAGGCTGCATCGAGTGACGTACAAAACTACGTATTGAGCCTGCCTCACCCCGGCATCAACCTGCCGGCAAGCAACATTACGTCCACTCCGCTCAATAAAACGGCGGCTGGAGTTAGCTGCGCTGCAAGCCCTTATGCTCAGGGTTGCGAGATTCAAGTAAAGGTAACGTATACATTTGGTATGAATATTCCATGGATCCCTGCCGCCTCTATTCCTCTCTCCAGCACATCGATCGAGACAATTCAAGACTAGTCCCGTGACCGCTTTATAGCGGCTCATCGGGAATAATCAGCAGCACTTCAACAACGACATTTTGTCCGTTTTGCGCCGCCGGCCGGAATTGCCACTTGGCGAGCGAGTCCAGTACAAACTGCGTCTCCGCGAACTGCGGCGGAAAGAGGACGGTCAGTGCCTCAAAGCGGCCGGCCTGATTGATAAACCCGTGAACCATGAGTGCATCGGCATCGATTGCGCCGGGCGGGATGTTGGGCCGCACGATGTTATACGGCCAGGGCGCCTCGATGTGCGAAACGTTGCCCGCGGCAGCCGCGTTGTCGGCGCGCGATAGCGAGTACTGGAGGATCCAGCTTTTCGACAGGCCAACGTGCAGAAATACGGTGTATGACATCCGGCCGCTCCAGACCGGTGCCGACTCAGGATATTTTTCATCCAGCGAAGAGCCGACTATTACGGCGCCAAATTGGCCGTCATTGGGCAGGGAGATATGGGCCGCCGAAAGCTGGTTGCCGTGACCGGAACCGGTTAGCCCGGAAGCGCCTTCCGCGCCAGGGGCTGCTGAGGTAGAGTCCTGCGGGTTTCCGGCACCGCCTGAACCCTGTCCGGCTCCCGTATCGCCCGGCTTGCCGGCCGGGTTGACCTGACCAGAGAGCGCGGAATCCTGTGGCTGCCCCGCCGACAACGCTCCGGCAGCATTTGAGGAAGCCGACTCATTGACGGGTGGCAGCGTGACGTCTCCGTTCTTCATGCCGAGATCAGAGAGCGAAATCACCGAAGCGGGAGTTGGCTGCGCAGACCCTTCCGCGGTGGTTACCGGAGTGGGTGGCGCCGGCTGCGGCCCACGCACTACGACGGGAGACGTGGTGCTGGGAACAAACGGCTGGAGCGCGGTAGCCAAATCGGCCGATGCCAGAGCGATGTTATCCAGGTTCTGTTCATCGTTTGGCAACTGGGTCGAAGGCTGTACGTCGGCAATCGCCGGCTTTTCCGGCAGAGGCGGGACCAGCTTCTTGGCGGATGACTTTTTACCGTCCCAGATTACGACAGTCGGCACAGGGATTTCCTGAGCGAGAACCACGGGTTTGGGGATATCCGGCTGGAGTAGCGTCTGGGGTCCCTGCGGGGCCATCACAACTTGCCGCATTACCGGAGGCTGCGCGGTGGAGCTGCCGCCAGGAGGAAGCTGGTGCTGAACGGAATGCTGGCGGAATTGCTCGATATCGCTGCTAACGTTGCGCTGCAATTGAGGCTCACGAGTGCGGAGGTCAATATGCCGCACTTCATAGTGCTGGGCGAGGGACGGGTTCTTGACAATGGGATTGGAGGCAAGCCCCAAAAAAATCAGTCCAACCGTAGCACTGTGCGCCAGAAACGAAAGCAGAAAATTATAGGGGTTCCGGCCCGGCTCAGGTCGATCAGAAAACAGCGTAATCATCGGAGAAGACCTCATAACCGGATGAATCTCCTCCCTCGCGCTACCTGATCCCTCTTGCCAGGAGGCGGCATTTCAGGCATTCTCAGCCTGGTCTAGCGCTGAGAAAAGCCGTGCTGCCCCTTCAAAAGTTCAATTATAATCTCTTCAAGAATCGCTTATAGAGGGACTTTTACCTATAACTCTTTTGATACCTCCTTTACCTGCAACATTGCTACGGATGTTCCTCCGATGCTGGAAGGGCATACACTAAACCAGCGGTTAAACTTGCTTGGCGGTCTGCCCGGCCAACTCCTGTTTCAGCTAGAATCGAGACAGGCTGATGGCGCGGCACTTGCCACAAGGAACAGAAAGGCGAAGCTGGCCAGGTAGCCAGTTCAAACAGGCCTCCAAATGAACCGAAGAGTACTCACAATCCTTGTTGTCGCTTTCGCCATTGCCTTAGCATGCACTCTTCTGGTTATTCGCCTGACGCAAAACCAGACGAAAACTGTGAAGACGCCGCCGGCCACTACGCTGGTGGTAGCGACTAAATCGAACATCAATCTCGGGGCCATTCTCACCGCCGACAACCTGACGACCATCGAGATTGCGGGAACGATTCCCAAGGGCGCAATTCTCGCCAAAGACAAGAACAGTGCCGTTGGAAGGGGAGTTCTCTCCGATCTTTATGAGGGTGAGCCCATTATCGAGAACCGCCTGGCCGCTGTCGGCTCCGGCGGCGGTCTGGCAGCCACCATCCCCCAGGGCATGAGAGCGTGTGCAGTCCGAGTTGATGAGGTGGTGAATGTGTCGGGGTTTGTTACTCCGGGTATGCGCGTCGATGTGCTTATCTCTGGAACGCCTCCCGGCCAGCAAAACCTTACGCAAGGCACGGTGTCGCGTACGCTGCTGCAAAACATTCAGGTCTTGTCCACGGGAACTGATTATCAAAAAGATGCTGAAGGTAAACCGAAGACGGTGCAGGTGGTCAACCTGCTGGTCACCCCGGAGCAGGCCGAGACCCTCAGCCTGGCAAGCAATCAGACGAAAATCCAGCTTGTGCTGCGCAATCCGCTGGATACAAAGGTAGCTGATGTTCCGGGCACGGCGACGAGCAACCTCTTTTCAGGCCCAATTGGAAAATCGTCAAAGTCACCACATGTAAAGAAAATCGCACCCAAGTTCATTACCGTCGTGGTGTTAAACGGCTCTAAACAAACAGAAGAAAAATTTTCTTCTCCCGAGGGGCACCAGTGAGAGCGAAAATCGGAATCTACATCGTATGCGGCAGCGCATTGTCTCTTGTTCTTTGCGCCGGGCTTGGCTTGCAGGCTCAGATCGCGCAGTCGCCTGTTCAACCCGCCAGTATCTCTTCACAGGACTCGGCGAATGAACTCTCCGTCGGCGTGGGAAAGACCGTACTGGTTGACTGCACGTGGCCCATAGCACGGGTTGCCCTCGGTCAGGGAGAACATGCTGAAGTACATGCGACCAGCGCAACCGAGGTCATGTTGCAGGGCAAGACTGTTGGAGAGACTAGTCTGATTATCTGGGATACCCACGGCGGCCGTCAGTTCTTCGACGTGACGGTACGCGCCAGCGCCACCGTTTTGCACGATAACCTGGACGCGATACGCCGCGAACTCAAGGCAGAGCTTCCCGGCGATTCCCTGAGGGTCAGCTCCGAGAACGGAGCAATCTTCCTGCGCGGCACGGTCAAAGATCTTATTAGCTCTGATCGCGCTGTCAAGATCGCATCCACTGGCGGCAAAGTCGTCAACTTGCTCAACGTCTCTGTGCCGGCCTCCGACCCGCAGATCCTCCTCAAGGTTCGCTTTATCAGTGTTGACCGCACCAAGGCGGCACAGTTCGGCATCAATATTTACAGTAGTGGTTTTGGAAACACCATCGGTGGAATATCAACCGGAACGTTAACGACCACTTTGCCTAGTGGCAGCACAGGCGCCACGGTTAGCGGAGGAACGTCTCCGACGAATATCTCCGCCTTCTACCCTGGCCTGAATATCGGCGCAACGATTCAGGCTCTCAAGACCACCCTCGGGGCGCAGGTTCTTGCCGAGCCCAACCTGCTGGCTAGCAACGGAAAGCAGGCCAGCTTCCTGGCTGGCGGTGAATATCCTTTTCCTATGGTTCAGGGCGGCTCGGGCGGCGCGGGAGCGGCGGTTACCATCATGTTCAAGGAGTATGGAGTTCGCCTCAACTTCATACCTACCATTACTCCCCGCGGAACAATACACCTTCAGGTCGCCCCGGAAGTGAGCGCTCTCGATTTTGCCAATGCCGTCGAGGTATCCGGATTTGACATACCTGCCATCACCACCAGGAAAGTGAAGACCGAGGTCGAATTAGCCGATGGACAAAGCTTCGTCATTGGAGGCCTGCTGGACAACACTGAGTCCGAAACCTTCGCGAAGATACCCTTTCTGGGAGATATTCCAATACTCGGAAAATTCTTTCAGTCGATGCAGAAGACCAAGTCGAACACCGAGTTGATCGTGATCGTGACGCCGGAGATTGTGGCTCCCATTCCTGCTGGCGGGCCGTTGCCAGAGCTGAAGCTTCCAGCCAAGTTCTTGCCGCCCAACTCCGGCATACCCATGAATACGCCGGATGCCAAGACCGCTGCCAACACTCCAGTCCCCGCGCCGCCCACCATCCCCGTGGAGCAACTGGTCGATAGCCTGAAGCCGGAGACGCCGCTGTCGGATGGCGGAGGGGTAGGCTTTGGCACCTCGTCTGGCGGATCGAGCACCACCGCAGCGCCTGCGCCTGCTCCCGCGCCACAATGAGGTTTACGGCTGCTTCGCGCAGGCAGTCGGCAGAGTTCGAGAAGGGTCGCATAGAGCGCGGCGACATGCAGGCGAGAGGAATTGGGGCAACCGCATGAATCCGTTCCGCTGGATCGCGTTGGGGCTGCGGAACCGCCTAGCTTCGCGCCGACATGTCCCTCGGAACATTCCTCTGCGGGTCACGAACGTGACGCGCGGTACTGTGCTCGCCACCTGCATGGAAATGGCCGAGAGCTCCGCAAAGCGCAACAAGGGCCTGCTGGGGCGCAAGTGCCTGGCACCGGGAGAGGGCCTATGGATACGGCCTTGTGAAGCGGTGCATACCTTCTGGATGCAGTTTCCCATCGACCTAATCTATCTGGACCGCAAGAACCGAATCAGAAAGCTGGTGAGCGCGGTTCCTCCATGGCGGCTGTCGGGCTGTCTCCGGGCTCACTCTGTACTTGAACTTCCGTCCGGCACAATCCGCGAGACGCAGACACAGCCTGACGACAGACTCGAATTTTCGAACGCTCCCGCGCCAGACTCTGCCAGGGAATCCTCACCCCCTCATGCCAAGAGCGGCGAGGAGGTTTCCCTGTGAACTTACTCGCTCCCTCCTTCCCGATTCGAGTTTTTTGGGGTAGCTTGCCATTCTTTCATCGGCTCATGGCGGCTGTCGGTATGGCATTCGTGGTGGTTTCCTTCGTCGGCTGCAAGCTGACCTCGGTCCAGACTCCAAATGCCGCGGTCTTCTCAATTTGCCTGGTCGTGGTGATCGCCGCAATGCTTCCTGTGCCGGCCTACTGGCACGAGAAGGGCAAGATGGAGTTTCGAGACGCTGCCCTTACCATTCCCTGGGCTCTGTTCTATATAGCCGTCATTCCATACACACTAATCGCTGCCGGCAGGTGGGGCATGGTCATAGGCCTGCAGGACAGTTACTTCGCGCGCCTGGATCAATCACTCGGAGTCAACGTGCCGGGCATCATGGCCTGGGCCTCCCATCATTTGCTCGGCAATTTCGTCAACGCAACTTATGTTCTCCTGTTCCCGATGCTTTTACTTTCGTATCTTTTGTCAGCGCTGACGGGCAAAGTCAAAGCGGCGCAGCAATTCATCACGGCAAACCTGGTGGCATTCGCGATCGGCATACCTGTATTCGCTCGATTTCCCGCTGTCGGACCGTGGTACGGCTATCATTTTCCGGCAACTTGGGGGCAGGCGGTCTGCCAGAAAAGCCTGTTTCTTCTTCGTACCCCCGGCCCCTACAACTTGATTCCGTTAGCAGTGGTCTGTTTTCCTTCCTTTCACGTGATATGGGCGATCCTTAGCGTGAACTCACTATGGTGCTTCAAGTACTTGCGCATTCCGGCGGCTATTCTCACTGGACTTATCATCCTGTCCACAATGACCACTGCATGGCACTATTTTGTCGACGTGCTGTCCGGCATCCTGGTGGCTGCCGCGGCCATCGCTGTGTCCAGGACACTCTGTCGCTGGCATACTCCGTGAAGGCTTCTGCTGTAAGCTTGTCTCCAGGCGCACTCTGTACTTGAACTTCCATCCGGCACAATCCGCCAGACGCAGACACGTCCCGGAGACATGCTGGAATTTTCGGCTGCCTTGCCGTCGAGCGACAGTTTAGGTGTCGCTTCAGTACACACGCAAGAGGAATAGCCGTTGGCTGAATTGAAGCACAGAATGAATCCATGGCAGGTTTCAAACACACACGATGATGCATAGAGAGATCGTTCATTCCATATCAATAGGCCTTCATTCAGCATGGCGGAAGTACGCCACGCCTTTTCAGCGCATGATGGGCATCACGCTGGCGGTTCTGATTCCTTGCGAGGTGATTCTTGCGCGTGCTGTGCATCTTGGCGGCCTCTCTCAATTATTCGCCGCCTGGCCTGGATTGCTGCTCCTGATTGGGGCTCTGTGCTACTGCATCTGGCGTTCATATCCCAAACTGATCGAAACGTGCCTTTTAGCCATTTGGGCCGTGCTTGTAACGAACACGCTGTCGCTTCTCATCCAGATTGCCGGCAGAAGTCCCTGTCCGCTGATCGATCAAACTTTAGTCTCGATGGACGCCCGGGTCCATTTTTCCACGATTTATTTGATGCACCTCGTCGCGCACGTGCCCGCTGTAAAAACCGCTCTCGCGCTTGTTTACGCTCTGTTGTCTCCGTTTATCATCGCGGCGATACTGATTCCTACTCTCAGAGGCCGATCAGATGCTACGCATCGCTATGTGCTGGGGATCGTGATTGCCGCAATTCTCACAGCGGCGCTTTCGGCGATATGGCCAGCCGCTGGTCCATGGACTACACAAGACTTCAGGCCAACAAAGGCGCAGGCTGGAGTGACTGCTTACTTGATACGCCTCAAGTCCAGCGGCCCCGTGGATCTGGACATGAACGACGCGGGAATCGTCTCATTCCCGTCGTTTCATGTTGTGCTTGCCATTCTTTCAGCTGTGGCGCTGGGCACTATTCGCAGTCTGCGTGTCTGGGCGTGGGCGCTTGCCGGGTTGATTTGCATCTCGGCAATCACTACGGGGTGGCACTATGGCATCGATATTCTTGGTGGAATGATTCTAGCGATAGTTACAATAATCGCCATAAGATGGATTCCTCGCGCGTACTCGTAGCTGTGAATAAAATGGAGGCGGTTAGAACGAGGCCGGAGCAGCTCTACTTGCCAGGAGACTGGTCTGCTTGCTGTTCTTGCACATACGCGCGCGCAACGAGATACCATGTCAGCCAGGCTGGCGCGGTCCAATAAGTCCAAAGAAAGAGAGCGGGGGGTTGCGAAAGGCTGCGGTACAACGCGATCTCAACCAGGGCGCTCAGGAACGCAAGAGCGATTAAAAGGTTCCGGGATCGGGTAAGAAATGCGCCTCGCAACAGGGCCGGTATCACCAGGCCTTGATCGTAAATCAGGGCATAAGGCGCCGTGAGGATGGAAACGAGCATCAGCGGGCTGCCGTTCTTCATCCAGTCCCAGGCTTGGCGGTGAAGCCAATAATAGCTCAGCGCCCAGGCGCAGCCCAAGGCAGATGGCAGGTATTGCAGCCAGATCGCGTTTGGGCTGAGCCAATTGCGCAGCAGGTAGCTCAGGCAGGGAACAAAACCCAGTTCGAGCCCAGACGTGCGCGCCATCTGTGCGTACTGATTCCACGCCAACGGGTCGATGGCAAATGTGATTGCGCAGCTTGCGGCCATGGCAGCCACTGCACCGGCCAGGAGCTTGTAGCTTTTCGAAACCAGTACCCACGCCAGCAGGACAACGCCGAAAGGCAGAAAGAGGTGAGGTTTCAGCGCGCAAAGCCAGAGTGAGATTCCCGCCAGAAAGGGGCGCGTGCGATGCAGGCGCAGAAACAGGACTAGCCCCAGCAGCGCGAACAGCGAGGTCTGCCCGTAGAGCAGGCATAGAAGCGCCGGCCCGAAGGAAAGCCCCAGCAAGTAGCGGCGATTCCTGGGCCGGCCGTACATGATCCAGAGCAAGCGGACTGAAACGGCCAAACATGCGAGCATGAGCAGGGACCACAGCAGCCATGCAACTCGCGGGCTGATGAACCCCAGTGGATACACAAGCGGAAGCGTCCAGGGCAGATTCCGCATAAAGCCGACTTTATACGCCAGAGGAAGCCCCGCGGAGCGCTCGACCTGCGACATGGATTCCCGATCGTAGGGATTATCGTGGTGCGCGAGCTGCTGTCCGGTTGCCCAGAAGATAATGAAATCGCGTGTGCCGGGAGCAAGTGGTGACAGAAGCAGGGTGCAGTAGAGCCCGGCTATAAACCCCGCCGCCAGGGCGCAGACGGTTACGAATGGCAGGGTTGCGACGGCGCGAAGAATCTTCTGTCGTATGCCGCCAGGTTCTCCAGCGCGCGCATTTTCGCGGTCCGGGTCACCTGCGGGAGTTTGTGTTTTACCAATCATGTATGCCATTCAATCTGTTTCCAGGGACATCGCAACTATTTTAGGTAATGACAGTTCATTGAAGCGGTACTGCAATCTCCGCGACTCCGTAAAGATCATTCGCTTGCGCACGCTTAAATCCGATTGAGCAGAGATACCACGCCAGCCACGCGGGCGTCGTCCAAAGATATGCGGCTGTGGACATCCTGATGCCGCGCAGGAGTTCGCCCTCGATCAGAAGACTGGCAAATGCCAAGACTACCAGCAGGGGCCTGAAGCGGGTAAGGAATGCGCCTCGCAGCAGGGCAGGCAGCGCCAGGGTATCATCGTATACCCAGGCATATGGCGCCACAACGAGCGAAACGAGCATCAGCAGGCTGCCGTCCTTCATCCAATCCCAAGCGTGACGGCGAGACCAGAAATAGCCCAGCGCCCAGGTGCTGCCCAAGGCAACCGGCAGCCAGGCGAACCACACCGTCTGCGGACTTAGCCAAAAGCGCAACGCGACGCTGAGGCACGGAATGTGATCCCTCTCAATTCCCGCCGTCCGCATCATCAGTGCATAATCGCTCCACGCCGACGGGTCGATGCAAAATGTGATCGCACAACTTGCGGCCATGGCAACCGCCGCGCCAGCCAGTATCTTATAGCTTCTGGAGACCAGTATCCATGCCAGTAGTACAACGCCGAAGGGTAGAAAGAGGTGAGGCTTCAGTGCGCAAAGCCAGAGGCAGATTCCTGCCAGAAATGGGCGTCTTCGATGCAGATCGAGAAACAGAACATACCCCAGCAGAGCAAAGAGAGAAGTCTGCCCCATCATCAGGCAGACCACCGCCGGGGCGAACGAGTACCCAAGCCAGTGCAGGGGAGTGCTGGGGTGGCCGTACATCCGCCAGAGTATATGGACCGAAACTATCAGGCACGCGAGCAGCTCCAGGGACCACAGCAGCGAGCAGACCCGGAAGCCGAGGAAACCGAAGGGATAAGCAATGGGGAGGCTCCACGGCGGGTTCCTCATCAGCATGACACTGTCCTTGACGGAATGCCCTGCGGAGTGCTCGATCCTCATGATCGCGTCCGCATCATAGGGATTGGCGTGGTGGACGAGCTGCTGACCAGTGGCCCAATAGGCGATGTAATCGCGCGCCCCCGCGACATCGGTCAGCGGCGCAACGATGAGGAACAGAGCGACGAGGGCAAACGCCAGCCCGGTGACTCCCACAATCGATAAATCCGCAATGTCGTGCTTCGCCCGGATCGTTGGAAGTTCCGTATTGCTTACCATGGACGTTATTCTAATTCCTTCGCAGGACCGGATTCTTGCGTGGGCTCAATTTCTTGAGGGTGAGCAAGGCCGGTCTGCTGTTCTCACATCGTTCAGGGCGATTTACACCCTTGGCCGCGCCGTTACACACCGACCCAAGATAGCAGCGGCAGCGGACAAAGACAGGGCCTGAAAACCGCTGTTTTTGCTATGCGCCGGCGCCACCATCGCCCTCCCGCTCCCGATCCGATGTCGGTTACCTCCGGCTACTATACTTTATGGTCTGTATACAAGGCCATCCTGCTCGGCCCCCCGTGTATACAATTGTTTACACCTTATTGAGCATTATCCTCGATTTCGCTCTATGTAGGTGATTGATTAATAAGAAAAAACTTTCTAAATCAGGGATGGCACTCAACTTGCTATATACAGGTTGCCCCGGTCTCAAGCTGGGAGAACCAACATAGGGAGAGAACACCAATGAACACTATGCTTCTCAAGCTGTATGTGAAGTTCCAGGATCTGATGAGCCGCGAGGAAGGTCAGGATCTGGTTGAATACGCTCTGGTTGTTGCTTTGATCGCCCTTGGCGCCGTTGCAAGTATGAAGACTGTGGCCACGGCAATCAGCACCGAGTTCTCAGTAATTGAATCGATTTTCACATCCTCTGTTGCATAATTTCTGATGATGCATTGTCAAAACAGCCGAGCACACGCCTTCGTAGAAGGCGTGTGTACTCAGCATGGAGTTAAAAAATGCTGATAGGAATCAAATGAACGCCATGTTTCTCGGCTTGTATGTGAAATTTGAGAGTTTGGTGAGTCGTGAGGAAGGTCAGGATCTGGTAGAGTACGCTCTGCTTGTTGCTCTGATTGCCCTTGGCGCTGTTTCCAGCATGAAGACTGTGGCTCATGCTATCAGCACAGAATTCTCAGCAATTGAATCGACTTTCACATCCGCCTCAGCATAACCCCTGATGATGCACTGTCAGGACAGACGAGCACACGCCTTCATAGGAGGCGTGTGTACTCTTACTGGGAATCTCGAAATACGGAAAGAGCATCAATGAACAGCATGATTCTCAAACTGTATGTGAAGTTCCAGGACCTGATGAGCCGCGAGGAAGGTCAGGATCTGGTTGAATATGCGATGGTTCTTGCTGTGCTCGCCCTTGGCTGTGCTGCGACCATGAGGTCAGTGGCCACCGCAGTCAGCACCGAGTTCTCAATCATCGAATCGATTTTCACATCCACCTCATCATAACCCCTGATAACGCGTTGTCAGGGCAGTCGGGTCCAGCGCCAATGCGGAAGGGGTTTGTACGCCAAGGCTGTGAGAAGGTGCATCTTCCCGGCTGCAAAGGCTGTACTTCCCTGAACGCATGCTGTATCAGACAGATGAGGCGCGGCGCTCAGGCTGGTATTCACCAGATCCTGCAAGAAAGGGATCTGGACATACAATTGATCACCCTCTGCTGCTATCGGGGAGAGACACGCTGGGCTAGTCCAATGCCGCTGCTGTCTCTCCCTTACTTTATTGCATGCTAGAATTTTGATTATTTCCTCTCGACCTTGACTGAAGTTTCGAGCGGCCGAAAGTCCGGAGAGTGAAGATGAGCATGAGTCGGACGAACCAGATTGGTCTTGCCTGGATACTGCTGGCCAGCGGGATTTCCATCTGGTGGGGATTTTCGGTTGGGCAGAACGGGACTGGATGGGTGGATTTCAGGGCTGTTTACTACGGCACGCGCTGTCTGCTGCTACACCACAATCCTTACAAGCAGAGCGAGCTAGAGGGAGTTTACCGTGCTGAGGGCGGGGAAAGGCCGGCGGAGACACTCTCCGCTCATCAGGCCGTGGTGTTGTATGTAAACGTGCCTACCTCGTTCATCGTTGTAGCTCCCTTTGCCATGCTGCCGTGGGGGCCGGCGCATATGTTATGGCTGGCGCTTACGGCCGGGGTTTTCATTCTTGCCGCCTTGCTGATGT
>Ga0302319_10002561_pt1 | contig 39013 bp, 24 predicted proteins | sample Bog_T0_2_FD_203319 | JGI IMG/M metagenome (GOLD analysis project Ga0302319, IMG submission 203319) | Peat permafrost microbial communities from Stordalen Mire near Abisko, Sweden - Bog_T0_2 | ecosystem: Environmental > Terrestrial > Soil > Wetlands > Peat | place: Sweden: Abisko, Stordalen Mire... | reverse complement strand
CTCGTAGACGGGGTCGGACACCAATAGAACGCGGCCTTCCCCAGTCTTTGGTCGCGGCTGGGGCGGCCGCAGCAGGAGCCACGCCGCCGGTGCGAGGGCAATGTCGTGCGCGCTGACCACAAAGCGCGGGACGCTCCCGGATCGCGGGTGGAGCGCGGCAAACGGCACATAGTCGAGCGCGGCGTCGGGTACGAAAAACCAGCGTTTATAGGGCTCGAGCCACGCATCGAGCGGCCGGAGGATCGCCTCGTACAAGGCCGCGCCCGCATCCAGCCGCTGTCCCCGCGGCACGTCGGCGAGCCCCCGCAGCGAATCATGGAACGCCCGGGCCTGCGTCGCGATCGTCGCCGAATCCGCGAGTCGAACCCAATGAATCCCCGCCGCGCTGGCCACCCACGCATAGGCCGATCGCGCCCCCAGCCAATAGGCGATGATCGCCGCATCGGCCGGCGGCGCGGCGGTGACCACATCCCGCAGCGTCGCGTTCGCCGAGCCACCATCGCGCGCCGACCGCGACGACCGCGCCGCAATGGCGGTGTTAAGAGTATCGACCTGACGCTCGAGCCCCGCGATCTCGCTTGCGAGTTCTCGCGCCCCCGCATCTGTGGATCCCGCGCGATCGAGACGGCTATCGAGTGCGAAACGCAAACCGGTGAGCTCCCGCAGCAGCGTTTCACGGCGGGCCACATCCGCGGCGACGTCACGGTGAACCGCCGGCGAGAATTGCTGGGCGGCGATGTCGGCAAAGGACCGGGCGCGTGCGGCGTCGGCGCTGCGAAACGCAACGGCCGCGATCCTTGCCGCCGCACGCTCTCTGCCAGACTGGACGGCACGGTCGAACTGTTCCCAGTAAAGATCGAGCTCGAGATCGTAGGCGGCGCGCAGCGGCAGCTGCAATTGTGCACGGAACTCGGGATTCGCCGTCTGCGTGCGAATCGCATCGGATCGTTCGAGCGCGTGACCCACCGCGGCCACCGCCGCCTGCGCATTGCCCGCGAGTTGCCAGTCCCGGGCGCTTTCGAGGTCGGCCGTGAACGCGTCGGTCGCGCTGCCCGACCGGCGGAACACGGGGACGACGATCGACAGCTCGCGCAGTGCCGCCGCATACCGGCCGCCGCGCCGCTCGATCACGGCGCGTTCCAGCCGCGCCTGGGCTCTGATCAGCGTATCGGCCGCGGTCTCGGGCCGGATCAGGTCCGCGAGGATTTCGAGAGCGCCGGCAGCGTCGCCGCCCTGCGCCATGTGGGCAGCCAGCTGGAGGCGGCATCGGGCGCGCGACGTGGGCGCGCCGGCCAGTGCGAGGGCCTCGCGATCGAACTGTATCGCCTTTCGGTAATCGCCCAGATCCGCGTACACCGTGGCGAGCGAGCGCAAGGTCGCCCGGCGGCCGCGGCCATCGAGGGCGGCGGTGCGGATGGCGAGCGAACGCTCCAAAAACTCGCGCGCGAGATTCCGGTCGCCCAGCGCGTAGTAGGTGACCCCGATCCCGTACAGGCTCTGCGCCTCCTCGCGCCGGTTCTGGCTGCGGGTGGCGAGTTCGAGCGCGCGGTCATGCAGACGCAGGGACTCGTCGAGGTGGCCGAGGGCGTAATTGATGAGTGCGGTGTTGTTGAGAGTGATGAGATAGATCTGCGGATAGGGATCGGGTTGCAGATCCTGGAGCGCCCGGTTGAACGCGCCGAGCGCGGCGGGCAAGTGCCCTACTCCCCAGTGGCACAGGCCGCGGTTCTGCCACGCGAGCGCCGCCCGGGGCCTTTCGCCGAGCCGCGCGAACTGCCGGCTCGCGGCCCGCGCCGTGGCGATGCAGTCGTCGAATCGACCTTCATAGAGATACGACAAGCCAATGTTGTTGGTTTGAAGCGCCACATCGTAGGGCTCGCGGCGCCGGCGATGGAAAGCGACGAGCCGCCGCAGCGTCTGCCGCGCGTTGAAGAGGAGCGCTTTGCGCGCCGTGCGCGGGAGCGCCGCGTGCGAAGTGCGCGCGGCATTGCCGGCATCGGGCGCATCGGGCGGATCGGGCGCATCGACCGGGAAATCCATCGCCATCTCCATCCAGGCCGCGGCGGCGACGGCCTCGGCGCGCGCCTGCCGGTAGGCATCACGGCCTGCGAACAGGTTTTCGGCGTCCGCGGCCGAACGGGCGGCTTCCCGCCAATTTTGCAGATCGAAATATTGAACGCCCGCGAGCGCGAGCGCCGCCTCCCCGCGCAAGACGGCGTCGCCGGAATCCCCGAGCAGGGTCTGTGCCGTCCGATACTCGTCCGCCGCGCGCAGGTAGACTTCGCGCGCCCGCTGTGTGGCGGCCGTCACGTGTCCCAGCGCGATCTGCTGTGCGACGGCGTAGTCGGCATCCGCCGCGACCAGCGCATGGTAGGCACGTCCGCAGTCAGGGTATTTCTCGGCTGCGGCCAGATCGACGACCAGCACCGTGGCCGTGCCTCTCACGGCGTCATGCTCCTTGCCGGTCACCCGCACCATCAACGACCCGGCGTGCTCAGGCGAGACGATCAAGCGCCGGGTCCCGCTGCGGCGTTCCGGGTGATCCGCCCGCGCCAGCACGCGCCCGGCCTCGTCGCGGATTTCCACCACGGCGTCGTTGCCCTGCTCCCGGGTCTCAACGAGCCACTCATGGCCGCCACGCAGCGTGACCGCCGCTTGCGCCGGCGCGGTGCCGATGGTCGTCAGCCGCGCCTCGAAAACGGCATCGCCGTGCCGAAGGACAGCGCTGCAGGCAGCCGCGGGCGGCGCGCCGGAACCGACGGCTGCCGCGCCCGAAGTCGCGGGCGACGTCATCTGCAGAAGCGCGGCCGCGGCGATCATCAACACACGCATTCCGAATCGCTGGCGCCAGGCCGGCTGGGTGCGCTGCAAGCGGCGGTATATAATCATCGGATGGAAGTCCGTGACGCTCAAAAGGAGGGGACGTCGTCCGCGGTTGCCGACCATTCGGTGACGCCGACCGTCATGGACCCGGCCCTGCATCTTGCCGAAGTGTATCGTGATTATCCGGGGCTGCGCGCCCTGATCATGCGACGCACCCGGGACCCGCACGTCGCCGCAGACATTCTGCAGGACGCCGCGGTGACGACCCTCGAGAAGTTGCGCGCGGGGGAGATCGCACAACCGGGCCGCATCGGCGGTTTCCTGTACCGGGTGGCGCTCAATCATCTGCGCAATCACCGGCGCAAGGATCGAACGGCGGTGTCGAGTTCCACCGATCTCGAATCGGTTCCAGATCGCAATGATGATCCTGACACGGGCGGTATCGACCGGGCCCAGTGGGCGGACGCCGCGCGGCGCATGCTGGAGGGACTGCCCAACCGCCGCGACCGCGAACTCCTGGTGCGCTTCTATTTGAATGACGACAGCAAGGAGGACATCTGCGCGGCGCTCGGGCTCACCGACGAGCATTTCAACCGGGTCATCTTCCGGGCGAAAAGCCGGTTTCGCGACCTTCTAGAGCGCCGCGGTTATGTCAAAGCGGACCTGCTCACGCTGGCCGCGATTGGGCTGGGCACCGGCACCATGTGTGCGGCAATCGCCTGCACGGGGGGCGGGGGACCATGACACACCCGTCGACCCATCCCGAATCGGTGCAGGACTATCTGGCGGACCGACTGTCCGCACCAGACCGCCTCGTGTTCGAAGACCGGCTCGCGAATGATGCCGGCCTGGTTCGAGAGCTCGAGGAAACGCTCAAGCTGCGCGAAGGGCTCGCGATGCTGCGCGATCGGCAGGAGCTCAGGCCACTGCAGCAGCCTCGTCGAGCCGCGTTGCCGATGGTGTTCGCCGCGGCGGCAGCCGTGGCGCTGGTGTGCGTGGTGCTCTTTGTCGGGTTGCCAGGCGCCGGTCGCTCGCCGGCCGTGATTGCGGCATCGGTTGCCGCGCTGCGTGGAAACGGCGGCTCCCCGCCGAAGGTGGTCGACCGCCACACGTTCGTCACTGTGCGCGGCGCGAGCGAGACGCCGGCACTCGCGGTGCCGGCGCAAGGTGCCCTGGAGTTGCGTGTACTGGCTGGCGCGCCCCACGCGGGCGGTGCGTTCCGCATCACCTTGGAGAAAATCGGCGGCGACCACGCATCGTCCAGCATGGGGGTGGCGGCCCCGCTGGCGCCGGACGGCGACGGGTTCGTGGTTGTCTACGCCGATGGCTCGCGCATGCAGGCCGGCGAGTACGCGCTGCTCGTTCAATCAACCGTCGAGAATTCCGACGGCGGCGAACGGTTTCCGTTCACCCTGGTGCGCGCAAGCGCCGGCCGCTGAAAACGCCGGGAACGTGGTGCGCATACCGCTGCCGGTCAGGTCGTTTGAATCAGCCCGGCACCCACGTCGCGCGCCGGAAACGGCAGAGGCTGTGCGCCCTTCGCGAGCAGGGCGAGCAGGTCGCGCCCGCGGACCTGTGGATTGGCCTCCGCCAGCAAGGCGGCGATCCCGGCCACGCACGACGTGGCCATGCTCGTCCCACTGTCGTTTCGATACAGCGCCGGCCGGCACCAGGCCGAGCGGATGGCGACACCGGGTGCGGCAATATTGACTTCGCCCCCGTTTGCATTGATGCCGCCGCAGGAAAATGGCGCGATCCGCCGGTGCTCGTCGATCGCGGCCACCGCCCAGATCGAGGGACAGTTGGCCGGATGGTCGACCGGCGCAATTGCATCGGGCCGCACGCTGTCATTGCCGGCCGCGGCCAGGATCAGCGTCCCGGCCGCCTGGGCGCGCTGCGCCACCTGTTCGTACACCACGGAATGTGGTTCGCCCGGTCCCACCGGCGTGCCCATCGACAGCGACACGATGCTGCAGCCATTGCGCACGGCCCAGTCCATGCCGGCGAGAATGCTGCCATCCGTGCCGCTGCCATGGTCGTCGATCACCTTGGCGACGTAGAGGGCGGCATCGCACGCAATGCCGTAGCGGGGCGCCTGGGCGGGGGACCGCGGACCGCAGGCGATGCCCGCGCAATAGGTGCCATGTCCATGGCGATCGTCCACGGTCGCGCCGTTAATGAAGGACTGCGACACGACCGGTCGGCCGGCAAAGTCCGGGTGTTCCAAATCGAGACCCGTGTCCAAGATGGCAACCCGGACGCCACGGCCCGAGAACCGGGACCGGGTGACCCCGGTGGTTTCGAGTCCCCAGGTCGCCTGCGCCTCGCTGCCGGTTCCGCCGACCGGACCGTCACGCCCCGGCGCCACCCCGCTGCATTTCGGTGCGTGACTGATGCGGAATCCTCTCTCCGCTTCGATCGAAACGAGAGTTTTGCCCCGTTGCCGGCGGAGCGCCGCGAGTTGATCGGGGTCGATCTGCACCAGTGCGGCGCCCACGCGGTGAAATAGCGTGCCCTCTCCCGCCGCGACCTCGTGACCCGGGGTCGATCGGTCGAAGTCCGGAGAGAGCCCGAGACGGACACCGGCGACTTCGCGCAGCGTCTGCACGCCGGCCCGCCCCAACCCATTTCGCAACAGCAGAATGTGACGCCCGGTGTGTTGCCGGCCGCCCCGCCCAACCTCCGCTGCGGTGAGAAGCGATGCAGTGAGATGATCGGATGGGTGGTGACAGAGTGTCAATGCGGCGGTGTCTCTCAGGGAAACGCCGAGTGGCAACGTTGCTAATGGATTAGATAGAAACGTTGCCGCCGCCGCGCCTTCAATCCCACGGCTCCGTGCCGGTACGTCGCCGTATGGCATCGTCATACGTCCTTGAATTGACTGACCCGAGGGGGTCTCAGCTTGGGAGGTTTAAAACTTGCCGCTCACGGTCAAATCATAGCTGCGCGGCGGTTGCCGCGTCAGGAAGTCGTTGCCGTAGAACCCCTGGTCGTTGAGAAGATTGCGGTTGTCGGTGAGGTTGTAGATCTCGAACCGGGCCGTGTAGTGCTGCGCAAAGGTGTAGAAGATGCCGGCGTTCAGCGTGTACTGCCACGGAATCGTCGGCGGCGTGTAGTACCCGCTGGACGAGACAACCGAACTCGATATCAGACCGCCCGGCCCAACCAACGGACCGGCCGCAAAATAGGGATAGCCGGACGCGACTGCATTGGTCGCGGCAATATTGATATAGCCTGCCTGCGTGGTCTGGATCGGACCCGTGACCTGCAGGTTTGCCTGGAATCCTAGCCCGTTATCGAGCTTAAAGTTGGCGAGCGCGTTGAACAGATGCTGCGGGACGCCCGGATCGAGGAATTTTTGAGAACATGACGCACTGCCCAAGACTTTACAAGTTTGCCACTGAATGGCGGTGCCGGCGCCATCGATGTTGATGCTGGGCTGCGCGGGGAAGTTCCAGAAGCCAAACGGCGTATCAGTCGTCGTGTGCAGGTAGGAGTAGCTGGCGGTGGCGAAGAAATTCGGCGATGGCTGGTAATTGAGTTCGATCTCGGCGCCGGTGATATGGGCCAATGAGTGCTCGAGGTCGCCCTGGCCGCTCGGAATGGCGCGCTCCTGCCTGAAACCCGCGATCGACATGAACAGCGCCTTGCCGAGAAGGTCGAACTTCATGCCCGCCTCCTCCAGCAGCGTGTTTTGACGCAGCTGCGTGGTCGGATCCACGCCGAGGGTGCCGACCGCGCCGTCGTTGGCGTTCGCGAGCACATATTGGGCCTTGTTGAAAGTGACATAGCCCGAGATCGCGGAGGACGGGCTGTACACCACGCTGATGTTGCCGTTATACAGTCCATACCAGGAGGTATGCTGTGACTGCGGGTAAAGGATGCAGTACGGGTCGGTCGTCAAGGAGTTGGTCGTGAAACCGCAACCAGGGTATGGCCCCAATCCGGCGGCCAACCCTTGTTGATAGAGAGGGTCCGAGTCGTTCAGCTGCACCAAGTCGCCGCGCAGTCCGTATAGCACGCTCCACTGCGGCGAGAACTGCAGCCGATGCTCCAGAAATATCGCGCCGTCCTGCAGATTGGAGTCGATGGTGCCGTTGCCGTAGGCGGCATAGCTCCCAGGAACACCATACTGCTGACGACCGAAGGCGGCGGTGTACGGGATGGCCCCACCCGCAAGCTGCGCCGACGCCGGAAAGATCCAGCTGTTCGGATTCTCCGACAGATCGTAAACGCTCACCGGCTCGTTCGCGTAGCTCTGGATATCGAGCACATGCGCGTAGCGATACGTGAAGCCGGCGTCGACGTCGTTGCTCACGGGGCCGGTGGCGAACTTGATCTTGAAGTCGGTCTTGTTCTCGAGCGTATAGCTGCCCTCCGCCGTATCGGCATAGTAAGCTTCCACCTGGTTGTAGCGGTTCATGTAGTCGTAGAGCGTATTGTTCACGATGGAGAAGTCATCGGTGACCTTCAGGGTCTGAATGATCTGCAGCATCGCGTGCTGGGCGTGGGCGCCGTTGCCCGCCGGCTCATCGATGATGGTCCGACCGTTGAGCACCGTGGTACCGGTCAGGTCGATGTACGTACCGATACCCGCGATCGGAGTCACCGCAGCGCCGGTGAGGTACGTGCCGTTGTCGATGAAGGCCTGATTCACGCGATTGGCGCCGTCGTTCTCCCGATACTTGGTGTCCACGAAGTCGCCGTTCAACGAGACCGTGTAGTTTGGCGTGACGTCGACGATCAGCGCGCCATAGAACGACTGCTGATGGAAATACATGTCGTTGTAGTAACTGCCGCTGTCGTTGCTGGTGAAGCTCACGCGCCCCGCGACATTCGAGGCGAGCGGTCCGCCGACATCGAACCCGGCGATGCGCTTTTGGAAGTTGTCGGCTTCGAGATTGAACGTGGTTGCAAATTTTGTCATCGAGGGCATCTTGGTGGTGATGTCGATCGAGCCGCCCACCCCCGATCCCGGCCCGCCCTGGACGCTGGCCGGGCCCTTGACGATGTCGATCGAATCCACCATGTTGAAGCTGATGGGCGCGCCGTAGCCGTTGAGCGTGAAGCTGTCGCGCATGCCGTTAAAGAACATGTCAGCGTACTGGCCGCGGATGCGCGGCACGTTCGGCTGGCCGAATGACGCATCCGAATAGGCGCTGGCGGTCAGATAGGAGAATCCACCGGGATTTTGAATGTCGAGGGCATCGAGCTGCACCTTGGACAGCACGGTGTTGTTGCGCGGCGTGTCCATCACGCCAAGGTCGAGACCGTACGCCGAGTCGGACGTGACCGTGGTCGGCATGATGAGGTCGCCGCGTCTAATGCCGTTCACGACGATGGTGTCGAGATCGCCGCTGTCGGTGGTCGGCACGGGCGTCGGCGCACTTGTCGCTGGCGCTGTCGAGGCCGTTTGTTGCGCCTGCGCGACGTGGCAGACGGTGAGGAGCGGAAACGCAAGAATGCCGGGAACACGCGTCCTGTGAGCCAAAGCGTCACCTCATCCCATTTGATTTATTTATCTGCCGGCGGATCGTACCGCCGGCGTGTCAAGCGAACAACAAATTCTGCGCAGTCGCAAGCTGCACCAAAACGGCACGCCGCGGCTTGCGGCGTGCAAGAGTCCGGTGCATTCAAACGACGTCGACGGCGCCCGGATTTTCGATCGAGAAATGCTCGCGTAGCGCGGCGCCGACGTCGCTCGTCAGGCTTTCCGTGCGCCGGCCATGCTCGACGACGATCAGCCGATTACGGCTCAAGGTGATGCGGCCGGTGGCCGTTGCACGCGTGCAGATCAAACCCTGGGAAAAGATCGACTCGGACGAAGTCTGGTGAAACCGGCACCTCGGCTCGAACGCGTCCAAGGGCTGGTCCGTCAAGGTCATTTCATACAGGGGTTGCGATGGCGATGAGAGGAGCAAATAGCCGTCCCGCGCCGGCGCAAGGCGATGGACACCGGAGATGTCTTCCGCTTGATCCTCGGGCAGCCGCAGCGGCACGCGATTGCCGTCGCCAAACCCCACATCGACGAGATATTCCCCGTCCGGGAGGCGGGCGACGAGGGCGAGATGATCGAACGGCGCGCCAAATCGTTGTGATGGCGCCTGCCACACCCGCGCCTCGATTCGGTGCACGATGAACCCAAGATGATCGAGGAGCGCGCGGAACGCCTCGTTCAATTCGTAGCAAAATCCGCCGCGGGCGTCCACGGCGACCTTCGTCAGGACTCCCGCGGTGCTCAGCGCGCGCGGAGACTTCGCCATGACGTCGAGATTCTCGAACGGCACCGTCAATAGATGCCGCCCCATCAATTCAGTCAACGCGGCGAGGCTTGGGCTGGCCGGAGCCGTCACGCCCAAGCGCCGCAGGTAGGAGGCGAAAATCTCGGCGTCGGTCATGCTCATGGTCACGGGCTATGCAAGATCGATGCAAGCAAACCCGATGCTGCCACAGAATTCCCTGCGCTTTGACCCGTATGTGCGCGCTAATGTGTAATATGAGGGAAAGTCTGGTGATTGTCGCTCTTCTCTTTGGATGACGGCCGACAGACCCGACTCGCGACGGCGTCGTCCAAAGGACCGTGGATGGAGCATACCGGTCGTATGAAGCAGCCAACCGGAGACTCGGCCGACGGAGATACGGCGAGCGTGGACTCGCACGGCGTGGACGCGCACAGCATGCACAGCGTGGAAACGCCCGGCGTGGAGCCGCTGCGCCGGTCAAGCAATTCGCCATTCTGGGCAGCGCGCTGGCTCGCGGTCGGTTATCCCCTGTGCGTCATCGGCAGCGTCGCCTTGAAGCCCGCCATTCCGATTCCGAGCGCGCTCTACCCGCCTGCCGCACTCGAATTTGCCGCGTTGATGATCCTGCCGCAACGCTGCTGGTCGTGGATTGCGTTGTTCGCCATGTCGTGCGACCTCGTCATCATGCCCGCCATGAGCCGCGTCTTCAGCGGAAACACCCCGACTCTGTGGTATTCGGCGATCCTCTCCCTGATCACCACGTCGATTTGCTTCGGGATGGCGGTGGCCGTGTGCGCCTTTCGCATCGCCGATCGCGCGGGACGGGTCAAGGTTACGATGATACCGGCGCTGCTGTTGGTCCTGCCGTTCGGCGCACTGCCGGGAAGCCTGTTGACGAGCTGGCTGCACGCGCGTGTCGCACATCAACCCGTGATGACCTTGGATGTCGCCATTCGCTGTCTGTCCGCGACGTTGTCCGTCATCGCCTTGTGTCCCTTGGTCCTGGGATTGCTGCGGGGGTTCGAGAACTCCCAAAGGGCCGCCGCCGGTAAGCGTGAGCAATGTGCGATTGGCGCGGCCTTTGCCGGCTTGTACGTGCTCTATGTCGCCGTTCCATGGCGCCTCGACCGTTCCCTGGAATTGATGCTGGTGACCGGCCCGCTTCTCTGGCTGTCATTGCGGTGCTCGCATCGAGCGGTCGCCACGGCTTGCGCAGCGGTCGCCTTGGGCATTTGCGTTGCGTGCGCGCATGGGATGGGCCGCTTTCCGCCCTTGGTGTCGTTGGGCACCTGGCGCGACGGCATCCTGTCGGTCCAAGTGTTTCTTCTGATCATCTGTACCGGGACCCTGCTCATCAATCGATTCGTCCTGGACCAGCGGACGTTGCTCGAGGACTCCAAGCACAAGCAGGCCATGCTGGCGGCCTACGGCACGGCGCTGGACGAAGCGGAAGACGCCGCGCGCCGGGCGGCCGCCCGCGATCTGCACGACGGCGTCGCCCAGATCATCGCCGGCCAGAGCATGATTCTCGGCGCACTGCGGCGTCGCATGCGGGGATCCCGGTCGCATGAACTTCTCGACCAGGCGATCGCCGCCTCCCGTGAGGCGCAGTCGGCGGTGCGTGCCAGCATCGAGGACTTGAGCCCGCCCGCAGTGGATCGCGCAACTCCTCAGGAAATGCTGACTTGGTTGACCGAGCACTTTTCCCGGCGCTATGGATTCGATGTGCATTGGCGGATCAGCGGCGATCAAAATCTGGACCACGGACATTCCCGACTCATGTACAAGGCGATCCGGGAACTCATCTACAACGCATTCAAACATTCCGAGACCGACTCGGTACGGGTGGAACTGGCGTTGGGTCCGACGGGCACTGTGGTATCAGTGAGTGACAGCGGCGTCGGATTCGATCCGGCCTCTCCGGCCCGGGATGGCCGGCAACATCATGGACTGATCCAACTGGCGGAGCGGTTGTCGGTCGTCAGCGGCCGCCTCGACATTCTCGCCTCTGCCGGCCGTGGCTGCGCCATCACGGTCTTTCTGCCGCCACAGCAGACCGCAACCCGCCCGGTGCAGCCCGCGGCACGGGGCCGAACAGAGGAAACGATTCGTCAAGCCGGCTCCGACCAGAGTTCTCGCCGTGACGCGGCCGAATCAATCGATATTCAGACTTGAATCGCGCCAGCGCCTCGGCAAGAACTTTCGCTCGGCAAACTCTCCCGGTCAGCAAGCTCTCCCGCTCAACTGACCACGCTCACGCCTTTCCAGAACGCCACCCGGCCCTTGATCTGCCGTGCCGCGTCCTTGGGCTCGGCGTAATACCACGCGGCATTCGCGTTGCGCTCGCCGGCGACGTTCAGCGAATAATAGTTCGCCGTGCCCTTCCAAGGACACACGCTGGTGTGGGTGCTCGGCTCGACGAGCGCCGCAGCGACCGACGCCAGCGGAAAATAATGATTTCCCTCCACGACGACGGTGTCGTCCGACTCCGCGATCACCGTGCCATTCCAGATTGCTTTCATGGACTCTCCAGATTTGCCGCTCGTTGTATATTACGTTAATGTATTCGACGGATCATGTAGATTGGACAAAAGCTCAGGTTTCTGTGCTTCCCAATCTCAAGCCATCGACCCAGACGATCTCGCGCCGCCTTCCGCAACATCATCTGGATTCCATCAAAGCGGCTGCCAATGCCCGCGATGTGCCCCATCAATCTCGCGCCACGCGTGAGCGTGGTCGCGGCGATCTCATCCCATCCCCACAGGTACCCGGCATGTACGACCCCACCCGGCCCCAGCGCGGGCAAGCCCGCATCGCATTCTGGCTGCTGGTCCTCATGCTGCCCGCCGCAGTGGCGGTTTCCGCGGGCGTTGCACTCCCGTCGCTCGCGCCTGTCATCAAGGCGACCTCCCCGGCGGTGGTCAACATCGCAACACGCGGTTCATTGACGGAGCGGGTGCCGGGCAATCCGCTGCGCGATGACCCGTATTTTCGGCGATTCTTCAATACCCCCGAGGGAGGCGCCGTGCGCCGCCGCCAGTTCGAGAGCGCCGGCTCGGGCGTGATCGTGGATGCCAAGCGCGGCTACATCGTCACGAACCGCCATGTCATCGAGAACGCGAGCGAGATCACCGTGATACTGCTCGACAAGCGGCGTTTTCACGCCGAGGTGGTGGGCAGCGACGAGGGAACCGATATCGCGGTGCTCAAAACCGCCGAATCACGTTTGTCCGAGATGCCGCTCGGCGATTCATCACGCCTGGAGGCAGGGGACTGGGTGCTGGCGATCGGCAATCCCTTCGGTCTCAATCACACCGTCACCGTCGGCATTGTCAGCGCGCTCGGCCGCACCGGAATTCATCCGCATGGCTATGAGGATTTCATCCAGACGGACGCCTCGATCAACCCCGGCAACTCCGGCGGTGCACTCGTAAACTTGAACGGCGAACTGGTCGGCATCAACTCGGCAATCCTGTCCAAGGATGGCGGCAACATCGGCATCGGCTTCGCCATCCCCGTCAACATGGTCAAGGCCGTCATGGATCAGCTCATCACCTACGGCGAGGTGAAGCGCGGCGTGGTCGGCATCAAGCTGCGCGACTTGAGCCCCGAGGCCGCCGAGTCGCTGCAGTTAGTGAATGCGCGGGGCGTGGAAATCTCCGAGGTCGCGCCGGGCTCCGCGGCCGACCGTGCCGGGATCAAGTCGGGCGACGTGGCGGAGTCGATCAACGGCCGGCCGCTCGAGAGCGCCGCCCAGCTGCATAACGCACTCGGACTGCTGCGCGTCGGCCAGAGCGTCGAGATGCGTCTTTTGCACAACGGTACGGAACGAAGCGTAACCGTGACGATCGATCCGCCGGCCTCGCTCAACCGCCCGTGAGGAACGATGTAGGATTTCCCCGTCAATCAGCCGTTGCCGGAGTCCGTCAGCGGGACGGGGCGTCGACGGACTGGACCGTCCCGCGTCAGCCGCCCGAGAATCAGCGCAGCGAGTCGAAGCGGACGGAGAGTCCAAGAGGGGATCGAACCATGGCACGGATACTCATCGCCGACGATCATGCAGTCGTACGGGCCGGCTACAAGCAATTTCTGGAAGAGGAGCCCCACGTCACCCACGTGGGTGAAGCGGCGAGCGGTAACGAAGTACTCGCAAAGCTGCGCAGCCAACCGTGGGATTTGGTGCTGCTCGACATCCATATGCCTGATCGCAGCGGCCTCGACATCCTCCAGCACATTCGCAGCGGACATCCGGACGTGCGGGTGCTCGTGATGAGCGGGCTGCCTGAGGTGCAGTACGCGCGGCGCGTCGTTCGCGCCGGCGCGAGCGGATATCTCTCCAAGGACGGCGTGGCCGGCGAAATGCTGAAGGCCGTGCGGGTCGTGCTCGCCGGTCGCCGCTACGTGAGCGACGTCCTTGCCGAAATCATGGCGGGCGATCTCAACGGTGACGCCGACAGGCCCCTGCACGAGCGCTTGTCCACCCGCGAACTGCAGATTTTCCGCAAGATCGCCGCGGGGGTCGGCATTTCCGCGATAGCGCTGGAGTTGCGCCTCAGCGTCAAGACGATCAGCACGTATCGCACCCGGATTCTGGAGAAGCTCGGTTACAAGACGAATGCCGACATCACATCGTATGCACTGCGCAATGGACTGATCATGTAAACTCCCCTTGCGGCGGGTCCGGCGCGTGGCATCAGGCAGAGGGGAGCGGCGTGATGACCGAGAAATCCTTGGAAGACCTCTTGAAGGGGGCAAACACGGTCGAGTTGCTGCGCAACTCCCAAATAGGTGCGTACGTGTATCCGGTCGTGCCGACGGAGTTCAGCAACTGGAGAACCGAACAAGAGGCTTGGCGAACCACCGCGGTGCTGTTCGACCAATCGCATCACATGGCGGAGATCACGATCCGTGGGCCCGATGCCTTGAAGCTGTGCTCCTACACGACCATCAACAGCTTCAAGAATTTCGCTCCGGGAAGGGCGAAGCAGATGGTGCCGACGAGTCACGACGGTTTCGTGATCGGAGACGGCATCCTTTTTCATCTCGAACCTGAAGAGCTGCTTTTCGTCGGCAGGGCGCCAACGGTCAATTGGCTCCAGTTCCATGCGGAGACGGGCGGATTCAATGTGGACTTCATCCGCGACGACCGCTCGCCCTCCCATCCCAATGGCAATGCGGTCAGGCGTCGTCACTACCGATTTCAGATTCAAGGGCCGAAGGCGGCCGCAGTATTGGCCAGGCTCAACGGCGGTCCGTTGCCTGACATCAAATTTTTCACGTTCGATCTCATCAACATTGGCCGCCGCAAGGTGCGGGCGCTGCGTCACGGTATGGCGGGTGCGCCAGGCCTCGAGGTGTGGGGCCCGTACGACGAACGGGACGAGATCCGCGCGGCAATCCTCGAGGCCGGCAAGGATGTGGGAATCGTACCGGTCGGTTCGAGAACCTACGCCAGCAACACGTTGGAATCCGGTTGGATCCCCTCGCCCCTCCCGGCGGTTTATACCGGCGAAAAGATGAAGAAATATCGGGAATGGCTGCCGGCGAGCGGCTATGAAGGCACCGGGTCGATTGGCGGCAGCTTTGATTCGCCGAACATCGAAGACTATTACCTGACGCCGTACGAGTTGGGCTACGGACCCTTCGTCAAGTTCGACCGCGATTTCGTCGGGCGCGAGGCGCTGGAAAAGGTGGTCCAGGACGCCCGGCCGCAGCGCAGGAAAGTGACATTCGAATGGAACGGCGAGGATTTGGGCAAGATCCTTGCCTCCCCATGCGAGCGCGGCACGGATCCGTGCAAGTTCTTCGACCTGCCGATCGCCAATTATGCTTCGTCGTCGTACGACATGGTGAGGCACGGCGGAAAGCTCGTCGGATTCTCGATGTTCACCGGCTACAGTCACAATGAGCGCTGCGGCCTCTCCTTGGGTGTCGTCGACTCCGATGTACGCGATGGCGAGGTCCTGACGCTCGTTTGGGGAGAAGCCGGCGGCGGTACCCGCAAGCCGACGGTCGAGCGGCACCGCCAATGCGAAGTGCGTGTCAAAGTGGCGCCGGTGCCCTTCTCGCGGGATGCGCGGGAGACCTATCAACAGGGATGGCGAACGGGTAATGCTTGATCGGGCGCCGTGAGGCGCTTGCATGCGCCGTCTCTCGCTGTAGTAAGTTTGCAGTGTGCAACCGGCAGAACAACCAAGCGCATCATCTGATCACGACGACGATTCCCAGGCCTCGGAAATCAACGAACTGGGCGCGCCGCCTTGCCGCCGGCCACGGCGCAACGAACGCTGGCTGCCGGCGGCGCTGCTAGCAGTCCTTACCTGCCTGCCGTTCACTGGGTGGGCGTTGTGCCTTGGCGATCTCCAGGGAACGGACGGTGCGCTGGGCGTCGAGATTGCGCACGACCCGCGCGGCGCGATTCGTCATTTGAACGAATTAATCGCCCAAACCGCGCCGATCGGGGCCGGCGACCTCACTCCGGCCCACCTCTATGCGATGCTGAGCGACGCCTACTCCTTCTCCGGGGACTCACCGGCCGCCGTTGACGCCATCCGGAAGGGCCTGGCTGCGCTGCGTTCGTCCGATCCGGAACCGCTGCGACGCCGGCTACGGCTGCGGTTTGCATTCATGCAGGAGGAAGTTGGGCAACTGAACCAAGCGGCCAAGGGCTATGAGTTGGAATCGGCCAAGGTGCCCGAAGACGCGCCGGAATTCACCTGCGTGCTCACCGATCGCGGGTACTTGAGGTTCCGGGTCGGTCGAACGGCGGACGCGGTCCAGGATCTCTTGCGTGCAGCGGAGCTGGCGCGTGCCCAGGGCAGTGAGATGTATCGCATTGACGCCAACCTGCGCCTGGTGACGGTCTACGCCCGCTACGGATTCTATGACGAGGCCCGCACGCTTGCCGATGAAGCCCTGGCCTTCTACCTGAAACTGGGTGACCGCGTCGGCATCATGGATGCCTATTATGCCGAGGGTGACTTGCTGCGCAATCAGGGCAAGATGGAGGAATCCCAGGCCATCTTCACGAAGGCTCTGGCGCTGGCTCGGGACATGGGGAATGAGAGCGACGTTCCCGTGCTTCAGGAACGGCTGTGCCGCGGCTACGCGCTGATGAACCGTCCAGTCGAGGCCCGCCGGGTATGCACCGAGACCTATTCCAGCGCTCTGGCGGGCAGCGATCCGGAGGACGCCAAGCGCGCGCTTGCCTCCCTCGGCCGCATCGAACTGGCGGCGGGTCACGGAACCGCGGCTGTCGGCCTGCTGGACCGGGCGCTGACTGCCGATGGCGCCGATCTGCCGGAACTCTGGCGCGCGGAAATGCACCTGCTGCGTGCACGGGCGCGGTCATTGATCGGCGACACCAGGGGCGCCCTGGCGGACATCAAGGTCTACAACGACTGGCTCGGCGATGATCGCGTCGCGAAGAACGTCGCACAGGTGGGAATCATTCGCCTGAAATTCGACCGGGCACTGCGCCAGCAGGAACTCGGACGGCTGCGGGCCGAGGCCACGACTTCGAGGCTCCTCGCCTCCCGTCGCACACTGATCATGAAACTGGCGCTTCTCGGTACGGCGTTGCTCCTGTCGATCGTGCTCGGGGCATTTTGGATCAGGCGCCGCCGCCGCGACACTCTGCGCCTGGTGCAGGCGACGCAGGAGCGACTGGCCGCGATGAGCCAGGTCACCGGCGGCATCGCCCATGACTTCAACAACCAACTGACGGTGATACAACAATCTGTCTGGATGTTGCTCAACAATCCCAAGCTGGCTGACGATGCGGAAAACTTGAAGCTCCTGCAGGGTATCCAGCAATCGAGCAGGGCCTGCGCAGATATCACCGCACAGATGCTGACGTTTTCCCGGCAGCAGAATCTCAAGCCCGAGGCCATTCACCTGGGTCAGTGGCTCCGCTCGCTGCTGCCGCTCCTTCAGGCCGTCACCGAATCTGCTGTCATGGTGCAGGTCGAGGTCGACGAGCCCGAACCCGTCGCCTGGGCCGACCCTCGGCTGTTGGCCGCCGCGCTGCTGAATTTGGTGGCCAATGCAAGGGATGCGATGACGGAGGTCGGCAGCGTCCTCATTCGGGCGGCCCTGCAGTCGCCGGCAACTGTGCTGCTCACGGTCGCGGACACCGGCTGCGGGATGGCGCCCGCCGTCCTGGCGCGCGCGACCGAGCCGTTCTACACGACGAAACCGGTCGGCCGCGGATCCGGTCTTGGTCTCAGCACCGTCCAGGGATTCGCGACGCAGTCAGGTGGAAGCTTGCATCTCGCGAGCAAGCCGGGTCACGGCACCATGGTATCGTTGCAGCTGCCGACTGCGGGGAGCGCGCATGTCTGACGTTTCGACCGGGGAGAGACCGCACATCCTCCTGGTTGAGGATCATGCGCTGCTCCGCGAGTTGCAGCAGCAAATTCTCGAGAAGCAGGGCTTTCGCGTGACGGTCGCCGCCTCGGCCGACGATGCGGTGGTGTTGCTGAGCGGCGGCACGCACGCGGACATCCTTCTCAGCGATGTGCGCATGGCCGGGACCCTCAATGGGATTGCCCTCGCCCACTGGACTCGCGAGCACTTTCCGCACATGGGGATCCTGCTGCAGACGGCCTTCACTGACTCGCTGACCGGCGACTTCCCGGTGCTGCGCAAACCCTTTGATCCCGATACAGCGCTCGTCGCAATCCAGCAGGCCTTACGCGAGCGGCGCCCGGCCTCCCGGTAGCGGGACACCCGGTGTCGGCGGTCGCGCCACGAAGCGATGCTTGAGGGCGAGGCACCGTTTTTCGATCAAGTGCCAGGATATCCAGGCAACGCCCACGGTGAGCGCGCCCAAAGCGGCGAGATAGAGAAGAGCACCGGAAAGACTGATGTTTTCGCGCCAGCCAAGCCGTTCGAGCAGCGGCAGCCCCACAAATAGATGGAGCGGCACGTGAAAGGCGTAGAAGGCATAACTGTACAGTCCGAGCGTGCGCAGCGGTGCGGACCCGATCGCCTCGAGCCAGGCGGGCCGCCGTACGCCGGGCTCGAGCTCGTATGCGAGGCAGGCGGTCACGAGCAGCGTGAGAACCAGTGCCATGAGCGTGAATCCCGCGGTCTCACCGGCGGGAAGATCCATGCGATATCCCTTTGGAATGAGTGATCCCAGACAGAAAATGGCCAATGCAGCGACCAGTAGCAGGCGGATCCGCAACGCCACGAACGCGCGGAACCGAACACTCTCCGTCAACACCGCCACCGCCGCGCCGAGCGCCAACGCATCCATGCGGCTCACGGTGAACTGATAAGTGGCGTCGATCGGTGCATGATTCGTGACGAACACCACACGGAGGAGGAGGCTGAGTACCGCCAGACAGGCACAGAGGACGAGCAGGCGCCGGGCACTCGTGCCGCGCACCACGAAGGGCCAGATCAGGTAGAACTGCTCCTCGACCGCCAGCGACCAAAAATGCGGCAGCGCACCCCCTCCCAGACCGAAGTAGTGGGTCCAGTTCGTCAGAAACAACCAATACCAGATCTGATGGGATTGGTCCTCACGGACCAGCGGAGCCACGGTGCCGGCGAGCGGCCAGAGCACGAAGATCACGGCGAGCGTCAGATAGTAAACGGGCAGGATGCGAAGAACTCGCCGCCCGAAGAATGCGCGAAGGTATTCGGGTGATCCCGACGTCGCACGCAGGCTGCGGGTGATGAGGAAGCCGCTGAGCACGAAGAACAAAGTCACCCCGGCCCAGCCGATGCTGACGAAGCCCTTGAATAGATGCCCCCCGAAGTCCGTCCGAGCGCCAATCACGTTGCAGTTGTGGACGAAGACCAGTGCGATCGCGATGCCGCGAAGGCCGTCGAGTGAATTGAAGCGCGAAGCAGGCATGGCACTCAACCGAGCTCGACCCGCACCGGAAAACCCGTAGCGCCCTAGGAGCTCCTAGTATGCCCCGACCGAACATAGTCGCGTACGGAAGAATGCCGCGCCCCCGCTCGTTGCGCCCCATCTGCTTGCTCCAACGTCGAATCCTTACTATACTTGATTGAGTAAGGATTATGGAGCCAGCCGTGATTACACCAGCCATCAGTACCGAAACAACCCTGACCAGCAAGGGCCAGACGACGATTCCCAAGCCGATCAGGGACACTCTCGGCATGAAGGCCGGCGACCGGATGAGCTTCACGTTGATGCCAGACGGTATCGTTGTCATGCGGGTAAAGAACAAGCGGGTGGCGGATCTCGCGGGAATTTTGTACAAGAAGGGCAGGAAAGCGGTTCCCATCGAACTGCTTTCGCGATGATGCTTGGTGTAGATACCAATGTGCTCGTCCGCTACTTGATTAGAGACGACCAGTCACAATTCGAGAAGGCACGACGCTTGATCGATCGCGAGGTGGCCCAGGGCGTCCCGGTCTTGGTAAGTCTGCTGGTTCTGCTGGAAACCGAATGGGTTCTGCGAAGTCGGTACGAATTGTCGAAGTCAGACATCGTCACTGCTTTCTCCGCATTGCTGGACACCGCCGATCTGGCCTTTGAGGACGAGCCATCCATCGAAAATGCGGTCTATTCCTGGAAGGATTCGGCGGCCGATTTCGCAGACTGCTTGATCGAAGCACGCAATCGCCGGCTAGGCTGTCGGGCAACTGCAACTTTCGATGGCCGAGCCCTGAAGCTCGCGGGCTTCACATCGGTCTGACATCGCGATTTTCGCGGCCTTGCTCGATCACGGGGCCGGCGTCGATTTCTCCGCCGCGATCCACCCGTCGATCGAGGTTTCCAGGACCGTGAGGGGCAGGGCGCCGTGGTCCAGTACGGCATTGTGAAAACGGCGCAGGTCGAAGCGCGCTCCGAGCGCACTGCGGGCCTTCTCCCGTAGTGCGAGGATCTCCTGTTCCCCGACCTTGTAGGCAGTGGCCTGGCCGGGCCAGACGAGGTATCGGTCGATCTCGGCCTCGGCGAAGCCACGGTCGAGTTGCGCGTGTTCGATCAGGTATTCGATCGCCTTCTGCCGCGACCAGCCGAGACTATGCAGACCTGTGTCGACGACCAGCCGGCATGCGCGGTGCGACTCGAGCGCGAGACGGCCGAACCACGAATAGGGATTGGCGTACAGGCCGAGCTGCTTGCCGAGTCCCTCGGCGTAAAGCCCCCACCCTTCGCTGAAGCCGGAGTTTCCATAGTCCCGGCGCAGTTTCGAAAGTCCAGGCAGTTCCTGCGCGCGGGCGATCTGCAGGTGATGTCCCGGCACCGCCTCATGCAGCACCAGCGAGTCCATCGTCCAACGGGGCCACGAAGCGAGGTTGTTCGTGTTCGCCTCGAACCAGCCCGCGCGCGAGCCATCGAGCGCGCCGCTCACATAATGTGGGGCATTGTCGCCCTCCTCGGCCGGCATCGGGCGCACTCCGTACGGCAACCGCGGCAGCTCGACGAACAGATCCGGCAGTTGCGGATCGATGCGCTTGGCGATGTCCCGGTACGCCACGAGTTCCTCTTCGGCGGTGGCGAACTGGAAGCGCTTGTCGGTGCGCAGGAAGGTCCGGAATTCGGCGAGCGTCCCCACGAAGCCGGCTTCCTTCATCGCCGCGTTCATCTCACCGTCGATGCGCGCGACTTCGCGCAGTCCGAGCTCGTGGATCTCGGCAGAGCTCATGCGTGTGGTGTTGTAGTGCTGCAGCGACCAGGCGTAATAATCCGCACCGTGCGGCAGATGGATCGCGCCGAGGGTCGTCGTTCCCGCCGGTACATACGTCGTCGCGAGATAGTCCCGGAAAGCCTGCAGAGCCGGGATCACGACTTCGCGCATGGTGTGCTCGGCGGCGCGGGAAAGCTCCGCCTGGGTCTCGAGGGGAATTTCCGGCGGATATGTCTGAAACGCGGCAAACAACGGATTGACCTTGAAATCCGCTTTCAGCAGGGAAACAAATTGGTCCGGAAGCCGCGCCATCGCGACCTTCGGCGGCATCCAGCCCACGGAGCGGCCCGCCTCCAGGATGGCGCGCTGCTCACGCAGCGAGACCGGCAGCGCGTTGAGGCGGGCGAGATAGTGCCGATAGTTCGCCTCGTTGGCGAAGCGCGTTGCCTTCGTGAGCCGCGGCAGGCTGAACTGCGGTCCCGACATTTGGTTCACCAGGAACGGCGAATCGTCCGCCGAGAACGGCAGGTCCCGACGCGGCTTCACGGACCGGTACAACTCGTCGGCGCGAACGTCCAGGTCGGCGTTGAACGCCAGCACATCCCACGACAACCGGTCCTCGCCCTCGAGCTGCGTCCGGTCGATGCCGCGGATTGAAGCGAGCAGCGTACGGTGATGCGCACGGCGCGCGGCGATCGCCGCCGGCGATCGGTCGGTCAATTTGTCGTCGTATCGATGGTCACCCGATGTCGTGGCGCGCTCCGGGAACTGCGCAAGACGCCACTCCCATTCGCTGTCGAGCAAACCATGCAGCGCATCCGCCGCAGGAACCGCAACGGCGGCCCCGCAAACCAGGATGCTCCCAATCAGCATCGCCCGAGTCCCGAAAGAACGCCAACCCATCGCGAACCCCTGCGTGGCGGATGACACGCTGCTCACAGAATAGACGATAGTCGTTCAAGGCTACGGGTTTCGCAACCCGCACTGGTACCTCAGCTTTTCCGGGCCGCTGCCGATACGAACGTACGATGACAGTGCGCACCATTCCGCTCGCGGAAGGCCCCGGCGCGTGGTTGGTTCTCGCCGTTTGGTTGCTCGGCAGTATCGGAACGCTTTGGTGCTACGAATTGCGTGATTGGCGTCCGTTCTCCATCCGGGCCGACCGGCTGTTCGAGATTGACCGCGCGCAGACAGACCTGTGGTTTCGACTCAATATGGCGGCCCCGGCCAATGGGTCCCGCCCCGCCACCCTGACGCTGGTCCACCTCTATAATCCCGACTGCCGGTGCGACGCGTATACCCAGCGGCATCTGCAGCGACTGATGGACCGGTATCAGTCGCAAGGGGTGCGCTTCGTGGCGGCCCTCACCCCCCGGATTGCCATGCGTGCCACGCTGCCTCATCCCCTGGGTATTCGCACCATCGCGTCCGCCGACCGCCTATTGGCCGCAGGCGTCGCTACTGCGCCCGCCGCCTTAATTTTCGACGCCGCCGGCCGACTGATCTACTACGGACCGTACAGTGACTCTGCGTGGTGCGGGTCCGAGGGCGGGCTCGTTGAACCCGTGCTCGACCGTGCGCTGGCAGGCCAAAAGCCAGTCGACGCATTGCCGGTCATTCGCGGTTGCTTCTGCCCGTGGTAGGTCCCTTCGGCCGTCGATGATCCACTGATTGAGATCTGCGGAGACATGATTCCCATGACGAGCAAGTACCAGACTCATCTTCATGCAGTCGGCGACCGCTTCTTGCTCGGGGTCATCGGTGCCTTGCTGGGGCTCAGCTTGGCGCTCGCACCCTGGCACGCCACGTTCGGTCTCGCACTGGCGATCGGGGTCCCCGCCGCCCTGGTCCCGGCCTGGTTCGTGTGGGCACGCTCGGGCGCGCTCGTGACAAGATGTGCCATTGCCGCCTCGTTGATGATCTTCGCGGCGCTGCAGATTCAACAAGCGCACGGCATGGTCGAGATGCACTTCTCGATTTTCGTGATGCTTGCATTCCTTCTCTATTATCGCGACTGGATTCCGCTGGTGTTTGCGGCCGGGATCATTGCCGTGCATCACGTGGTCTTCGCCGCCCTGCAAAATGCGGGGCAGCCGGTCTGGGTGTTTTCCACGGCGGGTGGCATCGGCATCGTTCTCGTGCACGCATTGTTCGTCATCTGCGAGACCGCGCTCCTCGTATGGATGTCGATCAAGCTGCGCGGCGAAATAGAGGCCGTAGGTTGCGAACCCGCTGAATTGTCGAAGGTCGCGCAGGAACTGGCGAGCGGCAATCTGGCCGTCGATGTCAAAACGACCGGTGCCAGCCCCAACAGTCTGGTTTACGCGATGGAGCGGATGCGCGCCGAACTGAAAGCCAATTTCGAACGTGAGCAGTCCAGCAACGAAGAGAACGGCCGGATCCGCACGGCACTCGATCGAGTATCGGTCGGCACGATGCTCGTCGACGATGCCGGCAAAATCGTCTACACCAATGACGACTTGAACGCCTTGCTGCATAGACAGTCGGCCGAACTGCGCAAGCACTTACCGGGATTTGATGTAAATCGCGTGCTTGGCGGCCCGCTCGACATCTTCAATCGAATCCCCTCCCTCCAAGCCGATGTGCTCACGCGCGTGACCGGCATCCATACGGCGGAATTCAAGATCGGGGACGCGAGTTTGCGGATCGTCGCAAATCCCGTGGTGAGCGCCGCGGGCAGACGACTCGGTACCGTGGTGCAATGGGTTGACCGAACCCAGGAAGTGGCGACCGAAGAGGAAGTGTTTGCCGTCGTGGCCAAGGCGATCGACGGAGACTTGACCGCTCGCATTCAAGAAGACGGCAAGGAAACGTTCTTCAAGGCGCTGTCGGTCGGCATGAACCGTCTGCTCTCGAACACTGCCGAAGTCGTGCGCAGCATGGCCGAGGCGGCAGCCGAGGTGCATACGAAAGCGGATGAGATTGCGCTCGGCAACACGGACTTGAGCAACCGAACCGAAGCACAGGCTTCCAGTCTCGAAGAGACCGCCTCCTCGATGGAGCAAATGACTTCGACGGTCAAGCACAATGCCGATAACGCCGTTGAGGCCAATCAATTGGCCGCGGCGGCACACGACCAGGCCGAACGGGGCGGTTCGGTGGTCTCGGCCGCGGTGGCTGCCATGGGCGAGATCAATGCCTCTTCGAAGCGGATCGCTGACATCATCGGTGTCATCGATGAAATCGCGTTCCAGACCAATCTGCTCGCGCTCAATGCGGCCGTGGAGGCAGCCCGGGCCGGCGACCAGGGTCGCGGCTTTGCAGTCGTTGCCGCCGAAGTGCGCAACCTCGCCTCCCGCAGCGCCGCTGCCGCCCGGGAAATCAAGGGACTCATCCAGGATTCCGTCGGCAAGGTTGCCGAGGGCGCGAAACTCGTGGACGAATCGGGCAACGCGCTCGCGGAAATCCGCACGCGGGTCAAGAAGGTCACCGACGTGATCGGCGAAATCGCGTCTTCCAGCCGGGAACAGGCCTCGGGCATCGAACAGGTGAACAAGGCGATCGCCATGATGGATGACGGGATCCAGAGAAACGCCGCGATGGTGGAAGAGGCATCGGCGGCCGCCCAAGCGCTCACCGCTCAGGCACGCCATTTGACCGAGCTCATTTCCCGCTATCGATTCGGCGGCTCCTCGGCGACCGATCGAGCGACCGCGCATCGAGCGCATCCGGAAACGACATCGCAGGCGGCGGCAAACCCGCACTACGCCGCCCGAACCGCCGCTTAGTGTCCGGCATGCTAAGGTGGCGACTCAAGAGGAGTAAGGATTACGTCACGCATGGCCTTCGCGGCAGGATTGCTGGCTGCGCTGCCGGCGGTGGCCGCGGCGGGGGCGAGGCTTGGGGCGGGGGTGTCATTGTCCGCGGACGAACGCCTGATCGTCGCCTCGGTCCAGAGGCACCACGATGAGGACGTTGCGCTGCTCGAGCAGCTGGTCAACGTCAACAGCGGCACGCTGAACCTGTCGGGCGTGACCCGCATCGCCGAACTGTTGCGCCCCCGTTTCGAATCGCTTGGTTTTCGCGTCACCTTCATTCCAATGACGGAGTTGGGCCGCGCCGGGCACTTGGTGGCCGAACATCACGTCAAAAGCCACAAGGGCAAGCGGGTCTTGATGATTGCGCACCTCGACACCGTGTTCGAAGCCGACAGCCCGTTCCAGCACTTCATCCGCCGCGGCCCTGTCGCAGAAGGCCCCGGCACCAATGACATCAAGGGGGGCGTCGTCGTGATCCTCGCCGCGCTCGAGGCCCTCCAGGATGCAAAACTTCTGCGGCATGCCGATGTGACCGTGTTTTTGAGCGGCGACGAGGAGAAGCCGGGTCATCCCCTTTCAGCGGCCCGCCGCGACCTGATCGCGGCCGGAAAAGACAGCGATCTCGCCCTCGACTTCGAGGTCATGGCCCGCAGCGGCGGTCGGGACACCATCCATATCGGCCGGCGCAGCGCGTGCAGCTGGAAGCTGACGGTGAGCGGAGTCTCCGGTCATTCCTCCGGCGTGGGGCAAGCCGAGGGATTTGGCGCGAATTATGAACTGGCCCGTATCGTCGATGAGTTCCGGCGCACGCTGCCCGAACCCAACCTGACGTTCAACACCAGCCTGATTGCCGGCGGCACCAGCGCCGTGATGAACGAGGCGGCCACTCAAGCGCAAGCCTCCGGCAAGGACAACATCATCGCGGCCGAAGCCGTGGCGGCAGGCGATTTACGCACCTTGTCCGAGAGTCAGACGGCGCGCATCCAAGGCAAGATGCGGGATATCGTGTCACATCACCTGGCGGGAAGTGACGCGCACATCGAATTCACGGAAGGCTATCCGGCCATGGCGCCCTCCGCCGCAAGCCAGGCGTTGTTCGATCGATTGAGCCAGGTGAATGCGGATCTCGGATTGGCGCCGCTTGCGGAAGGCGATCCGGCGACCCGCGGTGCCGGTGACATTGCCTTCGTCGCGGCCGATGTGCCCGGGCTCGTCGGCATGGGAGTGGCCGGAAGTGGCTCCCATTCGGTGCAAGAGACGGCCGATCTGACCAGTCTCGACCCCCAGGCCGAACGCGCGGCCATACTCATCGAGCGATTGTCGCGCTAGCTGCCGGCGGGGACTCGGGCGAACCGGCCTACCAGGTTGACCCGCCATGACATAACGCGGCGTATGCCGCCGGCCCGCCACTTCGCGCGGATATTGCCAGTTTGCAGGTTGGTGGGCTATTTTACCGAAGCCTCGACAGATTCAACACTCGCCCCGGAAGAAGGCGCGATCCAGGGACAAACCGCATGAAGCACGCTAAGACGATTCCCCGGGGCTTCTCCGTTTTTCAGTGCGCGAAGCGGATCGACCAGCGTCCCGCGCCCCGATCCCGCGACCTTGCCGCAGCCCTCTTGGGCTTGGCGGTTGCGATATCCGCCGGCGTTAGCCACGCCGCGACGAGGGGAATCAGAATCGACCAGCCGGGCGTCGAGTGCGACGTCGCGTATTGGGGTGTGACGGCCGCTGATTCGAACGGTGCCTACGACGGCAACGCCAACGGTTCACAAAATGCGGCGACGTTTTTCAATCCGGGCACCATCGTCACACCGCCCGCGATCTACTGCGTTCCGGGCGGATCCTTGAACTCCATTTGGAACTCGGTATCGGTCAACAATCCGCCCAGTTTGGAGGCGACTCAGGATCCGCCGAACCCGGCATCGATGCCCGATCCCAACACGGGACTGCCGACGAATGCAGCCCTCACCGCCGTGAACGCGGTCATGTACGAATGGATCAATCCCAATGATACGAGCAACGGGTCTGTTCCCGACGCCGAAGTCATCGTGTGGGGTCTGCCGAGCGGTCCGACGCTGCCCACCGGGGGCGTGGAAATCGAGTTCGACAATTGGTGCGGCACCAACGACTACAGCGGGGGAAATGGCACATCCGCGCCGCCTACCGCCGTGCCGTCGCTGACCTGGAGCGGCTTCACCTACAGCTTCACCGGCACATGTGCCAACTTCAACGGCTACGACCTTCTCCTGAACAGCCAGGGCGCAGCCGGACAATTGATCGGATATGTCGATCTGAACGGCGTCTCTTATTTCACCCCGGCGGTTCCGGGCTGGGAGGTGACCGCCACCCACAACTTCAATCTGACCGGGAACACGGCCAGCCTCAGCGAAAATTTGCGCACTGCTGGCAACCCGTTCGTCCAATACTACTTCCCACTGATCAACACTGCCAACGGATTGTCTCAGATCCCCGCATTCACCCTCTCCGTGGGAGACACACTCCAGGGCACCGTCTCGCTGAACAACGCGGTCACCGTTCCGGCGAGCACGGCCCCGAACGCGCTCGCGGACCTGAGCGTGGGAATCCCGCTGTCAAAGCTGTCAACCGACGTGAACATCGCCATGACGGAATCCGTCACCTATCTTTACAACGGACTGCCGGTGACTCTGCCCGCTGGATTCAAAACCTTGCCCGGCAGCAACGGAGCGCTGATTCTCGGCGGCGGCAACGCAGTCGTTGCGACGGCGGGCTTCACCTTCAATCAGGTTCAATTTCAGGCGACCGTGACGAGCATCCTCAATGCCTCGAACCAGCATATCTCATCCGTCGCGATTCCGACGGGTACGCCGTCACTGCAGTACACGAGCTACCTGCCGCCTTCCTCGATCCTCTGGCATAACACGAACGGCAGCGTCAACGAATGGTTCATGAATGGCGGCACCATCGCCTCGTCCGTGAATGTGACAACAGTTCCCTCTTCATGGACCATCGCGGGGCGGGGCGATTTCAATGGCGACGGCACGCCCGATATTCTTTGGCGCAACACCAGCGGGGATGTCGTGATCTGGTTCATGAATGCCGGCGGCACAATCGCTTCATCGACCGATTTCGGCGTGGTGCCGAACACCTGGAGCATCGCCGGGACCGGCGATTTCAATGATGACGGAAAGAGCGACATACTTTGGCACAATTCCAGCGGCGACGTGGTCATCTGGTTGATGAACGGCGGTGCCATTGCCTCCTCATCGAATTTGGGGGACGTCCCGGCCACTTGGAGCATCGTCGGGACGGGCGACTTCAACGACGACCTGACGACGGACATCCTGTGGCGCAATTCTGCGTCCGGGGATGTGGTCATCTGGTTCATGAACAAAGGGGCAATCGCCTCGTCATCGGATCTCGGCACCGTTCCTTCGACCTGGAGCGTCGTCGGCACGGGTGATTTCAAAAATAACCAGCATAGCGACATCCTCTGGCGCAACTCGAACGGGGACGTCGTGATCTGGTTCATGAACGGCGGCACGATCACCTCGTCAACGAACCTCGGTGTCATACCGACGTCGTGGACCGTCGCCGGCACGGCCGACTACAACTTTGACGGAAATGCCGACATTCTCTGGCGCAATTCCAACGGCGACGTCGAGATTTGGTTCATGAACGGCGGCACGATCGCCTCCTCCGCCAATCTCGGGATCATTGCGCTTTCGTGGTCCATCGCGCCCTAGCTTTTCGCGGGCGATCCCGAGGATGCCGGCGCCGGCCACTCCGCTGGGCGCCGTCAAGGCTACATGACGAAGCGCGCCTGCGAGACGGACACCATGAACCGGCGCATTTCCTGGTAGGCGACCCGCTCCAGTTCGCGCAGAAGTTCGACTTTTTGCGGACGCTCGGCCAGTTCGAAACGGCGGTACAAACTGCGCACCGTCGCCAGGTACCACTTGTAACGCTCGGCGTCGGCGCTGAACAGGAGTCCCTCCTTCAGGGCGCGCATCGCAACGACGCTCGAACTGGAAATGGCGGCAACGAAGCCGGCGATCAGTCGGAAGCTTGGATTGACCCCCTTCGTCAAGGCGACGATTGAGCCGGTGCCGACGGTGATCGTCGCCAGCAGCAGTACGGCGGTGAACACATCGGACAGCTTGAGCGCCCACTGCGCACGCGTCTGCGGGGAGTGCCATCCGGTCAAAAGCTTTCTCTCGGCGTAACGCTGTTGGATGTCGAATCTTTGCCGCTCCAGGAGTTTGAGGAGCGTGTCGAATTCCTCGCAGGCGGGCGGGACGGGCCCGGGATGATCCCATTCCTCCGCGACCCACGGACGATCCTCCGCCTCATCGATGTCCAGATGATGGATCTTGTCCTCGACTCCACGAAGATAATCATGTTTGAATTGGTCCAGCTCGCGCTCTCGAAACGCGAGCCAGTCCTTGAGGTCGTTCTTGTCACGGATGGCCGCAATCAATGCCGGTAGATGGTTCACGATCAGCTGGAAATGAAATTGCCGGATCCGCTCGTTCCAGAATCGGTTGGTCAGCCACCGGGCTTTTTCCGTGCCTCTGAGCACCTGTGTGTATCCGATCAAGATGCTCACGATGGCAAGCGCGGCCGCAATTCCACCCAGCACGGCCTCGACCGGAAACTCCGGTATCGCGCGCCGTTTGACGAGGTAGTCCATCATGGGTACGGTGGCGGCGACACAAAGACTCAAGAATCCGAGCGCCACCGCAAATACGCCGGAGCGGCGGCTGTGACTGCGCGCCCGTGCCGCCGCCCCTTCATAGTTGACGAAGAGGGACCGCAATTCCGGCCAGTCGAAGATCGGCGCATAGGCCGGATAGTGCCGGGTAAAGAACGCGCGGTCCTCGTTTTCGATCAGTAGATCGCTGTTCGGCCAGTCGACGAACGGATCGTCGAGCGGACCGGCGATGCGCGGCGACGAATTCTGGTTTGCATTCATGGGGTCGCTGGCGCCTCACCATCCGGAATTGCAGATTACCCTGCCAATGCGGCGAAAAGAAGCTGCCGTCGCCACGTCAATGCCCGGACTCTTCGATCGTGCGCGCCCGGCGGTCCGCCAGCAGGGCATAGAATCCGTTCGCGCCAAACCTTTGAAGGATCACCTGCCTTGCGGGCTCCAGGGTGCGTCGAGCAGACGCCGGATCTCCATTGATCGCAACGAGTTCGGCAGACACCGTATCCAGAACCGCGTAACGCCACGCATTCGCGCTGTCCTTGGGGTGGGCCTGCTTCAGCAGTTTTCCCGCTTCGTCCAGCAACGCCGCCGCATGCACGGGATCGCCCCGCGCGACCTCCAGGTCCGCTTCATTCAAGAGCACCTGGTCGAGCAATTCACCGTGGTCCGGGAGGCGGGCGATCTTTTCGGCTCTGTCGATTTCGTCGCCTGCCTCCTTGGCTCGGTGCCGATATGCGTCGATCATGCCGAGGCTGTTCAGCGGCGAGACGAGATAGTCGTGGTCGGCGCCCATGAACTTTTCGGTCATCGCCAGAGCTTGACGCAGCAGCGGCTCAGCCTCGTCGATGTGGCCCGCCATGAGTGCCGAGCGTCCGATGTTGTTGAGCAATGTCGCGACCTCCGGGTGGCTGTCGCCGTACACGAGACGGTAGATCGGCGCCGCCTGCTGATACTGCGCATAGGACTCATCGAATTTGCCCGACTGATATAGGACCGCGCCGAGATTGTTCAGCGACAGCGCCGTGTGCACGTCTTGCATGCCGTAGACCTGTTCGTCCAGCCTCGCCGCCTCCCGCATCGCGGCTTCCGCGGCGGCGAGGTCTCCGCCGTAAAAGTAGGCGTTTCCGAGCGAGGACAGGGTGTTGGCGAGAATGCTCGAATCGTTCGGGGTGCGTTTGCGATCCTGTGCGAGCGCTTCCTTGCACAACTCCACCGCCTCGGCATTCTTGTCGAGCGCCACGAGCGCATCCGCAAGTCCGGTCAGCGCCTCGGAACGCAATGCGCTCGAAGGTGGCAGGCTCTCGTGTGCGAGATCCACGGCTTTGCGCAACACCGGGACCGCATCCTCATATTTGCCATCGTCATACATCGTGGTTCCGGACGCGATCAGAGTGCGCACGCGCGCTTCGTCCGATACCGATGTCGACGCCTCGTCCGTCCTTGCCCGTGCCAATAACTCTTCCGCCGGCTTGTACAGCCCGAGGCCCGCGTAGGACTGGCCCATCGCGGTCAACAGCGCGGCGCGAACGCGCGGTTCGCCGGCGAGGCTGTCGGCACGGCTCTCTGCACGGATTTCGCCCGCACCCTTGTCGAGAACTTCCTTGACCGTGACCGCCGCCCCTCTATTTTCGCTTGGATCCGCGAGCTTGAACAGCGACACCATGAAGCGCGTGGTGCGATCGGCGGTCTCGGCCTCGGCCCGGGCCACATTGCGCTGCTGTAGGGCGACCCACCACGCGGCGCCCGCGAACACGCTGAGCAGGCAGATTCCCGTCACTGCCGCACGCCGAAGCAACGCATTTCGCGCGGCGCGGCGCCGGGAGCGCAGCGCATACTCCGCGGCGGCGCCGGCGGGCATCAATCCTTCCTGTTCGATCCGACGTATCGCCGCAATCTTTTCCGCAGCGACGCCCAGCCAGTCGTCGGCGCGTTGGTGGAAGTCCCACAAGGACGCATCGCGGGCGAGCTCGTCCCGGACGCGCAGGAGTGAAGTCTCGCGCTGCAGCCAAAGTTGCGCTCGCGGCCAGGAGCGGATCAACGCCTCATGGGCGAGACACGCCACCGGGCCATCACCGCGCCCTTCATCTGTCACCACGCAGAGCCGGCGCGCGACCAAGCGCTCGAGCAGAGCGCGGGAGCCGCTGCCCGCTGGAAAGCGCTCGAGCGAGGCATAACGACGGGTCGCCGCGCCATCTTCCCCCACACCGACCAGCTCGCGCATGACGTCACGGAAGGCCGTTTCGACATCGCCGGTGGCCGCGTCGATCACCGCGTCGGCCGAGGAGATGAGCGCTCCGCGCAGCCCGCCGCCATATTCGGACCAACGCAGCAGGCGCCCCTCGCGCCGCTCGTAGAGTTCTGCGAGCGTAAATTCCAGCAGGGGCAGCGCTTCCGGGTTGCCCGCCGCATCGCGCAGGAGTTCTTGGTCGAGGGACACGCCGGCTCGTTGCTCCCAGACCAGTCCCGCGGCCCGCGCGGGCTCGCGGATCATTTCGGCGAGTTCGTCTGAACGCGGCGGGAGCAATGTATACGGCGTGTTGCGGCCGATGCATTGCATCAGGTCCGGGAAAGCCTCCAGCCGATGCACGAAATCGCTGCGGAGCGTGGCGGCAATCCAAACCGACTCCGAGCGCGACAGCGCGACGAGTGCCGCAAACAAGGATCCGGCCGCGGCACTTGCATCAGGAAGCGCGAACGCCTCTTCCAACTGGTCGACATAGATGAGAATGCGCACGTGCTTCGGGTCGATGCCGGACCGGTCGGCATCCGCGGCCACGCAAGTCTCGATCCTGGTCGCGGCCTCTTCCGGCCGTGCACCCAACATCTCGGCGAGTTTCCGTACCGTGGTGCCGAGTCGCGTGATCGCCGGCACACACTCGGCGAGCCGCGAGGCGAGGACGCCGAGCGCGCCCCGCTCGCGCATGGCGGGGTCCGACTCGGAGGGACGCAGGAACACCGTCGACCATCGGGCGATGCCTTCCACCGGCCGAAGTTCGAGCAGTGGCAGAAGACCCGCCGTAAACAAAGATGTCTTGCCCGTGCCGCTCATGCCCTGTACCAACAGCAGCCGGGTCACCGGGCCGGTGCCCGCCGCGAGTTCGGTATCCCGTATGCGGCGCATCAACTCGCCCAGTGCCTCCGATCTGCCGAAGAAAATCGCCTGATGCTCCGCCTCGAAGGACTGCAACCCGCGATACGGGGAGCGGCCCCGCCATAGCGGACGAAAACTCTCCGGATGCGGCGCTTGGATTTCGCGATCCAGCCAGCGGCGTCCATGCTCGGCGAGACGGCGTTCGAACGTGTGGCTGTCGGAGAACGTGGTGTGGGCGACGATGACGGCGCCGTCGGCGTCGTAGAACGCGTGTCGGCAAAACTCGTCGAGACGGTGGTATTGATTGCTGCGCTCGGTGAAATCCGCGCTGCCGAGACCGATCTGCGGTCCGGGGATTTTTCGGTAGATCAGCAAGTTCGGCTTGCCGATCTCGGCAAAAGACTTGAGGGCATCTTGCAGCTCGAATTCGGTCCCCGTCGGCGCAGCTTCGCCCGCTGCAGGCGCGAAGTCGGACGGCAGGCGCGTTCCGAGGCGTGACCAGAGAATGCACACGACGAGATCGCACTGGGATGGCCGCTCGATCTGTTGCTGAAAACCCGTGTGCCCGAACAGCGGCTCGTGCTCCCAGATCACGAGGTTCAGTCGCACGGTGTCGGCCAATTCGTCGGCGAGACGGCGGAACACGATCTCGGCGAGGGCGCGCTCCTCAGCCACGTCCCCCGGCGAGGACAGAAAGATTTTGAGAAGCGGCAGGTCGGTCATGAGGGGACTCGGGTTCCGGGACCGCTAATGCGAGGGCACGGTGCCGGCGCACGATCCCTGCGCGGTGGGCGGCGCGCCGCCGAGTTCGCGCGCAATGCGAAATCCGATGTTCCGGTCACGTGCGCCGACCGGAATCCGGCCATTCGGGAGTGTGATGGCAACGCTCTTGCGCGTCGTGAAGGCGCCGCCGCGAACGATGCCTTCGGAACACGGGCGATACGCGCCCGCGCCCTCCCCGCCCTCGCCAGCCCTGTCGCAGTCGGCGACCCATTCCCAGACGTTCCCGACGAGGTCGTACAGACCGAACTCGCTCGGCGCGAAGGAGCCGACGGGCGCCGTGGAACGGCCGGCCGGAGCGATGCCGCAGCCGCGGCAATTGGCCTCTGCCGGCGTATCCAGGCTCGACCGGCCAAAGCGCTTTCGTTCGGGTTCCGCCGCCGCCATCCATTCGGCATCCGCCGGCAGCCGATAGCGCTCATTGGTCAGGCAGCTCAGCCAGCGCGCATACGCTTTCGCGTCATCCAGGTTGATGTCGGTCGCAGGAAGGGTGTCGCGGCTGCCCTCCGTCCACGCCCAATGCGAGCATGCGCCGGCCCGAAAACAGGCGTCATATTCGGCGAAGGTAACCTCGTGGACACCCAAAGCAAGATACGAACCGACGGCACCGGACGGGTCACGCGGCGCGGGTACGACGCGCAGCAACGGGCACTCCTCGCAATCCCGAAACGCGGCAGACGCCAGATCGCGGCTGACCGTGGGATGCAAGACTCCCTGAAGCGCCAACTGTGCCGAAGCAAACCAGTTCTCCCCCTCGGCGAGATCGCGACCGAGGATGATGTTGCCGAAGGTGGGGATCTGCCGGCCGCCCGTGGCTTCCGTCATGCGCAGACGCAGGTACATGCCGAGCTCCGTGCCGCTGATCCACCCGTCGAAATTGAGATCCGCGGCCCCGACGAGCCCCGAGACCAGCAATTCGGCGAATTGACCGTCGTCGGCTACCGTTTGGCCGGCGGCGCCGGCGGTGATCACTTGCAAGACGCGGTTTTGAACATCGGGCGATCGCGGCGGGTGTGCGAATCGCTCACGGGGCAGGCTTTCGAGCGCCAGGCCGGAGAAACACGCATCGAGGATCAGCACCACGTGCGCCGCGTGAAACGCCGCCACGCGGGCCAGCAGCGTCGTGACGGGCATGGCTGCGAGCTTGAATTCAGCCGGTTTCGCGCTTGGGTCCGGCGCGTCGGGCGGCACCAGGTAGCCGATGCCGTCGGCGGTATACCCGTGCCCCGCAACGTACACCACCACGCGTGTGTCGGCGCTGGCAGCAGCGGGCAGTTGCTCACCGAATCGAACGATGATCTCGTCGAGTGACGGCTTGCCACCCGGAACAGGCAGCGCGAGGGTGATTGCCGAGGGCGGTACGCCGCGGTCGAGAAACATTCTTTGCACGCGTTCCGCATCACGTCGTCCGTTGAGAGCGGGCCAGCTACGGTCGGCATACTCCGAATAGCCCACGACGAGCACGCGCGTCCCTGCTGGATAAAGCTCCCGCCTCTCCGCGCTATCCGGCAGCGGCGAGCGGCTGAATGCTCCCGCACCGTCCGTGAGCGTGGCGAGCAGCAGACAGGCGAGCACGTGCTTCAAGATACACCCCCGGTCAGTGCCGGCCAGCGCGCAAAAACGGCGCCGAACGCCTGGGGGCGGGTGATCCACAGCGTGTGCGCCGCCCGCGCGAGCTGCGAGGCGTCCTGTGATGTCAGTCCCGCGGCCACGGCCAGACCGGTGAGGGACTGTGCCATGACCAGGGAAATGGCGATATCCGGCACCGTCGCCAGACGCCGCGCAAGTCGGAAACCCCGCGCATCCTCGACCGCGACGATGAGATGCGCCGCGGCGCCCGAATCCGCATGCGCGCCCGAACGTGCCAGCGCTCGCGCTTGCGCGGCAAGTGCATCGGCGTTTGTCTCGGTGAGGCCTGTCCGCGGCACCGCCACGTCGAGAAGCGGCTGCAATGAGAGTCCGGCAGCCCTGAGGATGGCCGGCATCCGGCGGATCATCTCGCGGTCTTTCGCACGCTCGGTCTCGATCAATTGGCCCCACGGCACCATGCAGGGGTGCAAGCGGGCGGATTCCGCGTGGGTCGCGCCGAAGCGCCACCCGGCCGTCGCCCGGCTTGCGACCCAGCGGCGATGCTCGGCGGCGGCCAGTTCCTCGATGCGCGTTTCGTCGACCGGCATCGGGCCTGCAACTCCGGCTGACACGATACGCAGGTTCAGATCCCGCGCCTTTGCCCAGAGATGATCGGCCGCGGATCGATTGTCTTCCTGGAAGTCGAAGGACTCGCGACACCATTCAACCGGCGCCGGAAGGACGCTCCCAGCACCGTCCTGCCTGTGCCGCAAATGATCGGCATGCATTTCACGCTGCAATAGATCAGTCACCTCTTCGTCGGCGAGAAGCAGCCGGTCGTTCTCAGGGTCATGGCCGACGGTCAGCACCAAGGGCGACTCGCCTCCCGCGAGTCGCACCGCGAGGTTGATCTCGCTCTCCCACGCGGCCGACAGCGCCGCGTCCTCCAAGGCAATGTACAAACACGACGGAACCAGGTTCTCGCTGTGGAGATACCGGAACAGCGAAGCCGCCGATTGGGGCAGCCTCGGTTCGAGCGCAAACGCCACGAGTTCGGCGACGGTCGACAGCCCTGGCCACAGGTCGATGAGCTCTCGTGCAACCGCAGGCGCCTCCGTGGCGGTGAGAACGACGACGAGTGGATCGTGGGTGGGCGACTGGGCCTGGGCGCAGAGCCGCACCAGCAACTCGAGTCCGGTCTCGCCGAGTCCGATGACGACGATGGCCGCGCGGCCCTCCCGGCCAACCGAGCGTACCTTGCTGGGTGGTTGGTCGCGAAGAAGGCTGCGGCAGCGCGCTTCGGGCAGGGAGGTGAGGCGCGCATCGGCCGCAGCGGCGGAGAACTCGTTGAATCCATCCCGTCCAAGCGAGCTTCTCAGTTCGCGTGGATCGACCCGCACGTACAGGCGATCGAGCGGTATCGCTGACGGCACACCCCGCCGCAGAGCAATCACCCGGCGTGCAAGATCGAGATTCGCGGCCGCATCCACCCCGAGCGCCAACAGCTCACGGGTGTTGGGGGCGAGCCGTTGCAGGGTGCCGGTCAGAAAGTCGTGGTCGAGATGCGCATGCAACGCGTGCAGCTTGGAACTCGGCAGCAAGCCGTTTCCCAGGAAGACGTTGGTCGAAACGGTGGGTTCGGCCGCGACCGCCGCGGCTGCCGCATCGCCGACCAGCACGATCCGCACGTCGCGCGCCCACCTCGCAAGGGAATCATCGATGCTCCCGCGCAGGTACCGGAGCACCGTTCCCGCCAGAATGATGATCCCGCCGCCGATGTCGATACCGACGCCGGTCATGGCGAGCCGCGGCATCCGCGGAGCATCGGCTGGTTGCTGCCAGCCGACGAGCGCGCGCAGCGTCAGCCCGGCGACGCGTTGCGCATTGTAGAGTTCATCGCCCGGAAGAATCGCCGGCAGAACCATCCACCATCCAGCCGCGACGCAGACCATGCCGACGGCCACGGTGCACGCGGCAATCGGCATACAAGACGGCACCGACAGGAAATCAATCAACGCGACCAGGCGATGTATGGTGCCCGATCCGAGTCCACGCCTCGCGATTGCCCGTGTAGTCAAAGCGGCTTTGTTTTTGGCACGAATGCCGCATCTATATCGAAAGGTTGCCGGGATCATACTAGTGATCACCCGGCTTTGCAGCACGCCATTGACACCCGAAACCGTCGCCGCCTCTCGTTCGAGAGGCGCCCCGGATTTGGATTCACGCGTATGTTGTGCCGCTGGTGGGCGTTGCTCATCTTGGTGCCGGCGATTTCCGCTGGTGAGATTCCGACGGAGACGCCGGGCGGCCACTGGTGGGGTGTCGTCGTGGGCGTCGGGCACTATGAACACCTCGATCCCTCCTTGTCGCTCGATGGCCCCTCCAACGACGTCCCGCTGGTCGTCACGTGGCTGCGCCGCCAGGGAGTGCCACGACGGCACCTGACCGTCCTCGCGGACCACGTCGCGTCGGCCGATGGCTTGCCGACACGTGCGGCAATTCTCGACGCTCTCGACGCGCTGGCCGGTCGCATGCACGCCGGGGACATTGCCTTTCTTTATTTCGCGGGACACGGTTCCCAACAGCCCCAGGGTGGTCGGGAATGGTCGAAGGCGGACGGTCTCGAGGAGATTTTTTTGCCGCGGGACGTCGGCCGCTGGGATGGCGCGGCGGGACGCGTGGAAGGTGCGATCGTCGATCACGAGATCGGCCGAGTCGTGCAGGCGCTGCGGGCACGCGGTATCTTCGTGTGGCTGGTGTTCGACAGCTGTCATTCGGCGACGATCTCGCGGTCGCTGCTCGTCCCGCACGTCCGGTCGCGGGCCGTGGCGCCGATTCAACTCGGGATCCCGCCGGTGGCAGGCTCCGGCGCGCCCCGGCGGGATTCGGGTGCCGGCCGCCTCGTCAAACTACAAGGATCCGGGCTGACCGGCGGGTACGTGGCATTTTACGCCTCGCAAACGACCGAGAGCGCACCGGAACTGCCATTGCCGGCCGGCGAGCCGGGCCGGAAAGTCCATGGACTCTTCACCTACGCGATTCTGAGGGCGCTCACCACCGCGCCGGCCGGCAGCTATCGGGAGTTGGCCCACCGGGTGCTTGCCTTCTATGCGTCCACCTTCCCGGCAACGACACCGGAGTTCGAAGGGTCGCTAGACAGCCCGATCGGCGCGCCCGCAGCGCCGCTGCTGGCGCCCTCGACGTGGCCGGCGCTGCACAGCGGGCAGAATTTTCGCATCGATTCGGGGAGGCTCAACGGCGTCACGCCACAGTCTCTTTTGGCGCTCTACGCGGCGATTCCCGCGTCTAGGGATGCCGCTCCGATCGCTTTGCTCCGTGTGAGACGCGTCACGCTGACGGATTCTTGGGCTGACCCGGTCGACGACCCGGTGGTGTTGCGAACCTGGCGGGTGCCCGCGGATCATAGCGCCGAGGTTGCAGCCGGTGTCGTTCGCCTGGTCCGCAGCAGCGTCGACACGGAAGTGCGGGTTGCGGGGCCGGCGACGTGCTTCGTCTCTCTACCGGCGCCTTACGGTTGCGATGTCGCCGGCGGCCCGCCCGCGGCCGCCATTGAACGGGCGCGCAGGATCGTGGGTCAAACGGGGTTCCTCCCGCCGGGCTCCGAGTTCACGGCCGACGTCGACGCGGCGGATCTCTTTCTGCTCGTGAGGGATCATCGACTGTCGGTCATGCAGGCCCGGGCGGGGTCTTCGGACCAAGCTTTGGGTGTGGATCTGGATTCGCACGCCGCCCCTGACTACCTTCAGCGTGTGCTGAGCAAGGCCATTCGCTCCGTCGCGCTCACGCGTCTTGCCGCGGACTTTCCCGAAAGGCCCGGCGAGTTGTTCACCGAGGTCCGCGCGCGTGAGGCCACGGGGCGATGGCTGCCGCTCGGGGTATCACCGTCCGGGTTGGTTCCATTCGGCGCGGAGATGTCCATCGACTTGCAAAATGTCGGCGCTGGCGACCTCGATGTCACGGTCTTGGCCATCGATGATCGTTTCGGCATCGTTCCCGTCTACCCGGTCGACCAGGAGAGCAATTTGCTTCGTGCCGGCAGCGCCCGCATCGAAGTGTCCGGGTGGGCACGCACCGCCGGCGGGAACAAGTTGATTTTCATCGTCGAGAGGGCGCGCGCCGGCAGGCCTCACGACCTCGGGTATCTCGCACAGCCCGGAATCGCTAGACACGCAGATGAAACAGGCCTCGGCGCGCTGCTCGAGCGCATTGGCTTCAGCGCGCGCGGATCGCGTTCCGGCGTTTCGGAGGACGATCAGCAGTCGGCATGGATCAAGGTCCTCCGCTATGATGTTTCCGTCGGCACCTGACCCGACGCAGGGGATCGAGCGCCATGACCATGCCACCGAGTGAGCGTTCCTTCGGACGGATCGTGCACCGCTGGCAACACGGCTGCGCCGCGC
>Ga0302319_10002558_pt1 | contig 39046 bp, 28 predicted proteins | sample Bog_T0_2_FD_203319 | JGI IMG/M metagenome (GOLD analysis project Ga0302319, IMG submission 203319) | Peat permafrost microbial communities from Stordalen Mire near Abisko, Sweden - Bog_T0_2 | ecosystem: Environmental > Terrestrial > Soil > Wetlands > Peat | place: Sweden: Abisko, Stordalen Mire... | reverse complement strand
CGGCGGTTGCAACAGTTGCATCGTTGCCCTTGGGTTGGAGATTCAGAGCAGCCTCGAGAACCTTCATCGCTTCGGCGTATTTGGCGCGTACTTCAAGGACTGTGCCTAAAGCAACCATGGCTCTGAGCGAATCAGCGCGAGCGACACTAGGGCTGGAGCCAGATTGCAGGCGCTGGGTCATCTCCAGGCCCTGGCGCACCAGGGTCTCAGCTTCATCCAGTTTTCCCTGGTCCTTCCGCAGCAAGCCGAGCGCGACAAGACTTTCGGCCACCTTGGGACTGTCGGCGGCAGCCAGGCGCCTGCGTTGCTCAAGCGCCGCCACCAGAAGAGGATCAGCAAAGTCGAGCTTGCCCAGCTTCTGGTAAATACCTCCCAATGTCTCCTGCATGTCCGCCTGCATCACAGGATCGCTACCCAGACTGGCGGCCTGCTGTCTGCCGCGATCCAGGAGCTGCACCGCTTTCAAGTCCATGGCGGGGCCTGCCGATTTATCCCCACCATCGAAGAGACTCTCGGTAAATTGTTGGATGGCGCGCGTCCTTGCTGCTTCCCGAAGCGCATCGTTGCGTGCTCGCTGCAGCCTTACCGTATAGAAGACGATGGTCGCCGCGACCAACACGACCATGGCGGCAACAGCAGCAAGCCTGCGACGATTCCGTCGTACGAATTTGCCTATTGTATGGCTGATTTTGCCCGGCCGTGCTTCGAGCGGCCGCCCCTGCAGCAGTGCGTCGAGATCGCGCATGAGAGCATCGACGGTGCGATAACGCCGCTCCGGGTCCGGCTCTAAGGTCTTGAGTGACAAAACGTCCAGATCGGTCCACTCGGCCTTGCTCAACTGAGCCATCGATTCGGGCTTCTCGCGCCGCGCGACAACAGACGGTCTCTCGATTTGAGCTTCTTCCGGCGAATTGCCTGCGACGGCCTTGAGGTCACGTTCCGGGAGCCGGCCCGTCATCAACTCGTATAGCAGCACTCCCAATGCATACACATCGGTGTAAACGCCCACGGCACCGCCGGATAATTGCTCTGGCGCAGCATACGCCAGTGTCATCATGCGCAGCCCGGTCACGGTGCGGTGCTCGTCGGATTCCTCAGAAGTCAGCTGTTTGGCGATCCCGAAGTCCAACAGCTTCACATCGCCAGATTCCGAGACCAGGATGTTTGAGGGTTTTAGATCGCGATGAATAATTGCATGCCCGTGCGAATATTGCACAGCCTCGCAGACCCGCCGCATCAGCTGGAGGCAATTGCGAAGGCCTGCACCGGATCGGTTCCAGTAGTCCGTCAACGGAAGCCCAGGGGCATACTCCATCACGAACCATGGCGTTCCATCTTCCAGAGTGTTGGAATCGTAGATCCTCGCGATTCCTGGGTGGTTAAGCTGAGCAAGGGTTGATTGTTCAATGCGGAAACGCTGCCTTCGCATCGGTGAGAGCCATGCATCTCGCAGAAGCTTGATGGCAACTTGGCCGCCGATGTCTTTGCGTTCTGCAAGGTAAACTACGCCCATTCCACCTTCGCCCAGAAACTTCAGCAGCCGATAGGGCCCAATCTCGCGCTGCACCAGTGAAGGCAGCGCTCCGAAACCGAGCACACCCCGAACAGTCTCATCCAGGCTTGAATCCAGTAATGGATTCGCGCAGCGATCTTCTTCAAGCATCGCCTTCACTCTGTCCAACACCTGATCTTTTTGAGCGGCGTCACCCTGATACATCTGCTCGATTGCAGCTGCCTGCGCTTCAATCGGCAAATCGACGGCGGAAATGAAAATATCCTGGATCTGTCCAAATGCGCGTTCGTCCATGCCGTTTTCTCCTCGCCCAAATCTTCAGCGCGAGCCCCGCGCCTGTGACGGCCGTCCAGTTTTACGGGGCTGCGTCGAGAGAACGCCGAATCTCAACCGCCAGCCACGCCCTTACTGAGCGCCATTCCCGGGAAACCGTTGCCTCGGAGATGCCCAACAACTTTGCGAGCTCGCTGATTTCCAACCCACCGAAAAATCGCCCTTCAACCAGCTTCGCCTGACGCTCAGAGATGCGGCCAAGTTCATCCAATGCGCAATCGAGAGCAAGAATTTCTTTGGGGCTGGCGAGATTGCGGAGACCCGGCAGGGACTCATCGAAGGTGACCAGGTGCTGCCCGTCCCGGCGGATCCCAGCGTTTCGTTTCCTGGCCGCATCCACCAGAACCTGGCGCATGGCCCGAGCCGCAATGCGCCGGAAATGCAACGGCGAAGTATCCGCGATCTCTGGCGACTGCGCCAGTTTGATCCATGCCTCATGCACTAAGGTGGTCGGCGTCAGCTTGCCAATTTGCTCCTGGCGCAAAACACCCGAGGCAAGGCGGCGGAGTTCCTCATAGATGAGACTGAACTGCTCGTCGAATGACTGTCGGTCCGCTTCTGCCGGCATTCCTGGCCCCTTTAATTCCAAAAAATTGGGAGTATTTTTGCCTCGCGATGACAAGTTTGACGGGTTTTCTGCGCAATAGGCTGGTAACGACCATCCCCATTCAGCAATAAAACCTGATTCGCGTGAAGAAGACACCAAGGCCCAGTCCAACTTTCAGCATAAGGGAAAACCATGATTGCGACCGCAATGATTCCAGATTCATACGAGAGTATCAGGCACGATCACGCTTCGAAAACCGGAATTGCATCCTTATGACCCTAATCATTACCAAGCGATCAACTATGCTCCACGCGGAGGTCTTGTTCCCCATGCTCTGGCCCATTCATCTAGGTTGGTTTGCTGCCGTCCTTCTAAGCAGTCTTTCAGCGCACGCAATGCTGAAAGCGCGAGTCGGGGCCGTTTCAAGATGGCGGAAGCAGGTCTGGCTGGCGAGCGCCTGCCTGCTGCTTGCCGGAACGGCAGTCCACGCTCAAGTCACCACTTCGCTTATCAGACTCCAGAACGGGAATGGAGATGTTGTCGTGGATCCGGTTGGAAATGAGATTTATGTCACCGGAACCACCTATCTTTCCGCATCTCCGAACACGGCGTACGTAACAGCGGTCAATGGGAGTGCAAGCCCGAACGATTTCTTCACCAGCGATTACTTCGAGGTGCCCCACACTGCCAACCAGATGGCGATGAATCCGGCCACCAGTAGTATCTACATGCTCAACTCCCCGGCCAACGTCGTCATGGTCATCAACAGCGATGTGATCGCGGGAGATTCCGCGCCTTTGACGATTGCCGTCGCGTCGGACCCGGTTGCCGTTGCAGTGAATACAGTAACCAACATGGTGTACGTACTAAGCAAAGGCGGGAACTCAAGCAGCGCGATTGGCACTTTGACGGTCATTGATGGGTCGACGAATACAGTGCTCAGCACGATTTCGATCGGCGCGGACGGAGTGGCTGCTGTGCTGGCGATCAACCCGGCCACCAATATGGTGTTTGTCGCGAAGGGGTACTACATTCAATATGGCCCCGAGACGCTCGGCGGCCAACTCATGGCCTATAGCGGCGCCACCGGTACCACGTCCGCAACTTTGGTTGCATCCAGCCAGCTGGGAATGATTGGGAATTCGGGCGTGCTCTCCAATTCCCAGCCCACGACCATAGCAGTGAACCCGGCCAGCAATATGGTCTATGTGGCCGATGCGGTGGGCTATATCTACGGGATCAATGCTGCCGGTCTGCAACCGGAGGGCAGCAACACAGATTACATCGTGATTCCTGACAAATATCAGGAACTGTATCAGGGCAACTATGTCACCGCATCGGCTGACCCGGTGGCGCTGGCCATCAACCCCGAATCGAATACCATTTACGCTGCCAACCAAAACAGCACGGTGATGGTGATTGACGGCACCGGCGATACCCAGCCCTTTACGATCGCCATTCCTCAGCCGGGCGGCACCTCAGCACCCTCCCTGGCGGGCTCCATCGCGGTCGATGTCGCAATGAACAAGGTATATGTAACCGGCTCTTACAGCTACTACGTAACGATGATCGATCCACTCAACAACAACGCCACGACGAGCATTCCCGTAGGTGTTCCAACCTCAACTCCGGGCAACTATTCGAACACGGCGATCGCGGTCAATCCGGTCAGCCACGAAGTCTATGTCTCCACCGACCTTGGTTTGATGATCATCGACGAGCCACCGGGGTCGCCATTTACCTCGTCCCCGATTGATCTTGAAGGCGCATCAGACCCTGAGGCCGTGGCCGTGGACCCAACACTTGGGCAGGCCTATATCGTGAACGAGGGGACGAGCAACGTAGCAGTGGTGTCCGGCGCGGACGCTCTCACATTTGTAGATGTGTCAAACAACGAAACAATGGGAAACCCGGTGGGAGTTGCAGTGAATCCGGTCACCCACTCTGTGTTGGTGGTTGACCAGGGCGATCTTGAGACAGGAGCGGGCGGCGGTCTCGCCATTTTCAATGGCGCAAATGCGGAATACGCAGATACCAACAATCAGCCTCTCCAAGCCAGCTACATTCCGACGGAGGGCTCCAATCCAGTCGCAGTCGGAGTCGATCCGGTTTTGAATCTCGCTTATCTGGCCAATGCGAACGATGGCACGGTCACAGCTGTGAACCTGGGGAACGGCAACCAGGTTACCTCGATTCCTGCTGGAACCACGCCGTGGGACGTAGCGATCAATCCGGGTGCACAGGCGGCTTACGTGGTGGATGCAGGAAACGATGAGGACCCGCAGGGTGGTCTCACCATCATCAATGAAGCAGGCAATACGGCTACGACACAAAGCGATCCGCAGGCAGTTACGCCATGGGCCGCGGCTGTAAGCCGTTACACCAATTTCGTGTATGTGGCCAACAAGGGCAGCGACAACGTATCGGTGTTTTCTCCCAATGGGCCGGGCAATCCCTTCCTGGTAAGCGATATAGCGGTGGGCGCAACTCCGGTGGCGGTGGCGGTGAGTTCCGGCAACCACAAGGTGTACGTCGCAAACCAGGGCGGCAACACCGTCACAGTATTCAACGAAGACGACTCCTTCGATGCACCGATCACGATCAACGTGGGAACAGCTCCCAATGCCGTCGCGGTGGACGATGCGACGGGCAAAATCTACGTTACAAACAGCGGCAGCAACAATGTATCGGTGATCGACGGCGCCACAGACATGGTGGTGGCGACCATATCGCTCCCCGCCAATGCGAGCCCATCCGCTATCGCGGCGGATAACGTCGAAGGATTTCTATACATAGCAAATTCCAAAACGAATAACGCTTCGCTCATTCTGGACGATTACCTCCAAGCGGCCGTACCACTCAACGTTACCATCGCGCCGCTCCCGCAAAACGCAACCAGCAACTACGAGCCGACGATGAGCTTTAATGCGTCGAGTCAGTTCTTGCCATCCAGCACGCCAATTGCCAACGTCTTCTACCAGTTTGACAGCACTGAAGGCGAGTGGTCGCAGGCCGACGGCGGCGGGGCGTCGTTTAACGAATCCGACTACATAGCACCCGGTTTCCACGTGCTCTATGCGTATGCGACTGATGGCCAGGAGGCCACTGCAACCGTGGCGCAGCCGGGAACAAGCCCGATCGTGGGCAAGGTCACCGCGTATGGATTCACGGTTGGCGTCAGCCCTCAGACGCTGATGACCCCAACTACCAGCATCACCCAGGCAGGCGGCCAACCACTCCCGGCCAGCGCAACCGGCGGCAGCATGTTGAACGCGGTGGCAACCACCAACGCCAGCACGTACGCGGCAATCAGTGCCACTGGCGCGTGCTCGGTCAGTAGTGTTGCCGAGATGCAAGGCAGCAACGGTGGCACTCAGGACACCTTTACTATCACGTTCGACAACAGCGGCACATCATGCGGCATCTCGGCGAGCTGGCTTGCCGACAGCACCTACGCGGCCGGTTCTGCCAACGCGACCATCTCGGTTGCCGGCAACCAAACCGGGTCGTTTGTGGGCTTGCCCTCGTCTGCGAACTACAATTCGCAATTCTCTGCGACCGCAAACACCACTGGCGAACAGGGCGCAGTCGTCACCGCAAGCGGGCCCTGCACCGTGAGCGTTGGCACGGACACGCAGATTTCCGGTGGAGGCACGAGTACCCCGTTTACCGTCACCATGACCAGCGGGACGGGCAACTGCCAGTTGGCTGCCAACTGGCCAGCCGATACGAATTTCTCCGGGGCAACCGCGAGTGCAACCGTTGCTGCTGCCCTGGCTACACCGGCAACAACGCTGACCGCGCAAGTAACCAGCGCGTATTACAACACCACCTTCCAGATAACGGCGACCAGTACGTCAAGCACCGCGCCGACGATCACCGCGACATCGGGAGTTTGCACGGTGAGCAGCGTCGTTACCACGCCGAATGTGAACGGCACCTCGACCACCGCCACTCTAACCATGAACGAAGGGTCTTCCGTTTGCACCGTGGATGCGTCTTGGCCCGCTGATTCAAACTACGCGCAAGCTTCCGCAACTCCGCTTATGGTGGCCGCACTGGCCGCTCACCCATCCGTCAGCTTTACGGGCGCTCCAGCAACAGCGCCCTACAATCCGACCGGCACCAGTCCCTTCACGGTGACTGCAACCGCGAGTGATGGAGCAACGCCTACGATCCTCGGCACTTCAGGCGTGTGCTCGGTCAGCGTACAAACGTCGATCAGCAATGGCGCAACCGCAATGGTGACGATGAACAGCGGCACCGGTACATGCACGCTGATGGCGAATTGGCCGGCAACCGCGGATGGCAACTATACAGCGGCGTCCGTGCAGCAAACAACGGTGGCCACGAAGATTGCGCCGACTGTCACGCTCACGCCGTCAGCGACGAGCGCGGCGTACAACAGCACATTCACGGTGTCGGCGACGACCAATGCCAGCACGTTGCCTACGATCAGCGGAACCTCCGGCATCTGCACTGCCGGCACAGTCACTGGGGCTGCAACGAGCGCGAGTGCCACCATCACCATGACCACCGGAACAGGCACATGCACCGTCTCGGCGAGCTGGGCGGCGGATAACAACTACAACGCGGCAACAGCTACGTCTGCGAGCGTTACGGCGACCAAGATCGCTCCGACGGTAAAGTTCACCGGCGCGCCGGCGAGCGCAGCGGATGGGTCCACATTCACAGTCACTGCGACCACGAACGCGAGCGTAGTTCCGACCATCAGCGGTAGCGGAGCCTGCTCGGCGGGTGCAGTGAGCGGAGCCTCCGCAAGCGCCAGCGCGACGATCACGATGACGGCTTCGACGGGAACTTGCTCGATGAGCGCGACCTGGGCGACGGACAACAACTACACCACCGCCTCCGCGTCCCAATCCACCACCGCCACCAACGCAGCACTGCCCATTCCCACGATTACCTGGGCAACGCCTGCTTCCATCACCTATGGAACCGCGCTTAGCCGCACGCAACTTGATGCTACCGCCGCTTACGACGGAACCGCTGTCGCGGGTACATTTACTTATACTCCGGCCAGCGGCACGGTGCTGCCGGCGGGTAGCCAGACTCTCTCTGTTCTGTTTACGCCCACGAATGCGGCCAAGTATGCAACGGCCACGGCGTCAGTCACGTTGCAAGTCAACCAGGCAACGCCGAAGATCACCTGGACCAAGCCGGCGTCCATCTCCTACTGGACCCCGCTCAGCGCCACGCAACTGGACGCCAGCGCATCGTTCGGCGGCACGAGCCTTCCCGGAGCCTTTAACTACACGCCGAACGCGGGGACGGTACTGGGTGGGGGGGCCCAAACGCTGTCTGTTGAGTTTATCCCCACGGATACAGTCGATTTCACCACGGCGACTGATAGCGTCACCATCGCTGTGACAGACGCCGCTCCGGTTATCGACTGGACGCCGCTTTCTCCGATCACCTACGGGACAGTTCTCGGCTCCAACCAGTTTGACGCGACCGCTACGTCCGCAGGCCAACCCGTTGCGGGCACATTCACCTATTCGCCAGTTGCAGGAACCGTCGAAGCAGGAGGCAGCCACACGCTCTCTGTGACCTTTACTCCCACAGACACCGCCGACTTCAAGACGGTGACAGGCAAAGCGACGGTGCAGGTGAATCCGGCAACGCCAACCATCGCCTGGGGAACACCAGCGCCGGTTACAGTGGGAACGGCGCTCGCGGCTGCCCAACTCGACGCAATGGCGACTTTCAATGGAGCCGGTGTCGGGGGAACGTACAGTTATACGCCGGCCAAAGGAACGGTGGTGACGGCGGCAGGCAGCCTGGAGATGACCGTCTCCTTCACGCCGAGCAACACGACCAATTACACGTCCGCGACGGGCTCAGTGACTTTGCAGGTGAATCCCGCGACGCCCGAAATTACCTGGGCAAAACCGGCGGCGATCACATTCGGCACCGCGCTCAGCAGCACGCAACTGGACGCTACCGCTTCAGTGCCGGGCAGCTTAGTGTATTCGCCAGCAATTGGAACGGTCCTGACGGCTGGCGCGCAAACGCTCTCCGTCACGTTCACTCCAACCGACTTCACCGACTATGCAACTGCGACGGATGCCACCACTCTCACAGTGAACCGAGCGGCGAGCACGACGGCGATTACCTCCGCAACGCCGGACCCTTCGACGGTAGGAAATCCTGTCACTGTCAGCTTCAGCGTTTCCGGGTCGGGCGTGCCGGCCGGAACGCCATTGCCGACCGGCAGTGTCACCGTGACTGCATCCACTGGCGAGAGTTGCAGCGGAACACTCAGCGGGGGCGATGGAAGCTGTTCCATCGCATTCGCTACTACTGGCTTGAGAACCTTGAAAGCAAGTTACCCAGGAGACGTGAACTATAGAGCCAGTACTTCTCCGGCGATGACACAAAAGGTAAATTGACTTGGGCGCTACTGCCGGTACGCGGAGGAGATCAGTACTTCGGACAAATGACACTCCGTGTTGTGGGGTCTGACGACCCTAATTGTGAACGAAAAAACAAACACTCGCCACCCTGCTGTCGCAGAGAGCGACCATTCTCAGCCAGTGATGAATCTCAACTGTGCCAGGACAAAGCGCATTGAGCTTAAGTTCTCGACAAGTGGACGTAAAACCGGCTACCGAGAGAAGTGAATTCCGAAGCTGAACAAGGGTTGAGAGTCACAGGGACGAGCAGCCGACTTTTCGGCCTTGCGGCCCAAGTCCTGTTGTCGATGAACTCACTGGCGATAGCGTGCTAGACCAGACGAATCCTGCTCCTGTACAGCCCTTTTATGATCTCTTGCATAACCATTGGTAATCCAAAACTCCTTCCAGTGCAACCTGAAATGCTAGAGCAGATCCATCGCAGCAGTTCGCAGTCTAAAACGGCACTTTCTCCGGTTCGATGAAGAGCGCCTTAGCCCGTTTGGGCATCTCAAAATACCTCAATGAGTCGTCGGGTATGGCGACGCGATTGTGCCTGCGGAGATCTTTCAATCCCTTCTTGGCCAGATCTCCGGAGGACAGATAGAAGCTGGCATGCGACAGGGCCTCGGTGAATCGTAGCGCCCTTTTTGAGAAGATCTCTCTTGCGCCCACCGATGCCAGAAGTTCCGCTTTAAAAGCTTCCCTGATATGATTTGCGCGCCGCTTTCCGAGCTTCGTGAGAGTGAAAAAGCGCTCCCGGCGGTCAGCGGGGTTTACCTCGACCTTCCCGACGTTGGCTTCCTCGAGGGAGTTGGCGGCTCGTCGCGCGTTGCTCATTGATTCTCCCGTTGCCTTGCGAATCACGCTGAATGGCACGCCCCTGGCATCGAGGGATGCCCGCTGCATAAATTGCCCATTGCAGCTCCGAAACGCCCTCCTGATCGAAAATCCGATGGAATTTCCAGAACAGGAGATCGAGGAATTCCTGCACGGTGTCGATCATTGGCAGCGGGTTCGGAGAATTAAAGCCCATGGTAGAAGCAGTTTGCGCCTATTTTCAAAACGCCGAAGAACTCTCTTAAACCTCATCTATTGCATCGCGTTGCAAATTCCGCTGCGAGCGGTCATGGCCAGTTTTTGCATGCTGAACGCGAAATCTGAACGTTGACAGGTTTTTGGCAACAGCGTGGCACCCCTTCATGCTGGAACTGTAGACGCAAGAGCCGATTCCACACGGCCACAGTCCTGGATAGACATCTTCTTGAGGAGAACTTGTGACACAGCTTGACACCCAACGCGCTGAGACACCACGCCTATCGATGCTGCCTCTCCTATCCGATAAGGATCTTGCCCGTATGCTCGTCCTGACAATCGACTGGGTACGATCGCACGCCCGCGAGATTCCAGGTTTCAAGCGGCTCGGCTCCTATTACCGATTCTGCAGCCAGACTGTCGAGCAATGGCTCGGCAGCCTTGACGCTCTATTCGTAGCGGAGCAGGTCACAACGCTCATGAAGGTTCCTGAGTCCTGGGTGTATGCCAACGCCTATCAGATCCCCGGCCTGCTCCGGCTTGGCAGATACGTGCGATTCCGCCCGGTAGCCATCCAGGAGTTCCTCCAAGGATCCGAGGTTGTGCAGTGACAGCCTTTGATGCTACAAAGAGACCGCGATTGAAGCACCACGGAACGAGGACCGTGGTGCAGGAACGTTATCAGCGGGCCCAGTTGCAGGATCTTGGGTCCAGGTGGAAACTTTTCTACTGGGATTACACTCGAACACCGCGTCAGCGACGGACGAAGTCCTGGGCAAAGAGCGGCGTGCCAGGTCAACGCGAGGCACAGCGGCTCGGCGACCAGTTCATGGAGCGAGTCAATGAGCGGAACAATCAACCAGAACTTTTCGCAAGCGACGAGGAAACCGTGCAGGCCGTCTACAAAAAGTGCCGGGAACTGACGTGGCCACACCTGAAGAACTCTACGCGCAAGCAGTATGAGGAGAACTTCAGGAGCTACCTGACTCCGGCATTTGGCTCGAGCAAGGTCCGCAAGCTCACAACCATCGAAATCCAGAAGTACTTCAACACGTTGTCTCCTGGACTTTCGCCGAAGTCGGTCAAGCTGATTCATGGCACGTTTCGTGCCGTTTTGAACCAGGGCGTGGCCCGGGGCATGCTGGACAGGAATCCGGCGGTTGGCGTGAAGCTGCCGAGAAAGCGGGCAGTGAAGCCAGCCGTGCTTCTTTCATTGCTGGACATTCGCCGGATGATCGAGTGGGTCAAGGAGCCGACGAGGTCAATGATTGTATTGATTGTCTTCGCCTCCATGCGGCCGGGTTAGGCTCTTGCTCTTCGATGGAAGGACATCCTTCGCGACCGCATCGTCGTGGACGAACGTGTCTACGATGATGAGTTCGACGATGTGAAAACGGACGCAGGCAAGCGTGAGGTGCCGTTCGATAAGCATCGCGTCATGCTCGCTGCGGTGCAGCGAATGTGGGCCAGTAACAAGAAGTTCCGCAAACCGGACGACCTCATTTTTGCCAATCGGATTGGCAAGCCGCTTGACCGGCACAATCTGCTCCACCGGCACGTGAAGCCGATCGCCGAAAAACTCGGATTGCCGAAAACTGTGGACTTCCGGAGCTTCCGGACCATGCACGCCAGCCTGATGCGGCGCTTCGGCGCGCGCCTTGAGGTTGCCCGTGACAACATGGGGCACGCAGGGAGCTCAGGCAGCATCACGCTGGATGTGTATTCGAAGACATGGTGGACGGAACGCGTCGAGGCGGTAAACAGAATCGTTGAAGCTGTGTTTGCCGAACCCGACGAGGAAGACAACAGAAAGAGCGTCGTTCCATTGCCGGGCCTCCCGGCATCGGAACTGGCGTTGATTGGGAACCCCCTTGGGAACCCCAGGCCGTTTAGCCTGGCCATGCTTCAATGTAAGTTGTTGAAAATATTGGTCGGGGAGAGAGGATTTGAACCTCCGACCCCCTGGTCCCGAAATCACAACCGATATGCTAAGTTGTTGATTCGTTTAGGTTGGTAGCGCGTCTAGTAGTACCGTTTTACCTGGTTTTCGGCGCTTATTGGACCCAAGTTGGACCCAGGTTGCTGGAAATGCTGGAGAGGTAATGGGAAGCACTGCGTTCTCTCGCTCGGGAAGAGCATCAAGACTGCTATTTTGACCGACTCGCTTTCGGTTGCTTTGGTTGGATAACCTTCACGGCATTCTGTCTGACGATCTTCCGGAGGGTCAGTTCGAGCAAGACGCTTCCGGCAACGCTACTAAGAAGCAGAAGGGCAGTCGCGACAAAGTACCAAAACTGCATCCTGCTCTCCGATTCTGAGACCCTTCCGTTTGCCGCATCCACTTCGGCTAAGAACTGTTGGTCCAGATTGGCGGTCATGTCTGAGGCCTTTGACATCTTCACAATCCGATCCAATATTTCCATCAACGCTTTGTAGTCTTTCGCCTGATCAAGTTTTCCAGCCTGCGCCAGTAAAGCATCACGGTTAGCAAGTTGTTCCTGGTATTCGTTCAATGATCCTGTTACACGCCCCCCTCATATGTGTCTGCCACCGAACAACTCCCTCCAAGGCTTGGTGTGCAGTTTCGGCGAGCCAAACCTCATTCGGTTTATCTTTGACAACTTCTTGGCTAAGCGCAATGATCCACTGGTCCCGCCATACCTCATCATTTTCAACAACTAGTTGTGACCGCTGAAGACGGGTCACATCGTCGTAAGCGTGGACCAATTCGCGGTTCTGCACTTGCCATGAATAGGCCAATCCAAATGATCCGATAACAGCCAAAGCCAACGGAAGTCCCGGGCTCAAAATCCAACCACGCATCGCATCCATCCTCCTTCTTTATGAGACATCATGCCGTGTCGCGGAGGCGAGTCGGCGATCAAAAAAAGCAAGCTACTTCGCCGTACCAATTACACCCGGAATGTCCCCCACCTTCCGCACCATCGCATAGCGCCATTGACCATGCCCGTTCTCCGGGTTTAGCTTGCCCTCTGCGTTGACAGCAGCTACCCACCTCTCCGCCGCGCTCTTCTTCTTGTCTGCCAACGGATCGAAGCCCTTTGTCTCCAGAAGCAAGGTCACTCCCAGCAGGTCGTTGAACTGAACCAAAAAGTCCGGCACATACTCGTGCATCTGGCCGTTATGCAGGTACGGAATCCCCAGCCCCAGCCCGGCATTCTTCACAAATGTCCGCACTCTCGGATGGGTGTCAATCAGGTAAGCGGCGGCCTGCTCCCACTGGTGCGTGTCGGCAACCACGTAGTTCACATGGCTGTGCAGAACGGGGCGCACTTCTTTGCTGGTCCAGGTGTCCACGTCCGCTGTAGCGCCATCGTCACGGCCAGTCTCGTACACCGGAACCTCCGGGGCTTCGCCCTGGCTTGTATCTGGCCGAACGTGCTCCTTTAGGGTCTCCACCAGCCAGCCGTAGTAAGGCGAGCAAAGGAGCGCGTCCTTCACCTCCGCAGGCGGCACGGCGGTGACATGTTGGCTCACGTACCGCTCGACAATCCGAAGCAATTGCGGAAACAGCGTCTGCCGTGGCACAGCACAGCCCGGCTGCACCGCATAGAGCCGGGTTAGGTGGCTGGCCGTATCGAAAATCAGTTCTTGCATCCGGTGGCGGCTGCGCCGTGCGCTTAGGTCGGCCTGCCACGTCTTGCCGGGAGCAGACAGACTCATCTTGCCGCCAACGTCTACGCTCAGTCCCTTCATCTCAACTTCGGGCGGAATATGGAGCGGATCGACCACCAGCGGCGGAACGTGGTCCCAATCGAAGTCAATCCGGTTGCGGATCGCCTGGGTATACCCCTCCACGCGGGGGAAGCGAATCTCCAGGTGTTGCCGGTCAGGCAGCGCGTGGATGTGGTGCCGTTTCTCTTTGGGCTGGCCCCCGCCTGCCGGGTTTGCCTTGTACGGAATCACCTCAAAGGGCACACCAAACACCGTGGCAACCTCTTCGGGAAACTTCCCGTCTACCAGCGCATAGCTTGAGCGCCGCAATCCGCGCCCCACCACCTGCTCGCACAGCAGTTGCGACATGAACGGGCGCAACCCAATGATGTGTGTCACCGTGTTGCAGTCCCAGCCCTCGGTCAACATGCCCACGCTCACGATGCAACGCACATCCCGGCCCGGCGGGTGCAGTCCGCGCTTCATCTTGCGCGCCAGCTCTTCAAAGTTCTCGGGATAAATCGGTCTGCCCTGCGAGTCGCGCGACCAGTCTGTCTTCCCTACCGTGTCCAGCGTGAAGCGCATCCACCGCACATCATCGCTCTTTGCGCCTTCCGAATCGGACTCCTCCACCACCTTGGAATCCACGCGGATCGTGTACTCCGCATCGTCGGTATTGCGGAGGCCTGCAATCCGTGCTGGCGGAATTTCCGATGGCTGCTCCCCCTTTGCCAGCCATGCGTAAATCACCTGTGCCAGCTTCGTGTTCTTGCAGACGAGAATGAACACCGGGGGCCGGTCCTGTCCTTCCTTCCCCCAATCGTCCAGCGTTGTTTGCCATAGCCCTGCAAGCATTGAAATCGGCGTGTGAGCCCACTTCAACACTGCTTCAGGTTTGGGGCTTGCCTTCGATCCTCCACGCTCCGCGCTGGTCAGTCTGCCCGGCTCCATCACCCATTGCCAGATGTTCCGGTAGCCAGGTATCTCCGCGCCCGTAGTGTCGCGCACCGCCAGTTGCGGAATCTTCACCAGCCCCGATTCAATCGCATCCACCAGCCCGAAATCGCTCACCACCCAAGGGAAGGGCTTGTTTGTCTCCTGTCCCACGCGGCCCAAAAAGTACGGCGTGGCCGAAAGGTCCACACACAAGTTGATGCCCCGATGCTTGTGAACCTTGTCCAGGCCATCGACCCAAACCGTAGCCTCTTTGAAAAACTCATCGTCCAGGCCTTCGTCCTCTTCGTCCGGGTCCGGCTCATCTTTGCGGATGCGGTAGGCGTGGTGCGCCTCGTCATTCAGCACCAGGATGTTTTGTTTGCCGCCCACATCCCGGCCCAGCACGCGCTGGAGCAGCGCCGTATCGCTCTCAATGTACTTCTGCTCGACTATCTCCACTTCGGCCAGCCCGCCATTCGGCGCATATTTCTCCGTTCCGGGAATCGCTCGCATGGCGCCGTCCGCCGTGGCCGCCGTAAAGGAGGCAAGCGACACATACCGCTTGCCGCGCGCCGTCGTCGTTTTCCTGCCAATGATGATTCTTGCCCGCACATCCACGGCCTTGCCGCGCTTCTCCACCTTGGCGCTTACTCCGCCCGTCTGCATCGCTTGCGGCTCAAAGACGTGCCAATTCGTCACCAGTACCGTGCCCTGCATCAGTTGCGGCATCAGGTGCGCCGGAACCAGATCGCGGCTGCGGTAAACGCTTGCATCACCGCGCTCCGGCTTCAACTCTTCTAGCCGCGACCGGATGGTCACGTTTGGGCACACCACCAGCGCCACATCGCTGAATCGCGCATCCCCGCGATTGTTCACCTTGTTCAGCACGCTCCACGCAATCACCATCCCCATCACGGTCGTCTTGCCCGCGCCGGTTGCCATCTTTGCCGCGTACCGCTCAAAGCCGGTGAAGCCTTCCGCCTTGCGGTCGTCGCTCGGATCGTCCGCCGGAATCCGAATCCCTTGAAGAAAATCCTGCCGCGCCTCGCGCAGAAAGATGACCGTCTTGGCCGCTTCAAGTTGCGCGTAGAAGAGCGGCTTCTCCCGCCCTTCGCGCTGCCACCAAGCAATCAAATCGAAAGTTGTGCGCGATACACCCGGAAACCCCGCCTGTTCCCATGCATCCCGCCGCTCGCGGATCAGGTTCACCAGAGCCAGCTCATACCCCGCCGGATAGAGCTTCGACGGACGCAGCACGTAGCCGTCGTGGGACCAGCCCACCGTCTGGTCGCGCGGCGGAAAGACAAACGCGGGTCTGCGTCCCTCGCGCTTTTCCGGCGTCTCGCCCTCGCGGATATACCAGTAGTGGCGCGGCTCCTCAAACGGCGAATTCAGGATCGGTTCCGCAACTTCAAACTCGCTCATGCACCATCCCCTTCCACGCGGAGCCTACGCGGATGCACTTTTCCTCAACAACTGTTCAAGCTTTGTCTCGATAGACTCCAATCGTTCCACTACATCAGCGGGTCTGTCTGTGTCCGACTGATAGAGGCGAACTGCATTCTTGAACTTCTCTCGGCGAGAATTCATTCGCGGTTCAAATGCCACGATCAGTAAGGCTTCAAGTGTCGCGATCAGCTCATCGGTCGTTACGCGTAATCCAGTTTTTCGCCTCAGGAGCTTGTCCTTATCATTAAGGCCCACAACTCCAAACCACGAAAATAAATCCCATCTTGGTCCCTTCCGCCAGCTGTGCCTGTGCCCCTGGAGTCGGTAGCCGATTGAAGTCACGTCGCCCTTTCCCACGTAAACGGGAACATAGTCCTTGTAGAGAACGTAGACGCCTCTTTCCTCGTATACATTCACGTCCTTCCCTTTGCGGCTACGCCTCCCCAACAAGCGCCACGAGTTATTCCAATCGACGAGTTCTGGATTCCAAAACTCGCCATAGGTTTTTATCAGGATCGGCGTGTTTGCTGATTCTTCCCTTTCAACTTCATCGATCTCCTCTGGCATCTTTCCCCCTTTTGTTGAAGAACACATTGCCTTGAAACTCTCTCCGGTGCAACTATGCTTTTCTTCTCTTCCGGTGTCGCGCTGCATTGCAGGCTTTACACTCGCAATGACGACCGCCCTCAGAGCCCTCGTGACTCGCGCCTCCGGGAGAAAAATCCGTCAAAGGCTTCCATTTTCTGCAAGCTGAACACAGCTTCTCTTCAACACCATTCAAGGTGCGCAATTTCGGCCAGTTCAATGCCTTAGTTGCGATCATCGTTACACCTTCTTTGCCTCAGCAACCTTGCGCGTCACCATCAACTCGTTGCCCCGGTCGTCAATCACTTTCACTGCAATTTCGCCTTGGCCGTTCGGTTCAAAAGGCGCGCTCACGGTTCCGGCCAGATGATCCCAGACCGTTGCCTCGTAATCGGCCTTGAGTGCCTTCTTTAGACCCTCCCATGCGCTGGTTCGCGGAAAGAATGCTTGCGAGACGTGGAAGCATAGCCCGTTGTAATCGGTGTCAAGGAACCAGGCGGGCACATCGTCGCCCTTCTCGTGGCTGCTCTCCATCGTTGCCGGGTCGAAAACATCCAACCCCATCAACTCGACCTCGTACTTGCCATCGGCGCGCAGACGCAGTTCCACCTCCGGCAATCCGCAGACGCTGAAAATCTGGCTGGAGCGCATGTTTTTGAGCAGGTCACCCATTAGCACGTCGGGTGTCATCTGCACATAGGTGGAGCGAATCCCGATCATGTGCTCCGCATTCTCCACAAGCTGGCGCGCGTTGGGATGGATTGCGAAGCCAATCACATACAGATGCGTGTAGTTCTTCGCGTGGGCCTCGCGTGCGGCCTCATAAACCAGCTTTTCGCTCACCGCGCCATTCTCCGGGCCGAAGATAAAAGCCACTGGCCGCTTGGTCAATCCGGCCAACAGGCCGCCGCTCTCTTCAATCGCCTCACCTGCGGCGTCGGCCAGCGTGGCATCCTGGCCCTCGGCGGTTGCGGCTACCAGCGCCTCGGCTTGCAGGCTCAGGCTCTTGGCGGGCTTGCGGATGTTCGTCAACTCAACAGTCCGGTTGCCCGGCAAGTGCAACAGCGGAGACCGCCGCAGAATCTCCAGCATCCGGTCGGTGAAACTCTCCGCCGTCTCCTCATGCGCGGCCTGCACATTCTGGGCCTCTGGATTTGCGTTCATGCCTTCCAGGTCGGCAGCCGTTGGAATCGTCGCCTCTACGCAGAATGGCCCGGTCACGCGCGTTGTCTTCTTATCTTCTTCGGGGCGGTCCACGACGACTTCTTCATCCGGTGGCTCATTGTCAGCAATTGCCTTGAGCGTAACGTGGGGCACAATGCCACCCGTTTCTTCGCCCTTCGCATTTTGCTTCCTTTGATAAATGAATCCGCCGGCAGGTCCGCGTGCCTCGTCCACAAGGTCGTACCAAGGAAAGGTGGCCGTGAGCAACCGCTGTCGCGATAGTGCGAGCGGCACGCGACTCGTGTCGATGGTGATCCATCGCCGTCCCCATTGTTCGGCAACGTAGGCTGTTGTGCCTGAGCCACACGTGGGATCAAGTACGAGATCGCCAGGGTCGGTCGTCATCAACACACAGCGTTTTACAACTTCGGGCAATGTTTGTACCACATACAGCTTTTCGTCTCCAAAGCCCGAATTGCGCATGTTGGTCCAGTCGTTAGCCACAGTTCTATAAGGGAATTCATCGTAGTAGGCTTTCCAGCGCAGCGTCTTGCCGACAAGAAAAGCTCGCCCCGCATCAATGGCCCTCTGTGTTCCTTTGGCCGTTACGGTCCAATGTCGTCCCTTCGGAGGGTAGCAGGGAACGCCGTCATAGTATGCCGGGTCGGCAGAGTCAGCCGATGCGCCCTGCGAATCTGTCGGGCGTAAGGTCAGAATTCGTCCGCTTGGCATGGGTACAATTCCACTCTTCTGTGCAACCGTGAGATCAATTACTTCACCCTCCGGGGTCTCAACGCAAACATATCTGTCGGTGACTGATTCGATTGCTTTGCGCACTTCAAAGAGCTGGTGATACTTTGCGTGATTCTTGTTCTTTGAGTACCACATTAGGTAATCAGAAACGGCTGGCAGCAACGTTGGTGTTGCCCCTGTCGTTTTCGAGAAGGTTATTAGGCTACAAAAGTTCTCCGCGCCAAACGTCTCGTCGAGAATCTCCCGGACGTTGTGCAAGTTCTCATCACTAATCTGAACAAATACGCTTCCGCTTGGCGTTAGCAGTTCTCGTGCCAACAGCAGCCGGTCGCGCAGATAAGTCAGGTACGAGTGCAAGCCCAGCTCCCAAGTATCGCGGTAGGCCTGCACCATCTCCGGCTCGCGGGTCATGTCCTCATCGTCGTTGTGCGACACGTCCCGCTTGCGCACAAAAGGCTGGAAGTTGGAGCCGAACTTTACTCCATACGGCGGGTCCATGTAAATCATCTGCACCTGGCCGCGCATCCCCTCGTACTCGACCAGCGAGTTCATCACCGCCAGCGAGTCGCCCAGGATCATGCGGTTGACCCAGCGGTCGCGGTGCTCATAGGCGCGCAGCGATTGCTCCACGATGGAGTGGCGCGGATCGCCGAAGAGGTCAATCTGCAAGTCCACGCCCTCGCGCTTGTGCCCCTTGAGCGTGGCCAGAATCGCTTTGGTGGAGAGCCGCTCATGGATGAAGAGCGGCAGCGTGGGCACATCGAAGCTGAGCCGCTCGGCCTTACCCGCCCAATTCAGAAACGGCCGCGAAAGCCCCTTCAGTTGCTCGACGGCGTCTTCCAGGCTAGTGACCGTGGCCAGCGTATTGCCGTCCGCGCCGGTGAGCCGCTGCGGCTCCGGGAAGCGATGCGGCGCGGGCAGCCGAGCCGCGTCCGAGATGCGCCCGAGCAGCCACTCGCCCAGCCCCCGGCTGCCGCTGCCTTCGTCCCAACTCAGCGCCGGGTCCAGCGAAGTGTCGTAGCTGTACGTCTTGGGCGGCTTGCGCTTGCGAAACTGCGCCTGTGTGCCCACATCGGGCCGCATGGGGCTGTCGGCTGTCTTGTGTTCGTAACTGTCCGCTACCTGGGACTGCGCCGGGCGGAGTGTTTTTCTAGTAGCCATGGCTTGTTTTGCCTCTTTGGAAACGGGCTGGGCTAGGTTTGCCTTTGCACAAACAGCGTAGCACTGGCGGGCCGGGCCGATAGGGAGTTTCTGGCAGAGAACAAGCAGCGCCGCTCAGCCGGGTATCACCGGCCATCCCGCTGATAAATTGACCTCCTTGAGTACTCGACTGACAAGCTCTCCCATTGTTGGCTCATCCTCCGGGAGAGACTCCCGGTTAGTCCAGAGCCGCTCAATGGTTCGCAGGCCACAGCCAAACTTCTGAGAGGCGCGGGCCTTGGCAACAGGCATCGAAACACCCTTGCGGTTCAATTGCGAAACATAGTCCAGTGCTTCTTTAATCTGGCGGGCAGTCAAGGCCGGTTTGCGGCCCCCTGAGGGTGGCGGAATAGTCGATGCTGCCGTCTTGCCAACCGTCATAAGGCCAAATCGCAGTAGTTGCGGTAGTTGATTCAACACAAGCATGAGCAAGGCTGCTTCTTCCTCAGACATCTCTTCCATAGAGTCCAGCATCTTCCGAAGCCCCTCGATGGTTCCCATTGCGCAGATGGAGCGGGTGACAAATTCAACTAGCCCGCTCACGAATACGATGAGATTTCTCGCCTGCATCATTCCTGTTTCGTAGTCCTTTGCGCCCGCGACTCTCACGGCATCTTCAAATGCCGAGATCATCTTTTCCCGCATTTCTTCGTCCACATTTCCTCCGCCAAAGCCCCACCCACAATTGTGGCATTCTCCCGCCAAAACCCTACGGACCATTTTGGCGGATTTGACGCCAGAATGCTCGTGCCTATTAAAGCGGCGGGAAGGGCGCACTTTACAGAAAGAGGTGAGTAAATGAAGCGCAAAAAGAAACCCGCAGGCGAAGGCTATGCCTTCACTTTTCACGGTTCGTACAGTGCCAAGGACAAAGCGGAAGCGAAGGCACGGAAGCGCGACGGCTTTCTGATTAGCCGGGTTCCGCGCGGCATGAGAAAGCGGCGCTACATCGTGCTGACAGAAAGGGTGCCATTCTGATGCGCTTCTTCAATCACCGTCGTCATGGACACATCGTTGGCTCGGTCTATCTTGTGCATTTTGCACGGCGCTATAGCGGTGCGCAGCACTATTTGGGCTTCAGTACCAACATCCCGCAAAGAGTCAAGGCGCATCGCGCGGGGCGTGGTGCTCCTTTACTGGCTGCCGTCACGAAGAGGGGCATTCCCTGGCGGGTGGTGCGCACGTGGCGAAGAAAGGACGGGTTCTTTGAGCAGCGTCTGAAACGTGCTTACGCGCTAAAAGAGCTGTGTCCGGTATGCAGTGGACCCAACGCGCACAAGAAGGGGCATTGATATGAACGGCGAATTTGCAGGATGCGACGAACACCAGAGCGGGCAACGGTTCCTGGACAGCTCCGACCCGCGACTTAAACGGCAAGTTGCGTCCTGCGAAACGGCAGGTGGGGTTTTCAATTCCCTGCCTGCCGGTAAGGATGAAAAGCTGTCCCGGGAGTGTGAGGGCGGAGCCCTCATCGGGCGCGAAGCGCCCGTGCCTTCTTCACTTGACTCAATAACGAATAATCGACACACAACGCTCGGCTATTACACACGTCCTAAGGGGCGCGGCAAACACTGCGGGCGCTATAGCATCAAGGGCATTGACCCGAAAACTGGCCGCACGATCCATCGCAGGGTCAACTGCGGTTCGTGGACATGTTCATATTGCGGCCCGCGCAGAGCACGTCTGGCAAAGCGCAGGATTCGAGAAGAGGCAGCAAAATGGAGCCTCTGTTACTTCTGGACTCTGACTCTAGCGCCTCGCAATTTCGAACGCCCTGAAGATCGCGTTCGTTACATACGGCGGGTTTTTGACAAATTCCGTTGGTACCTGAAAAAGAAGCATGGAATCGCACTGAATTACATATGCATTCTTGAATTCACCCAGCGCGGAGTTCCCCATCTGCATGTGCTTTTTGATAGGTACATCCCGCACGAATGGGTGAGCAATTCATGGGACCGCCTTGGCGGCGGTCCGGTGGTCTTTGTGAAGCGTGTCACGATTCACAATGTCGCCCGGTACCTCTCGAAGTATCTGACCAAAGAACTGCTCTTGGCCGCGCCTAAAGGAGCACGGCGAGTCACTACGTCTCGAACAATCAAGCTGTTTCCGAAGTTCAATTCGGGGATTGTATGGGAGTTTTTGCGGGAATCCATTTGGACCTTGCTTGAGACGCATCGCGCAACCTCATTCGAGCGGCAATTGGATTTGTTTCGATTTGTCAGCTTGTTTTTCGATGAGGAGCAATTCCTCAATGCGTTCGAGCTTGTCGAGGACGGTTGATTTGCGGTTGCCATCAAATCGCGAGATTGGTGCATGGGTGGCACGGGTACGTGCACGGACAGGTGGATACGGCCCAGCGAATTCGGATCATTTTCGGAAGGATTCCGAACGTGCGCGCGCAATTCGGTGCAACGTCTGAGGGTACTACCGAATTGCACGGAAATGTGTGCATAGGTCGTTAAGTGACGGACTCTGGCATTTTCGGGAGATTTCCGAAAGCGGATTGAGGAAGCGCGGCGCAACATTCAGTGACTTTTCGGCGACACGTCCAGGGACGTGCACCGAAAAGGGAATGCGGGGCAGCACATTGGAGGGTGTATGGGGTCAGTTGAGTGGGATTGTGATTTGATGACGGTCGCGGAGATAGCGCGTGTCCTACACGTCCCGGTTTCGTGGGTTTACGACCGGACACGGAGACGCGGAAAAGAGCGGATTCCACACATCAAACTAGGAAAGTATCTCCGTTTTGAAATTTCGGCGGTGCGCGACTGGTTGAACGGTCTGAGGAACTCTTGATGAATTCGATTTTGGAGACTACTCTTCCATCAGACGCACTACCACCTAAACGGGCAACATTCGGAGGACGAATGACCCGTAGAAGGTGTTTTCAGGAAGGCACGCTGACCAAGCGTGGCACTCGAAAAAAGGTGTGGGTCGCCCGCTGGCGGGAGGACGTGATTGGACCCGATAACATGCCTGGGCGGATTCGGCGCTCAGAGGTTCTCGGAACAGTCGCAGAGATTCCGACAAAACGTGAGGCAATGCAGAAGCTTTCCGATCTGCTGCGCAAAATCAATAGCGGCGATTACCGGCCCCAAACGGTTTGGAACTTTGGCAGTTTCGTGAAGGACCGCTGGAAGCCGGAAGTATTCCCCACACTCAAGCACTCAAGCAAGCTGTTTTACTCAACCATGATTGATGCCCACCTTAACCCGGCCTTTGAACAAGCACAGCTTCGGCTGATTACGAAGGACTCCGTTCAAAACTTTTTGAGACTAAAGAGTCAGAGCGGCCTTTCGTGGAAGACGGTCAAGCACATCCGGACCCTCTTCGGAACAATCATCGAGGCAGCCGTCAAAGATGACTTCATGGCCGACAACCCCGTCCGGAGGACACGCCTTCCGCGACGCAGCCCGGTTGAAGAGAAATCTCCGATTGAAACAGAAACCGTAAGGGAGCTAATCGAAAAGCTCCCTGAGCCCTCCCGCTCCATCGCTGCTTTGCTTGCCATGACGGGATTGCGAATCGGTGAACTGCTAGCGCTTCGCTGGCAGGACATTGATTTGTTGAAGGGGCTCTTATCGGTCAATCAGACGGTCTACGAAGGCCATTTTGATGAACCGAAAAGCAGGAGCAGCAAACGCCGCATTCCGCTCGGCCCGCAAAGTGTCGAGATTCTTGCAGCGTTGAAGCGCACCGAAGCCACTCCATCGACTCTGGTGTTCTCAGCTCGAAACGGTTCCCCACTCAGTCGGCGCAATCTGCTCAACCGGCAACTCAAGCCAGCCGCCAAGGCGCTCAAATTGTCTGGAGTGAATTGGCATTGGTTCCGGCACGCTCACGCAACTCTGCTCGACTCGACGGGAGCTCCAATTGGCACCACGCAGGCATTGCTTGGACACTCGTCCTCGGAAATCACCCGTGGAACCTACATTCATTCGGTCCCTGCGGACGCACGACAAGCAGTAGAAGACGTGGAACGGCTTCTAGGAACCAGGGGTTCTCTTATTGGACCCAAGTGGACCCAAGTTTCGACTCAGCCCGGAACTGGTGGTTTTGTAATTAACTGATTTCGTTAGACTTGATGGTCGGGGAGAGAGGATTTGAACCTCCGACCCCCTGGTCCCGAACCAGGTGCTCTACCAGGCTGAGCCACTCCCCGAACATGGGTTGCGGAAGCGTATCGTCGGGGCGCGGCCTGGCGCGTTTTACCCCTTGATTGCGCTTCGATCAGTGTAGCAGAAACCCGGCTTTTGCGGAGCTCGCCGCATGACGGCCCTGAACAATCGCGGGAACCGGGAAAGGCGCACGACGCGACCGAAGCGGGTTCTTGCAAGAGGTCAGATGCCCTCGCCCATGGAGACGTACTCGCGCAGCCGTTCCAGTTCCATGCGGTATGCTTCGCGCTCCGCCTCTTCGGCGGCAAATGGCTCGACCGATCGCGTCGTCTCCTCTCCTTCCAGGCACAAGCGCGATTCGAGCTCTTCCACGCGCGCCGACAAGGCGATCAAAGCATCCGACAGCGGGTCCTTCACATCGTGCGGATCGGTGATGAGGACACGCTGCCCGTTGCGGTAGACAATATGCGCCGGCACGCCGACCACTGTCGAGTTGGGCGGCACATCCGACAGAACCACAGAGCCTGCGCCGACGCGCGAGTTCTCACCTACGGTGATGTTCCCCAGGACATTGGCGTTGTTGCCGATGAACACCGCGTCGCAGACCGTGGGATGCCGCTTGCCGTGTCCTTTGCCGGTGCCACCCAGCGTAACTCCCTGGTAGATGGTCACATCGCTGCCCACGATGGCTGTTTCGCCGATCACCACGCCCGTCCCGTGGTCGATGAACAGTCGCCTGCCCAGCAATGCTCCGGGGTGGATGTCTACGCCCGTGAAGAATCGGCCAACCTGCGAAAGGAGTCTTGCCGGCAGAGGCAGCCCCGCGCGCCAAAGGCCGTGCGAGACGCGATGGATCCACACCGCCCACAGCCCCGGATAGCAGAGAAAGACCTCGAGCGGCGAGCGCGCAGCGGGATCGCGCTCCTGGACGGATTCTATGTCTTCGCGGATGCGTGCATAAAGGGACATTGGGGTCGTTTTGAAGCTGGCCGCACGCGTGGAACCGCCGCTGGTTGGATCGCGGTCCCATCCTTCCGCCGCGACCAGCGGCAGGATGGGACATTCGCGGCAGAAGCCAGTTATACGGCGATTGCCTCTGTGGGCAGAGCCAAGGCCTTCTGACGCAGCGAGTCAAAGAGCACGCTGGACAGGTAGCGCTCGCCGAAGTCGGGCAGGATGACCACGATGAGCTTGCCTTCGTTCTCGGGCCGGGCTGCGACCTTCAGCGCGGCAGACACAGCCGCGCCCGAGGAGATGCCCACAAACAATCCCTCCTCAAGCGGCAACTGCCGGGCAGCCGCGATGGACTCATCATTGGTGACCTGGATGATCTCATCGATGAGGCTGACATCGAGAACACCGGGGACGAAACCTGCCCCGATGCCCTGGATCTTGTGCGGACCCGGCTTACCGCCGGAGAGAACTGGACTGTCTGTAGGCTCCACTGCGATCGCCTTGAATCCCGGTTTGCGCTCCTTGATGTACTTGGCCACGCCCGTGATGGTGCCCCCGGTGCCCACCCCGGAAACCAGGATGTCCACCTTGCCGTCAGTGTCGTCCCAGATCTCGGGGCCGGTGGTGGCGTAGTGGATGGCAGGGTTGGCTGGGTTGTCGAACTGCTGGAGAATGTATCCGTTGGGGGTCTTGGCAAGGATCTCATTGGCCTTGGCGATGGCGCCCTTCATGCCATTGGGTCCCGGGGTGAGCACGATCTCGGCGCCGAAAGCAAGCAGCACCGCGCGGCGCTCTTGGCTCATGGTTTCGGGCAGGGTGAGAATCAGCTTGTAGCCCTTGGCGGCGGCCACAAAGGCCAGGGCGATCCCCGTGTTACCGCTGGTGGGCTCAATGAGGATGGTCTCGCCGGGCGCGATTTTGCCGGCCTTCTCGGCGGCGTCGATGAGCGCCAGGCCGATGCGGTCCTTGACGCTCGAGAGGGGGTTCTGGCTCTCCAACTTTGCCAGAACCGTAGCGGGCAGGCCAGCCGCCACGCGATTGAGCCGGACCAGCGGGGTGCGGCCAATGATTTCAGTTACATCTGCGGCAATGCGCGCCATGGTGTTCTCCTCTTTGGGGTCAATAGACCCTGATAGCCAAGACTTGAAGGGTTGGAGGTGCGGGTGAAGCTGTGAATTGGGAAGAATCGCGCGCGAATGAGGCGCGCGGCTGCGTCGGGCTTCTCACCAGGACGGTGTTAGCAACATCGACGCATGCACATAGCCTAGACCGGGAGCGCGGGGTATGGCAAGTGGAAGTGCAAGAAAGGGTAGATGCAAATCCGCACGTGCGGGCTCGAACCGCCCTGGGTGGGGCTGGCGCGGCCGGATTTCAGGTGAAGAGCAGAGTTTGAGAATTTGTCGTTGACAAGCCAATTCTACATATGTAGAGTTTGCCACATGAAGCTTCGATTGTCACCACAAACGTTGCTGGTTCTGGACGCTTTCCTTGTGAGGGCGGAGGACTGGAAGTACGGCTACGACCTGAGCCGGGGCACGGGGCTGAAGTCGGGGACGCTGTATCCAATTCTGATGCGGATGGCCGAGCGCAAGCTGCTGGAGACCCAGTGGGAGCAGGGTGAGCCCGGCAAGCCTCCGCGGCATATGTACCGGTTCACGCAGGAGGGGTTGCGATTTGCGCGGGCTAACGTTGCGGCACACGCGGGCGGCGTGGGGCAGGTGGCTCTTGGGCTGGTGGAGGGCTGATGGGCGCGCCGCGCAAGCTGGCCGGAGCGCTGCTCAGGGGTATGGTGCGCCTGGCTCCGCAAGAGAGCCGGGATTGGGCAACCGCAATGCTGCGCGAGCTGGGCTTTATTGAAGGCGAGTGGGCGGCATTGTTCTGGGCGCTGGGTAGCGCCACGGCGATCTTGCGCCACGCGACGAGCGCTTGGCGAGATTGGTTAAAAGGAAAATCAACCAAGGAGGCGGATATGAACAACACGGGGAAAAAGGCGCTTGGGGTTGGATTGGGAATGTTGTCAGCGTTGGCGCTGGTGGGGTGCGGGCTTGCGGTACTGCGCATCCTGGGAATTCTGTTTCCGGGGCTTGAACACTCGCCCTGGGCATACTGGCTGGCGGTGATGGCCATTCCAGAGGCGATTTTTGTGGCAGCAACCGTGATGCTGTGGCGGAAGAAGGGGCCGGTGGCCGCGGGCATTCTGGCTACCGGGCTGGTGATGGCGCTGCATGTCGCGGTGCATCTGACCTTGCATTGGTGAGAAAGCCAGAGAAGGTGAATTGAATGGGCAGCAATGCAGGAGTTTCCGCAGCAACCGCGATTGCTCCCTGGCTTTCAGTCAGGAACAGCGCCGAGGCGGTGGAGTTCTACAAGAGGGCGATTGGGGCGGTTGAGGTGTTTCGGCTGGACGGCGGCGGCAGCGTGATCGCAAGGCTTTCTGTCGATGGGGCGGAGTTCTGGGTGGGCGACGAGTCGCCGCAGCACTTCAATTTCAGCCCGGAGTCGCTGGGCGGGTCTACCGTCCGGATCATCCTGACAGTGGCCGACCCGGATGCGTTCTTCAATCGAGCGATTGACGCAGGTGCGTCGCAGGTTTACGCGGTGAGCGACGCGCATGGGTGGCGGCTGGGACGGGTGCTGGACCCATACGGGCACCATTGGGAGATAGGGCGGCCGTTGGCGAATCCATCGACTTGATAAAATGGAAGCGGGAGTCCGCGCCATGGGAGCATTGAAGCAGCAAACCGTATTGACCGGCGCTGGGCTTGCGTGTCTGCGTGAATTGGCGCCGCGCTATGTGTGGTGGAAGACAAGGGACGAAGCGATGGAGTTCCCAGATCGTGTGGCGGCGCAGGTGATGAACCTGGGCACCTTCGACGACCTGACCGCAATGCTCGAAGCCACTGGCGAGGATTATTTGCGCGAGGTGCTTCAGCAGGCCGAGGCGGGACAACTGGACGCGCGGTCGTGGCACTATTGGCATTACCGGCTGGGACTGGCTGATTATGGAACCAGGGCTGTGCCGCCGATGCCGGTTCGGAAGACGGCATGAGCGGGTTCTCGCCGCATTGGGAGGTGCTTCCTGCGGCACAAGGGGAGATTTGGACCGCCCTGGCTGGTAGCGCCGAATTGGGCCTGGTGTTGTATGGAGGGACAGCCGTTGCTCTGCGGCTCGGTCACAGGAGTTCTATCGATTTCGATTTCTTCACAGAGAAACCCCTCAATCGGGAAGCCCTGGCCAATGCCTTCGCATTTATAGCCCGCTCTGAAGTGATTCAGGATCGTCCAGATACGCTCACCGTGCTAGCGCCGGTAGGCCAAGACAGGGTAAGGGTCTCCTTCTTTGGAGGTATTGCGATGGGACGGGCTGGAGTTCCGGAACTTACTCCGGGCAGCACGGTTGAGGTTGCTTCACCGCTTGACCTGCTGGCTACCAAGCTGAAGGCTATGCAGCAGAGAATTGAAGTTAAGGACTACTGGGACGTCGCCGCATTGCTACGGTCCGGAGTACAACTGGAGATGGGATTGGCCGCCGCAAGAGCGATGTACTACCCGACTTTCGAACCCAGCGAAGCCGCCAGAGCACTGACCTATTTTGAAGGGGGCGACCTGTCCTCTCTTGCGGAAAACGACAAAGCGATTCTGATTGGGGCGGTTGCGCAGATGCGACGAATCCCCGTTATGGGATTGGCTTCCCGGTCGCTGTCTGCGCGCACGCCAGCGTAAAGCCAAAGCACTGGAGCGAGAGCGTGGCCTCAGCCGGTGTTCCGCAACCCGGCGGAGATGCCGCTGATGGTCGCGGCCAGCGCGCGGTTCACCTCCGGCGTGTCTTCGCCGGCCCGCTTGCGCCGCAGCATGTCCACCTGGATCAGGTGCATCGGGTCGACATACGGATTGCGCAGCCGGATGGAGTGGGCCAGCACCTGGTTTTTTTCCAGCAGCTCCGTCTGCCGCAGCACCGCAAGAACGGAGCGAACCGTGCGGTGGAACTCGCCGTCGAAGAGGTCGAAGATTCGCTCGCGCAGGCTTGCATCCGGGACCAGCGACGAGTAAAGACGCGCGGTCGCCAGGTCGACCTTCCCCAGGGCCATCTCCACGTTGCGCAGCAGATCGATGAACAGAGGAAACTCGCGCGCCATGGTTTGCAGAAGGTCGAGTGAGCCTGGGCGGGCAAGATATTCCTCCAGCGCGAAGCCAACGCCAAACCAGGCGGGAACCAGCAGCCGCGATTGCGTCCAGCCAAAGACCCAGGGAATCGCGCGCAGGTCGGCGAGGCTTGGCGAGGCCTTGCGGCGCGAGGGCCGCGAACCGATTTTTGCGTTCTCCAGTTCGCCCACCGGCGTCGACTGCTCAAAGTAAGTGAGGACGCTCGAGTCCTCGAGGATATGCTCGCGGTAATAGCCATAGGAAAGGCCGGAGAGCTGGTTAAGTGCAGCCTCCCACTCCGGCTCGAGCACGCCGGTGAAATGCCCCTGCGGGTCGCGGGCGTTGGGCCGCGCCAGCGCATCCAGCGAGGCTGCGATCATCAGCTCCAGGTTGCGCTCGGCCAACACCTCATCAGCGTATTTGAAGTTGAGCACCTCGCCCTGTTCGGTGATGCGCAACTGCCCGTCGAAGGAATCCATTGGCTGGGCGAAGATGGCGCGGTGCGTGGGTCCGCCGCCGCGCCCAACCGTCCCGCCGCGTCCGTGGAAGAGCCGCAGCTTCACACCGGCATCGCGCGCCACCTCGTGCAGGTCGCGATGGGCGCGGAAGATCTCCCAGGTCGAGGTCAGCATGCCACCGTCCTTGTTGGAGTCGGAGTAGCCGAGCATGACCTCTTGCCAGTTGTCCCAAGTGGCCATCAGCTTGCGATAGTCTGGCCTGCTCCAGAGCTCGCGGCAGACGTTGGGCGCCTGGCGCAGGTCTTCAATCGACTCGAAGAGAGGCACCGGCATCAGTCCTGGATCGCGGCCGGAGCCCTCCACCTGAACGCCGCCAAGCCGGGCCAGCCGCATCACGGTCAGCACATCCTCAACCGTGGCGGCGCCGCTGATGACGTATTGGCGAACAGCCTCCGGTGAGCAGCCGGTCTTGATCTCCGCAACCACGCGGAAGGTTTCAAGGACGCTGGCGGTTTCCGCGGAAAGGCTGCCCGGCAGCGACGGCGCGATCGAGTCTGCGATCGCCTCCTTGAGCGCCTCGGCGTGTACCCGTGCGTGCTGACGAATGTCCAGCGTGTGCAGGTGCAGCCCGAAGGTGCGCACCTGCAGAATGAGCGGATCGATCAGCGTGCGTGCAATGCGCAGCCCGCGGTTCTCGGCCAGCGATGCGCGGAGCGCATCCAGGTCGTCGAGGAGCTCTTCCACCGAGCAGTACGCGGGCAGCACCTGGGTCAGTTTCTCCTGGCCCTGCGCCAGCGTATACGAGGTCACGGGCAACGAGGCGCCGGTGGGGCTCGGGCTCTCCATCGTCCGCTGCACGCGGGCCCTCAGGCAGATGACGAACCGCCTGTAATACTCGAATTCATACTGCTCCCCAAAGACCTGCGCCTCAGGCGTGTGTACCTGAGCAACATAGTCTTGCAGGCGCGCGAGTAGAGCATCGCTCACTGGCCGCTGCTGCGCGCTGGTGGTCAGCAGATCGATGATCTCCTGCAACTGGCGCTGGTAGTAAAGCAGCAAATGCCCACGCGCCAGTTGAATCGAGTCGCGCGTCACCTGTGGCGTCACAAAAGGATTCCCGTCGCGGTCTCCGCCGATCCACGAACCGAACTGGAGCACCTGGGGCAGCGCCAGTGTGTCGATCTCCAGGCCATATGATGCATGGAGCGCTTCGGAGATTTCGCGATAGAGGCTGGGCAGCGTCTCGAAGATGGAGACGTCGTAATAGTCGAGTCCCATCTTGATCTCGTCGTAGACCGTTGGCCTTCGCGAGCGCACCTCGTCGGTCTGCCACAGGCTGGTGATCTCCGCCAGCACCAGTTGTTCAAGGCGCGCCAGATCCTGTTCCGGCACGGGGATCCGATCGAGCGTGGCCAGGAAATCGCCGATGCGCCGCCGCTTGAACATCACCGAGCGCCGCGCCACTTCCGTTGGGTGCGCGGTAAAGACCGGCACAATGAGCACGCGGCGCAGCCAGTCCAGGGCCTCTTCCGCGCTGATGCCCACGCGCCGCATCTCTGAGAGCGTGCCGGCCAGTGACCCGCGCTGTCGCCCGGCTTGCCCGCTCAGCCGCAGCGCAATGCGCCGCCGTTTGCGGTGGTTGGTCTCCGCCAGGTTGATCAGCTCGAAGTAGAACGCGAACGCGCGCGTCAGCAGAATGGCGCGCTCCACAGGCAGCGAATGCACCAGTTCCAGCGCCGCTGCAGCCTGGCGCGCGGCTTCCTCCTGCTGGCCGCGAGCCTCCGCGTCGCGCCGGCGAATGGTCCCCTGCCGCAACGCCTCCACGTGCGCAAACAGCTCCTCGCCGGCCTGCTCGCGCAGCACGTCGCCCAGCAAGGTGCCCAGCGAGCGCACATCGCGCCGCAGGGGCGCCTCTTTCAGGTCGCCGGTTTGCGCTTCCAGCTCAGCCAGCCGCTGCGACCAGCTCTCGGGACTCCACAGAAGGGCCATCGTACTTCGATTATGCACGACCGGCGGTAGGAACAGGACACGAGGAGCGCGTTGGGGAAGCTCCAGCGTCGTCTGTTCAGGCAGAGGATTCGATTCTTGACCGTTATTCCACAAGTTCGGGGCCTGCAACTTCGTCGGCAATGGTTGATAATGTCGCCATAATGTTCACCGAGTCACGCGAAAAAGCGGGCAGAAACGATCCTTGCCCTTGCGGAAGCGGCAAAAAGTACAAGCGCTGCTGCCTGGCCGCTGCCTGGGCGCCGCCCACATCCTTCGAGGGCCCCTGGAGCCGCCAGCGCGAGGCTTCTGACCGCCTCACGCCCGCGTTGCTGAAGCTGGCCGCGCGTGAGTTTGGCGACGACCTTCTGTTGGCGTGGGCCGATTTCAACCAGGTCCCATTTCCCGAGTCGATGGACAAGTTCCCGAATGAAGAAGCCATCTTCAGCCCGTACCTGATCTTCGAGTGGGACCCGGACGCTCCGTCCCGTCGACGTTCCGGCAAGCCGAGAGCCGGCGCAGTTGTGGCAGCTTATTTGGAGAAGCACGCCAGCCGGTTGTCGGAGCTGGAGGTCCGGATTCTGCTGCAGGCTATCTCGCGCCCAGTCAGCTTCTATGAGGTCATCCGTTGCAGCCCTGGGAAGAGCGCGGCGCTCCGCGACGTATTGATTGGCGAGGAGACGGAGGTCGAGGAGCATTCCGCCACGAAAAAAATGCGGCTCGGCGACCTCGTCTACGGCCAGATCTGGATACTACCGGAGGTGGCCACGCTGGGCAGGCTTGCGCCATGTGCAATCCCGCCCGATAGGAAGGCAGAGATCGTTGCCCTTCGATCGAAATTGCGGCGAAAGATCGTAAAGAAAAATCGGGAGTTGTCCGTTGCCGACCTGATTCGCTACACGGAGGAGATTCGCACTGTCTATCTGGACATTCGGGACGCCCTGCGCAGGCCGAAGAAGCTCGTCAACACCGACGGCGAGCCCTTTGTTTTCCATACCCTCACCTTTCGCATCGGCTCCGCACAGGTGGCCTTTGACGCGCTCGCTTCGCTGGGATGGGGCATCGCTAAAGACGAGCTAATCGCAGGCGCGGAGTGGAATGCCGACGGTTCGCTCCAGAGCTTGGATTTCGATTGGATCGGGAAGGGAAACCGGATGCACAAGAACTGGGATAACACCATCCTTGGTCATCTGAAGATTTCCGGACGAACCCTTGTTGTGGAAGTGAATTCGGCCAATCGAGGCAAAAAGATTCGCCAGGAAATCGAGAAACGGCTCGGCATTCACGTCACGCACCTGAGCACAACCTCGCAATCGCCGGAGGAGTTGATCGCGCGAAAGGCAGAGCGAGGGAAGGCAGTGCCTCGGCCGAGTGGGACGGGAGAGCCGCTTGATCCCGAAATGCAGAAGGAGTTTGCCGCTCACATGCAAGAAGAGGTCGAGGCATGGATTCACCAGAAACTTCCCGCCCTGGGTGGCCGCACTCCGCTCCAGGCTGTGACCGATGCGGATGGCAGGGAGGTTGTGGAGTCCCTGTTGCTGGGCTGGGAACGTCACTTTGAAGGCCCAGGGACGCCGGGTACGATTCGTCCCGACATCGATGCTGTCCGCCGGTTGCTGAATCTTCCCGTTGCAATCGGAACCATCATTCACTGAGGCCGGATTCGCAGCGAAACCTTTGGGAAGTCGGAGTCAGGAGAGCGCGCCCTGCTCGTCCAACTGCATCATCAGGTCTTCCCATTCGGCGGTAAAGGCAGCCAGTTGGTTGCGCAGATCTTCGGCGAGTGCGGTAAGGCGGGTGGTCTCAGCGGCGGAGACGTAGACGCCCAGCTGCTGCTCGGTGTGCGCGATGGCGGCCTCGATACGCGGCGTCTCTTCTTCAAGAAAAGTAACGCGGTCTTCCATCTGCTTCTGCTTGATGGGATTCAGGCGGCGGGGACGGTCTTTGGCGGGGTCCGGTTTCGAGTCAGCTGGGTTGGTCGACTGGCTCAGGAGTGAGCCGGCATTCAGCTCTGGCAGTTGTGCGGGAGCTAAAGCCCCATCGCTCTTTGGACCGCTTTTCGGCATGACTGAATTCGTGCCTTGATACAAAGCATTTCCCGCAGCCTGCTCCTCCTTGCGCCGCAGATAGTCCTCGTAGTTGCCCTCATGGCTGTTCACCGTGCCGCCTTCCACCTCGAGCACACGTGTGGCCAGCCGGTCGATGAAGTACCGGTCGTGCGAAACAAAAACCACCGTGCCGGAAAATGCCGCGATCGCTTCCAGCAGCACGTCCTTGGCCCGCATGTCCAGGTGGTTGGTAGGCTCGTCGAGAAGGAGGAAATTCGACGGCGAAACCAGAATCCTTGCCAGCGCGTAGCGGTTGCGCTCGCCGCCACTAAGCACGCCGAGCGGCTTGAAGACATCGTCGCCCGTGAAGAGAAAGCATCCCAGCAGCGAGCGCAGCGCATGCTCCGGCACTTTCACTGCGGCGCGACTGATGTCGTCCAGCATGCGGGCGTCGCCGTTCAGCACCTTGTATTGGTCCTGCGCAAAGTACTCGCTCACCACGTTATGGCCGAGCTTTACCTGGCCGGCCGTGGGCGCATCATCACCGGTGAGCAGGCGAATGAGCGTGGACTTGCCCGCGCCGTTGACGCCGACAAGGGCAACGCGGTCGCCGCGCTCGATGGCGAAATCGACCCCGTTGAGCACCTGCTTGGCCCCGTAACTCTTTGACAGGTTCTCTGCCTCAACCACCGTTCGACCCGAAGGCGGCGGCTGCGGAAATTTGAAGTGGATCACCGGCTCATCTTCCGGGATCTCAATGCGCTCAATCTTCTCCAGCTCCTTGATGCGGCTCTGCACCTGCTTGGCCTTGGTCGCCTGGGCGCGGAAGCGATTGATGAAGGCTTCAAGGTGATCGATCTGGATGCGCTGGTTGCGGTAGGCAGATTCTAGTTGGCTGCGCCGCTCGTCTTTCTGGCTGAGGTATTTGGTGTAATTCCCCTGATAGATATTGAGCCGCTTGTTCCATATCTCCACGGTGCGGTCGATGGTGACATCGAGAAAGTAGCGGTCGTGCGAGATGAGGATGTAACCGAAGGGATAGTTCTTCAGATAGTTCTCGAGCCAGTTGCGGGTCTCCAAATCAAGATGATTCGTAGGCTCGTCCAGTAGCAGCAGGTTGGGCTTGGCCAGCAGCAGCTTGGCCAGCGCAATGCGCATCTGCCAGCCGCCGCTAAATTCATCGGTCTGCCGCGCCCAGTCTTCCTTGCTGAAGCCGAGGCCGGTGAGCACGGCGCCCACCTGCGCATCGAGCGCGTAGCCGTCGAGTGCGTGGAAGCGCTCCTGCAGCATGGAGAAGCGCTCGGCCGCGGATTCGTATTCAGGGCCTGCGTGTTCAAGGACGGCGAGCTGCCCGGCAAGCCGCTCGATCTCCGTCTCCATGTCGCGGAGTTCGTCGAAGACGCTCAGGCACTCCTCGAAGACGCTGCGCCCGGTGAGCGAGAGGCCCTCCTGCGGTAGGTAGCCGATGCTCATGCCGCGTGTCTGCTGCAAGCTACCGTAGTCCAGCGATTCGAGTCCGGCCAGAACCTTCATCAGCGTGGACTTGCCAGTACCGTTCGCGCCGACGAGTGCGGTTTTCTCCCGCGCGCGGATGAGCCAGTTGGCTTCAAGGAAGAGCACGCGTGGGCCAAACCGCTTGCCGACATTTTGCAGGGAGAGCATCGAAGTCCATTTTCGCAGAGAGGGCGCTGCCGGCGAGGCAAGCGTCCGGTGTGCGGCGCAATCGGGTGTGGAGCGCGATCAGTCCTGCCGATAGGCCAGGTTGTCGAACACGAGCCCCTCACCGTTCGTAAAGTCAAATCGCAAGCTCGAACTGGGGTCCTGCCATTCCGTTCGCAGCCGGCGCAGCTCTCCCGGCTTGATGGTAAAGGTGACCTCGCGCATCTCCGGGCTCCGCACTGTCACCGTCGCATCTTTGGCGCCGTCGTTGTACACATCCACGCCAACGAAGATGCGCGGCCAATCGAAGCGAAACTCCGCGGTCGCGGCCTTCGGGTCCACCAGCACCAGATTGAAGGTTCCAAAGCCTCCGCGCGGCACTCCAATCTGCCACTCGTCCGGCGCCCAATCTATCACTCCGGAAGGATATTGCCCATCGAGAAGTGTGCCGGCGGCCAGGTGGGGATCATCGAAGGTGATGACATGCGGAGGCATGGTTCCCTCCGGCCCCTGCACATCGATGTCGCGTGCATCATCGTGGCGGATGCGCAGCACGTGCGTCTTCTCGTCGAACATATATCCGGGCTGATCTGGATTGTCACGCCGGGTCATCGGCTTGCCATTGGCCATCACTGAATCAGGAACGAAATCCAGGCGCAGCACATCCGAGCTGGCAGCATCGAATGTCGAGTAAGTCACAGAACCTTTGCCATAGGCAATCTTCGTAACCACGGAACTCGATCCGAGCAAGTGCGACTCATCCGCCGGCGCCCACTCCGGCACAGCCCAGAACGCGTCCATCATTCGTCGAGGGCCGTCGGCATACTGGTCGGTAAACCACCACTGCGCCGCGAATGGGCTATGAGCACCGGCAGACAATCCCTGAAAATAAGTGACCCAGTTATAGGAGCGATACGCCTCTTCGCGATACGCAACGTCCCCGGTCTTGGCGTAGTACATGGCTTCAACCGCCGCCAGCCGCGAAGTATGACTGTCACAGCATTGATTCGGATCGTTGCAACAATAGTTGATGCCGTTCCCCTGCTCGGTGGTAATGGTTGCGCCGCGAACGATGTACTTGGGCCACTTGGGAGTAGTCTTGACCCACTCGATCAGCTTGCGCGCATGCTCGCGCCAAAGCGGCTCCTTCTCAGGATGCAACAGGATGTAGCGCGCAAACTCCAGCGGGATGACCTGGTTCATGTTCTCCATGCTGGGGACTGTATCTTCGAAATAGCCGACCCACACGTTATTCGCGAGCGGATACTTCTGGAACCAGCCCCACACGGCATCGCGCACGCGCTGGTAGTCTTTGACGTTGCCCTGGCCCAGCCGGATCAGCTCATCGAACAGCATCATCGGCTCAACCACATTCGCGGAATAGGGGCCCATGGCTCCGCCCGGAGCCTTGCCGTCACGCGCGTAGCACCGCACCGGCCACGGAGAATGCTCAGCGTCACCCAGGGTCCAGTTCTTGACCAGAGCCTCGGCGCAGCGGATTGCGGCCCGCAGATACTTTGTGTTGCCCGTCATCTCATACAGGCGCAGATAGCCGTAACCGTCCTCGCCCACAACATGCGGCTCAATGTAATCCTCGCCCAAGTTGCTCCAGCCGCTGTAGCGCGTCGCGCCGGGATTCGCCGATGCATAAGGCACCTGCGGCCACGCATACCCTTCCGGCGTCAGCCCATGCTCCAGTTCGTAGTCCACAAAAGACTCGAGAAAGACGAGCGTTCGCGGATCGCCGGTGTACGGATACAACCGCTCGATGAAGCCTTCCATCATGGCGCGCAGATAGCCCGTTGAGTTTGCCCAGTGCGGATCTGGCGCCAGTTCGAACGTTGTGCGGTCAAAATCGAAGCAGCAGTAGTAGTAGGGCAGCCGCTGGCGATTGTACTGGTCCCAAAGGATGGTCCACTGCGAGAGAAAGTAGCCCGAATAGGAGTAGCCCGTATTGTCGGGCATGGGAAAAGGAAGAAGTTTCCCCTGCGCGTCTACTTTGATTGGCCGTCCGGCGATCGAAGTTTCATCGAGCGTTGAAATTATGGGAAACTTGCCCTGTTGCCCCTGGCTGCCCGCCAGAAACGTGAGCAACAAGGCTGCGGTTGTTAGCGACCATGACTTGATATTCATAAATGCCCAATCCGAGGTTTTCCAAATCGACATACATGCAGGTGATGAGGCCACTTGCACTTCGGCCGATTCAAGCCAGCCGTGATCTCCGGTTTGAGTTCCTCATCCCCCGGTGTATTCGCAGTGATTCGCCTTTGAATCCTACCACCCGTGTTCGTAGTGATACCAATGGCGGCAAAGATGGGGTTGCGATCCGGGCCGACCGCTAGAGAGGATCGGATAGCGCTCATCAACAGGACGCAAAGGAGCGAACGGTGTAGCCCGTCGCCGCTCAAGTGTCGAGCGAACTCCGCAATGCGTGCTGAGGTGACCGTTGGCAAGCGCGTGTGTCAAACTGAGAATGCAGCCGGAGCAAGCACCGCAAATGGGCGGGAATGACGCTCACAAGTCGATCTGAAAGCCGCTTTCAAGCGTGTTTTGATGCATCGGCAGGAATACAGCTGGGCCTGTAGCTCAACGGTTAGAGCAGGGGACTCATAATCCCTTGGTTCGGGGTTCGAATCCCTGCAGGCCCACCACATAAACTAAATAGAATCATAAATTTATTGGAAAATAAAGAAGAAGTCGCCAGTGGCCGTACTTCTGTAGATGGCTGTTTTGATGGCTGTTATTTTCCCGGTGGCTGTGCTACAATCCCGGCCTATAGGGGGAGAGATGAAAGCCAAGGCCGTAAGGGGCGTTTATGAGCATCCCGCCGGGTCCGGGATCTACTGGATTCACTACTACGCCGAAGGGAAGCGGCACAGGGAAAAAGCCGGGCGGAAGAGTGACGCCCTAGCCCTCTACCAGAAGCGCAAGGCCGACGCGCGGCGGAAAGTCAAACTGCCTGAACTCGTGCCGGGCAAGGTAGTCACGTTTGGTCATCTGTCAACGATGGCCGTTGAACACGCCGAGTCTCACCTCAAGTCAATCGCGCACTACAAGACAAAAGACTCCATACTGCGAGAGCCGTTCGGAGAGCGGGCCGCGTCTTCAATCACGCCGCAAGAGATTAACGAGTGGCTCTCCAAACACTGCAAGACACCGGCAACAGCAAACCGCTATCGCGCGTTCATGTCCCTTGCATACAGGCTTGGCATGGAAAACGGGAAAGTAGAGAGTAATCCGGCGCGTCTCGTGCGATTGCGAACCGAGAACAATGCCCGGATGCGGTTCCTAAGCCGAACTGAATATGGGAAGTTGCTGGGCATTATCCAGCGCGACAATCCAGCACAAGCGCCCGCCTTCATCGTGAGCGTGTATACCGGGATGAGATGGGGAGAGCAATTCTCGCTGGAGTGGGGACAAGTGGACCTCAAGCGGAAGATAATCCGGCTGACGCAAACCAAGAATGGGTCAGCCCGGAACGTCCCATTAAACGCTGTGGCGCTGGCGGCGCTCCAGCAACAAAGGGAGGCAGTATCCCATGAGGCGGGGGAACCCGTGTTCCCACGGCCCGGCCCTCGGTCTGATTGTCGCTGGTGGTTTGAACCGGCTCTTCGTGAGGCCAAAATCACCGAATACACTTGGCACAATAACCGGCATACGTTTTGCTCTTGGCTTGCGATGGCCGGAGTGAGTACCAAAGAAATTCAAGTCTTGGCTGGTCACAAAACCATTACGATGGCCGCCCGCTACGCGCATCTTTCGCCGGAAGCCACGGCCTCAGCATCGGAGCGACTCGTTATCTCGTAGTGGTTCCCGGACGCAAACCGAACCAGTGAGACCCGAGTGACCAGAACATTTCGGCCAATACGCCGCGTCTCAAGTAGCTTCCCAGCAATTAGGTAATCGAGGGAGCGCACAATGATGGAGAGCTGACGGGCGGCCTCTTTCCCGTCAGTTTAGCTGATATATGTTCAGCCGGATAGGGCAACAAATGACATTCCCCGGATAGACAGAGCATAGCCGAGGCCGGACCGGAGTCAAGGCCGCGCTGAAGCGCGCCGCTTCGCGGTCGTA
>Ga0302319_10002557_pt1 | contig 39058 bp, 27 predicted proteins | sample Bog_T0_2_FD_203319 | JGI IMG/M metagenome (GOLD analysis project Ga0302319, IMG submission 203319) | Peat permafrost microbial communities from Stordalen Mire near Abisko, Sweden - Bog_T0_2 | ecosystem: Environmental > Terrestrial > Soil > Wetlands > Peat | place: Sweden: Abisko, Stordalen Mire... | reverse complement strand
CCCCCTCGGTTGATCGCACAGACACTTGGCATGGGTAAAAAATAATGCAAATAAAATTTAAATGGATATTGCTGGCCATTTTAGCCGGCTTGCCCCAACTGCGCTCGCCGGCGGCCGGGATGGAAATCGTTCCCGGCAAATTTACCGGCACGATGGAGTCGCTCACAAATTATGTCTGCCCCGATTGGTTCCGCGACGCGAAGTTCGGCATCTGGGCGCACTGGGGACCGCAGGCCGTGCCGCGCGCCGGCGACTGGTATGCGCGCAACATGTATCTTCAGGGCAGCCCGCAATACGAAAGTCACCTCAAGAATTACGGCCATCCTTCGACCAATGGTTACAAGGACATCATCCCGCTTTGGAAAGCCGAGAAGTGGGATCCCGACGCGCTCATGGCGCTTTATGTGAAAGCGGGCGCAAAATATTTCGTCAGCCTGGGCGTGCATCACGACAATTTTGATTTGTGGAATTCCAAGTTTCATTCCTGGAACGCCGTTAAGATGGGACCGCATCGCGACATCGTGGGCGGCTGGAAAAAGGCGGCGCAGAAATATGGCCTGCGCTTCGGCGTTTCCGAGCATCTTGGGCCGAGTTTCGGCTGGTTTGCGCCGAGCCACGGTTACGACCAATTCTGGGAGCCGGGCGCGAAACTCGGCATTCCCTATGACGGTGCCGATCCGAAATATGCGGAGCTTTACCATCCCGCCAACAACGAACCGTTTCACTGGGGGGCTTCGTGGTATGCGACGAATTCCGCCTGGCATCAGGAGTGGTTCAATCGCATCAAGGATTTGGTGGACCAGTATCAGCCCGATTTGCTCTACACGGACGGCGGCATTCCGTTCGGTGAAGTCGGACGCAGTTTGCTCGCACATTTCTACAATTCCAATGCGGCCGCGCATGGGGGAAAACTTGAGGCGGTCTATAATTTCAAGAATCTCGGCACGGGCGAATTTATCCGCGAAGCCGGCGTGGAAGATGTCGAACGCGGCGTGATGCCGGGCATTAATCCGCTGCCGTGGCAAACCTGCACCTCGATGGGCGACTGGTTTTACAGCGACGGTTTCAAATACAAAACCACGGCCGAGGTCGTGCACATGCTGGCCGACATTGTCAGCAAAAATGGTAATCTGCTGCTCAATGTGGTGCTGTATGCCGATGGAAGTTTGCCGCCGGAATCGCGGCAGTTTCTCGATGAGATGGCCGCGTGGATGAGCGTGAATGGCGAGGCAATCTACGGCACGCGTCCGTGGAAAATTTTTGGCGAAGGCCCGACGGTCGCCACGGCGGGCAGCTTCAAGGAGGACACGGCTTATACACCAAAAGACATTCGCTTCACGACGAAAGGCGGCGTTCTTTATGCCATCGCGCTTGGCTGGCCGATGGATGGAAAGGTGCTCATCACCTCGCTGGCTAAAACCGATGACGCCAGCGTGAACCGAATTGAGCGGGTCGAACTGCTCGGCGGCAAAGGCGAATTGAATTTCACCCAGACCGCCGCCGGCTTGACGGCTGAATTGCCCGCGCAAAAAATCAGCGACATTGCCTGCGCCTTGAAAATCACCGGCAACCATTTACAACCGGTGACCCCGCCGTAAGTCAGCGGGACGCCAATGGAAAATTGACCTGTCTCGCGTGGCGCAAGCTGCCAAACCGGGAGTCTGCAATGTCCCCGCAACCGTGGCCACAACTTATCCTGACGCCCATATTGCCGTCGAAGCAAATGGCCAACCATCGTCCATCCCGGATGCCATAGCTGATTCCACCCGCGCCGAGCTTGCGGGCGTTGAAGGCAGCAGCATTTTAAAAAATAAGGATATTTGGAGCTGGCAGGTCAATAGTGTGGCTGATTATCACAATTCCAGAGCTGGCACGCGGCATCTGCCCCCCCGCCAGGATAAGTATTGTAAGGCGTAAAAGGAACAAAAACACTGCGTTTCAACGTCTCGACATGCGCATCACAGAAGGCGATGTTCGCCCGCAAGTTATGTATATCCAATGGCCATTGCCTGGTTGAACCGGGTGGATACTGATATGCCCCGATAAATCCACTCCAATTCGGGTCTCCCCCTGAATTCGTCTTCCAATTGCTGTCCCCCAATGCTATCATTTGTGCCGGCTTGAGCACCGAACCTTCCTTAACCGGTGTGTCCGTGTCGTAAACGCCCAGTCCACGGACGGGATAACTATCTACCGAACCCCAGCAATTGTCCCCATAGCTCAAGAAGCTTTGTCCTCCCGGTGCGAGGCGCACTTCGTTGGCTTGATAGCCATATTGCGCCGGCAACCCGCTGCCAAATGACGGAATCCACAAGGCTGTGATCGGCGCGGAAGGGCACCGGAAGACGCCCGTGTCCGTGCCTTTGGTTGTGTATGTCCGCAACAGCGACGGCCAGATCCAGTAAGATCCGCTCGTTGCAATTCCCTGGGGATAACAACTCCGGTAATCATCCTTGTACAACATCAGGCACACGCCCAACTGCTTGAGATTGTTCACGCACGCGGCGCCCTTTGCCTTGTCCTTGGCCTTGCTCAATGCCGGCAGGAGCATCGCTGCCAGAATGGAGATGATGGCAATCACGACCAGCAGTTCGATCAAGGTGAAAGCCCGGCGGGCAGGGGACGCAAGGCTGGTGGTTCCAGCCCGGCATTGATTGTCTGCGGATAAAATGACTGGTTTCATAATTTATGTCCTCCAGCAAAAGCCGGCTCGTTACCAGCACCGCGTCGCAGCTTGCGTCGCCCAAGTCGTGGTCTTCGACGACCGCTGTCGGCGGTGACGAAATGCCCGGATTGGCGGAGGGGCTGGTTCTGTAAAATATATTGCCAAAAGCTAACTTTTGCACTAGAGTCAAAACTAACTTTTTTGAGTAACAAATACGCGCCAAGATGTTCATCGAATCCAATGTGGCATATTATCATAGCAATGATTGATTGCTTTCAAGAAACCATCCGCTCCGCCATTTTTATTTGAGCAAACTATACGCCGAATGCCGTCAGATGTTTTAACACTTTTTCAGTTGCCGCTGGCACCCCCGATAGATGTTTTGTGCTGCCACTATGCCCTGCTGAAAACCTGGGATTACCCGGATCTGGCCGCGCCCTACTGGCGCTGGTATTGGGTGGATCGTCCCGGGGCCTTCATCAACCTGGGCAAAAAACATTTCGAATTGGTTCCTGATCAGGTGGTCCTGATACCGCCCAACACTCATTTTTCCGCCCACAACGAGCAAGTCATCGGATTTTTATACATCCATTTTTTCGTTGAAGCCGCTTACGAACAGGCTGCGCCAGATTTGATTGTTCTGCCGCTCGCCGCCGAACAAAGCCGCTTTATCCGGAATTTCGTGGCGCAGTTCCAGGCGCTGGAGCGGGAGGATGTATCGCCGTTGTTGTCGTTGCCGCTGGCGCTGGTGAGCCTGGCCTTGAGCCTTACCGAACGGTATCACTGGACCAGTTCCCACCAGGATGCGCGGGTCGTTGGCGCCATCCAGCACATCGAGTCAAATTATCCCGCGGCGGTGCCAAACAGCACCCTGGCCCGGCGGGCGGGCATGAATATGAACGCCTTCATCCGCATGTTCAAGCGTGTGACCAGCCAGGCTCCCCGCCAGTATCTTCAGAATTTGCGCCTGAAAGAAGCCTCTTCATTGCTGCATCACAGCCAATTGAGCATTGAAGCCATTGCCGAAAAAACCGGCTTCAACGACCGGCAGCATCTCAATCTGATGTTCCGGAAAAGTTTCCACATCACGCCGGCCCAGTTTCGGAAGAATTTCCTCAAGCTCTGACAAGTTCCGGCGTGTTTCTTACTCACAAAAGTTGCCTTCTCCCCTAGAAAACCATTAGTTTAACCGTGAAAATTATTTCAGCTATTCTACCAAACCTGTGAACAATTTAACTTTCGATGAAACCGTTCTGGCTCAGGTATTTTTGCCCGTGTTTCCTTTTTTAATCGAGGCTCGGATTGCCGGCTTCTCAACATGAACCTTGATTTTGCGCAACTCCGCCAAGCGTGGCCGCGACCGTCACGCCTCCGGCCCATTGTCATCATCGGCGCGGGCGACATCGTGCGGGACGCGCACCTGCCGGCATACCACGGGGCAGTTTTTCCGGTCGCTGGCATTTATGACCTGGACCGAAAAGTTGCCGAGGCGCGTGCGCGGGAATTTCCAGGCCTGCGTGTTTTCAATTCGATGTCCGAGGCCACAGCAGTCCCCGAGGCGGTCTTTGACGTGGCCACGCCGCCCAAGGCCCACGAAACCGTGCTCGCACAATTGCCCGATGGTGCGGCGGTGCTTTTGCAAAAACCAATGGGCCGCACCCTCGACGCTGCCCGGCGCATCGTCGAGTTGTGCCAGCGCAAACGGCTCACGGCGGCCGTCAATTTCCAGCTCCGTTTCAGCACCTACATGCTCGCCGTCCGCGATTTTATCCAGCGCGGCGAAATAGGCGACATTGTGGACGTGGAAGTCCGGCTGAATTTGCAGACGCCGTGGGACACTTTTCCCTACCTGCTGGAAGAGCAGCGGGTCGAGATTCTTGTTCACACCGTTCACTATCTCGATTTGATGCGTCATTTCCTCGGCGAACCGCAGGGCGTTTACGCCCGCACGGTGAAACATCCCAAGTTCTCCAACCTCGCCAGCACGCGTTCCAGCGTCATTCTCAACTACGGCGACCTGGTTCGCTGCTGCCTTTCGATCAATCATTGCCATCCGTTCGGCCCGCGCCACAGTGCGGCGACCATTCGCGTCGAAGGCACCGAAGGCTGCGCCGTCGCCACGCTGGGTCTGCTGCTGGAATATCCACGCGGTCTGCCCGACGAGCTGGAAATCATCGGCAAATCCATCCCGGAGTGGACCCCTGTGCCGCTCGCCGGCGGCTGGTTCCCCGACGGCTTCGTTGGCACGATGTCAAACCTGCAACGCTTCGTCGGCGGTGAAGATGCCGCGCTGGTATCGCCCGTGACGGACGCACTGAAAACGATGAAGCTGGTCGAAGCCTGCTACGTCTCCGATGCCGAAGGCGGCATCAATCCTGAGACCCTCGTATGAATCCCGACTATCAGGATGGTTACGGCGACCGTTTGGAAAAATGCTATTCCGGCGCGGTCTATGACACGCTCCGCGCGATGGGTTTTCCCGATCAACTATTGCCGCAGACCATCCGGCCGCTGGACCCCGCACGCCCCCTGGCCGGAAGAATTTTTACCGTAAGCGGTCATGTGGACACCACCCTCGACGCGCACACGACGCTGCTCGAATGGACGAAGCTGCTGTCCCGGGCGCCGGGTGGCAGCGTCGTGGTGTGTCAGCCGAACGATTCCACGCTCGCGCACATGGGCGAGCTTTCGAGCGAGACGTTCATTTACCGCGGTGTGCGCGGCTACCTGGTGGACGGCGGCTGTCGCGACAGCGGTTTCATTTTGAAAATCGGTTTTCGCGTCTGGTGCCGTTACTTCACGCCCCGCGACGTCGTGGGGCGCTGGGTCGCCGATGGTTTCGGTGAACCAATTGTGATCGGCGGTTTGAAAATTCGCACCGGCGATTACCTGATGGCCGACCGCGACGGCGCGGTCATCATCCCGCAGGAAATCATCGCCGACGTAACTGACCGCGTGGAGGAGGTGTTGCGCACGGAAAACAAGGTCCGCACCGCGATCCTCAAGGGCATTGATCCGGTGGATGCGTATCTGCAATATCGGAAGTTTTGAAAACCATGCACGACCCGAAATTGTTGCTGCTCGATCCCGCCGACAACGTCCTCGTTGCAATCCAGACGCTCGAGGCCGGCGACATTTTGACCGTGGCCGGCCAGCGCGTGAACGTGCCGGCCCGCCTGACGCTCGGTCACAAGCTCGCGGCCCGGGCCATTCGCGTCGGTGAAAAAATTATGAAATATCGCGTGCCCATCGGCTCTGCCACCCGCGACATCGCCGTCGGCGAGCACGTTCACCTGCACAATATGAAGAGCGATTACATTCAGACCTTCACGCTGGAAAGCGGCCAAACTTTTTCCACGCAACATGATCATCACTGACCAGGCTTACCTGCGCGCCGACGGCCGCAAAGGCATCCGCAACCACATCGTGGTCGCGTATCTCGTCGAGTGCGCGCATCACGTCGCGCGCGAAATCGTTTATCCGTATCGCGAGCGTGGCGCGCATCTCATCGGCTTTGGCGGCTGTTACCCGAACGATTATGCCGCGCGCATGATGCGCAGGCTCTGCACGCACGCGAACGTCGGCGGCGTGATTCTGCTGTCGCTCGGCTGCGAAAGTTTCAACCGCAACTTGTTGCGCGAAGCCGTGGTCGCCTCCGGTCGTCCCGTTGAGACGCTCGTCATCCAGCAAAACGGCGGCACGCGCAAAACCATCGAGCAAGGCCGGAAGCTGTTGGAAGATCTGCTCGCGAAGGTCGCGCACGTTCCCCGCGCCGCGCTGCACATCAACGAACTCATCGTCGGCACGGTCTGCGGCGGCAGCGATGCCACCAGCGGCATCACGGCGAACCCCGGCATCGGTCGCGCCTTCGACTGTTTGGTTCAGCAACAGGCCGGCTGCATCTTCGAAGAGACCGGCGAGCTGATTGGCTGCGAGGACATTATGACTGCGCGGGCCGCGACGCCGGAACTGGCGGGGATTTTACGCGCTTCCGTCACGAAAGCCGCGAAGTATTACGCCGTGCTCGGTCACGGCAGCTTCGCGCCCGGCAACGCGGAAGGTGGCCTCACCACGATGGAGGAAAAAAGCATGGGCGCTTACGCTAAAAGCGGCGGCTCGTGCATCGCCGGCCTGCTCAAACCCGGCGACATTCCACCGCGCGGCGGCTTGTATCTTCTCGATGTCGTGCCTGACGGCGAGGTGCGCTTCGGTTTTCCGAACATCAACGACAACGCCGAGATTGCGGAACTCATCGCCTGCGGGTCGCACGTCATTTTATTTTCCACGGGACGCGGCTCGGTCGTCGGCTCGGCCATTTCGCCCGTCATTAAAGTCTGCGCCAATCCTGAAACCTATCGCCGCATGGGCGAGGACATGGACGTGGACGCGGGAAAAATCCTCGAGGGCCGCGCGTCGCTGGACGAAGTCGGTCGCGAAATTTTTGACCTGTCGTTGTCCGTCGCGCGTGGCGCACGGACGAAATCCGAGGAACTTGGTCATCAGGAATTTGTCCTGACGTACAAATCGTTTGAACCCATCGGGCCGTCCTGTTTACCCGGCGCCTGAATGAATATTCCGTTTCATATTGTTGACGCGCACGTCCATTTTTGGGATCCCGTGAAATTGAATTATCCGTGGCTCGCCGGCGCGCCGGCGTTGAGCCGGGCCTTTTTGCCCGAAGATTATCTGGCGGCCGCCAAAAATGCGAACATCAGCAAAATGGTTTTTGTCGAGGGCGGCTGCACGGCATCGCAAAGCATTGAGGAAGTCAAATGGATTTCCCAAATTGCGACGCGCGAAGCGCGGCTCAAAGGAATCGTGGCGCAGGCCCCGGTTGAACCGGGCACGCGGGTGACAGGCGAACTCGCAACGCTCGCCACCTGGCCGCTCGTCAAGGGCGTCCGCCGCAACCTCCAGTCCGAGACCGATCCGTTTTTTTGCCTGCAACCGGATTTCATCGCCGGCATTCACGCGCTCGCGGAATATAATTTTACCTTCGACCTCTGCATCATGCATCACCAGTTGCAGGCGGCGACGCAGCTCGTCGCCCGCTGCCCGGAAGTTTGTTTCATTCTCGACCACGGCGCGAAACCGGCCATTCGCGATAAAAAGCTTGATCCGTGGCGGCGGCATCTCCGCGAACTGGCCGCGCTGCCAAACGTGGTGTGCAAAATCTCCGGCTTCGTGACCGAGGCGAATCCAGCGCGTTGCCAGGCGCCCGACTTGCAGCCCTACGTCCGGCACACGCTCGACTGTTTCGGTTTCGACCGCGTGCTGTTTGGCGGCGACTGGCCCGTGTGTCAGCTCGCGACGCCTTACGAAAACTGGCTGGCCTCTTTGCAAACCATTCTCGCGGGCGGGAGGGAAAACAATCTGAAAAAACTTTTTCAAACCAATGCTGAAAGGATTTACCGTGTTTAACCGCGGAAATAAAACGGCGGCATGGCGCAAAAACCACCTCGCCGGCTCCGCCCCGGCGATCGCTTGTACATCGAGATCGAAAAAGTCGGCATGCTTGCCAACTCCGTGGAGCAGGAAAAGTATTAATTAATGTTCATTAGAGGAATCTTATGCCCGACACCCGGACCGAATGGAAAAATGATGCCGAGCTGTTTCGGCTGATGAAGGAAGTTCTTTACACGCCGGTTGTCGGCGACATTCTGGACAGCCTCGGCTGCTGCCACCAATTTCTGCCGCAGCCGGTGCAGCCCGTCCTCGACGTGATGAAAGTTGCCGGTCGCGCGATGCCGGTGGTGATGATTGACGTGCATGGCCCGCAAAAAAAACCGTTCGGCCTGCTGACCGAGGCCCTCGACCAGCTCGAACCGGGCGAAATTTATTTGGCCTCCGGCGGCGACATGCGCTGCGCCTATTGGGGCGAAATTCTTACCGCCACGGCGCGCACGCGCGGCGCGACCGGCGCGGTCATCAACGGGTTTCACCGCGACACGCCCCAGATGTTGTCGCAGAACTGGCCGGTGTTCAGTCGCGGGCGTTATGCCCAGGATTCGAGCCTGCGGACGAAGGTGGTTGATTTCCGATGCCCGCTGGAAGTTGGCGACGTGTGGATTGAGCCCGATGATCTGGTCTTCGGCGATTTGGACGGCGTGGTCATCATACCGCGCAGACACGAAAGGGAAGTCATCGCCCGGGCGCTTGAAAAAGCGCGCGGCGAAAAAATGGTGCGCAGGGAAATCGAAGCCGGCATGTCCAGCACCGCCGCTTTCAAGAAATACGGCATTTTATAATTTACGAATCATGAGCCACGCATCAACCGACTTCGGAAATATATTTTCCCTCGCGGGCGAACACGCCTTGATCACCGGCGGCGGCACGGGCCTTGGCCTGGCGATGGCACAATGTTTTGTTGCCGCGGGTGCCCGCGTGACGATGGTGGGCCGGCGTCACGAACCGCTGCAGGCTGCGTGCAAGGCACTCGGGGCAAATACCGCTTATCTCGTGGTGGACATCACCGATCCGGTGCGGGTTGCCAGTTTGATCCTGGAAGCGGAAAGTAAAAACGGCCCGCTGACCATTTTGGTCAATAACGCCGGAGTGCATTTGAAAAAACCGGCGGTGGTGACGACCGATGCGGAATTTCAATCGGTGATTCAGACGCATTTGTTCGCCGCGTTTTCGCTGAGCCGTGAGGCCTCGAAAGTAATGATCGAACGCGGCCACGGCAGCATTCTTTTCACGGCCTCAATGACTTCGTTCATCGGCATGACGCAGGTGGTCGCCTATTCCGCCGCGAAGTCCGCGTACCTTGGCGTCGTCCGCGCGCTCGCCGCCGAATGGTCGAGCCTCGGTATCCGCGTAAACGCGATTGCCCCGGGCTGGATTCAATCCGAGATGCTGGAACAGGCGCTTGCGGGCGACACCGCGCGCCGGGCCAAAATCATCAGCCGCACCCCGATGGGGCGGATGGGAGAACCGCACGACATCGGTTGGGCGGCGGTTTATCTGTGCTCGCCGGCGGCGAAATTTGTGACGGGTGTCGTGCTGCCGGTTGATGGCGGCGCGAGCACGGGTTTTTAAAAAGGAATTCGCATGAAAACATTTTTCATTGACCAACCGGAGGCTTTCCATTTCGGTGAGATGAAAATGCCCGAAGTGAAAGCCGGCGAGGTGTTGCTTAAAATTGAGCGCATTGGTCTGTGTGGTTCGGATCTCACAACTTTTCGCGGACTTAACCCGCTCGTAACCTATCCGCGGGTGCCCGGCCACGAAATTGCCGCAACCCTCGCCGAAGTCGGCGGGGGCGTGCCGGCGTATTTGAAACCGGGGTTGCTTGTGACCGTCGTCCCTTACACGACGTGCGGTCAATGTCGGTCGTGCCGTGCGAAACGTCCGAACGCGTGTCAATACAATCAAACGCTCGGTGTTCAGCGCGACGGTGCGCTCACAGAATACGTTGCCGTGCCCTGGCAAAAAATTGTTCACACGGGAAAACTTACCGCGCCAGACTATGCGTTGGTCGAACCGTTGTCCGTGGGATTTCATGCGGTGGAGCGCGGGCGCGTGACCAGCGGGGATACCGTGGCGGTTTTTGGGGCCGGCATGATTGGCCTTGGCGCGATTTCTGGTGCGGCATTGCGCCACAAGGCGCGCGTCATCGCCATTGACCTCGACGACCAGAAACTGGCGCTCGCCAAAAAAGCGGGCGCGGCGGAAGTCATCAATTCCAAAACTGAAAATCTCCACGAGCGGCTGCAAGAATTGACCAAAGGCGAAGGGCCTGGTGTCATGATCGAGGCCGTTGGTGCGGCGGAAACATTTTTGGCGGCGGTGAACGAAGTTGGCTTTGCCGGCCGCGTCGTTTACATCGGCTACGCTAAAAATCCTGTGGCCTACGAAACAAAATTATTCTTGTTGAAGGAACTCGACATCCTCGGTTCACGGAATGCCTTGCCCGAGGATTTTGAAAATGTGACCCGCATGCTGGAGTTCGGACTTTATCCCGTTGCCGAAACCGTGACCCGCATCGTGCCGTTTGCGCAAGCCGGCACGGCACTCCAAGATTGGTCGGTCAATCCCGCGACAACGACGAAAATTCACATCCGTCTTTAGCCCGACTTTCGCAACTGGAAGGGATGAGACGCGAAAACGCCTGAAAACGCGCAGCTTTATACAAAAGGTCAGCACCAAGGATTATTCGGGCAGCAGCTGACCTTGCTGGGTGCTGCGTGGTGGCGATTGCGGCGGCAGTTCCCAACCCAGTTGTGCCAGCAGCAGCTTGTGATCTCGTTCGGGCTGCGTGTAACGGCTAAACACCAGTTCGCGTCCGTCGCTGGTGGGAAAATGCACGTCCAGCATTTGGATGGCGGCGAACTGCTCCGACAGGGAGCGCGGGGTCAGGCCCGGTGCCAGTGGCCGCAGACAGGCCCGCAAACTGACGTGCAGGCAGCAGGCCAGAAACGAAACGAAGATGTGCGCCTCGATGCGCTGCTCCGACGAGTGGAAAATCGGGCGCAGACTTAAATCATCCTTGAGGTCTTTGAAGGCGGCTGCCACCTGCGTCAGTTGAATGTAAAACTGCAGAGCTTTTCCGGAGCCTGCGCGCTGAGGTTGCTGCGCAAGTGATAACGCCCCGCGCGCCGCCGCCATTGACGCAACTTGTCCCGGCGCAACGCAAAGGTGAAATTGGGCGGGCGAATTTTTACTTCCTCGTCGGGCACCTGGACGGTGACCAGCCGCCAGGCGGCCGGGAACTGGTTCTTGGCCGCGCCGAGCTTGAGCAACAGTTGGTCCCGCGTCAATTCCATCTGGGCCAGTTCCTTGAGGCGTTTGGCCAGGCCTTTTAGTTGACGCGGTCGCATGGAGCGTTCTTTGCCCACCCGGTCTTTGCTTTCGGCCAGCACATACAACTCGCCTGCTTCGGAGAGCAATTTGACTTGCACGCCGGCGCGTACGGTCTGCCAAGGCTGCTCCAATAGTTGGGCTTCGTATCGGCCCAAGCGTCCTTTGGGCGTGCCCACCAGGGCGATGACCACTTGTACGCAATCCGAACGTTTGTCCCGGCTGTAGCCATAGTGGCGTTTATCTCCTTCCGGAAAAGGCGGACCTCCGTGATCGCTAACTTCGAACGTGCTCCGCAATGCGATGTGACCCGGCTGCAGGATACCTCCTATGAGTCAAGTGAACTATAACTGGGTAGAATGCACCAACCTGAATACGCCGATTTACAATTGCCGAATTCGGCGCCTCGAAATATCAGACTCTACCGGAAATGCGCAGTTGGATGATATGCAGGTGCTGGTTCCTTAACGGAACAATTATTTATGCAGAAATCCACCGGCCTCGCGACGCGCGAGATTGCCATTACGGGCAACGCACCCAAACCGACCGGGACCTGGTGGCACAGGTCGCCCGTGCCTGGTTGATCCTTGGATCAGGATTTCCTTGCTCCCGTCGTCTAATGATTAACAAACATTCCACCTGTTCAACAGACATTTGACCGGGTCTTGTGCAGTGCAAATGTGGCGGGATTACTGCTGTCGGCTCGCCGCATTTCAACGCGTATGCCGAACGGTTTGTGCGGACGATTCGGCAGGTATTTCTGGACCCGGCTGGTCTTTTTCCAAGCTCGTTCATGAACCGTTACTTTTTGAGAAGCTGGGCCGAGGTCGCGGGTTATTTTCAGTCGGGAAAATGACGGGTCCAGGCCGGCGCGACGTCCTTTGAGTGCCGGGCTTACACCGGGGTCACAAAAAGACAACCTCGCGCCCCAGGATTCATTGCCTCACCGAGGTCCAGGTAGAACAGGCATTTCTCGATTTATCGGTCGATGTCAGGGATAGTGGCCAACACGAGGAAACCAAGACGCAATCGTTGTAGGTGGCCGAGAATGAATTGGAACTCACTTTTAGCCGTTCATGAATCTGGTTCCCAATATTTACCGTTTGCGATCATTGCCTCATGCACAAAATCAAATTGTTCTCAGCGGGGGATTGGTGGTGCTATCGTTCCTGACTGCGTCGAGGCAATCGCCCCAGCTCGGCATGGCCGAATTGGGGTTGGTCCTATTCGGACGGACAGACCATGCCAGGTTGGAATGCTTGGAGCATTAGTCCCGTATTTTACGGCGATTTCACACGGTAAAATCGTCTGGTGTAGTTCGTGGCCTGAAGGTCGGTGAATTCGAACTGGCCGGAGCTTGCCGGCGTTTCGATGGCAAAGCCGATTTCCGCCCACGCGGCCACAGGCAAACTCACGTTTGTGGTGGTTAGCACGCGGAAGCTCGAGCCGGATTGGTTCGAGAAGTTCAATTGCAGCGGGCCGCTGCCGAAGATCTTGGCGCTGGCGATGTGCGTCGGTGAATTGGCGGTAATCAATTGCAATTCCGCAGCGCCGATGTCCACGTGCTCGCCGGATATTCGCGGCAGACCGCGCTGGTCGGTGGCGAAGGCGTTGGCGGCGGTGTCGTTGCCGGCGTCAACCACCGGCGAGCCAACCAGTGGCTGCATCGTGAGCGCCAGGCCCCCGTTGCTGACCGGTGGGCCCAACTCTGGGTTGCCGCTCGTGAAGTTATTCAGGCCGGAGTACGTGCCATTGACATTGATATTTGCGTTGAGCGCCACAACAGTGTTGACGAGATAGATGGGAGCGCCGCCATATTGGGTTATCCCGTCGTCGTTGTTGGCGACGATTGTGCAATTGGTCAGCGTGATCGTGCCGCCGGCCCAGATGCCGGAGCCAACGCCGCCGCCGAAATTTCCATAGAAAGTTGATTCATCGGCCACCAATGGAGCGTTGTTATCAATCGCGCCGCCGCCGGCTCCGCTGGAATTGCCAATGAATGTGCATTTGAAAACTGTCAGCGGCCCGTCGTTCTCAATGCCGCCGCCTTCAAGGCCAGCGGTGTTTCCGGCCACAGTGCATTGGGCCAATGACAATGTGCCGCCGTTGAAGAAGCCGCCGCCGGCGTCGCCGTTGGCGAACCCATTGGTTACAGTGAGCGAATCCAAAACAGCCGTAATGCCGGTGGCCACGTTGAAAATCCGCGTGCTGTGATTGCCGGCCACGCGCACTCCATTGGTCAGGGCGGAGGCATCAATCGTGACATTGCTATTCAAGGTAATTTGTCCATTGGTGAGCAGGATGGTCTGGCCAGAGAGGATGTTGCTGAAGGTGATGGTTGCATTGTTTGTCGCGTAGGTGACGGCATAGCGCAACGAGCCATAGCCGGAGTCGGCGGTGTTGAAAACATACGGAACGATGGAGGCTTCCACCGCGCCGAGGTCCACCGCGCCGCCAACCACGCGCGGATAACCCTGGCCGCGTTGATCCGTGGTCAAGCCAGCGTCCGCGCTGCTCACGCCGGCATCAATCGCGGGTGAGCCGATCTGCGGCAGCAGCGTGAGCGTCGGGCCGCCATTATTGGCGGGCGGGCCCAGAAGCGGATTCACGGCGAGAGTCGTGTTCGTGCCGAAAAGCGTTCCCGCATTGTCGAGAACTTGCACGATATTGGAACCGCCCGCCGTGTTCGTGCTGCCGCTCCAATTGTAAATATCGTCGGGCATGCTCGCCGCCAAAATGGTATTGGTGAGGCTGACCTGGCTCAAGTAATTGTCAATGTCGCCACCGAGGCTGCTGGCGCTGTTGCCGTAAAATGTGCAGCTCAGCAGGGAAAGCGTTGCGCTGAATGGATTGTCAATTGCACCGCCATTGCCGGCCACGGCGGTGTTGCCGGAGAAAGTGCAGTTCATCGCGGTGCAGGTGGACCGGTTGTCAATCGCGCCGGAGAAGCCGGCGGAGTTGCCGGAGAAAGTGCAGCCCTTGAGGGTGAGGGGACCCGAATTGGCAATGGCGCCGCCATTGTCGGAGGAATCCACAGAATTGCCGGTGAAGCCGCAGCTGTTGATCGCGAGCATGCCGCTGTTAGCAATCGCACCGCCCCAATTGCCGCCACTCGAAAAAGCGTTGGTCAGCAGGAGCGAATTCAAGGTCACGGTGACACCGCCAGCGACGGTGAAAATGCGCGAAAGGTGGTTTCCGTTGAGACGAATCGGATTTACCAGCCCGGAGGCATCAATGGTGACGTTGTTGTTCAAGGCGATCACGCCGTTGGTCAACAGAATTGTCTGGCCGGACAGGTCCGTCGCGAACGTGATAATGGCCCCTGGTGTTGCTGAAGCAACAATTTCTCGCAGCGAACCAAGCCCATAGTCATTGGTGTTGATCACAACGCTGCCGGTGCCCACGGAAGCGATGCCGTTGGCGACGACTTGGATCAAATTTTGCAGCGACGCGCCTGCGGGCATCGTGCATTCGGTGGTCACGACCGCGCTGCCTGTCGCCACGCTGGTGCGGCTCCAATTGTAAGTCCGGCCATAGCGCACGGTGCCACTGCCGTCGGTGAAGCGCACGATCGGAAAATTGCTGTCCATCTGTTCGTCATCACCGTAGGCGGCTCCTTGGGAAAGCCCGTTGAAGAGGGTGCCAGTGAGATGAAGCGATCCGTTACTGTTGGTGGTGATTGAGTTAATGACAGGCGTGCCCGCCGCCAAAGGAACGCCATCCGGTTGATACACGTAAAAATCCGTTTGACGGTGGCCGAACAACACCGTGCCGTCCGGCAGGTCCAGCATGAGGGTGGGCCAGCACACATCGTTGAAAGTGGTGCCGCCACCCGGCGCGGAGACTTGGGTGAAACTATTGGAGACATAGTTATACTCATAAAAACTTACTGGTGGATACCATTCGGCGGAATTAGTGGCCGCATGCTCCACCGCACACAGAATCTTCCCGTTCACCATCATGGCCGCGGGCGCATCAGGCATTCCCTGGCTGTTAGGAAAGTCCGGGCCGGCGACCCAACTGCCGGGGCTGGTAGTGCCTGAAGGAGTGTAGATCGCCGTGTGAGTGGTGCCGCCAAAGAAAATGACTTTGCCATTTGGGAGGAGCAAGCCCGGCCCCTCCTCGGTGCCATAACTGTCATATAACTGTACCGGGACGTTCGCGTCGGCGACCCATTGGTTCAATGAAGGAATGTAACGCTCCGAAGTCGCGCCGCCGCTGTCCACCACCAGAATGCTGTCGTCGGGCAGCTTGACCGAGCCGGCCTCGTCCTCGTCAAAGCCATTCACGAGCTTTGCGGTAGTCCACAGCGTTGACACCGGATCATAAATTGCCGTGTTGCCATTGGTGGCAGGGTAAACGGGTGTGACCAAGACCTTGCCGTTGCTCAAGAGCACGCTGTCGGAGTCTACAAATCCCGAGCCGGTAATTATTCCGGCCGGAATGGGAACCACACTCCAGAGATTGCTCACGGGGTCGTAGATTTCCGCGTTGGTGGTGCCGGTGCCATATTCACCTCCGGCCACGAACACGTTGCCGTTCGTCAGCACGTCGGAAGCAAAGTCTAAGCGGGTATAGTGCATAGTGGCATTGGTGGACCAGGTGCCATTGATATAACTACCGTGGCTGTCCGGCGTCAGGCGCAGCCAGGTTGAACCGTATCCATAGGGATTGGCAATCCCCATCACCGTCCCATCCGAAAGCAACAAGAAATGGCCCACAGCCATCGGAGGCGGATGCGCCAAGGCCACCCACGTTCCAGCTGCCGGCGCGCTCCCCGGGAGACACAGGACGTAAAGCAACAGCAGACCGGAAAGAAAATTCCCGCTCGTCGCGGGTGGATGAGATTGGCTCCGGGAGCCAGCCAGAATGCGGTCAACGACGGACCTAAGGCAACTAAACACGGACACGTTCAGCGAACCACGCGTCAACGCGGAGTGAATGAAGCTGTTTTTCATAGTTTTTGGCCGTGAATCCTTCGTTTCATTATGCAGTCAGCCACATTAGAGGTTCCCGGCCTTTGAATCAAAAACGGTAATGACTTGCCTACTTTGGAAGGTTAGCCAGTTTGTTGCAACAACAATTGCAACGCAGCGTAAACGAAACGCCACATTTCTTGGCCTGCCGTTGCCGGCGGTCGGAACGGCCACATCCGACCAACGATGCGTCTTCGATCAAGCGGTTGGCCAATCTGCGGCAGGAAGGGGGCAGGGGAACCATCGCCAACGTATTGAACGCAGCGGAAATGGACCCGTCGCCCGAGCGACGACAAGGAATGACGTGGAAGGAGTTCCTGAAAACGCATTGGGACGTGTTGGCGGCCGCAGACTTTTTCACGGTGGAATTGTGGACGCGCTGGGGACTGGTGCTTTATCATGTGGTGTTCGCCATAAATCTAGCGACGCGCGAGGTGCAAATTGCCGGCATGGTGCCTGAACCCAATGAAATTTGGATGAAGCAAGTTGCGCGCTATCTGATTCCGAGGCGGGGCTTTTTGCGTGGCACGTGTCTCCTCCTTCACGATTGTGCGAGTTTGATTAGTGAACAGTTCCTTCGACTGTTATGGAGTACTCAGATGGAGGGGCTGCGCCTGTCGGCCCGGTCGCCGAATTTGAACGCCTATAAGAAACGAATTGTGCGCACGATCCGGCAGGGTGTATGGACCGCGTGGTCTTCTTTCGGGGAGACCGCCTTGCGGCAGACGGTGTATGAATTTGTGATCCACTACAATCAGGAAATAAACCACCAAAGTTTGGCGAACCAACTCATCGGCCCCCGAGACAACCGCTTTCCATTCAGAGGAAACCTCTGCCGCCGGAAACGCCTTGGCGGACTGTTAAATTACTACTTTCGGGAGGCAGCTGCATGAACCAATTCGAAAATATTTGTACAGTACCCGGTGTCGCGCTCATTTCCTCGTCGTATTTTGAAGTATTGGCGCACACCGGAATGGACACCAAAAGAGTTATCCGGGGTATGCAGGATTAGCTTGAGGGGCGTCACGCAATGTCGAAAGCAGATCAAGCCAACGCACACAATTAAGAAGTTACATAGCGACACTTGGTTCCATGTTACATGCTTATGGAGCAACGTTGTGAAGAACCAAGTCGTGACTGCCACCAAAGTTGCCGCCTTGACGATGGGCAGAACCGAGGACTCGGGTTTTGAGGTTTGCAGCACCGGGGAACAGATCTACATCAATTATCACAGCGAGCATCAGGCTTTGCGTTCACTGGAGGAGTATGGTTTTACGGTCCTTAAACAGGGTCGACTCCCGAGCCCAAGCGCCGCAGTCAAGAACACCACCGACCTGATTGTCATCGCGGTAAGGTGAAGGACCAGTGGGCGCCCTTCGCCAAGCCATCGTTGCTCTGCCACGTTCCAAAGTCATCCGCTGCTTACGACCAGATGGCGATATCTATTACCTCCAGCAACCCACCATCCTTCTGTTGGCCGCGGTTATCGTCGGCGGGATTTGCACCGCCGCCTTCAGAGACGGGGCCAGTGCGTCGGGATAATTTAATATTTGGGGGATGAAGTCTGGCAAGCGCTGGCGCCGGCTTCCGGCTACCTTTCCAGCAATAGCTCCATAGTGACCCCGGAGCTGTTCACCCGGACGGGCCGTCTTAGCCTTGATAATATCAGCCTCAACCAGGGGACAGTTGTCTCCAATGCTTTGGTTTTCGGGTGACGGCTCTGGCAGCAGCGGCGACCGGAGTGCTTCCAAGCGCATCGGGGCAATCCCTTCGTCTTGGAATTCTTTACCGACTCCAAAACCCGGACGACCATTAACACCAACGGCAACGTGGGTATAGGCGCCACCAATCCGACCTACCCGTGCTGGATCTATGCCCCATCGGCGCCATTTATCCCAAGCGCACCCAAATGCATTTCGCACGAAGCACTCGACTCAACTTAGGATCTGCCATTTTTTGCAACGAAGGCGTGTCGTTTCATTCCTCCCGCTACTCGTGGGCTGATCGGGCACGAAAAATGTCCTGGACTCTCTCAGTGGGTAGAAGCCATGTCCCCTATAAAAATTGTTGATCTGCGCGCTAGCTCACGGTCCAATCTCGAGGATGAAGGGGATCTGAATGATGTAATAGCGTTGCGGAACGCGGGTGCTTACCGTGTTCGTGATGCTGACCGTGAAGTTTTGGTTGGCGGTCAGAGTGTTGGTTGCCACCGGGATCCAATCTCCCACTGGTTCCGTAAGATTTGTGCCCATAAGGGTCCAATAGGTCGCGCGGGCCAGTCCGTTGGCTACGTTAAGCACGAGGTTGGTTTTGAGCACCACATTGGCGCTGGTAATGACGGGCTGAGTCAACTGCACCGCCGTGATTTCATCCAGGCCAAAAAAGCCGCTGGCGTTGGTAAAGAAAAATTGAACCAGCGTGTTCGAGGCGGATGCGGGAACGGTGAATTGCAGATTCGTCCAGCCCAGATTGGGCAGATTGGCCCCGGTGAAAAGATTGGTGCCGTTCCACACGGCGGCAAACCCGTTGGGCGTCACACCGTCGCAATTCAGCCAGAAGGAGATTGAATAGTTACAGCCGGGAATCGTCCCTAAGCTTTGACTCAGCATGCCCGTGCTGGTGCCAGGCAAGGGCATCCGGAGGCCAAAGTTTCCGGCATGGGCAAAGCGCGGATTGCCGCTTATGTAGTTGGTACCGGGCAGGGAGTTGGTATTCCAGCCCAGAAAATCGCCGGTTTCAAATCCGCCGTTGGCGACCAACGGCCCGATGATTTGGAACGGGGGTGAGGATGTTCTTTTGTTGCCCAAGGCTCCATAAGGATCCGCACCCATGCCCCAAAGACTCCCATCGGACGTGAGAAACAAGCTGTGATAGTCGCCTGCCGCCCCCGCCGTTACGCCGCCAGCCACGATTAATAGAGGTGTCGGCTGGTTGGTGGACGGGAAGCCGGTCAACTGGCTGGCTGCGGCAAAACCCATACCCCAAAGGCTGCCGTCCGATTTTGTGAAGAAAGTGGCGAGAGTCCCGGCCGCCACGGACGTTACGTTGCTCGATACAATCAGGGCGAACCCGTGGATGTCATTGGTTGTCCCATTCCCCAGTTCGCCATAAGTATTATCCCCGGAGGCCCAAAGGCTGCCGTCGGATTTTATGATAAAGCTGTGATGAAACCCGGCGGCAACCGCCGTTACGTTGCTGCTCAAAATCTGGATGGGTACATGGCTGTCGTTGGTCGTGCCATTGCCGAGTTGACCGCGGTCATTCGAGCCCATGGCCCACAAGCTGCCGTTGTTCTCGGTAAACAGGCTGTGAAAATCTCCGGCGGCAATGGCACCGACAATCGAGCCGCCCAGAAGGGTGCCCGATTCGATTAATACCGGGCTGCTGCTATCACTCGTCGAATTGTTGCCGAGCTGGCCAAAATTGTTTAGTCCCACGCTCCACAATTGAGTGGTCCGGGTGGTGATGAACGTGCCAAATTGTTTTTTGAACAACGTATGACCGGCACCGGCGGCAATCGCGACGACCTCATTAGTCAAAATTTCCACGGGAGCGTCGCTGTTGGTGGTGCTTCCGTTTCCGAATTCGCCATGGTTGTTTTGCCCCATCGCCCACATGCTGCCATCTGACATAAGAAAGAGGCTATGCTCATATCGGGCGGCCACCGCGTTAACCGTCGGAGAAGCGGTGTTTCCAAAATGAAGGGAGTCACCAGCGATTTTCACTGGGAAATTGACGTTATTAGTATCGCCATCGCCCAATTGGCCGGCGTTATTTTCCCCCATGGCCCATAGCGTGCCGTAGCCGTCCACAAAGAGCGTGTGGGCGTCGCCGGCGGCAACTTCAGTGGCATTGGTTTGTGCTTGGCTCGTAAATGCCGGCAAAAGGGCGGTTGCCAGCAGACAGAGACGGATTAAAACTGAATGGGTTTTCATAGGCCTACCCAGAGGATTTTGTTAGGAAGAAGCCAGCAACGCAAGCAAAAGGGCGGCAGTTTCGAATTTTAGCGTATGCGGGCAGGTCGTCGCACTCCCAAATTGAGGCCATCCTAATTTTACCCAAAATTGCGTGAAAAATATGGCTGCGTAAACTGTGAGACCCGGGCGTTAGCCGGTGGATTCAAACCCTTATAGTTTCCACAAATAAATGGCTTACTATCCACCAGTTGCCAACATTCTGCGACGGTTGAAAGACGACCGTCGCCTACCAGTCAAAAACACCCTGCTTCCAAAGGTTCGCAGTCTCTTCACCCATCAACTGGTCGGGTAAGAGACCGACGTTGCCGCCTCTCCCTCCCCTCCGAACCGGACGTGAGAGTTTCCCTCATCCGGCTCAAGCCGCTACAAAGCCCCGGCTGGGCGGAGCCGGCTTCACGACGTTTCAATCCCGGCTGGCTGGCGGGTGAGGCCGAACTTCTTCTGGAACGCACGTTCCGCGAGTAGTTCTGCCACTCCCATGTCGTTTATGTCCCCATCTCCGAGAGCTATTCTCCTTCCCCAGGGAACTCGAATCTGATTGCCTGTTACGACGACATCGGTCCAGCTGACGGCTTGTTGTCCGGCCAACTGGGGATTCCAAATCATTACCCAGACCCAAACTGTTGGGCAAGAAGCCGCCAGTTCAATGATGGCCAACGCCGTCGTCTGGCTTCCAATGGCAAAACGGTTAGGCGCAAAGCACTTGAACAGCTCTACAGCTTGGTGGCGCAGCTATAGGATCCGAATCGTCTTCGCGAACCTGAACGCCCACAAAATCAGCGGCGAGTTGAGGAATTATGTTGAAGCTGGCGCGCGAAAACCGTGCTTGGGGTTACACCCGGATGCAGGCGGCTTTGGCCAACCTGCAGTATGAAGAGGGCAGGGGAACCATCGCGAATGTTTTGAAAGCGGCGGATTGGAGCCGGGGCCGATCCGGCGACAAGGCGTCATTTGGAAGGAGTTCCGCAAGGTTCACCGGCAATTGCTGGCCGCCACTGACTTCTTCACGGTTGACTTTGGACCGCAAGGGGATTGGTACGTCACCATGGTTTTATGTCATTTGGTAAGCGGGGTGAGGTTCAAATCGTCGGCTTGGTGCCTGAGTCAAATGAATCCTGGATGTTGCAAATAACCCGTAACCTGGTCAATCCCGGGGAGGGCTTTCTGCGTTCCAGCCGTTTACTGATTCACGATTGTTCCACCTTGTTCAGTGCGCAGTTCCGTCAATTGTTACGCAGCAGGAGGGGTGCAGACGGTTCGTCCCCCCGGCCTATGCGGCCACCCACTTTGGATTCGTCATGAAGTCAGTAGCGTCACGTGGACAAACTCCAGTTGTCGGCGGACGGCCTTCCATTCGGAACCGGCGGCGTTTTGGCCGGCATGCCTAGAATTCCAGGTCTTTTTTTAAAAAAAGTGCGCGCTCGTTAACGGTGCGCCTCGAAACGAACCGGAAGAAAATCATGTCGGGATGGTCAGGACTACCGCCCCATTGGTGCGTCTGAAATATCATTTCCCTTGACCAGCCGACTCATCCCCATTATGGCTCTGTTATGAATCCCGGTTCCCATGCGTGCGTTCAGCGTTGCATTCCAGCAACTTTCATTAGAACCCAGCCTTTTTGTTCCCTTGGACTCTGGTGCCTAATCACGCTTTCCCTTCAAGCGTCCGAGGTTATCCAGATCGACGTGCGACCCGTTCTTACCGGCCGGGCGGTGACAACGCTTACTGACGACAAATTGGTCCACTGGACCGAAGGCGTAGACGGAGGCGGCCGCGGGGACGGGTACATGACCCGGGAAGCCTCGGTGGCCAAAGGCGACACGAATGCCATCGCGCTGCCCGGCAATGGCACTTTCGAAGCCAACGCTGCTCATCCGCTGGTGCGGCTCAACTTTTCCAACGAAGACGGCGATGGGTTTCAGACGCGCGGCATCCAGGGAGCCGGTTCTTTCGTCTTATCGATTCCCGCCAATCACTACCGGCGAATGCTGCTGTTCATGACCAGCGCAGAAGGCCCCTCCCAACTTCATTTCAAGCTCACCTATGCGGATGGCGCGGTTGAGGAACGTGATTTGGCGCTGCCGGACTATTACTACGACGCTCCCGTGGGGGACACCAATGTCTTTTCCCTGGCCCAAAACCTGCCAAAGTGGGATGCCACAGACCGGATGAAGGAACGCGACCACCATTATCTCCACGGTGTGGATGTGCATCCGAATGCAGGCAACGAATTGGTCTCAGTCCAAGTCACCAAAACCGCGCCAGCTTATCTCGTTTTCTGGGGCGCAACCGGGGTGACGGCGGATTAAAACAACCGCACATCGTCACAAAGCTGTTGGCTATATTGGGATCAGTAGCCCCACGTTGCTTCCGTGGGCATCTCCTGTCCCGCTCCTTTGACGGCTGTCGCCAGACAGCACCAGATCCCTCAACGCTCTCATTTCCAACCTTCGCCTGTCGATGATCCGGACCGCTATGTCGCGCTTCGCGAGCTCTGCAGCCAGGAGCAGTTCCGTGGGGGCGGCACCGACCACCATCACCTGCTGGACGAATACCGGACCAATTCTCTTTTTCCGAAAAGGAACGGGCTGCGCTTGACTACACCACGGAGATGACGAAGGAAAAGAAAGTCAGCCCGGAAACTTTTGCGCGCCTCGCGATGTATTTTTCCGAACGGGAGATTTGCGAAATCGTCTGGCTGAAACCTTGATTAAAAGTATGAAACGTCACTACAGCGTGCAAACCAAGTTGTTGCCGGTGAATCTTCGTCTGCCAATGGTGTTTACCCGACATACCAATTAACCAACCGCGACTCTTTAGTTTGAACAGATTTTGGCGTGGTCTCATGGTCTCATATAGGTTGGGTTTTCATTAATTAAGAGTCTGGCTATTGGTCGGCCAGACTCTTTTTTTTTTCTGGCTCTGATATGACGACCGCACGTTTTGACTGCACTTTTTAGTGTCCACCGGCCTGCTTCTCCGGCGCGTCTTTTATGAGACACGCGGCCTGGGTAAAACACCCCATAGAATTTTGCGGATGAAGGTGGGAAACTTGACAGTCCGGTGACTAGCAGGTTTCTCAATGGACAACTCCTGTCCTGACTCCTTGACGGCTGTCGCCGGACGCCAAACCTTGCACCACTGCGAGTAATCTTGATACGCAATGGACACGCCGAAAATTGCCAATCCCGTGTTGACTCTCGGAGTGTTTATGGACAAGTTACGGCGGCTGGTTGGACTTTGAAGTTGATTTTGGCCGGATGATGACCGAAGGTGCATGAGTCAAAAAACTGTCCAGTTTTGGATGAATTTCAAAAAGGAAACATGAAACGGACTGAGCTGATCCTTATTTTGGGATTTTGGTTGTTCGTCGTTCATTTTGATTTGGTTCGGGCGCAGGCTCCGCTTTTGGGCGTCAACATGTATGCGGGCATAAGCATCACCGGCGCCGTGTCCTCGGTTTACGCCGTCCAAACCAGCACCAACCTCGCTCAAACCAATGGCTGGAGGTCGGTCGCCTTGGTTCAATTGGCATGGACCAACTATTTATGGGTGGATACGAGCAGTCCGGCTAACGGCCAGCGGTTTTACCGCGCTGTGCTGACTGCGCCTGCAAGCTTGGTTTTTATTCCAGCTGGAACCTTCCGCATGGGCAGTCCCACCAATGAAGTGGGCCGGTCCACCAATGAGGGACCGCAAACTGTGGTTACGCTCACCAAAGGCTTTTTCATGGCCCAAGACCTCGTGACCCAGTCGAATTACGTGTCATTGGTGGGCTACAATCCCAGCCATTTCACCAGCAACACCAATGACCCGGTGGACTCCGTAACTTGGATTCAGGCGACCAACTATTGCGCGATACGCACGCAACGCGAACTGGCTGCGGGACTGATTCCCGCCGGGACCCAGTATCGCCTGCCCACCGAGGCGGAATGGGAATATGCCTGCCGCGCCTGGACTTCCACCCAATTCTTTTACGGCGATGATCCGGGTTACACAAATTTAACCAGCTATGCATGGTACAGCGCCAACTCCGGCGGGTCCACACAACCTGTGGGCTTGAAGCTGTCGAATCCGTGGGGGCTGTATGACATGGCCGGGAATGTGTGGGAATGGTGTCAGGATTGGTACGGTCCCTACCCGGGTGGCAGTACGACCGATCCGCAAGGTCCCAATTCCGGCACCGAGCGAATGCTCCGTGGCGGCAGTTGGTTCAACACCGCAAACTACTGTCGCTCGGCGCAACGCGACAGCGGGAATCCCGCAGGCAGCAACACCAACATCGGGTTCCGCGTCGTTCTCGCCGTTCAGCCATAAATGTCAGGTGACCGCAAAGGCGGCCAGAACGCGTAGAATCAACCCAAACTGCTTCCGGGTGAATTGCCGGTCGCCGCTGCCCCGGCAAATTCGACTAACCCGACTTTCGCAACTGGAAGGGATGAGACGCGAAAACGCCTGAGAACGCGCAGCTTTATACAAAAGGTCTGCACCAAGGATTATTCGGGTAGCAGCTGACTTTGCTGGGTGCTGCGTGGGGGCGCAATGCTCCAGTAATAATGATCCTTCCCGTTCTTGAACGGATGGTGACAATGCAAAAATGGCTTGGCCTTATCCACGGTCACGACTCTACCAAAACCAGCGCAATCCTTGGAAGGGGCGAGGTCTGCACCAAACCATTTTTTAGACCAAAACCAAATCAAATCCCCAGAAAACACTGACCTGAACACCTCGAAAATATCCTAAAAACCCCTCCAGTTGCGAAAGTCGGGTTAGCGTGAGCAATGAACCCCGCGTTTTTTGAACAGGGTTGGATTGAATCTGCCCATACCGGTAGCCGTGCCATCATCCGCTAATTTTCCGGCGTGAGCAGGATTTGTTTGATTGCCATATTTCTCCATTCGTTGACAACGGGAACAATGCTGAACCGCTGCTCGCCGGCTTGGGAAATCGAAATGGTTCCGCAGTTCTTGACGCGGTAGTTTCTGCCGCTCCAGCCGCCGGTGTCGTCGGAAACAAAATCAATTTTTTGATCGTTCAAATTGATGGTCGCCGTGGAGCCGGCGCAATTTTTGTCGCTGCAATAAGTCACGCTGACTTGATAGCGGCCGGATTTATTCGCCACGAATTTACAGGACGCGGTTTCCGCCGGATCGGTCCAGTCGGTGATGTGGGCGATTTTTTCAAAACCATCGAAGCGCATCTTTGCCTTGGTGCCGTTTATTGCCAGCGACCACGCGGGGATCAAAATTTTGCCGCTTTCATATTGGTGCGGGCGTTTGTCGGCCTGGAGTTCGCCGCGAATTTTCACCGCGATCACCGTGTCGTCGGCGTCGGGTTTTGCGGTCGTCAACTGGATGTGCAGATGATGTTTCCGCCCGGAGAATTTCAGGTCTTCGCCGGTGGCGAGATATTTCACGCTGGCCACCTCGGCGGAAAATCCTTGGACGTCCAGGCTGGTTGCCGACTGATCGAATAGGTGCAGAAATACGGTATCGCCCGCGGCGGTGATGACTCCCCATTCAAACTTGCGCGGCCAAAACGGGCTGGCGCTGCTGCTGTAAATGGCGGCGCCGTTTTTGCCGAGCCAGTCGCCGATTTGCAGCAGGCGTTCCTGCATGATTGGCGGAATGCGTCCATCCGCAGCCGGACCGATGTCGAGCAGCAGATTGCCCCCGTTGGCGCTGACGGTGGAGAGCAGGCGCACCAGCGTCTGCCGGGAATTGTAATCCCACGCGTCTTCATTGCGGTTGTAGCCGTAGCTGTTCCCGATGCCGCGATCTTCCTGCCACGGATGCGTCGGCGGATAATCCCCGCCGCCGTATTCGCTCGACAAGTAATCGCCATACTTTCCGCGCACCCAACCCCAGCGATCATTCACAACGACTTCGTCTTTCACCGGCGATTCGGTGTACAGCCAGTTGGCCAGCTCGTCGGAATGCCAGTTTGTGTAGGAATGCTCCCATTCACCGTCGAGAAACATTACCGGCGGCTGGTAGCGGGTGACGACTTCCTTGAATTTTGGCGCCAGCCAGGCGCGCGCATATTTCTCCAGATCGCCGCTTTGATAAATTGGATTCCACCATTCGTAGAGCGAGTAATAAATGCCCATCTTCAAACCCTTGGCGTTGCCGGCGGTTTGGAGTTCGCCAAGCACGTCGCGATGTGGCCCGCGATCCATGGCGTTCCAATGGTCGCCGAACTTGGAGATGGAATATTTGGTCGGATACATCGCGAACCCGTCGTGATAATTGGCGGCAGTGACGACATATTTTGCGCCGGCTTTTTGGATGAGGGAAGTCCATTCGTCCGCGTTGAAACCTTCACCCGTGAGCAGCGGCACGAACTGGTCGTAGGTGAAGTTTTTACCCCAGACACGCTCGTGATATTTTTGCGCCGGGCTGCCCGCATCCAGAATGTTATGGCCATACCATTCGGCGTATTGGCCTTTTGGCGCCCAGCCGGGAACCGAATAGACGCCCCAGACGATGAACACGCCAAACTTCGCCTCGTTGAACCACGACGGCATTTTCCGCTGTTGATAGATCGTGTCGAAGTCCGGCGTGTTGTTGGTTTGCGCCCAACTGGCGTTTTGGACCAAAAAGGCGGCGGCGATGAATGCGCAAATTTTCTTCAAGGGATCAGATTGTGTTTCAGTGCGTCGGAGCTGGCGCGGTATTTTGATCTGGCTCCAAGTCATGCCGGTAAAATTTACGCCAACTGAAGCCGTAAAACGCGATGAAGGCAAAGCACCCCAGTGGCATCAGGAAGCCGGCGCGCATGGAGTATCGGTCCGCAATCAACCCCATGAAATATGGCAGGATCGCCCCGCCGACCACGGCGGTCACCATCCACGATGCGGCGAGCTTGGTCTTTTCCCCCAGCCCGCGTATACCCAGCGCGAAATGCGTCGGATACATGATGGACATGAAAAAGAAGCTCAGGAACAGCGCCGCCACCGACAGCCAGCCCAGCGGCAAAATCACGAGCGTCATCATCACGACGTTGGTCACCGCATAGAAGCCGAGCGTGAGATGGGGTGCGCAATAGCGTGTGATGGCGCTGCCGGAAAAGCGCCCGACGGTGAAAAAGCCGAACGCCACGGACAGAAAAACGCCCGCGCCGTATTCCGTGATGCGCCAGACATCCGGTGCCTGCGAAAATTTCATTGTCGCCGGCAAAAGGTTCGCCGCCCACAAAGGCAGTGGCGGCACGTAGCGGTCGTCTTTCATGTAGTTGACGAAAAAGCTGAAGATGCCGATCTGTCCGGCGCAGTAGAGAAATTGCGAAACGATGGCCAGGACGAAATGCATTTCCTTGTAAAGCGGCCCTTCCTGCTGCTCGCTGCTGGTGACGGTTCTGGTTTCTGCCGGCACATGGATTTCCGGAATCGGGCCGATGCTGAACACCAACAGCAGCACGGCCACGATGCCGGCCACGACGAGATACGGCATGAAGAGCGCGGCATTGCTCGTGTTCGCCACGCCGGTTTTGGACAGCAGAAAACTGCTCGCAAGCAGCGGGCCGAGGATCCATCCGACCGCATTGCAGCTCTGGCCGAGGTTGATGCGCGCGACGCCCGATTCCGGCGGGCCGAGAACGGTGGAATATGGGTTGGCAATCGCCTCCAGGAATGTCAGCCCGGCGCCCACCACGAACAAAGCGCCAAGGAACGCCGCAAACACCGTTGCCTGCGACGCGTGTAGATCTGTCACCGGGATAAACAGCAGCGAGCCGGCCATGACCGTCGCCAGGCCGGTGAGGATGCCGGCGCGATAGCCAAACCGCCGGGCGATCCAGCCGGAGGGCAGCGCCATGAAGAAGTACGCCCCATACCACACCGCCTGCACAAAAGTCGAGTGCGCCTTGGACACGCCGAGCGAGTTTTGAAAATGCTTGTTCAGCACGTCTATCATGCTGTTGCACAGGGCCGAAAGGAGGAACAGTGTGCAGACCAGCGCGAAAGTGACCGCGCGGTTTTTGCCGTCGGGCGTGACGAAGATTTCATTGGCCATACATTTCAACCTCGGCAAGGGCGGCGGAAAACCGCCAAAGCGCAGCTGGGTTGTGTAAAATTGATTATGAAATACCCGTCATTCTCTGCCAGAGCAAGAATCACTTTTTATGAGTAACAAGTATGCAAGCACGTTGGGCGCCTCTCTGTCCACCCGCGTAATCATTTGCTCGAAACAACATCCCAGCCTGGCCAGGCTCCCTGCTGGCGGGTGACGTTTAGGCTTTTTTATCCAGTTCCCGGCGCTTAATTTTGGGGCATGTCTTCCAGTGACCTGACGCGCCTGCTCAAGGCGGCAGCCAAAGGGGAGCCTTCGGCTTCCAGCGAATTGTTCCCCCTGGTTTACGATGAACTGCGCCGGCTGGCGGCTGACCGCATGCAGCGCGGTTTGCAGAATCAAACCCTGCAACCGACGGCGCTGGTCCATGAAGCGTGGCTGCAATTGACGCGTGCGGGCGACCGGAAGTGGGAGAACCGGGCGCATTTCTTCGGCGCTGCCGCTGATGCGATGCGGCAAGTTTTGATTGAAGTGGCACGGAAGAAATCACGCTTGAAGCGGGGTGGCAGTCAAACCCGTTTGAATATTGAAGATGTGGACATTGCTGCCGCGGCCCCCGAGGATCATGTTCTTTTGATTGACGAGGCGCTGACGAAGCTGGAAGCGGAATCGCCGGACGATGCGCGGGTGGTCGTCCTCAAATTTTTCGGAGGACTGACCAACGAGGAAGTGGCGGAGTTCCTCGGCACGAGCCGGCGCACGGTGGATCGTCAATGGGCGGCGGCAAAGGTCTGGATGTTTCGGCAGATTCGCCGCGAGGCCGCCCGATAAATGGATCGGCCATGAAGAATCCCACAACCGGGCCTTCGCGCGAGTTGGCTCAAGCGATTTTTCTCGGGGCTGCCAGCCTGCCTGACCCGGCGGAGCGGGACGCCTATTTGCGGTCGGCTTGCGGCGCCCATCCGCAACTCCTGGCCAGGGTGAAAGACATGCTGGCCGCGCAGGCGGAGGCGGAGATTTTTTTTGTCAAGGGCGCGCAAGCGCTCGGACGGATTGAAGTCGGGGAAGCCGTTGCCGGCGTGGCGGAGCCGGCAACTCCAGAGTTGGATGAAGAGCTGAATATCGGCAGCGACCGCTTCAAATTATTGCAGAAGATTGGGGAAGGCGGCTGTGGGGTGGTCTATATGGCGGAACAGGAAAAACCGATCCGCCGCCGGGTGGCGTTGAAGGTCATAAAACTTGGGATGGACACCAAAAGTGTGATGGCGCGCTTTGAAGCGGAACGGCAGGCGCTGGCGTTGATGGATCACCCGAACATTGCGCAGGTTTTCGAGGCCGGCACTACTGGCACCGGGCGTCCGTATTTCGTTATGGAATTAGTCAAGGGTATCCGGATCACGGACTATTGCGACCAGAACCACCTTGATACGCGGGAGCGTCTGGAATTGTTTCGTCAGGTTTGCCGTGCCATCCAGCACGCGCACCAGAAAGGCGTCATTCATCGCGACATCAAGCCGTCGAATATTCTTGTGACGCTCCGTGACGGCGTGGCCGTGCCGAAGGTCATTGATTTCGGAATCGCCAAGGCAATCCAGGGCAAGCTGACGGACCGGACGCTGTTCACCGCTTACGAACATTTCATCGGCACGCCCGCCTACATGAGTCCGGAGCAGGCAGTTATCAGCGCCGTCGATGTTGACACGCGCAGCGACATTTACTCCTTGGGCGTCTTGCTCTACGAATTGTTGACGGGCCGGACTCCGTTTGAAACCAAAGAAATGTTGAAAGCGGGGTTGGACGAGTGGCGGCGGACGCTCCAAGAAAAAGAACCGGAACGTCCGTCCGCCATGGTGACCGCATTGCCGGGAAGCGAACAGCAGATGATCGCGGGACGGCGCCGTGCCGATGCGCCCCAACTGATTTCCATATTGAAAGGCGACCTCGACTGGATCGTCATGAAAGCGCTGGAAAAGGACCGGCAGCGCCGTTATGAAACCGCGAACGGGCTGGCCATGGACGTCGGGAGGTATCTGCAATACGAACCAGTGGTGGCCCGGCCGCCCGGCCGGATGTATCGTTTTCAAAAATTGGTCCGGCGCAACCGGGGTGTTTTTGCCGCCATCGGCGCAGTGGCTTTGGCGCTCATTATCGGATTGGGCATTTCAACCTTGCTGTATGTTAAAGCCCGTGAATCCGAACGGCGGCAAATCGAGTTGCGCAAGCTGGCTGAGCAAGCGCAGGCCAGGGAAACGGCTTTGCGGCGGGAAGCCGACGCCCGGGCCAAAATGAGTGAAGCGGCCTTGCTGGTGGCGCAGGGGAATCGGGACCAGGCCGCCGGTTTGCTGGGGGACATGACCGGTCTTCCCTCCAACCCGAGCCTGGACGCCGTTTCAGCTTTTCGTTCCGTCGGGGAATTCTGGGCCCGGCAGGGACAATGGCGCACGGCGGGGAAATATTTCCGGGCGTTGATTGAGATTGATAAGTTTGACGACTGGGATGTGGTGACGCTTGACTACCAATCCTGCGGCGTGGTTCTGGTCGAGGGCGGAGATCTGGCCGGCTATGAACAGTTTCGCAGAGTGGCGGTCGCCGGATTCGCCAACACTCCCAACGGAGACGCCGCCAGCCGGATATTAAAAACCTGCCTGTTTCAACCGATCAGCGCCGACACATTGCGGGAGCTTAAACCACTCGGAGACACGGTTGAAAAATGGATGGCAAAGCAGGACCCGAAAACGATGAACAAATGGGTGATCATCCCGATCAGCTTGTGGAAGCTTCGTTGCGGCGATAACGGGGCTGCGTTTGATTATTGTCGCGCCGAGCTGGACGCCAAAGATGTGGTGCCGTCCTGCCTGGCGCCGATGCGGCTAATCGTGGCGATGGCTTGTCAGCAACGCGGTGAAACCGCTGAAGCCAAAACCCAATTTGTTCTGGCGCGCGATGAGATTAACGCGGAATTTTGCCCGCAGTTGCAGCATGGCGATCGAAGCGCTGGGATCTGGTATGACTGGGTGGCGGCCCGCCTCCTCCTGCGGGAAGCGGCGGTCAAGCTGGGCCTGCCCGCCGACAACGGTGGATCAACGAAATAAGCGGCGGTTTTATGGGCTCTGACCACGTCTTCTCGATCCTCAAATATATTTGGCGCATTTTTCCCGCCAATGGCGAGTGTACCCTGTAGACACCAGATAATGCCCTCTAACAGGATTAAATCCGTTTTTTGGCACGCGGGGTTCACTTGTCTTTCTGCGGCAAAAAGCCGCAAAAATGTCACGGTAGCCGAGCGTAGTGAGGTGGTTGATTTCCGCGAGAAAGAATCGTGTCGCCAGTTCGAACCCATATTACCAATACACCAACTAAATCATCATGAAGAATAAACTGACATTGAACCTCTGTTATGCGCTTGGGGCTGCGTTTATGGCGCAGTCTGCTGTGGCGCAGTTTGTTATAACGGACGCCGGCGCCAGCGCGCCCACTCCCGGGCCGAATGACGTTTACGCTATCTTTGGGAGCGTCCAGAACAACGACGGCCTCAATTATTACTGGGATAACGGCAATCCCAACGGCCAAACCTTTACCACGGGATCGAATTCTTCTGGCTATACTTTGACGAACTTGGCAATCCGGACCGCTGGCAATGGTGGCAACTGGGGAAGCGGGTCAGTTTCCTCCTGGTCGGCTTCGCAAACCTTCACTTTGAGGATCTACTCCATTGATAACAGTGGCAATGCCACTCCAGTGGCGACCAACACTGCGGTTGGGGCGTTGAGGAATCAAGGTGATTGGCTGCAATGGAGCGGACTGAGTGTGCCGCTCTCGCCCAACACAAATTATGCTTATTCCTTCATAAATGGTGATTCCTCGTCAGGAGGAAATTGGGAAGAATTGGCCAACAACGGCAATAATCCTTATGCCGGGGGGCAGATTTGCAGCATTCCGCCCAGTGGTGGCCCGGTGATATTCGGCAGCGGCGTTTCGGATGCGGTATTTGATATTGGTCTGGCTCCCGGCACAGTGGCGGGCGGGACGGTGACGATCACCGACGTTGGCACAACTGCGCCGACGCCCGGGGCGAACGACATTTCCCAGTTGTTGCCCACTGTCATTCCCATACAAAACAACTATGGATTGAATTACTACTGGGACAGCGGCCCAGGACAAGTGTTCACGACGCCAAACAGCACCCTTCCGTGGGTGGTGACCAACCTTTTTGTCCAGACCGGCGGTGGCGGCGGCGGCGGGGAGAATAATGCGCAAGCTTTTGTCTTGAGGCTTTATTCTGTCTCGGGCGGCACAACCGCCACCCTTATCTACTCTAATTCCTACACCAGTTCGCTGAATGCCGAAGGGGACTGGTTGCAGTTCAGCGGTGTCAATGCCGTGTTACAACCCAACCAACAATATTCTTACACCGTTTCCCGTGGTGCCAACGGCAGTTGGGAACAAATGGCGAACTACGACGGCAATCCCTATTCTGGAGGCAAGATATGCTTGATCAATCCGGCCGGTGGAACGATCAATTATGGGAGCCAGAATGCAACCAATTCCTCCGATGCCGCATTTGACGTCGGTCTGACGGCCCCGCTGGTCTTTGGCATATTGCCGACCTATACTCCCAACGTCAGTCCGATCTACGCGGAAACGACGGTGACCTTGAATGAAGCGGCTTTAGGCTCTGGAACGCTCACTTATAAATGGCAGACGGACGGCGGTTCCGGCGGCCCACTGACCAATATTCCCGGTGCGACGAGTTCCAATCTGGTGGTGAACACCACTGGACTGGCCGCCGGCACCTACAGTTACGCGGTGGTGGTTACGACCTCCAGCGGCGGGGGCATGTCCGCGACCAGTCCGGTGCTGCCGCTGACGATCGTGCCTGCCAGCGCTCCGGTCGTTGTCACGGACACCACGCCGTCACCTAACGCCACTACCAGCTATGTAGGGTTGAACCAGAGCTTCTCGGTTTCGATGTCTGGAACCTTGCCGATTGCTTATCAATGGTATGTCGCTTCCGATGCCAGCGGAACCGGTGCGACGCCCATTTCAGGCGCCACAAGCCCGACGTTGACCTTGACCAACCTTCAGTTGAGCAACGACGGCTATTACGCGGCGGTGGCCACCAATGTGGTTTCGCCCTTCAGCACCGGCAGCACCTGGGCGCAATTGACCGTGCTGCCCGCATCGCAAATGCTGATTGCGTGGCTGGCGCCAGTGACATTCAACGGACTTACGGCCAGCCAGATTTTGACCAGCACCCTGCCCGCCCCGTACTCCTTTTTTGAAGCGGCCTATTTTGGCGGAAATGCAGATCCAACTGTCACCGTGACCAACAATGGAAATGTTTATAGCTTCTACGGTGATGGCTCGACAATTTCCATCTCCGGTCAGTCCGGATTCAATGGCGGTTCATGGTTGGTGGGTGGTAACACGACCGGCGACACCAATTTGGACTATGTCCTTAATGAGTTTGCCTACGATGGCAACGCCGGTAGCGCCAGCATTCACACCATTTCGCTCCACAACTTGATCGTGGGCAGTAATTATTGCGTCCAAATCTTTGGGTTGGATGATCGCCCCCCGGGTATCGGCCGTTACACCAGCTTCCAGAACCCGGTAGACAATGCGGATGTCTCTGCCACCTTCGGAGACCCGGACAACAAGTATGTGATTGGCACCTTTACCGCGCCGTCCACCGATCTTGATATTCAGCAGAACCTGCTTCCAGGCGGGGCGGGCTGCACCAGTGTGGTGATCGTTGGAGCCGTGGTCACGGTGAATACCAATGCGGCAACGGCGAACTTCACGGTAACTGCCTCGGGCCAGACGCTGAACTTCACCTGGGCGGCCGATCACCAAGGCTGGCAGCTCTATACCAACTCCGTGGGCTTGGGCGCAACCAGCAGTTGGTATCCGGTGCCCGGATCGGCGAACGGCACCAACCAGACAATCACGGTAAATCCGGCCAAACCGGGCGTGTTCTTCCAATTGCGTTATCCGTGATCATTGTCTTCAAGAGCTGGATGTCTCCCGGCATCTGGCTGCGTGGAGGCGAGCCATTGGCGCCAAATTGATTGTGAGCATGGGTTGAATCCCTGAGACGGGCGGCTCGTCTCAGGGATTTCTGTCGGGGGGATCTCTTGAGTTTGGCTAAAATGCGGGCATACGAGTAAAAGCAGTGAACCGGGCCAATGTAGATATAAACGGCGATAAATCGTCACAACCTGAACCGGTTCTAGTCGCAAGGCATCAACAAGTCAACTCATGAGATTTAACGCCATTCTCGCCACCTTCGCATTTCTTGTTTTGGCGGTTCATGCGGCCGATTTATCCCTTTGGTATCGTGAGCCAGGCGCCGTCAACATGAGCCAGGGTTTGTTGATCGGCAATGGGCGGATGGGCGCGGTCATTCCCGGTGGCATCGCCACCGACACCATCATCCTGAACGAGGACAGCCTGTGGGCCGGCACGGCGAATCTTTCCGGCGGTTACAGCCTCGGGGCGAGTTCTTCGTTTGGCGACTACGAGATGTTTGGCAGCCTGGTGCTGGAACTTCCCGCGCAGACCAACGCCACGGGCTACGTCCGGGCATTGGACATCGGCACCGGCATTGCCACTGTGGATTACACCAACAACGGCGTGGCGTTTCACCGCGAGTTGATTTGCAGCGCGCCCGACCAAGTGCTGGCCATGCAACTCAGCGCCAGTTCCAGCGCCGCCTACACCGGCAGCATCCAATTGTCGGACGCCCATTCCACGCCGACCACGAACACCGCCAACGGTTTGATCTTTTCCGGGGCGCTGGCCAACGGCGAACAATACGAGGCGCGGGCCGTCGTGACCAACAACGGCGGCACGCTCAGTTTTAGCGACGGGGTGGTGAACTTTTCCAATTGTAATTCGCTCACCATTCTCGTGGCGCTCGGCACCAGTTACGTCATGAATTACAGCCGGAATTATCAGGGCAACAATCCGCACACAAACGTGCTGGCGCAGGTGACGCAGGCCTCAGCCAAAAGTTTTGCCACGCTTGAGACGGCGCACACGAATGATTTCACGGCGCTGTTCAACCGTGTTTCCATCTGGCTGGGCAATGCGCCAGCCTCGCGCACAAACCTCCCAACCGATCAGCGGATCACCGCCAACGCTGCGGCTGACGACGACCCGTGGATGGAGCAGTTGATGTTCCAATACGGTCGTTACCTCATGATTTCAAGTTCGCGCGGCGGTGTGCCCATGAATCTGGCAGGTTTATGGAATGATAACAACAACCCGAGCTGGATGGACTGGGGCGACGATTACCACAGCGACATCAACCTGGAAATGATGTATTGGGAGGCGGAAGTGGCGAACCTGCCGGAATGTTTCCTGCCGTTTTCAAATTGGTTGCAAAGCCAGATTTCCGCGTGGCGTTATGTGACGACCAACACCAGCCCGGGCATCAACAACGGAGGTTACGGCTCTGGCTTCGGCGGCACGAATGGCTGGACCACTCGCACCTCGCACAACCTTTATGGCGGCGAAGGCTGGAACTGGATTCAATCCGGCAACGCCTGGTATGATATGCACCTCTGGGAACATTACGCCTTCAGCGGCGACACGAACTATCTCCTCACCGTGTATCCGATTCTGAAAGAAACCTGCCAGTTCTGGCAGCAGCATCTCCAGCCGCTTGGCACCAACACCAACGGTCTGCCCGTCACCACGCTCGTTGCCACCAATGGTTGGTCCCCCGAACACGGCCCGTGGGAAAACGGCGTCAGTTTTGACCAGGAGATGATCTGGGACCTGTTCAACAATTACCGGCAGGCATGCACGATTTTGAATACCGACGCCGTGTATTCCGCGACGGTTTCCAATTTGCAGGCGAATCTGCTCGTGCCCGGCATCGGGCCGTGGGGCGAACTGCGGGAGTGGCTCGATTACGCCGACATCCAGCCCCCGAATCCAGGGTACGACCACCGTCACACCATGCATCTGGTTGGCGTTTATCCTGGCCACCAGTTTACGCCGGACGGGACGCCTGCGCTCATCGCCGCCGCGAAAGTCGGACTGCTGGCGCGCGGCGATACCGGCGACAGCGCCTCCGAATGGGCGCACGCCTGGCGCATCTCTCTGTTCGCCCGCATGCTTGATCCGGTGGACGCCCACCACAAGCTTGCGCTTTATTGCGGCACCATTTATCCAAATCTCATCGCGAATCTGGGATCCATCGCCCAATGGGATGGCAGTTGCGGCGTCACTGCCGGCATCGCTGAAATGTTGTTGCAAAGCCATGAGGAAAGAATCGCCCTGCTGCCATCCCTGCCGACCAACTGGCCGGCCGGCTCCGTGACCGGTCTGCGTGCGCGCGGCGGTTTCATCGTGGACATGTTCTGGACCAACGGCTGGTTGACCGAGGCGACCATCCACAGCGCCCATGGCACAAATTGTGCAATTCAATACGGCAGCCAGACAATTGAAACCAACATTGCGCCCGGCGGCTCGGTGCAGTTCACTCCGCAAATTCCGCCGACCACTCCGGCAGGTGTTCACGCCAGTCCGGGCGGTGGCCAGGTGCTATTGGGATGGAGCGCAGCCGGGGGAGCCAGCAGTTACAACGTGAAACGTTCCACCACGAACGGTAATTACTTGAGCGTGACCAACGTCAGCGGAACCGGCTTCGTGGACGCCGGCTTGGTGAACGGAATCCAGTATTACTTTGTGGTGTCCGCCACAAATTCTTTTGGCGAAAGCCCCAATTCCGCCGCAGTCAGCGCCATCCCCAGCGCGAGTTACGCCACGAATGTTTTTTGGAGCGGCGCAACGAGCGGCACTTGGGACACGAGTTCGATCAACTGGATCAGCAATGACATGGCTGCAATGTTCGCTGATGGATGTGCCGTCATCTTCGACGACACTGCCACCGGCAGCACGACTATAAATCTTTCTGCAAACCGCACGCCGGCATCCGTTGCCGTCAACAATTCATCACTGTCGTACACGATTTCCGGCAGTTCCATTTCTGGCACCGGCAGCTTGAGCAAGTCCGGGTCGGGCACGCTGACATTGGGCGGCGCAAACTCGTTCAGCGGCGGTGTGACCCTCACCGCCGGCCCATTGACCCTCGGCAACGCCAATGCGCTGGGCACGGGGCCATTGACCTTGAACGGCGGCATTTTGAACAACAACGGCAGCTATACGGTGACCAACAATATTATTGTTAGCGGCAGTGGCGGTGCGATTCAACTCGGCAGTGCCAACAATTTGACCTTGCGCGGCACGATTTCAGGCAACGGCTCGTTGTCGCTGGCCGGCGATGCAAATCGCCAAACGCTTTTCTTGTCCGGGGCGAACACGATGACCGGTGGGACCGTTTCGGTGCAGAATAATTCGACCTGCGTCCGGTTTGCCTCCGCTTCGGCGGGCAGTTCCAGCGCGGATTGGATCTTCAACAATACCGGCGCCAACACAGAAACGCTGGATTTCCCGACCGGCACGATTGCCTTCGGCTCGCTGTCCGGTATGGGTATGATCCAGGGTAATGTGTCGGGCGCCAATTCAATGAATGTTACTGTGTCCGTCGGCGGAAATAACCATTCCACCGTCTTTTCTGGCATCCTGCACGATAATAAATGGGGAACCGGGCCGGTCAATTTGACCAAAGTTGGCAGCGGCACGCTCACGCTGACCGGCGCCGATGACTATTCAGGGACCACCACGGTGAGCAACGGTGAACTGGTCGTCTCGACCGGGTTCGCCGGCCGGGGAAATTTCCTCGTGATCAACGGCGCGGCGTTGGGCGTGACGAATTTGTCGAGCGGATCGGCGCTGGTTTCAAATCTGACCACTGCTAACGGCGCTGCGCTGGAGTTTCAGAACGTCGCCAGCACCAGCACCCCATTCATTTTGGCGAGCAATGTGGCAGTAGGTGGAATCTGCCCGGTGAAAATCACCGGTGGGAGCAGCCTCGTCGCGGGCAGCAGCTATCCTTTGGTCGGTTATGGCGGCACGTTTGGCGGCGGCTTCCCCAACCTGCAACTGCAGATGCCCTACGGTTGGCGCGGTACGCTGATGAACAGCGGCAATCAAATTTCGCTGGTGAACGTGGCGGTGGTTTCCGTCACGCTGCCGCAGTTGAGCGTGCTGCTCAATGGCCAACAATTTCAATTGCTCTGGCCTGCGGACCACATCGGCTGGCACTTGCAGGCGCAGACCAATTCCATCAGCAGTGGCGGCTGGGTTAATGTGGGCAGTAATCTGGTGTCGATGACCAACCAGGTTGTCATCTCGATTAATGAATCCGATGGCCGGGTATATTATCGTTTGGTCTATCCCTGATTGGTACGGCAAAAGATTCAGCTTACAGCAAAAGCAACTTTTTTGCATAGGCGATGCGGACAAGATCCCATCCAACACTTGGGCGTGCGCCCAACCCCGATAGCCGGCCGCGTGCCCACGAGCGCAAAATCATCGGCCAGCAAAACCGTGTCCTCGTTGTTTCCAGTTGCGGTCAGTAATGGCATGAGTTCATGCGACTTAAAGCATATTTTTGCCTAAAATGAAGCGAATTGCTTTAAATCGGCTTAAAATTGACGAAAACGGGACCAAATGAACGGATGGCTAGAAATAAGGCATGAAAAACAGTCGGCGGAC
>Ga0302319_10002555_pt1 | contig 39072 bp, 34 predicted proteins | sample Bog_T0_2_FD_203319 | JGI IMG/M metagenome (GOLD analysis project Ga0302319, IMG submission 203319) | Peat permafrost microbial communities from Stordalen Mire near Abisko, Sweden - Bog_T0_2 | ecosystem: Environmental > Terrestrial > Soil > Wetlands > Peat | place: Sweden: Abisko, Stordalen Mire... | reverse complement strand
CGATCACGGCCCCCGGCTCGGGCTCAGCAGGCAGCGGGAGCATCAGCGACTGGAGCGCGGAGGTTACGGCATGAGGGTCTGTGGTGGGCCGCGCCATCCGATACAGGTCTTGTCCGAAGGTCTGGTAAACGGATACGCGGACCTCAGCCTGATTTTTCGTTGGCTGCAGAATCGCACGCGACTGGCCGTCGTCCCATTGTGAGATGAATCGGAAAACGTTTTCGGGATCCCATATCGGCTCAATTTTCGGAGTTGTATCGAACAACAGCGCCAGTTCCACGGGTAGCCGCGTCTGCGACTGGGGCGCGTCGAAGATGGTAAACGGACGCGGCTTGCCATCTTCGAGCAGGACGACATCGGACTGCGTGAGGTTGGTTACGCGAGTCTTGCCGTGCATGACGCGGAAGGGAAGCAGCACAAGCCGGGCCTGCGATTGAAACGTGGGCAGCGCGGCTTCCGGGGGTGGTTGCTGCGCAGGACAGAGCAGCGCTACTGGAAGAAGGGCGATGGCGCCGCAGAGGCGGGCGATATGGGCTCGGTTCAATGGATCTCCCCGGATGGAATACGTCGCGGACTCAAGGCTGGTTGCAGGAAAGCGGTACGCGCCCATCGAGGTGGCGCAAAAGGTGCACACGATTCGTCTGGTGCCGGGGGATAAACCGGGTAAAATGGCGCGCCTGATCGCGCGCGACACAGTCGTCGGGACCCTGGAAGTTCTGGAATGCAGCCAACTGGAACTGGATGCCGAGATGCACGCGCTTTGGGAGAGGAAATGGGGAGCCCAAACCATGATCTCGTACCTCGATACCAATAGGGCGATGTCATGCTCGAGTGGAGATGCTATACGAAAAGGGCACGATCCGTTATGCGGCGGCGCAAGCGCTTGCGGACCTGAACCAGCAAGTGCCTTAATAACGAAGCACCGTTGATTACGTCCGATCGAAGAATCAACGAAGAGTATCCGAACGCGATCTGGCAGGGATGAGCCTCCAGGTTCGAGGCCTTTCCGGCCTGCGCCCCCCTTCACTCGCCCATGGCATGCCGCAGCAGCGCTATGGTGCGCGGTCCGTCCGTCTTCAGGTCCTGAGTCGATGCTTCGAGGCCAATCTGGCGGTTATAACCGATTCCGCGCAGGGCCGCGAAGAAAGGGGCATAGTCGAATTCCGCCCAATTGAGGGGCATCACACGATTATCCGGGTTTGCCATGTGAATGTGGCGCAAGTGGCTTCCGACCTTCGCGATGACAGCCGGGTCTTCCTTCTCGATGGAAAAATGATAGTAATCGATCATCAACTGGATGTTCGGGTCGTTGACCGCCTCCACCCAGGCCAATGCCTCGCCGACGTTGTTGATAATGTTGGATTCCACGCGGCGCTGTGGTTCGATCGCGATGATGATGTTTTGGGCCCGGGCGAGCGGGCCGGCGCGCTTACCGAAATCAACCAGTTGTGCGAAGGCTTTTTTCTTGTCGAATCCGTCTGGAACGTTGCGGGCGCCACTGCTGCCGAACACGATCACGTGGGCGCCTAACCGGCCAACCCGGCTGAGAGCACGAGCGAGATACTCGCCCTGGCGGTCTTCGTTGACAGCGGGTCCAGTTACTTTGAGGTCGCCCGGCAGGAACTGGTAGGCGGCGAACACGGGCAGCGCCAGTCCCTTCAGGCGAGCAACCAGCTTTTCGAAGTCGGCGTCGGATAATGCAGCTACCTCGGTAGTGCGCACCTCAAAATAGTCGAAGCCCGCGGCCTTGACGGCGTCGATGTCGCTTAGCGGGCCGCAGTAGCCGATCCTGACCCTGCCGCCCGATTGGGCGAGGACGGACAGTCCAATGCACACGAAGAAAGCTAAAGTCGCGGCGATGCGCCGCGAGGCGGGGAATCCGTTGTTTTCGATCACGAAGAAGCTCCGGGCAACGCGCCGGAGACCACGAACTTTCCAACGCCGTCCGCATGGTAACCTGCGCCGGAGATATTGTCATCGGAGGAGAGCTTAGAAAACCCTATGCATATGTCATAGGGCGACTGCGATTAGACGAAAAATGGGTCTGCGGATACAATACTAGAGAAATGAGTTCCCCCTTAAGTAAAGCCCTGAACGTGAAACTTTACCGCTCGAACCTGTCCATCGTCGAGGACGGCGCCGCCTCCTCCGTGCAGGCCGCGGCGGAAGCCGGCGGAGGCGTACTGCGGTGTTTCCCCAGTTTCGTCGGCCGCAAGTTCTGCCTGCCTGGCAAGAACCTCGAACTGGTCGATGAAGACTACTTCCCGGAAGGCCGCAGCGGTTGGGCGATCGACGAAAGATGGAATGGCAGCGCGATCCTGGCCGATACCGGCAATGGTATTCACGGCGAAGGCCTTTGCCACTTCCATCACCCCGATGGATATCTGATCCCGATGGATGCCGCGGTTCATGGCGCGCCGAATTTCATGGTAGGCCCGCTCTATCGCACTCTGAACGGCACCGGTTTTTACAACAAGGAATTCGATAATCTCTATCCGCTCGGGCACCACATGCATCCGTTCAAGCCGGAGGCCTACAACTTCAACCCGTGGCGCAACAAGCGGTATAAGAACGACTGGCACACGTCCGTCGGGCTGATGGAATATGTGACCGAAGAGATGCTGGCGGATTTCGTCCGCGACTTCATCGCCGGCAAGGACAACCACATTCGCAGCCATGCGCGGAATCTGCTGATCCGCATGGGCACGGGTTTCTTTACTCCGACGCGTATCCTGCACGGACCCGCGGCGGTGAATACCGAGGAGCCGCAACGCGATCGCGACGATTTCCGCTTCTACCAGAGTCACGTACTGTGTCCCGAAGGCGAAGTCTTCCTCGGCCAGGAACTGTTGTTCCGTCACTTGCCGGAAGGCATTGAAGGGGAGGACCGCGTGCAGCGTTTGGTCTCGGATATCGATATGGCGCGCAACAAGGATCCCTTCATCGTGGAGAAGCATCTGCTGATGCCGGTGGTCGATCAAGAAGCCAGCCAGGGTGGTTTCCACGACGAGTGGCGCGTTTATGGCAAGCCGAATGGCGACGAACTTTTCAGCCTGCGGCAGTTCGAACTGGCGCCTGGGGCGGAGACGATTCTGACGGGACCGGCAGCACTCTGTATTCTCCACTTCTGTCACGGACAGGGGACGATCGGTAACCACAAGGTGGAAGTGAAGTCCGGAATTCGCCTGGGCGAACCGCTGGACGACGAGTTCGTGATTCCCTATGGTGCGGCGAAGACCGTGGGCGGTATCCGGCTGAAGAATACCAGCACGACCGAACCGCTGGTGGGGACTCGCTGCTGGGGTCCGGAAGCATGGGGCCACAAGATGCCGAAAGCGCCGTTCGAAACCTGGCCGGCGTAGACCGCCGACCGTTTATGGAAGAAGAACAAGGCCTAAGACCAAACCGTTCACTTAATTAACGGGCAACGCGGAAAGTTCCGCGCGATTGCCGACTACTTGCTCGTGTGCCTTCCGTGGGCGGCGTTTCACAGGAGGAATCCGTCAGCGCCCTGCATTCGGGCCGCGTTCGGAGTTGGATTATTGTACGAGGGGCGCGGGATCCAACCAAAGGCCAACATCGGTAAACGCTACGCGACAAGGGAGGATTGATCTCCCCGAGCACTGTGTGAGTGGTCGAAGACCCCGACGATCCACCCGGCGAGCGACGGTGTTTGAGGCGGAGATCATCGACGACGTCGCGCTACCGCTCCGAGTTGTCACCGACGTACTTCTTGTAAGCGGCGATCCAGTCGACAGCAATATCGTGTTGCGCTGTTGCAAGGTCCAGCTTCCGGTTGCAGACCAGTTCGTGGAGTCGATCCTCCAGCTTGTCCTTCACGTGGGCATTCCACTGAACGGAATAGGGCTGCGGCCAAAGGTTACGAATCGACTCGGTTCCGCCAAGATCCGGCGTGATCAGATAATCAACCTCGAACTGATTTATCTGCGGGGATTTGATTCCATATGCGCTAAACACCTTCTGCCGCATATCTTCGGGGATGTCACGGGAAATCACCTCAGCTCCTGAATAGAGGCAGACCTCCTCCAGCGTTATGGGTCGAGTCTCACCCGGCGTGATCCGTGATCGTGGCTTGGTGCCTTCCGCGTTAACCGTAGCGCCAAAAATAACCAGGACTGCCACGATAACGGCGAGGAAAGCCGCACCGGCAGCCGCCAGTCGTCCAAACGATGCGACGGGAAATACAAAGCTCAGGAACGATCGCCGTTGAGGCAGAGATATGGCCTCAGCCATGCGCGCTCGAAGCAACGCCCGCGGCCCGGCCGCAGAAGGCAGTCGTTCGTTGAGCTCTCCATTACGCGCGCGAACAAAACAAGCGATCGTATTCTGCAGGGACGTCATTCGCTCCCGGCAGGACCAGCAGGTTTCCAAATGCGCAGCCACCTCGGCCCTGCGTCGCGTTGGAAGTTCACCATCGGCGGCCAGGATGAGATCGCGCTCGGACAAATGTAGATTCTCAGGCAACATAACGTCTCCTCCCTCAGGTTTGTTCTGCCCGCATCAGACGGGACAGAGATTTCTCCAATGAAGCTGCAACAGAGCCAAGGGATTTGCCGAGTACCTCGGCAATCTCCCGGTAACGAAGACCCTCGGCGCGGAGCGACAGGCAGCACTGCTCCTGCTCCGGTAACGCCCGCACGACCGCCAATAGTCGCTGTTGGCGCCGGCGGATCGCGAGACTCTCCTCAGGTCCCGGGGCTGGGCCGATAGTGACATTAGAAAGGCGCGCGACGTGACCAAAACGATCCGCATACCGCCGGGCGCGAAGACGGGACTTCAGCGCGGAGTAATGAGCGACTCTGAATACCCAACCCTGAAGATTCCTACGAGACCTGCCCTGCCGCAAATGCTGGCAGAGCGACAGAAATACCTCCTGAAGAACCTCTTCAGCACCGGAAACGGGGATGCGAAACGATAAAAGGTAACGAAGGATGGGCGCTCGGAGCTGTTCAAACAGGGAAATAACTTCGTCTTCTACCCGAGAAGGTCGAGCAGCAGAAATCGCTCCCGTCGAGGGAAGACCGGCTAACGAGTCTGAAGCCTCAGTCGCCATTATGTCACTCGACCGGATCGGTCAGCATCGTGGTGGCGCTCATCGGGGCAACACTAAGATGCCCCAGGGCCCCTGACCGACCTTCACCTTTCTTAAGACGGTATTTGTCGCTAAATCGACAACGGATACGTCATTTGAAGGACCGTTGGCCGAGTATAGAGTCTTGCCGTCGGCGGAAAGTCCGACACCCCACGGGCGCTGGCCGACTTCAAATGATGCGACCGGCTTGTTCGTAGCGGTATCGATGACAAATACCATTTTGCCGCGGCCCGTGCTCACGTACAGTTTCGCCGCGTCCGAGGAGAGGGCCATGCCCATTGGCTTGATCTCGCCCGGCTTGCCCAGTATGATCGGGCCGATCAGCTTGTTCTTAACCGTATCCAGGTAACCGATAGCACCATCATTCTCCGCGTTGACGTAGGCGTGAGCCCCATCCGGCATGAAAACGACATTTCGCGGGCGGCGACCGACCTTGATCGTTTTGAGCAATTTGCCTGCCGCCGGATCGATCACGGACACTGTTCCATCAGCTTCATTGGTTGAATAAATGAGCTTGCCGTCGGGCGTCAACGAAACGCCTTCCGGCTCGTCCCCTGTTTTTATGGTCTTCGTAAGAGTTCCAGCGGCTATGTCCAGAAAACTTACGCCCTCCGCATCTTCGTTTGAAACGTAAATGGTCTTTCCGTCATGGCTCACGACGAAGTTCTCGGGATCGGAACCGGCGTGAAGCATATTCACTATCTTGTTCTGTGCGATGTCGAAGACAGCGATGCCATCGGCGCTCTTATCAGGAGGCGGGAGCTTGCTTTCGTCGACGCCGGGCCCAGCGATCGGACTGCCGCTCAGTGCAATATAAATTGTATTGCCGTCCGGGCTGGCATGGATACCACGAGCCCGTTTCCCGAGATGGACGTTCGTAACCGTGAAGGTCGATGAGTCGATGATGCTCAAATCGCCGGAAACTTCGTTACTAACGTAGATGCGGGGACCGTGAGGTGCCGCCTGTGGCGCCGTCTCAACCGGGGCAGGTCTGGAGCAGGCAGTCAAAAAGGCGGCAAAACATACGACCGAAAGGGGCCAGCGCAGTCTCATTACGTATCGTTCCTCCGAAAGTAGAGTCGCAATGCATATTCCCTTCGCGGGCGTTTTGTTCAGCCTTTTTTCGTCGGGCCAACATTGATAGAAAAAAGTGACCGAGGCAGTGAAAACAGCATGAACAGCGAGCCGGTAAGAGGAATATACATAATATGGGTTCTTTCAAAACCAGCTTTGCAGGCAGCGTTCGCCTTCTCTCCCTCGTACTCCTCAGTATTCCCTCCGTACTCAGGGCTCAAGCGCCTTCCGGTGAGATCCGGCTGCAGGTTAACGATTCCTCCGGCGCGGCCATGCAGGCCTCCGGCACTCTGAGGATCGGCACGACAGGGTCTGTCCGAAATTTCCAAACGGACGCGAAGGGTATCTTCGACTTTACTGGTCTGACTTTCGGACGATACCGGCTCCAGGTTTCGCAGAGCGGGTTTAATACCGAGTCCGTATCCATAGACGTCCCGTCGGCGTCTCCTGTATCGCAGACGGTGACCATGACGATCGGGTCGCAGTCCGCGCGGGTGGATGTGGTTGCGTCGACTCCGCTCGCGGGAAGCGATCTGAGCGCCGAGCAGGTACCCGGACCGGTTCAGTCGATTAACGCCGCCGATATCGAGGCCAGCGGCACGAACAATCTCACAGATCTGGCAAGCCGCCGCCTGAACGGCGTCTATCTGAACGACATGGAAGGGAACCCGTTTCAGGCTGACGTGAACTTCCGGGGCTATACGGCATCGCCTATCCTCGGAACGCCCGAGGGCATCTCGGTATACGTTGACGGGGTGCGGCAGAATCAGCCGTTTGGCGATGTGGTGGGCTGGGACCTGATCCCGCAGAACGCCATTTCCGAGATCACGATGGTGCCGGGTTCAGATCCTCTTTTCGGACTGAATACACTGGGCGGCGCATTGCCGATTCGGACCAAAGACGGAGTGAGCGATCCGGGTGTCGAGCTTTCGGCGACGTATGGAGCCAGCGGACGCAAACAGGTTGAGGGCGCGTACGGCGGCGGAAAGGCGACAGGGTTCAACTGGTTTCTCGCGGGCAACGGGTTCCATGAATCGGGCTGGCGCATTGCTTCTCCCTCCGACGTGAAGCAGGGATTTGTGAAATTGGGTTGGCGGACCGACAAGACCGATCTCGCGTTCGCCACCAGCTATGCCTACAACACGCTGGGCGCCAACGGCCTGCAGGATTACCGGCAGCTCCAGGCGAATTATGCAAGCGGGTACACGTTTCCCGACGTCACCGGCAACCGGTCTCCTTCGTTCAATCTGACGGCGCGCCATACGTTCAGCACGTCATGGGCGTTCAGCGGCAATGCATGGTATCGCAACATTCGCACAGAGATCGTTAATCCGAACTACAACAACGACGCCGCCGGCAACAATATCTACCAGCCGAACGCCGCGGAGCAGGCTGCACTTACGGCTGCGGGCTACACGGGGTTCCCGGTGAGCGGCGCCACAGTGGCCAACACGCCGTTTCCGAAATGGCGCTGTATTGCGAATGCCCTCCTGAAGAACGATCCCGATGAACGCTGCGACGGAGACACCGTCTATTCTCTGGAGCGGCAGAACGATTATGGGGCCTCCGCGCAGTTCACGTTCATCAGGCCGATGCGCAGCGGAAATAATCAGTTGTCAATAGGGGCAACCGTCGATCACGGCAGCGTCCATTTTACTCAAAACACTGCGTGGGGCTACATCAATCCCGATCACACGATCACCGATGTTGCGGCATGGCAGGACGGATCTACCGCGAATCCGGTGGACTCCCGCGTCAATCTGCATGGAGCGAGCCCGAACTGGGCGCTGTATTTCACCGACACGCTGCCAGTTATCGCAAAGGTGAACCTGACGCTTTCCGGGCGCTTCAACCAAACCACAATTAACAACACAGATTATCTGAATCCGGTTGCAGGTCCCGGATCGCTCACCGGCGACTATACCTTCAGGCGTTTCGATCCTTCTGTGGGGCTTACGTGGAATCCTCTTTCCCAACTAAACGTCTACGCCAGCTTTTCGCAGGGCAACCGCGCGCCGACATCCATTGAACTCGGCTGTGCCGATCCGGCCAATCCGTGCGCCCTGCCCAACGCCCTGCAAAGCGACCCTCCGCTGCAGCAGGTTGTGACCGATACGTGGGAAGTGGGCCTTCGCGGCAAGCCGGAGCTTTCGTTTGCGAAGAATGTGAGCTGGAATGTTGGCGCGTTCCGGTCCGAGAACCACAATGACATTCTTTTCGTCTCGTCGGTCGCCCTTGGCACCGGCTATTTCCAGAATTTCGGCAAGACGCAGCGCAGAGGCTGGGATGCAAATCTCGATGGACGGATCGGACGCGTGACATGGGGATTCGACTACACCTATCTCGATGCCACCTATCAGAGCAATGAAATCCTGGATGGCTCGGCAAACAATACCAGCGACAGCGCGCTGGCGGGCTATCCGGGACTGGACGGAAATATCTACGTGAACCCAGGCGATCGCATTCCGCTGATTCCCAAACAATCGGGCAAGGCTCACGCCGAATACCAGGCGACGAAACGGCTGGCTTTCGATCTGAGCGAAGTGGCGATTTCGAGCTCATATGCCAGGGGAAACGATAACAATGCCTATAAGGCGGATGGCGTGTATTATCTCGGTCCTGGTGTTTCGCCGGGCTATGCCATCACCAACTTCCGTGCGCACTATGACCTTAGCCGGCGTTTTCAACTTGCCGTTCAGATTGACAATCTGTTCAACAAGGAATACTACACGGCTGCACAGTTGGCGGACACGGCTTACAACGCTCAGGGTGCGGTGGCCACGCGGGCGTTTCCGGCATACACAACGGGGCCGGATGCCGGAAGCTATCCGTCGCAGGCGGTTACGTTTTTCGCGCCCGGAGCGCCGCGGCGGGCTTGGGCGGAGCTGCGGGTGAAGTTCTGACTCAAATCGCGTCCGACCTGGCCGAGATATTCGATCAAGGGCGGACGATTCCTTCAACGAACATCGTTTTAATCCAACTTAACTGAGTTAACCAAACCACGAATCGACCGCGGCCAAAGTCCGTCTGCTGTCCAGTATATGGTGCCCGCGATGTGGACGGCGGCACGCCGTGCTCGACATGCAGTTTGGCCAGCTACCGGCGGGCCGGAGTGGCGATTTCGCAGCGGAACGGAGCGGCAGGAGTTCTCCGTCGCCTGTTTCTGCGGTTTCCTGAAGTTCAAAGCCCTTCCCACCAGCTAAATCCCGGCCTGGCTGGAAGCGTGCCGCCCGCTCTGGAGAATGGTCGTCCTGATGCGGCCAATCTTCGTTTGAGGTTTGCCTTTGGACCAAGCGCTCAACGATCATGGATAGGCCCACTTTTTTCTTTTCGTTCGAGCTTGTCTTACCAGAGAGCCCCCGAAGGCTGGAGGGCCCCGGAAGCCGGTTGGTGAGCCCCGGAAGGCCGGCTTCCAGCGCCCTCGCCAGGCCGGACGATCGAACTCAAGATTCCGCCAAAAGCCTCTTGCAGTCTGCGCCCTCGCTGTGCAGAATGGTCGTGGTGGTCCTGAGTGACTCGCCACATCAACAATCAAATCGGGCGGAGATTGGCCGTATCAGTCGGCCACCCGGAGAATGGACTGGCCTGCAAAAGCCCGCCGCAGTCCGGGGCGTTAACAACAGACACAAGGAAGGGGGGAACGCCGAATGGGCCGTGGTTCGTCATTCGGGCACCGGACGCACAATAGGCCTCGCGTACGCGCAGCGCGCGTTAGGTGACGAGCATTGGGCCTAAGACCCATCCTTCACGAAATAGCGGATTTGTTACAGGAAGGCGGAGAACGTTTCGCTGCGGATCAGTCCCCGATCGGAGACCAGGCTGCGTCGCCACAAGCCAGAGTACATCCTGGCCGCCCTCGGACGGATTCAGGTCGGATCAGGAAGCACCAATCCCCGTATTGCAATTTGGACGACGGCTTTTACAAGGCTTGTGCCGAGCTAGCCTGGATTCGGGAACTGCGATAGCATAAGTTTGCATGAACACCGGAATCACACGAAGATCACTGGTCCGCGCGACTGCGGGCGGCGCTTTGGCTCGGGGGATGGCCGCGCAGGTGGCGGCGGCAAAGGTGCCGGAGTCCGATCGCGCGTACTGGACACGTACGCTTGTTCGGGTATCGGAGCCTTTGCTTAAGTCGCTCAGCCAACGGCGGCTGAAGATCGAGATGCCGGTGGAAGCGGCTGCCGGGGTGAAGGATCGCCCGGCTTTCACGCATCTGGAAGCACTGGGGCGGTTGCTTTCCGGGATGGGGCCGTGGCTGGAATCGGGTGAAGGCGAGTCAGTGAGGTATGCTGATCTGGCGCGGAAGTCTATCGCTGCCGCTGTCGACCCCGCGTCGCCCGATCTGATGAATTTCTCACAAGGTTCGCAGCCCGTGGTGGATGCCGCATTCCTGGCTCTGGGGATTTTGCGCGCGCCGGTGGAACTGTGGGAGAAACTGGACGGCGCGACCAAGGCCCGCCTGGTGAGTTCGATGCAGGCATCGCGGGCGATTCAGCCGGGCTTCAACAACTGGTTGCTATTCAGCGCGATGGTGGAAGCGTTTCTGTCGCACGCCGGCGAGAAGTGGGACCCGATGCGCGTGGATTACGCGGTGCGGCAGCATGAGCAGTGGTACAAGGGCGATGGGCTGTATGGCGATGGTCCGCAGTTCCACTGGGATTACTACAACAGCTACGTGATCCAGCCGATGCTGTTGCAGGTGATGGATACAATTTCGAAATCCTCAAAGAGCTGGGCGTCGTTATCGGCGGGCGTAGTGATGCGGGCGAAGAGATATGCGGCGATTCAGGAGCGGCTGATTGCGCCGGATGGATCGTTCCCGGCGATCGGGCGGTCGCTGGCTTATCGCTGCGGCGCGTTTCATCATTTGGCGGCGATGGCGCTGCGGAAGGACTTGCCGGAGGGCGTTGCGCCGGAACAGGTGCGAGGTGCGCTGACGGCCGTGATCCGGCGGACGCTGGAGCAACCGGGAACCTTCGATGCTCAGGGGTGGCTGCGGATTGGTTTGTGCGGGCATCAGCCGTCGATTGGCGAGACTTATATTTCGACGGGGAGCCTATATCTGTGCGCGAATGCTTTTTTGCCGTTGGGGCTTCCTGCGAATGACGTGTTTTGGAGCGGGGCGGCGCGGCCGTGGACGCAGCAACAGGTGTGGAGCGGCGCGGATGTGGCTGCGGATCACGCGGTTTAGCTTTGGCCCGGCGACGGCAGGCGACGCGGGTCATGAGGCGGTCCCGAGCTATTCGGTACCGCTTGTTGGTGCGCGCAGCTCAGTAAAAGGGCGATTTGCCGATTCGTGGACGTGAGGCGGTGGCGCCGAAAATCAACTGCTCCGAGCCTCACCCGGTTTGGTGACAACTGCGGCCAGCAACGCTTGCGGCGTTCTCACTGCGCCAGCAACTGCGCGATCTTCGTCAGCAAGGACGGATCCGAAAAGATCCTCTGTTGCGCCAGCGTCGCGCGCCGCTGCTGGATGTCGCGCTGGAGAATCCGGTAATCCATCTGCCGGTGCGGTACGGCGATCAGCGTCAGCGCACCCATCTCATCCTTCGATTGCTCTCCCCATGTCACGCGGACGGGCGGACTGGAGGGGTTGTGCGGATTGTCACTGGAATTATCCCAATGGATTTCGGCGTCGAGGCGTGTGCCCCTGGGCAGCGTGGTGAGTTCCTGAAAGTAGTACTGATCCTGCCAGTTGAAATTCCAGTCGTTGATAGACAGCAGCGTTTTTACCTGGCCATCGGGTAGGGTGGCGGTGAGCTTCATTTTGCTCGCAATGTAGTGCGCGTGGGCGCTGACGCCGGCGATGTCGATATCGGCAGGCAAGGTGTAGGAATCGCGAATGACGAAGTCCTTTTCGCCTGCGGGAACATCGAGGCCGGCGAAGAGCGAGTAGACCGGCGGCAACTGGATGGAAAGCAAGGTGCGGCTCGGGGGAGTTTTGGCGAAGTACAGGCCGATCACCGATTTCTCCGTCTCCGGTTTGCCCGTGGGATGGAAGTGGTACTGAATGACGAGGTCGGAACCCTGCGGGAGTCGCAGCGCAAGGCCTTCGGGGAAGAATTGGGGTTGCGCGCCCACGGCCCAGCCGCCCAGGGGCAGAGTCGCACCACCGGCGCGCATGCCGGGGAAGCCGGGTTCGTCGCCCTCGTTGGGTTTCTTGTGGGCATTGCCGTTGGGATCGGCGAAGTAAAGCACGTGATGCACGGCGGATCGTGCCGAAGGGTGCATCTCGATAGCGGTGATCCACTTGTCCTCGGTGAGGCCGAGCGGCAGCGCGATGTTGCGGTAGATGTCCGGGCCGTCCGCTTTCAGATGATAGGCGGCGGGCATCTCGACGACCAGATCGGGTTGACCGAGGCGCCAGCCGGAAGGAAACTGCGGTGGCTCGGGCGCTTTGCCGGCGCCTTCGGGCACGCCCTGGTCCACCCAGGCACGGATGAGCGCGATATCGGCGTCACTGAGTCGCCGTTCGTCGCGATAGGCGTAAGATGAGGGCTCCGCGCGCCAGGGCGGCATGACGCGCCCACCGGTGGCAGTTGCGATCAGTTTGCCGCGTTTGGCTACGTCTTGATACGAAAGCAGGGAAAACGGCGCTGCCTCACCCGGGCGATGGCAGGCTGCGCAGTTTCTGTAGACAATAGCGGCGATCTGTCCGTTGAACGTCACCTTCGCAGGAGTCTGGGCGTGAGCGGCAAACGCGGTCAGCGTCGCGAGCGCGACGAGCCGAAAGGGCGTGATTCGCATAAAAAAGGGTTAAAAGACGAAGGCCAGGCCGCCACGGAAAACGCGGGGACTGTTTACGATCAGGATCTGGCGCCCATCCGTCAGTGTCAGCGGCAGATAGCCCTCCGCAAGGAGATTGCGCACTTCCGCAGTGGCCTCAACGTGTCCCCCCGATATCGGAAAGAACGGGATCGGCTGGCGGAGTGCGAAGTTCAGGCCGGGTTCGGCGCGATCGGGCTGGGTGGAAAACGACGCCATCGGGACGGCGGATTTCAAATCCGCGTATTGATAGCTGGCCACATAGCGGGTGCCCAGGTGCTTTACGACACCAGCGGACCGGACCGTGAGGGCGTTCCGCGTTGCGGTGTTCAGCGATGCCCGCAGGCTCTCGGCATCCGGGAGGATGGCGGATCCGGAAGCCGGCATTAGTACGCCGAGCGTGCCCCAGGAAACCGTGATCTTGTCGTGCGTACTCAGCGTGCGGGTTGCGGAGACTGTATAGCCCGACGAGGACACGTTCCCGGCGTCAAACAGCGCGCTGTTGGAGAACATTGAGGGCAGCAAATCGCCACTGAATAACGTGGCGTCGGGGTTGGCGATCGAAAGTGTCGTATTTGCCACGTACTGGTGGTAGCCGGAGATCCGATACTCCATGGCCCCGATCACGTTAGAATAGCCCATTTCGTAATCGTCCCCGCGTTGGGCCTTGATGTGGCCGTTCAGTTCGCTGAGTCGAGGCAAAAGGGCAAGCGCGGAAAGTTCGCTCTGCAGGGAGTCGTTCGGGTCCCGGGAGTCCAGTCCGGGCTGCGCATTGCCGGATGTGAAGACCATATCGAAGTGCCCATGTGGCAGGGCAATGCTCAGTTTTGCCCACGGGCTGAAGTACTGAAGGTGATCGAGGAAGGCGATGGAATCGAGTTGGGAACCGTATTCGATGGAAAGCGAATCGCTGAGCTCGGTTCGGTCATGCAGGCTGACTGAGATGGTCCGCAAGGTTGGCAGCGAGTTCTCACTGCCGCCGGGGTTGCCGATCGGGATTTGGCCTACACGCGTTGCGGCATTCATCTGACGCATGGTCACGGAAACGGAAGGCGTGTCACCGGCCACGGAACGGCTGTAGGTGGTTCGAATGGCCGCAGCGGGCTGGCCGGTTGCGGCACCGTAACCGAGGTCGCCGCTGACGCGGACCCGATTATTGGAGTAGACCGACGTTGCGAACGCGAACTGCGTGCCGAGGTCGGCCATGTCGGCCGAGGCATCGCTTATCGCGGTGTCGGACGCGGAGATCTTTACCAGGGCGCTTGAGTCGTGGAACACGGTGCCGGAGGTGCCCCCCGCGATGCTGGTGGGAGAAGCCGAGGCGGGTGCGCCCGGAATCGACGGGAAGAGTCGGAGGACGGGTCGAAGCGAGGGATCCCCTCGCAAAGCCCATTTCCACTCATCGCTCATTAATCCGCCGGGCGCTGGCACGGTTGAGACCACCTGAATCGAACTAAACAACTTAGAAAGGTTGACTTCGAGCAGGCTGCGCATCCCGGGCCGCACTAATACATGGTCCCGGGTAGCGGGCAAAAATGTCGCGAGAGATACCTGGACGGAATAGAGGTCCGGAAGAAGATCGCCGAAGGAAAAATTGCCAGAAAGGTCAGTATAGCCTTTTTGGAGAAGCTTAGCCTGCTGGTTGAAGAGCAGTACGGCGGCGCCAGCGCGAGGCGATCCGAGGGAGTCTGTAACCAGACCGCTCACCGCGCCGGCAAAACGTACCGGCGAGCCTGCCTGGAGGGTCGCAGAGGAGATGAGGATAGCGGGAAGCACCGACAACAGGGCTGCAAATCGGGTGATGCGGGGGGAACGAGGGCGTCTTACGACGCCAATCAGCGAGGCCCGTCCACTTCGAATGCCCATTCTCTCACTCCGGTCTTGCCTGTTCCGACTATTTTCCCGAACCCGGTTATTCTACCGCATTCCTCGGTCCAGCGTACCTGCCATGTCAGTTTACAACAAAATTCGTCTGCTGTTGTACCGTCTGGTTCGCTCTCCGGTCCGTCGCCTTCACCCTGAGGGTATAGGTTCCGGGTCCCAGCTTACTCAGCGGGAGCAGTTTCGCAACGGTCACCTGATTTGCGGACGCGTACTGAATCGAGGAAAGGTCTTCGGTAACGTCGATCAGATTCTCCGTGGAACCGACCTTGTTGATCAGGTACTCAATTGCCCCATCCGGCTTGTTGGTCTTTTCTTCGGGGGCGAAATTGTAAAACTGCAGGTACACGCCCATCTTCTCGTCCGTTTTGAAAGTGCTGCCTACGCGGGGCCGAACCTTTGTATCACCGATGGCGAACATGGTGCCACCGATGCTTCGCGTGGGAAGTTTTTCGATCTGGTCGGCCAGGATCAGGCTGCTCGAAGCCAGCCGGTCTTCGGAGAAGTGCGGAACGTCGAGCGCCTGCTCATAGTTGTTGACGTTACCGGACATGATGTCCTTGGCCACGATGTTGAGATGGTAGCGACCGGGCGCCAGGGGAATGGTGGTCTGCCAGATTTGCCGACCATTCGTGAAGCTCTGGAGCATGTCGAGCGGGGCGACTACTTCGAGGGTCGGTTCGAATTTTTGCATGGGGCGGCGCGTCATCGACGTCACGCGGCCGAAAACGTTGATTACCGCCTTATCGACGCCCTCTTTCTGCGTGAACTGCAGATCGTGGTTGTCGAACTGCATCGTGATGTTTACGAGCACCGAGGTTTCGGTTACGCGAAGATAATCCCAACGGACCTGCATCGGCAGAATGTTGTAGGTGATCCGCGAAGTAATGGCGGCTTCCAGATCTTTGAATTTCACCTGCGGCGGTTCCTGCATCTTGAAGAACTGCGCCATACGGTTGAACTCGTTCATGCTCTGGTTCATGTACGAATCAGGCACGCCCAGGTGGGTGCCGTCGGTACGGTTGAAACGGTCGGTCTTGGTGGAAAGTCCCTCCTGTTCGTAAAGCGTGAGGCCTGCGTTCGGCACGTTCAGGAGTGCGTCTTTTTCGGACGGATCCATGGTCATGCGGTATTCGCCCGACATGGTCTTGTCGACGAATTCGAGGATGATGTTCTGACCCACGCCGTCAATATAGCGATAGCGCCATTGTTCGAACGGGTACGTTTCCGTTTCGCCGCCGCCTTCCGACATCGGTCGCTCATAAGATCCGCCCGAGGCATGCGATTCGATTTCGTCCGGCGGACCGTACTGGATATAAATGCGACCGCGGTCCGTGCGCCAACCGGGAATGCCGGAAGCGTAGTGTTCGTTGGCATACGCGATGCGCCGGTAGTGCTCTTCCTTGAACTCGTTTTCTTCGGTATCGGGAGTAGGGTCGCGCCGCAGCCAGAACTGTTCGACGAACTGCTCGCGCTCTTCGTCGGTATTCAACTGATGAAACGCCTTGCGCTCTTCTTCCGAGATGATGTAGACGACGTCTTCGTCCATCCACTTCTTGTACGGGGTTTCGAGCTCTTTCTTGAGTGCCGCCTCTTTGGCCTTCAGCTGTTTGGCTGTCAGAGGCTTGGCCAGCGTATCCTTTTGTTGCTGCGCCTTCGCCGGAGCGGGGGTCGCGTTAGGAACGGCAACCGGTGTCTGGGCCGGAATGGTGGTAACCGCCAGCAGCAGGGCCAGTCCCGCCGCCGGGATGAGCAATAATCTTGAATTCATACCTGGCATGTCCTCGGAAAATAATACACTACTCTCAGTGTAGCTCAGACGCGAGGGAGTAAATCCGGGTTTCGGGCGGACTGGTTCGGACGACCCTGAGCATGGCTCCCCGAGACGCAAGCGGGCTTCCAAAACCTCCCGACCCCCAATGTCGTGGAAATCGGGGTGTTCCGGTCTGGGCACATTGTGCAGAAACCGCTACAGGCGTGACTCGACAGACGCAATCCACCCTCCTGGCGGAAACCTCCCCGCGGTCGTCAATTCATCTTTTTCTTTACAGCGTCCAGCTCCCGGCGGGCCTGAGCCGATTCCGGGGCGATCCGGCAGGCAGCCTCCAGGTGCTCCCTCGCGGCCGTCAGCAATCCCAGGCGGTCTTCGGCAAGACCCAGTTCGTAGTTCGTCATATAGTCGTCCGGGGCCTGGGCCAGAACCTTCAGGAACGCTCCCCGCGCCTTCGCGAACTGCCCTGTCTCGACATAAGCGCCTGCGAGGTCCCGGCGGGCGAGGACGTTACGGGGGTCCTGCAGCAGGAGTTGGCTGAGGGTGGCGATCGCCGCCGGCATCTGGCGATGGTAGAGCTGCAATTGAGCGGTTTCGTATTGACGGAATTCCGGCATGCGGTCCTTGGGGTCTGCGGAACTGCCAGACGGCGTTGCGGAACCTGTCCGGGGTCCGGATGACAGATATCCCAGCGAATCGAGCAAGGCCCTGGCCCCCGGCTGCGCGCCGCGCGGAGCGTTCTTGTTTTGCGGCGGGTAGAGGGCTAACAATTTTCCCAGCTGACTCCGCAACCCGGCGGCGAGTGGCAGCGTTTTCGTGTAGAGGTTGATCAGTTCCCGAGGATCGGTCTTCAGGTTATACAGCTCCGGCCGGGGCGCTTCGATGTATTTGAAGTCGCCGATCCTCAGGCTGCGCAGCGGCGCCCACCCAAAAGCATCGTGCGCGTGCAGGCTCTCGCCGTAGATCGCATGCGCAGCACCGAACAGGTTGCCGCCTTCAAAGGACGGCTGCTTCGGCAGATGCAGAAGATCGAGAACCGTCGGCGCCAGATCGATCAGGCCCACCGGATCGGTGACGCGCGCCGGGTGGCCCTCGGCCCCCACCGGCCAGTGGACCATCAGCGGAACGTGCAGCGTGCTTTCGTAGATGTAATAGCCGTGGCTCGATTCGCCGTGGTCGCCCAGGCTCTCGCCGTGATCGGCAACCAGGATCACGATGGCCTTGTCCCAAAGCCCGGTCTGGACCAGCGTCTGCTTCAGCAGTCCGACCATCCGGTCGACATAGGCCAGCCGCCCGTCATAGCCGTCGTTGTACGGCTTGTGCAGGTCGAAAAGGTGGATGAAGGCGAACAGCGGCTGGGGACTGGCATTCGCGGAGAGCCATTGGCGGGCGGAACGAACGACGAGCGCGCCATCGCGCCGGTCTTTGCCTTCGTTTGGGCTGCCCGGAGTTGCGCCCAGAAACATGGAGCCGGACATTGGGGAAAAGGCGTCGTAATGGAACGGGCTGTCGTAGAAATCGAAGCCCTGGTCGAGCCCCATTTCCTTTTCCATGAAGACCGTGCCGATGAATGCGGCGGTCTTGTAGCCGTGGGACTTCAGCACGGAAGCCAGCGTAACAGGGCCGGACGGCAGTGCTACCGCATTTTCTTCCACCTGGTCTTCGAACGGGTAGGTGGACGTCATCATCGATGCGTGCGACGGGAAGGTGAAAGGGATCTGGCAGTCGGCGTCTGTGAAGACAGTGCCGTGATCGGCGAGGGAGTCTATGTTCGGAGTGCGGGTTTTCGTGTAGCCGTAGGCGCCGAGGTGATCCGCGCGGAGGGTGTCGATGGAGATCAGGATGACTGGAGTCTGCGCGCACAGACTTAATGCACTGGTGGTGATCAACGCGGCAAGCAGCGTGGTCGACAACAGCGGGGATGGATGCATCATCATTCCTTCGGGCTCGGCGCCGGAGTTTCGCATTTCAAATCCCGGGGAGCATGATGCGAGCCGGCGGATCGCTTCCGGCTGAACGTGCCGCAGGCAACCACCCGAAAAGAACCTGGGGCCGCCGCCTCAATCGCGGTGAGAATCTGCGGGATGTGGTTCCTGACGATCGGCCAGTTATTAGCGGAAAGCGCCACAACCGCCATGTGCCTTCCTGACAGGTTCTGCTCGTTGACCAAACTCTTGTCGCCTGTAACAAAGACATCAATGCCGTCTTCTTCCGCCGTTTGCAACAACTCTCCGTTCTTTAGCTCACTCCACCCCATGTAAGAAGCGGTAACCACTTCATGCGTACCCGCCCCGACGATCCTCGCTCGCAACTTATGTGGCAGGTTGTGATCGAAAAGAACCCTCACGGTACGGGCTGTACCCGGTGAGACTCAGCCCAGGAGATGAGTCGTTGGATCGCGGCAATCGGCAAGTCCGGATAGTTCTCCCGGATTTCTTCCATTGGGGACCCGAGTTCGGCATCCTCCACGATCGTGTCCGCAAGGATGCGAGTACCGCGCACAATCGGACGTCCGGAGACTTTGCCGGGTATCCGTTCCACCAGTTCGCAGCCGGTCCAGTCAATGCCGGAGTCCGAATCTATGTTCGCCACGTCAGCTCCCTGCTTAGATTGTATACGCGTTTGGTTTCACCGACGCAGGCGTCCGGTTGCTGCGCTCATGCCCGCCAGTACCCAAAGTCGAGGGCGCAGGCCCAATTTCACCCCGCGCTAACATGGTGGTCGCATGACGCCTGTGTTCGCTTACATCGGGCCGGGCGCGGGTTTTGCCTTTCTCGGATCGTTCCTGAGCCTGGCGATATCCTTCCTGCTCACTGCGCTCGCTCTCCTGCTCTGGCCCTTCCGCGCCGCTCGTGCGGCACTTCGACGCAGGTTGAGCAGACGACGTCAGAAAATCGGGCGCATCATCTTCCTCGGCCTCGACGGTCTCGATCCGCGCCTCACCGAACGCTATATGGCCGAAGGCAAGCTGCCAAACTTCAGCCGCCTCGCCGCTCAGGGTTCCTTCCATCGCTTGCGAACGACTTTTCCCGCGCTCTCGCCCGTCGCCTGGTCCACCTTCGCAACGGGCGTAAGTCCCGCGAAACACAATATCTTCGATTTCCTCAATCGCAGCCTGAAAACCTATATCCCGGAACTGGCGTCGTCGAAAGTGCGGCCCGCGGTCAAAGTACTCCAATTGGGACGCCTGCGCCTCCCGCTCTCGCGCCCAACGGTCGAGATGCGACGCAAGAGCGAATCTTTCTGGAAGATCCTGGGCAAGCATTCCATCGGCTGCACGATCCTGCGCGTCCCCATCACCTTCCCACCCGAAGAATTCGAGGGGCGCCTCCTTTCGGCCATGTGCACGCCCGACCTTCGCGGCACCCAGGGCAGCTTCACGCTCTTCAGCACTCGCTCCGAGAGGGGCGAGACGGAAGGCGGCGCCCGTTGCATCCTGCGCCGCTCCGGAGACGCTCTTGAAGGCTCGCTCGAGGGCCCGGAAAACGAGCTTCTCGAAGGCGCGGGAACCCTCGCGGTTCCGTTTCGCCTGGTCCTCAATCCCGATGGCAACTCTGCCACCCTGAAAATCGCAGGCGAGACATACGTCCTGAAACCGGGCGAGTACACTCCCTGGCTGCGTCTCGCGTTCGATGCCCTGCCTGGCGTTCGCATTCACGGCATCGCGCGTTTCCTGCTCACAGAGACCACGCCCGAAGTTTCCCTCTACTGCACGCCCATCCAGATCGACCCCGAAGCGCCCGCTCTTCCGATCAGCCATCCCGCTTACTACTCGGCGTATCTGGCCAAACTCCTCGGCTCGTTCGCCACGGTAGGCATGGCCGAGGACACATGGGCGCTAAATGAAGGCGCAATCGACGAAGCGGAGTTCCTCACCCAGGCGTACAGCATCATGGCTGAGCGCGAAGCCATGTTCGACCACGCCCTGGCCCACACGAAGCGCGGCGTGGTCGCGTGCGTGTTCGATACCAGCGACCGGGTTCAGCACATGTTCTACCGGCATCTTGGCCCAGAGGGCGATCCCAGGTGGTCCGGCGTCATCGAAGACCTTTACCAGCGCATGGATCGCCTGCTGGGCAAGGCAATGGAATACATCGACGAAGAAACAATTCTCTTTGCCCTTTCCGACCACGGCTTCTGCGCCTTCCGCCGCGCAGTGAATCTCAACTCGTGGCTGCATCGGAACGGCTACCTCGCGCTGACCGGCGACGCTACCGAAAGCGGTAAGTACTTTCAGGGCGTTGACTGGAGCCGTACTCGCGCCTATTGTCTGGGGCTGAGCGGTTTGTACCTGAACATTAAGGGCAGGGAATCGTGCGGAACGGTGGCGCCCGGCGCGGAGGCCGACGCACTCAAACGCGAACTGGTGGCGAGGCTCTCCGGACTCCGTGACGAGGAATGCGACGAAACGGCGATTCGCCAGGCTTACGCTACCAGCGGCCTGTACAAGGGCCCCTACCTCGGTGCCGCGCCGGACCTGATCATCGGCTACAACGAAGGCTATCGAACGTCCTGGGATGCCGCTGTCGGCAAGGTCACGCCTCTCGTGATCGAAGACAATCCCAAAGCCTGGAGCGGCGATCACTGCGTGGATCCGGTGCTCGTCCCCGGCGTCCTGTTCTGCAACCGGAAAATCACAAGCGAAGATCCCGGCATCGAAGACATGGCCGCCACCGCGCTCGACCTGTTCGGGATCGACCGCCCCGCGTGGATGGATGGCCGGTCGGTCTTTAATTCGTAGTCTCGTCGGCCTCTTCGTACGCGCGATAGCCGTCCTCGATCGCCGGAATGATCTGGACGATCTCGAAATAAGGCGTAGTCACCAGCGGCGAGTCGCGCAGCTTTTCGATGAAGAAGTAATACTGCCGCGGGTCCGGCGTTTCGATCATCATCACGTCGCTGCAAACCGTCGTGAACGCCTCCGCATCGAAGTGACGCATCGTGAGTTGCGGCATCTGGGACAACACCGCGACCAGATGCTCATCGGCGAGCGCGCCGCGCTCCTCCCGGGTGAGTCTCAGCCATTGGGGAGTGGCTTTCAGCAGAACGAAAAATGTGTATTTCAAAATCGAATCCCTGGGATGAACCGCGCCGTGCGTGCCATATAGTCACGATACCTGTCGCCGAAGCGCGCCACCAGGTTTGCTTCTTCCGTGCGCAGTCGTGCCGCGAAAAGGCAGAAGAGAATGGCCCCGCCGGCCAGAAAGAACCAGTTCGCCGTAATCAGAAAAAATGAAGTGGTTAACAGCGCCGCCGAATCGTAGAACGGATGCCGGATCCAGCGATAAGGCCCCGACGTTACCAGCGTGTGCTCTTGCCTGGTTACCACCGTATCGGTCAGATTCTTCCCGAGCGTACGCATAGTCCACGCCAACAGAATGCCTGCCAACGCGATTGCCCCGACTCCGATCCACCTGAGCCACTCCGGCAGCGGCGCGGACGACCAAGCCATCCAGTCCGAGTTGATCATCCACGCGATCATCCCCAGCCACATAGCGGCGCCAACCGGCCGGAGCGTGGCGAGGATGAACACGCCTTCCTGCCGGCGATCGAGCTTCTCGCGTGTCAGCGACCTGAGCCGGTAGTAGATCCCGACCGGCGAGACCAGCAAAGTCGCCACGATCAGAACAGTACGGAATGTCTGGTCGTGAGTCATGGTATTCGAGTTCGCAACAATCTATCCTACAACGGTTCGCGCCCCGCCTATCGCTCAGCACTGGCCGGAATTGGAGGTCTTCAAACAGGATCTACCCAGTCAGGTTCCGTAGTGACGCCGGCAGTTGCGATGGCAGCGACTTCGCCAGGATTGCCTCAAGCAGTTGGTAAACGCGCGTTGTGTTGCCGGATGGAATCTCACCGCCTCCCACTGCGGCGTCCAGGCGTTTGGCGCGGCCATGCGCCTCGGTCACGGAATCGAGCGGATAATGAACGGCCTTCAGATTGGTCTTGTTGTACTCGCCGTGAACAGCGCGCAGTTTAGAGGCGACGTCCGCGGCGAGGGCCAGATCGCCGACCTCGCTTTCATCGATATGGTGCAAAAGAAGCCACAACTCGAAACAGGGCTTGCTCAACGCAACTTTCACGCCTTTCCGCTTCGCTTCGCGCAGGGCGCCCAGGAAGCCCTCAAGGTGGGAGCCCCGAATGCAGTGATCCGTGTCCAACAACATCCACAATTCGTCGTCCGGGTGGTGTTCGTAATCAAGGAGTCTCGCAAGCACGTTGGCCGCGACGGAGGTGCCATCGGTGGTTGGCACCACGTGAATCTTCACGCGCGTCAGCCGGAACAGATCGAAGTACTGTTTTGCGCGAACGTATCGTCGCAGGCGACGATGAAGAGGCGGTCGTCGCGCAGACTGGCGGCATCCCGGGTGAGCGGTCGGGCTTTGCGCTGGACCAGGCTCATAACGGTTGCGAATTCTCGACGGGTAACCGGGCCGGATCGCCGAGAAACGGCACCGCGCCGAACCGGCCCTGAAGGTAATGTTTGCGGATTTCGAGATCGTTGCGGACTTTGAAATCCATCAGGGAGTAGATGTGGGTCGCGCCGGCGGGATCCTTTTCGGCGAACCAGATTTCGTCGCGGCGCAGCAGTTCCTGATCGAGGAGGTTCGATTCGTGGGTGGTCATGATGAGTTGACTGCCTTTGCCTTCCCGCAGAAACTGTTCGAGAAAGCTCCTCACCAGCATCGGGTGAAGGCTGCGATCGATCTCGTCGATAACGCAGACGCAGCCGCGGGTTTGTAACTCATGAAGCGCCGGGATCAGGTCGAGGAGCCTTCGGGTACCGTCCGATTCCTCGTTCAGTTCCATAGGAACCGCATGGCCGGGTTCGTGTTCGTGGGCTGTCCGGACCGTGACTCGTGCCATGCTTCCGGAACGCCGCGCCACGACCAAATCGCCCTGGCCAATCGGGTACAGGGCAGAGCCGTCTGAAGCCGCCAGTTCCTTGAAACCGCGACCCGCGAAATGGCTCGACAGCAGACTCCCTGCCTCTTCCCGCGAGATGTCGTTTGTCCGGACACTTAAGTGATCGATACCCGTAGACGAGTTCTTCAGGAAGTCCCCGGTGAAGGAGCGCAAATCGGGATTCGATGAGAGCAACTGTCCCAGTTGCGTCAATGAATCCGTCGGGCCGATAAGACCAAGCGCGCACCGGAACCACTCAGCCGCACTACCCATGTCGCCCCCAAGATCGGCCGCCTCAAGTGTCGTCCGTGCCGTCGCCAGAAACGACTGATTCTGCGGCCCGCCCACCGACGCAAGCGCGCGAACCTTCACCCCTTCGAGTCCGGTCGCGTCAATCACGACGCCATCGTCGCCTGTCACCCGCTCATAAATCGTCTTCTCTCGTCCACCCACAACGCGGACAAGCCACTCTTCGCGGATCTTCTCGTCGTCGATCTTCACCCCGAATCGATAGAGCTTTCCCGACGCTATAAACTGCAAATCGAAAACCGTCGGATCGGCCGCAATGCTGCCAAACCGAAACGCATCCCGCCCGGTGCCGCTGCCTTTAGGCCGCGCATCCAGCGCCAAAGCCTTCAAATACTGCAGCGCCTTGAATAAGTTCGACTTTCCCGCCCCGTTCGCCCCATACAAAACGGCGGTCCTGAGAACCCGTTCACTGGAATCCGGAATCGGTACAGCGTGATCATCGTGCCGACCGGCAAGCCGATTGCTTGCGACCAGCGAAAATGTCTCCTCCGCCGCAAACGAACGATAGTTGGAAACCGAGAACGAAACGATCATTGGGTTTTATCCGTGAAAAAATCGCATAAGAGCCGCTTATTTATAAATTCTAACAGGAAGATAACGCGGGATGTGCGTATTTTTCGCGCTTTCCCGCGCCGCGCCGCCTCTGCGATACTGTGAACGGTTGAAACCCGCGCTCCACTCTACGCTCATGCTGCTGGCTCTCCTCTCCGCCTGCGCACGCCCCGCTCCCCACTCCCTGATCGTCCTCGGTGTCGACGCCATGGACCCCAACTTCGTCGCCGACCACATCGCCGACCTCCCCAACCTCCGCCGCCTGCGCGATCTTGGGGGCATTACTCGCCTCGCCACTACCACTCCGCCTCAAAGCCCTGTCGCCTGGTCCAGTTTCATCACCGGCACCGATCCGGTCGAGCACGGCATCTTCGACTTCGTTCATCGTGAGCCCTCCACACTTGAGCCACTTTCGTCTATGGCCGCCATCACCGGACCGGCGCACACCCTCTCGCTCGGTTCCTGGCTCATCCCGCTCTCTTCGGCGGGCGTCCGTTCATTCCGACAGGGCCGCGCGTTCTGGGAAATTCTCTCCGCCGCAGGCATCCCCGTGACCGTCGTCCGCATGCCCACCAACTACCCGCCCATCGAAGGTGCCGGCGACGCCATCGCCGGCATGGGCACTCCCGACCTCGAAGGCACCTTTGGAACCTTCACCTACTACACTGATGACCCCTCCGAAGTCCAGTCCCGCGAAGTCTCCGGTGGCCGAATTGTGCCTGTCGCGGCTGTGAATCACCGCGCTATACTCCCCATCGCAGGCCCGCCCAATACTCTGCGCCGCGGTACGCCGGCAACACAACTCGATCTCATCGCCGATATCGACCCCGACGCCCTGGCCGCCCGCTTCACCATCTCCGGCCGGCAGTTCATCCTCAGGCAGGGCGAATGGTCGCCGTGGATTCAGGTTCGCTTTCCGTTCCTCGGCCAACTGGCGGGCGCTTCCGGCATGTTCCGCCTCTACGCCCAGCAACTCGGTCCCGGCATTCGCATCTATCGGTCGCCTCTCAACATCGATCCGTCCAATCCCGCCCTGCCCGTTGCCGCCCCCGCCAGCTTCGGCCGCGACCTCGCAAGGCGCGCCGGTCCGTACTACACCCAGGGCATCGAAGAAGACACCTCCGCCCTGCGTCAGGGCGTTTTCGATCTCTCCGAATACCTCGCGCAGAGCCATCTCGTGGGGCAGGAACACACAGCCCTGCTGGGCGATTCGCTGGACCGCTTCCACGGCGGTTTCCTCTTTTTCTATTTTTCCGAGATCGATCAGGATTCCCACGTCCTCTGGGGGCAGCATGACGATGAATTGCTGAAGACCTACCAAAAGGTTGATCGCGACCTCGGCATGGTTCTTGATCGCGCCGGCGGCGCTCAGGTGATCGTCATGTCGGACCACGGTTTCGCGGCCTTCCGCCGCGCCGTCAATCTGAACACCTGGCTGGAGCGCGAGGGGTTTCTCGTTCTCAGCCACCCCCGCACCGGCGGCACCGATCAGACCCTGGCGAATATAGACTGGAAGAAGACGAAGGCGTACGCCATGGGACTCAATGCGCTCTACATCAACCAGGCTGGCCGCGAACCCGACGGAATCGTGATGCCCGGTCCAGACCGCGACGCGCTGGTTGGCGATCTCGCCCGACGCCTGCGTGAACTGCGCGATCCCGATACCGGCCAGATTGCCGTTGACGATGTCGCTGTAGTCGGGAAATCCGCCAGTCGCTACGCGCCCGACCTCATCGTCGGCTATGCCCCCGGCTACCGCGCATCGTGGGAGACCGCGACCGGCGGAATCCCTGCTGAAGTAATCCGCGAAAACACGGACCCCTGGATTGCCGATCACTGCATCTCCGCCGCCGCTGTGCCGGGCGTTCTGCTGGGCATGCGGCGACCGCGCCTCACAGACCCGAAGATCAAGGATCTGACCGTGACCGTCCTGAAGGAGTTCGGCCTTGCGCCCGACGCTGCGATGAAGGGCCGAGAGGTCTATTAATTTCACCCAGATGACAGCCAACCAGACGGCAACCAAGCCACGAACCTCTACCAACCGACCCGCGACCGTCAGCGAGCGGCCCGCGCCTCCGGCGCAAATCCTGGCCACCGTGCCGCCAGCCACTGTTTCCCATGGCGTGCGCCACGCCAGGCCAGACAGAGCGGTGACTGTAAAGGAGCAGTACGCGAAACCCGGTCCGCGTTGCAACTCGTCATCCCTCTGAGTCCCCCATGGCCAAATCCCTCAAAATCGATACCGCCCTCTGGCAGCGTCTCGAAGCCCATGCCGCAGACGCAGGCTACAGCTCCCCTGAGGAATACGTCACTCACCTGATCGAGCAGGAACTATCCCGTCTCGAAGCTGAGCATGCCGAGGCTTCCGCGGAAGCCGAACGCCGGCTGCGAGGCTTGGGTTACCTCGCGTGATCCCTATAACCCTGGTCCTGATCGCGATCGGCTGGGGCGTCTTCTCGTGGGTCATATTCCGCCGTTTCGCCAATTTGCCCGCGCTTAGACGCATCGCCAAACGGATCCACGCGCATCTCCTGGGCATCCGGCTCTATTCAGAAGAACTATCCCTGGTCTGGTCCGCCCAAAAATCCCTCATTGCCGACAACCTCCGCTTGTTGCGTCAACTAACGATTCCGGCGATTATCCTCGGAGTCCCTTTCGCACTCATCTACCCGCAACTCGATAATGTCTACGGCAGGAGTCCGCTTGTCATCGGTCAATCCGCGGTCGTAACCCTTCAGCTATCCCGGGATCTGACACCCGCCGATGCGTTCATAACGATTCAGACACCGCTGGGGATCGCGATAGAAACCCCACCAATCCTCTCCTTTGCCGACCGCCAGATCGCCTGGCGCATTCGCGCCGGAGCCCCGGCAATTGGCATGCTGCGTATTGCGCTGCCCGGTTCCACCGTGATCGCAAAGGCAATCCGCGCTGGAGCACCTACGCTCTCCTGGCTTCGTCCCCGCCAATCGGCGGACGACCTCAACTGGCTGCAAATCGACTATCCGAAAGCAGAAATCATGGTTGCCGGCTTAACGCTGCCGTGGCTCGCCTGGTTCCTCATGATCTCCACCTTAACCACCATTTCGTGTGTCCCGATGCACGCGCGCCTCCGGCGTTTTCGTCACTCATAAAATGCCGAAAATCGCCAAACAAAAATTCCTGTTTTTGTTGTTGACAACGAGTCGGCACGGGCGTACTTTGGAGTTATCACTGAAGAAGGAGGTGGTCCAAAAACGATGAGTTATCACTGTACCAGGACGCGCGAGGTGGCCGAATGCTGAATCGACCGTTGTCAACGTTGCAGGTTTCGTTATCAGTGACGGGACCATTTTCCTGTGGACCGGTTGCTTCGTCGCGTACGCTGTAACTGCCTCCAGTTTAAAGGCTAATCGAACCCCCGTAAATGCACTGTAGTCTTTGGTGTGTTTGCGGGGGTTCGTCATTACAACCAGGGCAACTGCCGTTCAAGCGGATTCATGCGCCCCGACGCCGTACTGCCCAGTCGGGCGCAATATGGCCGCTGCCGGACCGGTTGACGGATGTGCCGGCCGGCCGTGGCCAGTCCGCCGGAGTTGCCGCATTTATGCCGTCCCCGGGCCTTGTGTTAACATGGAGTTTCCGGGAAGTTCCCAAGCTGAAGTTCTCCGGGCGAAACTTCCCAAGTCAAAAGAGGTCAAGAAATGAAAGCTGGAATTCACCCCGCCTACAATGAGGTGAACGTCGTCTGCGCCTGTGGACACACGTTCCGCACACGTACCACCAATAAGAGCGACATCCGCGTCGAAATCTGCTCCAACTGCCACCCGTTCTTTACGGGTAAGCAAAAGCTCATCGATACGGCTGGCCGAGTCGACAAGTTCGAGAAGAAGTATCAGAAGCAGCGTGCCGAAAAAGCAGCAAGTTTGGTCGCAAAGTAAAACAGGCACTCCGGAAACAACAACAGGGCGGCTTCCCACTCCGGGTAGCCGCCCTGTTGTTTTGTTTACCGTGCCCTTGGTTTCTTAGTTTTAGTCCTTATAGCGGCAGTTGGCAGCAAATTGCGCCACGAGAAGCCGCTGATTCCGCAGGTGTTCAACGGGCTCCGCATTCGCACCGGAATGGTAACAACTGTCTTCCGTGCAATACGCTGGCCGTGAATGGCTTGTGGGGTATGAGAGCGGTTCAACTGCTGTTTTCAGGTTAATTCGTTCCGCCGGTTGCCGCACTGGCCGCCTTGCGATTCTGCTTGACCTTCTGCTGTTCACGCTGCCGATCCGCGCGCCATGCGTCGTAGGCTGGCCTTTGCGCGTCAGTCAATACCGCCCGAATCTCATCGATCTGTTCCTGCTGGATGCGATCCCGCAGCGGACGCTCTTCCCTGCGGATGTCGTCGAATTTTTTCTTGGTATCGTCCAGAATCTTCGCGACAGCCGCTTCCTGCTGCGCATCCACTCCGACGCGTTTCCGCATCTCAGTCATATAGCGGCTCCGAAACTCCGCCATGGTCTTAGGCGCGGCGCCCGTCGGCACCGATGCCTTAACTGTGTAAAGCCGGTTTGACGCAACTCCCACCAGAATCCCACTGGCGAAAACCACGACCAGGTAGAGGACAGCGCTCAGGCGTGTTTTCGGCATGATGACTTATTGCTCCAGCTCGGAGATCCGTTCCACCTGAAGGGGCTCCAGATCCGAAACGTGATCCGCCGCCAGCGCCTGCACGTACGAGCCTTCATAAACCACACCAGGCTCATTCGCAAACGCAGCCAGCAATCCCATAACTACGGACGCACCCAGTGCTGCCGTCACCAGCGCCTTCGCCATTCGGCTGAAGACGGTGGAAGACGCCTCGCGTGCTTCAATCTTTGCCCACATCGCGGGCATGAAGTTCACCGAAGGATCCGGATCCGGACAAACCCCGCGGTAGGCGCGGAACAACTCATCAAGCTGGTGATCTTCGTGGCTGTTCGTCATAGAACTTGCTCCGAACTACTTGTCATCTTACCTTCTTACCTTTTTTTACACTCCGTCACTTGAAGAGGCGGTTTTTTGCCTCCGTGTGGTTACGCCCTTCATGTTTTTTAATACGCGCTGGCGGGCGCGAAACAGCCGCACTTTGAGCGAATTCTCGTTTACGTGATAGATCTGTTCCAGTTCTTTGAGCGAGAGTCCCTCTACTTCCTTTAGTGTCAAAAGGATACGGTCTTCCTCGGAAACCGATGCCAGCAATGTTTGAACCGTATCTCGGACGCGGTTCTTTTCGCTCGCCTCCACTTCCGCCTTCGAACCCGCCGCCGCATCCGCCATAAGTACCTGCTGTTCCGAAAGGTCCGACATCCGCGATTCAGGTCGCCGCTTGCTCTTTCGGAGGTAATCGAACGACGCATTTACCGTCAGCCGGTAAAGCCAGGGCTCGAAAACTTCGGGCGTTCGCAATTGGTCGAGTGAAAAATACAGGCGCAGAAAGACCTCCTGCGCGACGTCTTCCACGTCTTCCGGTCTCCCGATCAGACGCGAAATCGTGCCCAGAATCCGGCGCCGATAGGCCGTGACGACCTGATTGAACGCGCTCGCATCGCCCCGTTGTGCCTGTTGCAGTAGCTCGAATTCAACCAGCATGATCAACCAACATCTGCGGAACGCGGTCTTGTGGCGCGAATGGACATTCGTTATTCAGGTTACAGGGTTTAGGGCCGTCGAGCCAGAGGAAAGCGTAGCCTAATGCGCTGGCCGCGTCAATTGATGTAAACCCCCTCACCTCAACATGTGCTCGTACCAGCCGGTGATCCCTCCGTGCGCCGCCACCACAATCAACGCCGCCCCTCCCATGAACGACGCGAACGGAAAATAGTGCGTCGCGGGATCCTTACCAGTGATCTTAAGATACGTCATTCCTCCGATCGAGCCAACCAGCGAGGCAAACAGCAGTGTAGTGATGGCGCCGCTTAGTCCGAGAAACGCCCCCATCATTGCGATCATCTTCACATCGCCGAATCCAAGGTACTCCTGGTGCCGGATCTTCTCGAAACACCATCCGAGAAACCACATCGAACCCGCCGGAATCAAGGCTCCGGTCACCGCCTCGCCCAGGGACGTCACGCGCAGCCCGAGGTGCATTCCCATCAGTTCCGCAAGCAATCCAAACAGAGTTGGGGGCAGGGGAACGAACAGCGAGAGAGCCAGGCCGGCGACCAATCCTCCGATCGTGAATTCATCGGGCAGCAACAGGGTATCGAGATCGCTGAAGATCAAGCCGATCAGGATCGAGGCGAACAGACAATCCCTGGCAGCGGCGAGGGTCAACCCGCCATGAGCCACGAACCAGGCGAAAGATACCGCCGTAAGAAGTTCGACTGCGGGATACGTCCAGGGAATCTTCTCCCGGCACTTCCGGCATCGGCCGGCCAATAGCAAGTAGCTGACCACGGGAATGTTATCGAACCACGCTATGGGCGTATTGCACGATGGGCACGCCGACCGCGGACGGACGACCGAGAGATCCCGGGGCCAGCGGTAGATGCACACGTTGAGGAAACTGCCGATCAGCAGTCCGAACAGCCCGGCGATCACAGCGTATAAAGCCGTCTCAGTCATTTAAAACCCTCTGATACGAGTTGAGAGTGGCATTCAGCATGTGCTGCACCGTGAATCGGTTCGCCACCGTTTCGTGCGCCGCGCGGCCTAATTTCGAAGCCAGTTCGGGAGTCAACCGCCGGAGTGCGTCCGCTACGGCCCCGGCCTCGTTCTCTACCAGAATGCCGTTCACGCCGTCCTCAATCAGTTCCGGAATCCCCCCCACCCGGCTCGCAATCACTGCCACTCCCCGGGCCATACCGAGCAGGATACCCGACCCGAGTCCCTCCGATTGAGTCAGGTAAACCAGGACCCGAGCCCGGTCGAGGTCTGCCTCCAGATCCCGAGACAGGACCAGCGACACCCCCGCCCTCTCGGCCGCCTGCTGCGCCAGTCGCATCCCCTTTTGGGGGTCCCGGGTGTATGGCGCGACGGTCAATTGGCCCGATTCCGTGACATCATGCATATCGACAGCGTCGTGAACGATTTCGACCTTTTGAGCATCCACGCCGCTCGCGACCAGTATCTCGGCTACAAATCCGGACACGGCCAGGAATCGGCGTGCGGCGGCATACTTCCATCTTGAAGCTGCGCTCTGGCCGATCGGGAACGACACCCGTCTCGAAACCACCAAAGGAGCCCGGGAAAACAACGCTCCCCAGGTGTGGGAGCGCGAGTCATGGGCATGGACCAGATGGAAAGCCCTCGACCTCAGCCCGAGCCGCAAAGGTCGCAGTGGCTCCCAGGGTAGTCCCCATTTCCGGGCCACGCTCTGCAGGATGCCGTCTTCCCGCGCCATCAACAGGGATTCGTGACCGGCTTCGATCAGCGCCCGATGCAGGCGCAGGACCTGCCACTGCCCGCCCCGCATCTCGCGCCCGGTATCGAGGTGCAGAATCTTCATCGCGGCTTGCCTTCCGCCGGCGGGGCCAGCTCCCGCGCCTTCGCGTACTTCATAAACGTATAAAACCCCGCCATGCCCGCGATCACGAAGCCGTGCATGCCGTCGAGAAAACCCCGCTGCATGATGAAAGACCGGAAGAAAGTCCAGGGCGGATCGATCGCCAGGCGGTTGAGCGGGATCGATTTTCCCGATGCCGCCAGCGCCTGCGCCGCAAGCGTCGTGTAGCGATCGAGCGTATTCAGATGCTGCGCAAGAGAATCGCAGGTGTAGTGAAGGAGGTCGCCTTTCAGATGGACGAGAGTGCCTTTTACCTGCACGCTTTCATGAACGTACTCGCCCTGCCATGCCCCGCGATCCCTTCGATACAGGCGAATTTTGCGATCCGGGTACCATCCGCTGTGGCGGATCCAACGCCCCAAGTACCGTGCCAGGCGGGGCATAGAATAACCATCAACACCAGTTTCCGTGACCTTGAGCGCCGCCATCTCATCGGATAATGCAGGCGTGAGTTCCTCATCGGCATCGATCGAAAGAATCCACTCGTTGGCTGCGGCAGACGCCGCAAAATTCTTCTGGGCCGCGTACCCTCGCCAGGGTTCCCGGACCACGCGAGCGCCAAGTTCCGCGGCGATCTCGCGCGTGCGATCCGAAGACCCGCTATCCACCACGACGATCTCGTCGGCGCAGGTCAGGCTGGCGATGGCGCGCGCGATATTGCGTTCCTCGTTGAGCGTGACGATGGTTGCGCTGATCTTCATCCGAGGTCGTTGATCGGAGCCCACGAAAAACAAAGCAGGAAGACTACGAGGGCCACGATCCCCAACTGGATTCTACCGGTTCCGATCTCAGCGTGATCATACACCGGCGGATGCTTGCGGGCGAAGAAGAACAAGAGGACCGCCCACAGCCACCAGCCGTTCCAGAGCAGGCCCATCGGCAACAGGGCTGCAAGGAATGCCCATGTGATCCATTTATGGACCCGGCCCAGCAGGGCGTAGACAATATGGCCCCCATCGAGTTGCCCGGCGGGCAGCAGGTTGATCGCGGTGGCAAACATTCCCACCCAGGCCGCTCGCGCGACAGGATGCAGATAAATATCCGAGGCGGGCGTGCCCGGGAAGACCAGTTTTTGCGCCAGCCACTGAAGCACGGGCACCCCTAATTGGAGTGTCCCTTGATTATTAATCCCCGGCAAAACGCGCGAGAAAGCAAGGCCGATGAACAGCGCGGGCACCAGGAATACGAAGCCCGCGAGAGGTCCCGCCGCGCCGATATCGAAAAGAATTCGTTTACCCGGGATGTGGGATCGAATCCGAATGAACGCGCCGAATGTGCCCGTAACCGGCATGGGTGACGGCAGAAAAAAAGGCGGCGTTGCGTCCACGCCGTACCAGACGCAGGCCAGATAGTGGCCCATCTCGTGGGCCATCAGGATCGTCAGCAGCGTGAGCGAGAAGGGCAGTCCGCTCAGGAATAACGCGGGACTGCGAAGGCCCGTGGTAAAAACTTCAGTGATACGCTCCAGATCCACGAACGGCAGCCCGTGGCGGAAGTTGAACATCATGTGGGCGCCCACCAGCGTGGTCGTGAACAGGGTCACCAGGAAGAGCAGGATATGGAGCCAGAGCCTTCGCGGGGGCGCGTCGTCGTACTCTTCGCGAGCGCTTTCGGGCGCGGGAAGTTCGAACCGGAAGCGCTCAACGGTGTTCGCAGACGAGAAAGGAATTTGGTCGGGCGACACAGATTAGTGCAGTGTCTGGAGTTCTTTGCCGGGCTTGAAGCGAACCGCTTTGCCCGGAGGGATAGAAACTTCCGCGCCCGTCCGCGGGTTGCGGCCGATGCCGGTCTTGCGGGGCTTCACGGTGAAGACGCCGAAACCGCGAAGTTCAATACGGTCACCCTGTTCGAGGGCCCGCTTCATCTTGCCGAAGACCGTCTCCACAGCCATTTCGGCCTTGGTCTTGGTGATTCCCGTCTTATTGACAACCTCGTTAATTATGTCCAGCTTGATCACGGCATCCCCCAGTTTCGTCGCCAGCGCGAAACCCAGACAAACCGATGATAGTATTGGAGTTAGTATAAAGTCAAGGGCGTTGAAGGTTCCAGGAACCCGCAACGCCCTTTTTTTCGAAACAAATTATTAAAAACCGACCGTCAGAACGAGAAAAGCGGCACTCCGGGGGCCGGAACTGGCTCGGGTTCTGCTTCCGCGACCCCACCGCCGACTCCCGCCGCCACGATTTCCTTTACTTCAGCCGGCGCAAGGCTCAGTTGCCGATAGTAAAGTCCGGTTTCCCCGAGGTAAACCTCGAGATCGGCCGGTTTCGGCAGGCTACCCTGGATGAGAGCCTCGGACAGTGGGTCCTCAATGAACTTCTGGAGCGCACGGCGCAGGGGACGAGCCCCGTAGTTGCGGTCGCCGCACGTCTTTTCGAGAATATACTTCGATGCGTCAACGTTGAGCCGGATCGAGATCTGCTTCGGTTCCAGATTCTTATTGATCGTGCCGACCAGTAAGTCGATTATTTTCAGCAGGTCTGGGTCCGTAAGCGACGTAAACAGGATGATGTCGTCCAGGCGATTGAGGAATTCCGGGTTGAAGGACCGTTTGACTTCCGCCCGCACCTGGTCTTCCACTTTCGAAGCCGCACCTTCCACCTGAGGCGCCGAGAATCCGAGATTCCCGCGCTTTTCGAGCAGCCGGGCCCCGATATTCGAGGTCATGATGATGATCGTGTTCTTGAAATCGATCTGGTTACCGAGTCCGTCGGTCAACTGGCCGTCTTCAAAAACCTGAAGCAGAATATTGAAGATATCCGGATGCGCCTTCTCGATTTCGTCGAGCAGGATGATCGAATACGGTGCGCGCTTGACGCGCTCCGTGAGCTGCCCGCCCTCTTCGTAACCCACATAGCCGGGAGGCGAACCGATCAGCTTCGAAACCGCATGCTTCTCCATGTACTCCGACATGTCGAAGCGGATCAGATTCTTTTCGCTGCCGTGCAGGAAAGCAGCCAGCGCCCGGGCCACTTCCGTCTTGCCCACGCCCGTAGGTCCCAGGAACAGGAACGAACCCGCGGGGCGATTCGAAGCCTTGAGGCCGGCGCGGGAACGCCGGATCGCGCGGGCCAGAACCGAGATGGCGCGCTCCTGGCTCACGATGCGCTTATGCAGTTCTTCTTCGATGCGCAGAAGCTTGGAAATCTCTTCTTCCTTGATGGCAGTCATGGGCACGCCGGTCCAGCGCGCCACCACTTCTTCGATATCGTCCTTGGTGACGACCCCGGTCGACGTATCGTCCAGATTGTACTTTTCCCGCAACTGGCGCATGTTCTCGCGCTCTTTGCGTTCTTCGTCGGAATAGAAACGGGCCTTCTCGAATTCGTGATTCGCGATGGCGTTTTCCATGCGGTTCACGATGAATTTGATGCGCTTCTGAATGTCGGCCAGATCGGCGGGCAAAGTGGTCTGGCGCAGTTTCACGCGCGCGCCTGCTTCGTCGATCAGATCGATGGCCTTATCCGGCAGGAAGCGATCCGGGATGTAGCGGTTCGAGGCCGAGACCGAAGACTCAATCGCTTCATCGGTATAGCTCACCGCGTGGAATTTTTCGTAGCGGTCCTTGATCCCGTACATGATCTTGACCGCGTCGGATTCCGAAGGTGGCGGAACTTTGACGGCCTGGAAGCGCCGTTCGAGCGAACGATCCTTCTCGATCGACTTGCGGAATTCCGCAGGCGTAGTCGCCCCGATGCACTGGATCTCGCCGCGCGAAAGCGCCGGCTTCAGAATATTGGCCGCGTCGAGCGAGCCTTCCGCGGAACCCGCGCCCACCAGCGTATGCAATTCGTCGATGAAGATGATGGCGTTGGGATTCTCCATCAACTCCTTCATGATCGTCTTCAACCGCTCTTCAAACTGGCCCCGATACTTGGTGCCGGCTACGATCAGCGATAAATCCAGAGCGAGGATGCGCTTGTCCGCGAGGAACGACGGCACGTCGCCGTCGGCAATCTTCTGCGCGAGGCCTTCCACAATGGCCGTCTTGCCGACGCCCGGTTCGCCGATGAGCACGGGATTATTCTTCGTGCGACGGCAGAGAATCTGCACCACGCGTTCCACTTCACTGTCTCGCCCAATGAGCGGATCGAGCGAAGTGTCCATGGCGGCCTGCGTGAGGTCTCGCGAGAACTCGGACAGCAGAGAGCTTTCCTTAGGGCGGTTCGCCGATATTTTTTCCGATTGCGTCCGCTGCAGTTCTTCGCGAATCGAAGACAGGCGCAGTCCCCGCTCGTGTAAAATCTCCGCGGCGAAGCATTTCTCTTCGCGCAACAAGCCGAGCAACAGATGCTCGGTCCCGATGTGTTTGTGATTCAGGCGTTCGGCCTCTTCGGCGCCATACGCCAGAACCCGTTTACACTCATGGCTGAGCGGGAGATCCACCGACGTGGAAACCTTTTCCCGTGCCGTCGTGTGACCCTCAATCTGTTTACGAATCGAATCCACTGCGGCATGGGACCGCAGGAACCGGTTGGCCAGTTGTTTGTCTTCCCGCAGCAAGCCGAGCAGCAGATGCTCGGTTTCGATGTACGGGCTGCCAAACTGGCTGGCTTCGTATCGAGCAAAAAAAATGACTCGTCGGGCCTTTTCCGTGTATCGCTCAAACATATTAGGACGCTCCTGGTATTCCAGTACGAATCAAGACTACTCAAGCCGGACAACTCCAACAAGACCGCTACTACTATTAAAGATACTCCGCTGCGACGTACGGATGCAAAAGTATTCGCGGCGGCCGACCCAATCTGCCCGCATCCTTCGCTGTTCGCCGGCCCCGGGTCGCTGTTAAATGGCCTACTGCCTCAACTTACCGCCTTCGAGCCTCAACACTTTGCCGCAGGACTCCGCAAACCGCCGATTGTGCGTCACCAGGATTGACGTCAGATTCCTACGCCGCCGCAAGTCCGCCAGCAACTCAAAAACTTTCTCGCCCGTCCGCTCGTCCAGATTCCCGGTCGGTTCATCCGCCAAGAGCAGCGACGGATCGCCCACCAGCGCCCGGGCAATCGCCACCCTTTGCTGCTCGCCGCCGGACAACTCCCCCGCGCGATGCTCCGAGCGATCCGCCAGCCCGACCTCTTCCAGCCGTTCTCTCGCCGCTCCAAGCGCAGTAGCTCGGCTTTCCCCGCGCACCATCCGCGGCATCATCACGTTCTCGGCGCACGTAAACTCCGGCAACAAATGATGTTGCTGCCATACATAACCAATTTCCCGATTACGGAACCCGGCGACCTCCGCCTCCGATAGCGACGCAATATTGCGCCCCCGGAACCGCACCGCGCCGCTCGTCGGTCGATCGAGTCCCGCAATCAGGTACAGGAGCGTGCTTTTGCCCGCCCCGCTTTCTCCCATCACGGCAAGTTGGTCGCCCTCTGCCACCTGGAGTTCCAACTCCCGGAAAACCACGAGGTCACCCGCGCCGGAGTCGCCGCGTGCGGTCGCGCCGGTTCGATAGACTCGCGTCAGTTTCTCCAGCTGGATCAGCGGCGTTGTCGGCGTTGGCAGGACCAAACGTCAGTTTATCGTCGTATAGGGTACATATCGGCCACGGGGCTGGTTCTGAGAGAAAAATGTCCGGAGGAAGGTACTGGACCCGGTGGCAATAGACCGATCAACAGTTGGGAATGCCGCCTGGCATTTGTGGGGCGGGGCTTTTGTGGGCGGGGCTTTGTCCCCACCACCGAGCTTCTGTTCGGCGTGAGGTTCCGGCAATCCGCCGAATGCACCACAGCCTTCCGGCTGTGCAACGCCCGGATCCGCGGAAGTTCCGTTGCGCTATCCTCGATTCTTTGATTGACACGCGCACGATCTGGGCTGCAGCACGCGGCTTGCGCGCGCTCCCCGATCATTCGGCCGCCGTCGCGGCCCGCCCGCTCTTATGGTTAACTGGCTCGTTATCGGAATCGGAGATATTACACGTAAGCGGGTAATCCCCGCCATCCAGGCGGAACCTCGCAGCGTCTTCTGCAGCGTGGTCACACGAACGCCTGAGAAAGCTGTCGCCTACCCCGGCGTTCGGGCCTATACCTCTCTGGACGACGCGGTCGCAGACCCAGCCATCGACGCGGTCTACGTCGCCTCGCCGGTTGCACTGCACGCTGCGCACTGCATCGCGGCGCTGCGGGCGGGTAAACATGTGCTTTGCGAAAAGCCAACGGCCATGAATTACCCAGAGGCCGAATCGATGGTCGCGGCCGCGAAACAAGCGCAGCGTCTGTTGGGCGTGGCGTTTTACCGGCGCCTGTATCCCAAACTCATTCGAGCGAAACAGCTGATAGCCGAGGGCGTCATCGGCCAACCGGTGCTCGCCGAAGCCAACTATCATGGCTGGCTGGAGAGCGAAGAGCGCGGCTGGCTGCGCGATGCGGCGCTGGCTGGCGGGGGACCGCTGTTCGATACCGGCTCCCACCGTATCGACGCATTCCACTTTCTTTTTGGCGCTCCTCTTCGCGCCACCGGGTTCCGGTCGAACGCCGTCCACCGCCTGAACGTGGAGGACTCCGCCACAGTGCTGGTGGAATTCGCCTCCGGGGTGCGCGGCATCGTCGACGTGCGCTGGAACTCGCGCATCGTGCGCGATCAGTTTCGCGTCGTGGGCACCGAAGGCGAACTCAATCTGGATCCACTCAACGGTCCGGTTCTGAAAGTCACGACGACGTCCGGCGGCCGCGAAGAGTTTCTTCCGGCCCATGCCAACGTCCACTTCCCGATTGTGGAGGATTTCGTTAAAGCAGTCCTCGACGGCGCACCGCTGGCCTGCCCGGGCAGGGAGGCAATCCTGGTGGACTGGGTCACTGCCGGGGTCATGAACGAAAAGAGGGCAATCCGGGAGTCGCTTTGAAGTCCTGGAATCAATGGCATTCTGCGGGGCGAATCATGATGAACATAAATCGTAAGCCGGCGAGTTCCGGTAAAATCCTGCTGGCGGGACTCTTTGACACGAAAAAAAATACTATTGACTTCGGTTGTGCCATTCAATAAACTTGACCGATAGCTGCGACAGGTCGAGCCGCAGTGCAGTGGGTCCAGTTCTATTGAGAGGGGTTCTCATGTCTAGAAAGTTCCACGTCGTTGCTTTCCTTTTTCTGGCGGCATTGTTTTCGGTGCCTGCCTGGTGTCAACTCGATTCCGGCACGTTTTCCGGCCGCGTCAACGATCCAAGCGGCGCGGTGGTGCCAAATGCCT
>Ga0302319_10002554_pt1 | contig 39080 bp, 29 predicted proteins | sample Bog_T0_2_FD_203319 | JGI IMG/M metagenome (GOLD analysis project Ga0302319, IMG submission 203319) | Peat permafrost microbial communities from Stordalen Mire near Abisko, Sweden - Bog_T0_2 | ecosystem: Environmental > Terrestrial > Soil > Wetlands > Peat | place: Sweden: Abisko, Stordalen Mire... | reverse complement strand
ACCGCTGGTTACCGTGATTCCAAAGGCTTGCGTGCTCTTGCAGCCGCTGGCATTGGTGTATGTGGCTACATACGTGTCGGTGCCCACAGTCAATGGAATGCTATCAATCTCGCGCGATGCGGAAGTGTAGCTGTTAGGTCCGGTCCAGCTCCATGATCCGCCGGTTGCCGGCTGGGGGCCTAAGTCGACCGCAGACCCGGAAGCTACGCTTGCAGTAGATTCCTGATCCCAGGCTCCGTTCGCAAAGATATAGGGAATGATCGCAGTAGGGGTACAAGTGGATGATCCACCGACTAGCGTGAAAGCCCACAATTGGTTGGCGTTGCCACTTATCGCGTACTGGTCAATCGCCGCCCCCTCGGTCGTCGAATCTTCGTTTACGTCCAATGCCTGGCCGCTGTTCTCGTTAATCAGCTCATAGTATCCGCTGCCTTTGCTGACCACCTGCCAAATCTGGTTTTTGCCAGAGTTGTAGGGCCACTGGTCGACCAAGGCGCTATCGGCCGTCGATGCGCCATAGACTTCCATCGCCAGGCCGCTGTTCACGTTGATCAGCGATACGTAGTTGTTGCCAAGGTTGTTGAGTTTCCATTGCTGGTCGGAATTGCCGCTCGACGCCCATTGATCAAGGTAGGCGCCTTGAGTCTTGGAAGCGCCGGTCACGTCGATGACCTGTCCGCTGTTCTTGCTGGCGATGGTGTACGTTCCGTTGGCGATGAGGTTGGTCTGGGCGAGGGCGGGAACCGCCGACGAGACAAAAGCCAATGTTAGTGCGAGAACTCCGAGTGGCAATATTCCACCAAGTTTCGCTGAATTCTTTGCGTTGTTGAGATTCAAGTTAGAGAGCATGCTGTTCCTTTCGGGAGAGTTGATTGCGGGAGAGTTGATTGCGGGCGGACGACCGTCTGCGAGTGGTAGCGTTATCATGCATAGGTGCGATGGTGTGCATACGCAACGCCGCAGGGGTGCGATAGTATGCACCAGCAACGTCACAGAGTGAGTGTTCAGTCAGTGCTTGCGATGGGCTGAAAGCGGCTTGAACTATTCGCATTGCACCCTATCCCTACAAACAAACAATCGTCAAGAGAAAAATTTAACCAGCGGGTTACTTTTTTCAGCTGTTCGATGGCACTCGTTATGATTTTGCATGGTATCCAGATCATTGCGATGCATACAAAAAGGTGCATTTGTCCAACGCATGGCTTGGATCAAGTTTGCTTAAGTACAAAGGCGTGGCGGTTTTGTACAGAGGATGGAAATATGTTCCCATCTAAAATTATCGTCAAAAGGCAAATAAATTGGTTGCTTCTGAAAAGCGATTTAAGGCGAGATTGAGTTACGAGATTGAGTTAGCAGGTTGCCGGGTAGGAGACCACAGAAGCCAGCCACCGGCCCCCGGGTCCAACCCTTCTCCCGACAGGGAGAACGCGAGAATAGCCCGCGGGTGCAGTCCGCCCCGGCGGACGAAACCCTGGGTCAGCGTTACCCCATCCGCCCCGCAGGGCCGGCGCGAAATCTCAACACGTATCCTCCCGCTACAACCCCCTTGACAGGTGTTGTCGAATATGACTACACTTCTTCATTAGCTCCAGTGACCGGCCCATGATCAGAAAGACGCGGCCCATCTCGTGGATCAGGGCCGCCCGTAAGGACTTCGAGAAATTCCCGGCGGAAGTGCAAACCATTTGTTTGACAGCCCTGACCATCGCGGCAGAGAACGGCAAGGCCGACATTGCCAAGCCGTTCAAAGGCCTCGGCTCCGGCATCTTCGAGATTGCGCTCCCCCTGGCGCGGAGACGCTTTCCGTGTCGTCTACGCCGTGCAGATCGCCAGCGAGATCTGGGTTCTTCACGCATTCCAGAAGAAATCGACGCAGGGCATCAAGACGCCGCAGCACGAAGTCGAATTGATTGAAAGCCGCTTGAAGAAGCTAAAGGAGATGCTCGGATGAAACGCGAAACAATCGAACTCGTCCGCGGCAGCGGCAATGTCTTCCGCGACCTGGGCCACGCAAGCCCCGATGTCGAGCAACTGAAGGCCATCCTCGCTGCTGAAATCATCAAGATGCTGGACCTTGAGCAATTGAGCGTCCGTGCCGCCCATGCGCGGACAGGCATTGCCGCCGCCGACTTCTCTCGCATCCGCAATGCTGCCCTGAGCCGATTCACCCTGGACCGGCTCGTTTCGATCATCAATCGTTTGGGCTCACGCGTCGAAGTTCAAGTGAACGTCCACACAATCGAGCCAAGCCACGCAGCGCTTGCTTAATCCGGGATTGCCGTGCCGGGTTCTCTATGTGGTTTCAACCGAACTGAATGAGGATTCGATTCGGATCATTTCGGTAAGAAAGGCGGACGATGATGAAATTGAACGGTATGGTTTCGGTCTATCATGAGTCCGGCGATCCGCCGATCCAGACGAACACGGATTGGGATGCGGTCGCAGCGCTGACCGATGAACAGGTTCATGCGGCGGCACTCGCTGACCCGGATGCACAACCGATTCCCCTCGGCACCGATGAGGACTTGGCGAAGCTGGGCTTGCATCGTGTGGTCAACGTGAAGAAGCTCCGCGAACGCCTCGGATTCACCCAGGAGGCTTTTGCCGCAACATACCGCATCCCCATCGGAACCCTGCGCGATTGGGAACAGCGCCGCAAATTTCCCGATGCACCCGCCCGCGCCTATCTGACCGTGATCGCCCGCAACCCCGAGGCCGTAGCTGGACTCCTGGGTGCCGCTGCTTGACCGTGGCCCGCCCTTCTTTTGTTTTTCTATGTATACAAATGAACTGGGTGGGAGACCACAGAAGCCAGCCCCCGGCCCCCATGTCGCACGCTTTTGGGGACAGGGGGAGGTAAGCGTCCCGTTCCACCTGAATCGGAGGCCCTCAAGGCTGTTTTGCAGAGAATGATTCCCCCTTGGCGCACACTACCAATAGCGCGAATTCTTTGACCGCCTCTCGAAAGCCAAACCATGCGAACTGTCAGAAACATCACTGTAGCCGTCGACCCCGAACTCTACCGCCAGACGCGGAAGATTGCGGCCGACTACGACACCACCGTCACCGACATGGTAAGGTTTCTGCTCTTGGTTTTGCCTGAAGCGGTCAAGGCCGCGCGCTATCCCCGGCGGCCGGCCGCAATTTGGCCGGGCGGCCACGCCCGCCGTCCCCACCCCGAACGCGCCCGCTCCCTCTCTCCCGGCCACCCCCTCCCCGGAAAAGAACGAGATTTCGCCCTGTACACATGTAAACCCCACCAAGCCCTTTCCCCTCAACAACTTGCCGGGCAGCAATCGCCCCCCGTACAGAATAAGTATTTAAGTAAACTTATCCTTAAATCTCTCATTAAAAAAGCGTTACGACCAATTTCGTAAATCGCAGTTTCAGCCGCTGTACCCCAGTAAAGAATTACAAAGGCGGGTGGCGCATCTTTGCTACACTGACTACCCGACGGGCGAAGGGTAAACCATCGTAGCCCTTCGAGCAACCCCATTCCTCCGTTTGCTTTTGATCTATGCTGAAGTTGAGGCATAAAGGCAAACGGAGTTTGTGCAGGGTTTCGTCGGCGGAGCTAGGCTGGGGTCGTTCTGCTGTCCGATTCGCTGGCATGTAAGTGCCGAGCTACGGGTTCAACGGTGTTTTCTCTTTCCGCAGTCGTGGTCCAACAGAAGATGCAGCTTGATCGCGCCCTTTCGCCGGCTGGCAAAACCTACGGAGTCATTCCGCCTCATCCACGGGAAACTGCCGCCTTACTCTTGTCCGGAATGTTGCGCGGCTGTCAACACGAGGCTGATGTTGTTGAGTTCAATTGTTTCCAGAATGACGTGGCCGCCTTGGGTATCGGTGCCCACTCCTGGGTCATTCTTCCCAGCGACCAATTTTGCCGGAAATGTGACAACAGTTTTCCCGTTCTGCGTCAGTGTGGCCTGAACATTGGATCCAGAGCCTGTCCATGTTAGTTGGTAATCGCCCTCAGGAACCTGCGCAGAACCAACCTGCACAGTCATCGGGATGGTTACAGTAGGGGGTTTCTTGCCTGCAAAGGCGGGCGCGGCAAACAAGACGAGTATCAATGCAAATCCGATAAAACGCTTCATTTAGATTCTCCTCAATTGCCTCGCGGCTTTTCTTCATCGCATGAGGCACTGAGTGGATTAAACTACGGGGTTTTGTTTTTGAACCTTAAGAATTCTTAAGCCTTGTGAAGGGGACGCAATCGACGGCGACAATGCGCATTACTCCGATATGGGCGCAGTGAAAAGCGGAATCGTGATTTGCACGCGCAGGCCGGGCGATGCGTTCTCAGCGACGATCGTTCCATGATGCACTTGCACCGCTTGTTTTGCGATGGACAAGCCCAGCCCCGATCCTCCGCTCATCGCATCGCGTGCCTCTTCAACGCGGAAGAAAGGATCGAAGATCTGCGCAAGCGCATCGTCTGGGACGCCCGGCCCGTAGTCACGCACTGCGATGATCGCGGAGCTGGAATCCTCGGAGATGGATACATCGATGGTGGAATGCTCCGGTGAATAGCGAATTGCATTGCGCAGCACATTCTCCACCGCGCGCCGGAGCAGTTCACGATTGCCTTGAACCTGTCCTGCGAGCCGGCCATTTACAGCGATGCGACAGGCGCGCATCTCCGCTTCCACGGCACAGTCGCGCACCACGTCATCGACGATCTCGCCGGTGCGTTCAATTGTTGTGCTCCGAGCCGCAGGGTCGCTTTCGATGAATGTGATGTCGACTATGTCGGCCACCAGCGATGCAATCCGGTCCACATCCCGCTCGATGCGATCCAGCGCCGTCTTGTTATCTGCGGATGTTCTGGCTAGCTTGATGGCGAATTTCAGGCGCGCAAGCGGCGATCGTAGTTCGTGCGATATGTCTCCAAGCAGGCGTCGCTCACTCACAATGAGACGTTGCAAGCGCTCGGCCATTTGATTGAACGATCGCCCCAGCTGTCCGATTTCATCCTGTCGTCTTGTGTTGACTCGAACGGAGAGATTGCCCTGCCCGAAGAGCGCAATGGAAGCCGCGATTCTGCGGATGGGCGATATCACCCCCGCTGAAGCCAACCAGCATAAAAGAAGCGTGGCGCCGATGACGAGGAAATAGTAGGGAAGAAACGTCCAGAGATGCGGCCCTTCAGATAGGCCCGTGTTCACGATCCAATACTGCCCGTCTGGCGACCGCTGAGCTTTGATGTAATGGCCATTCGCGTGGGTGCGCCATTCCGTGCGTGGAGCGGGAGGCAAAAACTCGGCCCGATTTTCGCCGTTCAGCACATCTACGCCGTGCGCGTCGAGGAAATAATGCGTCGATCCTACAAAGACGCGATCCAAGCTGGTCAAGTAGGTTTGCAGCGCCTTCGGCCCGCTGCTCGCCAGTGCTCCGCGCGCACTCTCCAGCTCCAGCTCATCGATGCGCTCGAAGGCGGGGTCGATGGTCTTCCTCTGCATGCGATCCGCGATAGCGCGGAACATAAAGAAGGAAAGCGACAGCGTAATTACCATCGCGAGCAGGACACCAATATAGAGAGACTTCATGGGGAATGTCTTAAGCCGCGCCGGTGAATACATATCCGACTCCCCTCACCGCGCGGATCAGCTTGCGGCCACCGTCCAGCTTCTTGCGCAAATGGCTTATATGGACATCGAGAAAGCGATCATAAGGGGTGGCTTCGCGTTGGAAAAGAGCCAATGTGATCTCGTTGCGCGAGACAATGCGGCCCGCGGAGCGCATTAGCATCTCCAGCAGGTCGAACTCTACCTCGGTCAGCTCCACTGGCGTGCCCGCGATCCGCACCTCGCGCGTCGCAGGATTCACTTGGATATCGCCAACAGTTACGACTGCTTCGGCCTTCCCTTTCGCAGCATCTGTGCGGCGCAGCACTGCCCTGATCCGCGCCAGTAATTCATCCGGATCGAATGGCTTGGGAAGATAATCGTCGGCGCCCGCATTCAGGCCGAGGATTCGGTCAGGCTGCTGAACACGGGCGGTCAACATGATTACAGGCAGGTCTTTTCGCCGCCGCAACTGCCGCAGCAACGTGAGGCCGTCGAAGACAGGCAGCATCACATCGAGAATCGCTAGATCGTAGGAGACGTTGAGCGCGCGGGCTAGACCATCCCGCCCATTGAAGGCGCAATCCAGGCGATGGCCGGCCTCGGCAAAGAACTCCTTCATCATCGCGCATAACTCTGCGTCGTCATCCACAAGCAAGAGCGACAATTGCTTTTCGGCTGTCTCCATCTGAATGCCTCAGGCCCGACGGCCATTGAGCAATTTCCTTCGTTTTCTCAGTCTCGCACACATCAAAGCAGGAGCGGCCTGCTTAACAAATCTTAACTTTGGCTGCCGGGATTTTGGAGATTTCGTCGGACAGAGTTTGCAATCGTTTTTGCAGATCGTCGGCGGAGGGCCGTATCCGCTCTGCAGGGCGACCAATCCGTTCGATGGAAATGCGTGTGTCGCGCTTCGTCTTCCAGTCAAAATCCACCTGCCGCAAGAGCAACTGAGTGGTGTTGGGCGCGAGCTGCAATCAGTCGCCGGTATATCCGGCAGGCCGCTCCGGGCTGACCAGCACATCGAAGTTCCCCTTCGCATCCAGATGGAGCATCGTGAAATCGTAGCAGGTGGAAACCGGAAGGCTGAAAGTTGGTCCCGCCGGAAAAGCTCCGAAGAGACCTACGCGCAGGAGGAGCAAGGAACCGATCTCACCGCGAATCCAATAGGATCCGGCTGCATTGATCGCTGCGCTGCGATAAGTGGTATCGGCATTTGGCTGACCGATATTGAAGTAGAAGTTACTTGCCGGCAGAAAGACAGGATGATTGACATCGTCTCCCAATGCTGCGAACGACTTCGAAGCGACAGCTTCAAGCAGCACACAGCCGGCATCCTGCCTCACCTGGGGATCGTTGCGCAGCCGTTCGGGAAGCCGTGAGAGAATCTGCGAGACGCCCTGACTCACAAGATCGTGTCACACGTCAAGGCCCAACGTCAGCAGCACGATGGAGCCTGATGTTATGCTCCGGCGCACTGGGCGCTCACCGGCTAATTCTCTTTTCTCTATCCCTCACGGTTCGATTTGTTGTGGTTCATTCTGCTTGAATCCATCGCCTCTTCTGGCAATGAAACACTACTCCGACCAGCTTTGTTTTTCACGCTAACAATTCAGTTGGACTGAATCCAAGAGAGATTCTTGTCTTCAGTCCAACCGAGGTATTCTTCACTCTGAGCCGGTTATTGCAGTTCGAATGTGACGGTGTCGATCTTGCCCGTGAAGCGATAGGGCGACTTGTACTCCGGACTGACCGGAGAACCAAGATCGCTGCCCACGTCCAGTGTCTCGCTGCCGGCATAGATGCTTGCGAACTGCGCCTCGCCGACAGACTCGCCGTTGACTGACAGCTTTACATCGCCTGGAACAGCGCGGCGCGCGTAAAAGCCAGGTGCGCCCGTAGTGTTTGCTGCGTTGTCCTGCGAAGGAGTCACATTCAACTGAATGTGCGCCACGCCCGCATGAATCGGCGTCTTGGAAACAATCTGCTCGGAGTGGTCGTTGGCAACATTCACCTCGTAGTACAGGTGGCTATCTTTGACGAAGAGACTGAATCCGCCCAGAATGCCGCCTTCGGCCACGATCACACCCTCTGCGCCATCTGTCGGAATCTCCACATCGGCGTCGATCGTGTACGCGTGCCCGTAGAGACCAGGCGCATAGCGCAGAGGCAAGCGCTCCACTCCCGAACGGAAAGTGAATATCTTCTTGTCGCCGATCTTCTTGTCCAAAGGCGAGGAGCGCTCCGGCAAAATTGGATACGCATGATTGCGTTCCGCTTCGCTGTTGAAGACCTGCTGCAGCTCCTTCACCTTCTCCGGATACTTATCGGCAAGGTTGTGAGCCTGGCTGAAGTCCTCATTCAGGTTGTATAACTCCCAGGGACGAACATCGATGTCCTTGTCGCTGGCATTGCGAATGGCATTCTGCTCCCACGTGGAGTGGTAGCGATCGCCAGCCCACCAGCCATCCTTATAGATGGCGCGGTTTCCGCTGGTTGTGAAGTATTGCAGCGTGTGACGCGTCGGGGCCTTCGGGTTGTCAATGGTATATACCAGACTCTTGCCTTCCAGCGGAATCTGCTTCACGCCGTTGACTTCCTCGGGAAACTTCGCGCCCGTGATCTCATAGATCGTTGGCGCAATATCGTTGACGTGCGAAAACTGGCCACGTATGCCACCAGCGTCCTTGATATGGCTGGGCCAGGAAATCACCAGTGGATCGGTGACGCCGCCCAGATGAGAAGCGTCCTGCTTGGTGCCGACGTAAGGCGAGTTGAGTGCCCACGCCCACGAAGCCGCATAGTGATTCATATAGAGTTCACTGCCCAGCAGGCCGGCGATATCTGTTCGCTCCTCGATCGACTTGGGCTTGCCATTCACATCCACGGCATCGTGTCCTTCCAGACCTCCCTCGGCGCTGGCGCCGTTATCGCCAAAGATCCATAGGATGACGGTATTGTCTGCCTGTCCCTCTTCGCGAATTGCATCGAGCAGGCGGCCAACCTCGTGATCGGTATGCTCGGCGTAACCGGCGTAGACTTCCGCTTCGCGCGCCAGCAACTTTTTCTGTTGCGGCGTCAGTGAATCCCAGGCGGGCAGTCCGTCCGGGCGCGGGGTAAACTCGGCATTGGCGGGAATCACCCCGGAGGCCTTCTGTCTGTCAAAGGCCTCCTTGCGGACTTCATCCCACCCCTTGTCGAACTGCCCTCTATAGCGCTCGATCCACTGCTGCGGGACATGGTGCGGCTCATGCGTGGCGCCTGTGGCGAAGTAGATGAAGAAGGGCTTGTCCTTGGCCAGGGCATCATGCTGATGAAGCCAGGTAATCGCTTCGTCGGTGATATCCGTTGTAAAGTGATAGCCATCCTTGGGCGACTTGGAAGGCTCCACGGGCGTCGTATCGCGGTAGATACGCGGATAGTACTGGCTGTCGGCGGCCTGATTGAAACCGTAGAAATGGTCGAAGCCCAGCCCGGTGGGCCAGTGGTCAAATGGGCCGACCGGACTGACCTCCCACATCGGCGTGTTGTGCCACTTGCCATAGGCCGAAGTGCTGTAGCCGTTCTCTTTGAGCACTTCGGCGATTGTCGCCGCGCTCTTGGGCAGCACCGTGTTGTAGCCCGGATAGGGCGCCGACCACTCGGCAATCGAACCAAAGCCCACCTGATGGTTATTGCGCCCGGTCAGAAGCGCCGAGCGCGTCGGCGAGCAGAGCGCATTCATGTGGAATGAGTTGTAGCGCAAACCGGATTGCGCCACGCTGTCGAAGACCGGAGTGTGAATTGGGCCACCGAACGTCGAGGTCGCGCCGAAGCCTACGTCGTCAATCAGAATCAAGACAACATTCGGCGCATTTTCCGGTGCCTTGGGCGGCTCGGGCCACGAGGTGGCAGGCGCTTCGTGTACAGGCAGCGTCGGCCATGACTTCGGCGGCGCTGCGCTCTGTGCGTGGGCGGAGGGCCATGCTCCGAAGGCCATGGCTCCGCTCAGGATGTATCCAATACGTTGACTGCATTTCATCGTCTGTTCTCCAAAGAAAAGTTTGTGTATGGATGAGTTTGAAAAGCCGTTCTCTGCTCCGAGTGATGCTGTTTGAAAAGAGGCGAAAAGGGATGCGCGGGAAAAAGACATTGGCGGGAGGCTTCAGGCGCTACATCGTGGGACACCGGTACTCTTCCGCTGGCGAAGAGCCTTTGTTGAGCTTTGCGGCCTGGTCGATCTCGATCTCGTATTCATTGGTGTCCTATCTGGGAAATGCATTGCTACAGCCACTCAGGCAGCGTAGCGGCGGGCATAGGCGGCGGTGCGGTGGATACTCTAGGCGTCATAGTCGCGGATGACCAGGGCCACGCGGCGTTGCGCTGCCAGAGGCGCTACCGGGAGGATGTATATAGACGGTGGCGGGACGGTCCGTATGGACTCGTGCAGCGGATAGATCTTCATTGCATTCTCCTGTCAGCGACCTGGTCTGGATGCATTTCCGAGTATTCTTTTCAGGCTGGGCTCTCTATAGCCGGAAGTCATTTCGTGGAAGGATGGATGAGCGAGGGCGCTTCACGAGAAAACAGAAAGAAACAGAAAAGCCCACGACCTGAATCGTGGGCTTCTGAAAACTCGTAGACTACGCTCAAAAAAGATCGCTACAGTTCACCCGCGACACAGCCATCCGGATTTGCGAGAAGCAACCGGACAACAACACTGTGGAACTGGGTGCGCAATCATGAGCAGATTCTACCAGAGAGAATCGCAAATCAAAAGATGAATCCGAGAAAAGGCGCGGGATGTAGTTCTCAGGTGACGAAGGCCCAGATGCAGGCAAACGGGCGATATGCACTCTGCGAATGAAGTCTGTTTATCTGCCAGAGGAGTATGTATCCCCCGGTAGAAGACTACGATTCTGTTGATGGGGTGCCAAGCCTCCGAGCAGTGGAATCGACGAAAGGTTTGATCCCCACCCTGTATGCACAGACCGTGCTCACGGCGCCTCCCTCCATGAGTGCATCAGCGGAGCCACACTCTTCACAGCGGTTCCCGCCGGGGACATTACTATCGGCGGCGTACTACCCGGCACCGGCGCGCGGATCAACAGCGGAACCAAAAACCTGATCGGAAAGAAGTCCATCTTCGGCACCGGCGCGTTGGGCATCGGCCTGGTGGGAGACGGCCCAATCGAAACACAAACTTCCAGTCGACCAGCACTCGCGCATCTAGGCATTTTACGGAACCAGCGAGAACGCGGTGAAGACCCAGATCTGGATCGCGTTGGGCGTGTATTTGCTCGTCGCCATCGCGCGTAAACGGCTTGGGATGGAGGCAGGCCCCCACCACACTCTTCAGATTCTCAGCATAACACTGTTCGAGAAAGCACCCATTTTAAAGGCACTTTATCTGTCCAACGCCGACAACGACTTACGCGGTACGGATAACTAGATGATCCTGCTCGACGTTTAACTGGACAGCAGTGATCTGACATAGTCGACAGTGTGCAGCCCTGGAAAACCATGAGTTAGAAGACATGGAAACCTTCATTTCTCGGCAAGGCCGCTGATTTGAAGCGAGCGGACGATACCTGCCGATCTCAATTCCGAGGTGAATCTTTTTCGCAGGAACAGCTTGTAGCATAGGGCGCGCACAAATACGGGAGTGATACGGATTGGCGCTCGCAGCAAGATGTTTCCGATATATTCGGTGCCGGAAAGCAATCCGATCTTACGAAGATACGACTGGAAGGCGATTTCGCGCTTGAAATATCCGAAGCCCCCTCTTCGGCCCTGCATGCCATTGCCAACGCGGACACAGACGAGGATTTCCTCGATGTTGTGGAGCCGGTAACCAAGCGTAAGCATCCGAGCCCAAAGGTGATAATCTTCAAAGCCATGAAATGATTGGTAACTTCCTGCGGCCAGCACAGAGGATTTGCGGAAGACCGCTGTTACATGGTTGATGGGGTTTCGGAGCTTGGCATATTGCAGCAGCGCCAGGCCAGATGCGGGCAACCGCCGAAGAGAGTGCGGCCTGGAGCAATCCTCGTCGAACTCAGCCCAGGTACCGCTTAAAACGTCCACGCCTGGGTCGCATTCCAGGAAATTCATTTGCATCTGAAATCTGAAAGGCATGCAGACATCGTCCGAATCCATGCGCGCCACATATTCTCCCCGGCACACATGCAGGCCGGCACGTAGCGCCGCGCCTAGACCGACATTGATGGGCAGACGCAAGGACACGATGGGCAAACGAGATTTGTAGGATGCAATGGTTGCTTCCAGCACCTCTCCCAAAGGACCGTCTTCCACGATCACGACTTCATCGGCCTGAAGAGTCTGAGCTACAAGACTGTCAAGACACTGGCATAGGAATGCTGGAGATTCTTTGCAATATACGGACATCAAGACGGAAAGTCTCATCGCATTCCCCTGAAGAATAGAAATGTTAGGACGGTCTGTTCGGTGCCGAGTTTCGCTGCAGGGAAGACTGGAACTGGACGCTACAATCGCAGACTGTTGTAAAGTCAATTGGATCGAATCGCCTAATTCGAATGCGCGAACGGTCTGTCTGGATTCTGTGAGACGCTTTCCCAAACGGATCAGCGGATCCTCAATGATGTAGAATGAGGCGAACGACAACAAAGCCGTCAGAAAAACGAATGCGAAGAGCTTCAATACCAGCGGCAAGCCGGGTAAGGAATGCAGCACAAAGATCAGCGCCGGAACGTGGAGAAGATAGATGCCATAGGAGTACTTCGCGGTCTGCTGTGCCGGAAGAACGACCCATCTAGCGCTCAATTCGCCGAAGGCGGGAATGGCGATAGCCAGCGCGAGACAAATTGCAGCATTCACAAACGAGCCTATGGGCGACTCGGTGGAGTGATAACCCACAAGGTACCCCTCCACGGCGAATAGTCCCAGAATGAAGAAGGGCCAGGTCCAGGCAGGGAATGCGTGGCGGCTTGATTCAGTATTGCGTCGCGCAAGAAGCCGGTAAGCGACCATGCCGCCGATGAACATGGGAGGAAAAATTGCGCCATGAAACATTCGCGGCAACGAGGGTTGCGTGGCTGCAACCGCCAGCAGTGTAGCCGCAATCCACAGAGCCAAGACCGCAATGAGGCCTTGAAACCGGCGCAGAAAGACGAAGAAGACGGGCAGAACCAGATACATCTGCACCTCCCACGGAAGGCTCCACAACGGTCCCACGATGCTGGGAAACCCTCGCGTCATATTTTGCACCAGAAGCAGATTGGCCGCGATCCCGTGCCAGCCTAGATCGCGAAGGTTCCCGCCGGCTTGATCGGTAAGTCCCGTTGCCAGGGCTAGAAGAATCGTCGCCCAGCAAAGTGGATAGATACGAAAAGCGCGGCGGATCAGGAAGTTGGCGCTGCGATGCCGGCTTGGCGCGCGATCAAGAGAGAGCATGAGAACCAGGCAGGTATGGACAAAAAAGAACATGACCCCCGTAAAGCTGAGATTGTGCAAGCGCTGGTTGATGTCGGGGTCGTACGCGCACAATTGAAAGTTCACGCACTGATGCCACATATGCTGGGCAACCACAGACAGAACGGCAAAAGATCGCAGCAAATCGAGATTGAGATAGCTAGCCTTCATGAATTCTCCTGGCATGAGCCTGCCGCCGAGTTGCAGGCAGCAACTGCGCGCAGCGGATTGCTTTCCGCTCTCCCTAGGCTGCGGCCTGCGCTTCTCCATTGGCAGCCTGGTTCATGCTTAGCAATCGCATCGCCCAAACGATGGCCATAACTAAGAGAGTTGTAAGAACCAAGGATGGAATTCGCTCCAATACATAACTGAGATTGCCTCGAGGCGCGAGAAGCGTGCGGGTCAGGCACTCGGCCCAGATTCCCGCAAAGAGTGAGCGCGCGCCGATCCAGCCCACAAATCGCCGGCATAGGAAGCCGAATAGGAAGGAACCGGCATAGACAGCCGATAATCCTCCGGAGAGATAAAGCTCGAGAAGGTAGTTGGAGCCTGTTCCCGACACAATGCCATTGCTGTTGACGGGATTATTGATGGTAAGAATTCGATCCAGCGTGGCGGGGACGTTCTTTTGGCTTCCCAGGTCAAGCACGCAAAGATTGAGCAAGCCATAGGGAATCGACTTGGCCGTCAGGGAAATGAGCAGAGGATTGCAGTAGCCATTCAGGTTGAGGTCGGCATCGGTCTGCATCAGCCGCAGTGAACTTCCGCCGGAGAGCCACTCGACGATCACGGTCCGTCCACTGTCGAAGTCTCCGCGTGTCATCGCGGGCAAAAAGAGAATCACCAGTGCCAGCGCGGCTGTTTGCAAAAGGCGCTTGGGGGAGAAGCGAATCCAGCTGCGCGCGATGGCGATGAGCAAGGCTGGAAGAACGGCCTGTGCAAGAAAAAACCGTCCCCAGTGCAGGGAAATGATAAAGCGTGGAAGAATAACAAGAATTGAGGTGGTTGCAATGCGACGCCATCCATGCTTCTCTGGATTGGCGGCTCCGAAATACATGAATCCAAAGAAAAGATGGGTATAAAGAACGGCCTGATACGACAGAGGGATGGCATCGATCGCCACGTATCCGTAGGTCTGGCTGGCATGACTGCGCCAGAACATCACGGAAACGATGAATGCAGGCAGGGCAAGAATGAGAGTGGCACGATAGGCAAAATCCATGCAGGCGTCGATCCTGGGCCCTGAGATTCGCGGAGCAGGGCGGCCAAATGCAGGGAAGATATAACCAGCAATAAAACAAACTAACGCAAGCACGCTGATTACGATCGTCTCATTCTCGATTTCGTCCGCCTGGTGAACAACCGCTCGAAAAAGAAGGCTGGGAAGCCACCAGAACAGAAAGCACGCAAAAACAAATGAGGCAAGAAAGAACCATTTCCCGCGAACGCGATCCTGCGCGCGAGTTAGTTCGCAGCCTTCGCGCGCCATCGGTGAACGGCCGCGATCCAGGCGGCGAGAATCGCATGGGGCCACTAAGCCACCTCCGCATGAAAACTCCCCTGTGCGGAGAAGCGGGCATCGACAGCCAGATAACTCTGCGCCACGGCGCGGGCGGAATACGCTCGAAGGGAAACGGCCTTTGTCTTGACAAGAAGCGCCTTGCGCAGTGCGCAGGCAATCCCTTCGCGGGGCGCAGTCACGGGAAACAATTGAATGCTGCTTCCAATCAGTTCCGGCGCGATTTCCAGGCCTCCTCCCGAGGCCGGCATGGCCACAACACAGCCCTGGCTAAGCGCCTCGATATAGACAATGCCCAAGGCTTCGTGGGCGCAGGCGGAGACAAATACGCGCGAGCGCCGCAACCGCTCCCTTACTTGATGTGGAGCAAGCGCACCCAGAAACTCGATGCGCCCATCGCCCGCGGCAATTTTTTCCAGCTCCGCGCGCACGGGGCCCTCTCCCACGATCCAAGCGCGCAGGCCGGGATTTTCATCCAGCACATCGCGCATGGCAGGCAGCAGCAAGTCGAGGTTCTTGGACTTGTGCAACCTGCCCACAAAAATGATGGCTTCGCGATCGGCCGCCATCTCGGGCGCGGGCTCCAGGAAGAGCGGGTGCATGGGGTTGCGAATCGCCGCGTCCACTCGCAAGCCAAAGATGAAATGCAGATGCAGCGCCGAGTAATCGGAAACGGGCACGAACTGCGCGCCACGGCTGCCCGTGGCCAGCCTGTAGGAGGCGAGCTTCGCAAGCATATTCAGCCAGCCTTGGTGCGCCGCGCAGGGAAAGCCGTGGGCTACGCAAATAGCGCGCCGGGAGATCGGCGCGGCGAAGATTGCCGAGGTTCCCAGAACCTTCAAGATGCGCGGGTCGCGCAACTCTCGCCATCGCGAGAAGATACGCGAGGGCGAGACGATTTCGACGGGGATTCCCAGCTCGGCAAAGCCCGCGCGCAGCCCTTCCGCGAAGCTGGTCACGCCTCCGACCTCGCGCCCTCCCGTGATCAGAACCTTGGCAGGGTACTCATGCTCCATTTCTTGCGCTCCTGTTCCCCTGCGGACATCGCTGTTGCCCGCAACTCCACTCAATATGCGCCTTCGGAAATCAATCCGCCGAAAACACGAAGTCGTGGATCTCCGAGTCCACGAAGCCATTCGCAACCCAGCGTTCCACATCGGCAAGCCTCACCGGAGACCGCGCCGAATGGAGCGTGCTCGCTCGATACCCGTGTTTCCAAAACAATTTGAACGTCTCGGCGAATTGTGAGCTGATGCCGCCTGGGACGACCTCGCCGCTGAGCAAGATCTCAACCAGCCAGGTCGGCTTCGGGTCCAAATCCAGCGTTCCCGCAGCTCCGGCCAGGACCTCCAGCTCAAATCCTTCAACGTCCATCTTGATCAGCAGTTTCTTGTTTTGAAATCGGCCGGCTGCGACCGTGTCCAGGGTGGTAAGCGGCACCATGGTGGATTGCGCCTTGCGCGCCTGCGCCCAGCCGGGCACAAACGAGGCGATGCCGCCGAACCCATAGATGCGGCCCATGCCGCATTCTCGCGCCAGCCCGAGCGGAAAGACTTCAACGCTGGAAAACTCGTTCTCTCGCAGGTTCCGGTAAAGAAACTTCAGATTCCGGGGAGAAGGCTCAAAGGCACATGCGGGCTTTCCGCGGCTGGCTGCCAGGCACGTGTAAAACCCGATGTTCGCCCCAATATCCAGAACCGCTTCGTGGGATTCCATCAGTTCGAGAAACGCCTCGATCTCATCGGCCTCCCAATCTTCCTTGGCCATGGAAGGGTCGCCCGCCAGGCTGAAGCCGTACTTTGTCCGGATGGACCGGCGGCGATTTGTGGCGTCCCGCAACAAGCGATACGACCGCCCAAGGGGCGGAGCATAGGTATCGACAGCCTTACGGCATTTTGACAAGTTCATCTTTTACTCCTTGAAGCGATGTTTCCCAGCGCCGTTGTAGTCCCTTCGCGATACAAAGGGACAAGAGAGTTTCATGAAAGATTGCTTATCCGGCCTCGATCCCAGGGGCGGCGAGAGCGCCGAGGTTCAGATAGTCCCTGCGGGCGCGCGCAAAAATCGCCCACGCAAAAGGAAGCCCGATGACAGCAGTGGCGAATAGATAACTGAGGGCAGCCCCGGCGTTTCCCCATCGAGACGCCGTCGCTCCGGCCAGCGCCAGGGTGAGGGACGCCACCGCCAGCGACTGCGCAAGAAAAGGCTCGCTCTTGAAGGAGCGCAGCAGCGTGGCCAAGCTCTGCACCACGCAGTTGGCGCCGGCAGCCAGCACCAGCACCGCGAACAGTTGCGGCGAAACCATCCTTGCCGCAAGTTTCGGCGCCACGGCGGGCAACAGCGCCACCCCTGCGCAGGCGGTCAGCGCCATCATGGCGAATACGGTCAGCGATTGGCGCAGCGCGCGCTGGAAGAGAAGGTCCAGTCCCCGATACTCTCGGCGCGCGATCATGCGGCCGAAGGGCGTGGTCTTGGTCGAGGTCCAGGCCAGGGCGAGAACCGTCATATAGCCGGTTATGCTGAGCGACATGCCGATCTGCCCGGCCTCAACGGCTCCGCGTAACGCAAAGACAATGGGGATGAAGACCTGCACCGTAAAGTACGAGCACATCCAACTGACGGCGATGCGCCACTGGAAGGGCCAGACCTCGCGGCTCCAGCGGATGCCGTCCTCGCCAGCCGGGTGGCGCAGCAGTCCTGTCAGCAGCCGGCGGCGCGTAAGCAGAAAGAGCAATCCGGCGCCGGCGTAGCCCACAATCGCCATGGCCGGCGCGTACAGCCCGCGTCCGAGCAGCATGGGAACCCAGGCGCACGCGGCGGTGGAAAATGCCTGTCCGAAGCGCATCGCGGCCACCGCCCGCACCTGTCCGCATCCCTCGATGAAGGAATAGAAAGGCGTGGACCACAGGCCCACCATGCATGCGCCGACGGCCGCCAGCCAGGGCCCCTGCCATGCCACCTGCGCGGCTCCCGTTGCCGCGTGGCGGGCAAAGAAGACCGTTCCCAGCGGGGCCAGAATCAGGCCCATGGCCAGCGCGGCCAGCGTGTACCAGCGCAAGCTGAGTTGCAGTGTCGAAGCCAGGCGCGCGTGCGCGGTTTCATCGCCGATTATGCTGCCATTGGCGCCCAATTCCAGATGAATGCATTCGTGCGCGGCCAGCTGCTGAATGACGAATGAAAAGCCCATCTCGAAGACCACCTGCAACGAAACCAGGCTGAGCAGCGTGTAGTAGTAACCCTGCTCAACCGGGGTGAGAAAGCGCACAATCAGCAGGACCGTACCGGTGCTGCCCGCGATGCTCACGAGCCGGGCCATAAAGGTGTAGGCGATGGCGCCATCCAGCCCCAGCGCCCTGAGCGCCCTCACAGCCACGCTCCGTTGACAGCCTCTTCGAGTGCGGCGGGCCAGGAACCGGAGCGGCGGCGGTAGCGGCGCAAGATCGCCATGAGCTCCGCGGCCAGCGCTGCCAGCAGCGCCAGCGGCAATGAGACAGCCAGCGCTCCGAGCGCAATCCAAAGCCTGTAGAGCGAGGCGGGCCGATCCGGCGCAACCGCCGGATCGACGACCTGCACCTGCGCTCCCTGCCTCGCTTCGTCTACGCGAGCCCCTTCATACTGGCGCGTCAGCAAATCCTGAATCGTCTCGCGATACTTCACCTCGCGCAAAGCGCGCGTATAGTCCAGGCTGGCCTGCGTCACTGTGCCTTTGGGCGCAACCAGGTCGCCCGTGCTGCGATCGCTGGACGCATCCATCGCCGCGAGCTGCCCTTCCATTCCCGTCAGCTCCTGCTCGGCCCGCACCAGGTCGGGATTTTGATCCGCCGCAAACTCGCGCATCGCCCGTATCTCCACCTGCTTGGCCGCAAGCTGGCCGCGCAACACGGCCGCCGACGCGATCATGGCCCGCGCCTGGCTCTCGATCTCAATCACGCCGGTGCGCTGCTCGGTCTTCTGCATATCCTCTTCGGCGCGCGCCAGATCCTCGCGCGCCGCGCTTAATTGCCGCTCGAAGAAGAGCCTGCGCTGCGATGCTTCCGTGATGGCGAGCGTAGCGGTGAAGCTACGGTATTCTTCTACCCAGGCGTTCGCCATCTCGGCCGCCTGACGCGGGTCGCGATCGGTAACCGAGAGCCGGATCAGCCCGTCTTTCAGGCCATTTTCGACATTGGTAAACCGCTCCCAGCGCTCCCGCGTTGTGGAGAGATACTTGCGGCGGTAGCGCGCCTGCAGATGAAAGCGCGCCGCCATCGCATCCTCCAGGGAACGGCTCTTCAGGAGCGCAACCTGCTGGTCGTTGGGATTCTTGATGCCCAGGCTGCCGGCCGCGGAGGCCATGGCTCCCAGATTGCCCATCTGCGCCATCATTGCCGCTCCGGATGCGCCGCCCTGTTGCGGCGGCAGAATGACCACAGTGGCCGTATAGCGATCGGGCAGCAACAATGCGGCTGTGCAACCGAGCGCGGCGATCGCAAGCGCGGACCGCCAGACCAGCGCCTTCCGCTTGACTGCAACCCTCAACCAGGTCAGCAGTGCGCTGCCGCAAGGTTCCAATCCACGGGCTGGCTGTTCGGTTTCTTCTGTCGGCACGCGGGCGTCCTTCTCGATGCGGTTGAGTTTGAATCAGGCAGTACACCGTCTGTTTCTGGATCTGCGCGTTCCAGAGCTTACGGCCGTTGATCGTGAACACTTTCGCGAAAAGCTATCGCGGAACAATCCGCGCCGGAAACGCAATCAAGTGCGGCCGGCTGGAAAACTGAGCCAAGATTACCTTCGCGAGGAAAAGGAGATAACTAGAAAATGTGAAAGAAGGTAGCGTTAAGCCGATTATGGGAAGAGCCTCATGATGCTGTCCGTTTTTGGGACAAGGCGCCTTTTCCTTGGTGCTTTCTGCTCGTTCCATGCAATGGATGAGTGAACAATGGGCTTGTATGAGAAACCATTTATCCATTCGCCCACGCTATCTTTGCACCGCATTTCTTTGGCTTGTTTTCGTCACGGCTTGCGCGATCGTTGCGCCAGCACTTCATGCTCAATGTTCCGATGACGATACCGATACGCTGGGCTGCCCGATTCAGCCAACGCCTCCCGCGCAAGCCAAGGAATCGCCCGCGACCTTCAGCGTCACGGAACACGCGCAGTCGGACCTGCCCAGTGCGGACCGCTCGAACGAGGCGTCGGCCAATGGGAGTCTTGCGGCTGGCGCAAGCTATACCGAGGGGCCTGCAGCCGGCAAAGCCAGGCCGCACGACCGCATCCCCGCAAAACCCGAACCGCCCACAGAGTTTCAGCGCTTTGTAAGCGCGACAACCGGCCAGATGCTGGCTGTGTACGGCGCCAGCTTCTTCAGTACGCAGCCGGCGTCGTTTGGCCCCATCGACCACGGGCCCGCGCCGGGGGAACTAATTGTGGGCGCGGGGGATGAGCTGAGGCTTAGAATATGGGGCCAGGTCAACTTCAGCGCCAATTTGCGCGTGAGCCGGGAAGGCGAGATTTACATTCCCAAGGTCGGCGCGGTTCATGTTGCCGGCCTTCCATTCTCCGCTGTTTCCAGCCATCTTCGCAGCGCGATGGAGAAGGTCTATCGCAACTTCGAGCTAAGTGTCGACATGGGAGAGATCCATTCCATCCAAATCTACATCACAGGCATGGCGCATCAGCCGGGCGAATACACAGTCAGCGCCCTGAGCACGCTGGTGGATGCGGTTTTTTTGAGCGGCGGCCCCTCGGCGGCTGGTTCCATGCGCCATGTTCTGTTGAAGCGCGAGGGCAAGGCGCTGACAGACTTCGATCTCTATGCATTGCTGGTGAGGGGCGACAAGACCGGGGATGCGCAGCTACAGCCGGGCGATGTGCTCTACATCCCCGCGGCGGGGCCGCAGGTTGCGTTGCTGGGCAGCGTGCGCCGGGCCGGCATTTACGAGTTGCGCGGCGAGGAGTCAATCGAGCGGCTTCTCGATGCGGGCGGCGGCAGGACGGCTATCGCCACGGGCGCGACGGTGTCGGTCGAGCGCATCGGCAAAGATGGGCAGCGCCGCGCCTTCACGCTTGCAGGAGACCCAACGGGGCTTGCGGCTTTGCTCGCCGATGGCGATATGGTGCGCATCAATCCCATCGTATCCAGTTATCGCGAGACGGTCACGCTGCGCGGTTCGGTGGCCAATCCGGGGCGCTTTCGGTGGCATGAGGGCATGCGCCTGAGCGATCTGATGCCCGATCGCGAATCGCTCGAGAATCGCGACTATTGGCGTCAGCGCGCTCAGCTCGGCCTTCCGGGCCCCGAACTGGCTCCTCCCGGCGGTGCGGCTGCGCGAACGGAAAAGCCGGCGATCGTGCAGAGCCCGGGAGCGCAAACCAACTGGAACTACGCGGTCATCGAGCGGCTGGCCCCGGCTACGATGACCACCTTCCTGATTCCGTTCGGCCTGGGAAAGCTGGTGCTGGATCATGACATCTCGCAGGATCTCGAGCTGAAACCCGATGACGTGGTCACCATCTTCACGCAGGAAGACATCCAGATCCCAGTCAAGGAGCAGACGAAGTATGTACGCCTGGAGGGGGAGTTTGTGCATCCGGGCATCTACAGCGTTTCTCCCGATGAAACCTTACGCTCGGTGATTGCGCGCGCTGGAGGGCTGACCGATCAAGCCTATCTTTACGCATCGAGCTTCACGCGCCGGAGTACGCAAGCGCTTGAACGGGAACGATTGAACGAATACACCGACCGGATGGAGCATCAGTTGGAACGCAACACTTTGGGACTCGCTGGCCTATCGAGCAACGGCGGGCAGCAGTCGATGGATGTCAATCGCCAGCTGATCGCGCGGATGCGGCAGATTCAACCTGCGGGGCGGATCGTTCTCGAACTTCATCCCAACAGCGTGGGCGGGAATGCGCTTCCCGATTTGCACATCGAGGACGGCGACCGGCTCGTGGTTCCATTCCATACGGAAACTATCCAGGTAGCCGGCGCAGTCGCCAGCCCGCATGCATTTCTTTACCGCAAAGGCGCAACGGTTGGCGAGATTCTTCATCTCGCCGGAGGGCCGACCCGTGAAGCGGATCGAGGCCAGATCTACCTCTTACGGGCGGATGGGTCGATCAGAGGGCGCAACCCTGGCCAATCGATCTTTGCCTCCGGCTCTGACTTTTTCAAGCTGCGCCTCTATCCAGGCGATACCGTTGTCGTGCCGGAAAAGATTGTGCATCCTTCGCTTCTTAGCCAGTTCATGATGATGAGTCAGTTCCTATCCCAGTCATCGGTCAGTGCGATGGCGGCAAATCAACTCAAGTAGGCCCGCCATGCGCATCGAGGCCGATTTAGTTTCCGGTCCGGGATGAAGGGAGCGCGGCCGATGGGAAAGAGAGGTTAGTCGAGGCCCGGCAACTTTAGGCCGCCGAGCAGCCCTTGCACGCTGGACTGCAAGGCCTCATCGGCTTTGCGTCCGGCTTCGTTCACTGCGGCCACAACCAGATCCTCGAGCATCTCAACGTCTGGTTTGCCGCTGGCGAGGCCCACGACCGCGGCCGGATCGATGCGCAGTTTGAGAAGCTGCTTCTTGCCGTTCATGGTTACTTTAACGGCGCCGCCGCCGCTGGCAGCCTCCACCACAGTCTCAGCCAGCTTGCGCTGGACTTCCTGTTGAAGTTGGTTGGCCTGGGAAAGCATCTCCGGGATTTTGAGGGGGTTGATCATCTTCGTCTCATCCTTCTTGAATCAAGCGGGCACCGCAGCCACAGATCACTTCGGCCGCAGATCGAGTACGCTGCGAACTTCCGCCTTGAATATTTCCTGTGCCCGCTGGACCAGAGGATTACCGAGCGCAGTCTCCTGAATGCTGCCGGCAAGTGGAGCGGTCACGGGCGCGGCCAAGGCCGTACCTGTGCCGCCTTCGCCGGGAACGACCAGAAATCGGCTGGGCGCGCCGAGCCGCTGTAGCTCCAGTCGAATGATCTTCTCCGCGGCGGCATTCACCGTCAAGGCCAGCATCTTCTTGCCCATTCCCGGCACTTCGATACGCAGGCTGGCGCCGTCCAGTGTCCATGCGGCCGTGCCGAGCAACTGAGCCGCCGAGGTATGCTCCGCATCGGTCAGCGCGGAGACGATGGCGTGGCGCACAGCTTCCATGCTGGGAGCGCCGGAAGCAGGAGTGACGGTTTCAGGGGCTTTAGCCAACGCTCCTTCCGTCAGCGCAGCAGGGGAAGCGAAGCCGATTGCAGGGCTTGCAGCGGCAGGAAAAGGCGTGCTGCCCTGAAACGGGCTGCCAACGGTCTCGCCAGCGACAGTGGGTGAGGCAACTACTGGCGGGCGTTCCATTGTGGCAACCGGACCGCTTGTGGATTCCGCCTTCAGCCCCGCATCCAGCTTGGGTCCGCCGCTCACCGGGCCTTTGTTCCACCCACCGCCCGAACTCCCAAACGGTGAGATGGAGGTCGCGGTCGATGGAGCAGCTGCAGAGGTCGGACGCGCTGGCGTCGGCGTCGAACGCGGCGCGCCAATCGCGCCAGACGGCCGCATCCCAGCCCCGCCAGTAGCCACCCCGCTCAGCAGCTCTTCCAGCGGCAGCAGCCTCTGCGCATGGATCAGCTTCAGCAGGCCCAGCTCCAAATGAAACCGCTGCTCTTGCCGGTAATTCAAATCGTCAAAGGTCCGCAGCACAATCTGCAGGTTGCGGGTCAGCTCTTCCTCGGTAAACAGCAGCGCCGTGCGGCCAGCCCGGGCGCGCTCGTCGACGGAAATCTGTAGCAACTCCGTCTGTTCGCCGCCCAGCTTGACCATGAGCGCATTGCGCAAGTACCGCACCATCTGCCGAGCAAGCGACGAAGGACTGTGCCCAGCATTCACCAGCAGGTTCAACTGCTCCATCAGCTCGGCGCTTTGCCCTGCGGCCACCGCTTCCAGCAGGCGCTCGAACACGGCGTTAGGCACTGATCCCATCAGCTCGCGAATCTGCACGCCCGACAGCACCGGCCGCCCGCCCTCGATGGGCGCGGAGGCTATGGCCTGATCCATGATTGACAGTGCGTCGCGCATGGAGCCGTCGCCGGCCTCGGCCAGCAGGGCCAGCGCGGCGTCTTCGGCATCCACCTGTTCTTCGCCGGCAATCATCCGCAACTGCGCCAGAATGTCGTCGAACTTTACGGCGTGAAAGCCGAAGTGCTGACAGCGCGAACGAATCGTCTGGGGAATGTTCTCCGGCTCGGTCGTCGCCATCATAAAGATGACGTGCGTAGGCGGCTCTTCGAGAGTCTTGAGCAGCGCGTTAAATGCCGCCTCGGTAATTTGGTGGGCTTCGTCGAGAATGTATATCTTGTATCGGTCGCGCGCCGGGGCGTAGCGAGCCGCCTCGCGCAGTTCGCGAATCTCGTCGATGCCGCGATTGGTGGCCGCGTCAATCTCAATCACGTCCACCGCGTTGCCCTGGCGCACTTCCATGCAGGAGTCGCACACGCCGCAGGGTTCGGGCGTGGGCCGTGCCGCCGTCCCAATTTCTGTACGGCAGTTCAGCGCCATGGCGACAATGCGCGCGATGGTGGTCTTGCCAATGCCGCGATGCCCCGAGAAGATATACCCATGCGCAATACGGTTCTGGGCCAGCGCATTCATCAGGGTGCGTGTCACGTGGTCCTGGCCTGCCACGTCGGCAAAGCGCTGCGGACGGTATTTCCTGGCCAGAACCTGATAACCCATGCCTGCACCCGCTCCCGCGGCCGCGCTGTTGCGAGGCGGCCTCAGGTCGATTGTATCGTTCCGGGCCGGGACCGCGGATGTGTGGAAGTTTCGGCTTTGCAACCTGTTTTGAAGTCATGGTTTTGTAACCATGGATTGGATGGGAATCTGCTAAAGTCTTGCCATGAATACGAAGGTTTTGTTGGTAGTTGCCGGAGCGGTGCTGGCGCTTGCTCAGGTTTCGATGGCGGCGCAGACGGTCGATTTGCCCACAAGCAAGCAGTTGATCGGCGAGATTCCGGGGCATCCGCAACGGCTGAACAGTCTGCCGATGTCAATGGCAGTCTCTCCCGACAGACGCTACGTGGTTACGGTGAATGCCGGGTTTGGAACCTTCGAGTCGCAGTATGAGCAGTCGCTGGCGGTCGAGGATACGCAGACCGGCGCACTGACCGACTTTCCCGACTCCCGCACCCTGGTGCAGGCGGCCGGGCAGACGCTCTATTCCGGGCTGGCTTTCAGCCGCGACGGGAAGCACATCTATGCCAGCATGGGCTCGACCACCGATCCGCTCGGCGATGGCCAGGACAAGACGGGCAGCGGAGTCGTGGTGTACAGCTTCGCGGAGGGGAAAGTTGCGCCGGAGCGGCTGATTCATCTGCCGCTTGCGCAGTTGTCTTCGGGGCGGACGACAAAGCTGATCGGCGAGGTGGATGGCGACAAGGGCGTGCCTTTTCCGGCGGCGATTGCGGTGGTTGGCTCCGCGGACGCGGAAAAGCTGCTCGTCGCGGGCAATCTCGCCGACGACGTTCTGCTGCTGGACGCATCGAGTGGCGCTGTTGAAAAGCGCTTCGATCTCGCGGAAAGCGACGCCGTGCCTTCGACGTATCCCGTCGCCCTTGCCGTGACAAAAGACGGTCAGCGGGCCTTTGTCGCTCTGTGGAATGCGTCGGAGATTGTGGAACTGGATTTGGCCAAGGGGACGGTAGGGCGCAAGCTGGCATTGCTCAAGCCGTCCAGTCCGGTGGCTGCGGGCACCCATCCCTGCGACTTTGCTTTTTCGCCGGATGGCAAGACTCTCTATGTGCCGCTGGCCAACCGCGATGCCGTTGCGGCGGTGAATGTGGGCGAAGGCAAGTTGTCCGTGAAAGGATACTTCGATACGCGGCTGCCGGGGCAAAGTTACTTTGGCGCCGAGCCGGTGGCCGTGGCCGTGAATGCCGATGGCAACCGGCTCTATGTGGCCAACATGGGCAGCGATGCGGTTGCGGTTATCGACACTGCGAAGCTCACTCTGAAAACGTCGAAGCAGAGGATGGTGGAACCGATCGGCTTTGTGCCCGCCGAATGGATGCCCATATCGATGGCCTTCACCGGGGGAAAGCTCTATGTGGCCACAGCGAAAGGAAAAGGAACCGGGCCGAATAACTCTCCCCAGCGAGATACCGGGACAGCGCAGGTGAAGAAGCTGCTGAGGAAAACGACCTATATCGGAACATTGTTATACGGCTCGCTGGCGACGCTGGATGAGTCGGATATAGAAAAGGATTTGCCGCGCTGGACTGAGATCGCGCTGGAGTCGAACCGGATGAAGGCCGCGGCAGAGAAGATTGTGTTTGCTGGGGAAACACAGAACCGGATCAAGCACGTGATTTATATCATCAAAGAGAACCGGACTTACGACCAGGTCTTCGGCGATCTAAATAAGGATGGCAAGCCGGTGGGCAATGGCGATCCGAGCCTGACGATGTATGGCGAGGCGATCACTCCAAACTTGCATAAGTTGGCTTTGCAGTTTGGCGTACTGGATAACTTCTTCGACTCTGGCGAGGTCTCTGGCGATGGGCACGTTTGGTCCACGGCGGCCATCGGCACGGATTATCTGGAAAAGACCTGGCAGCAGGAGTATCGCGGCGGACAAAGAACCTACGATTGGGAAGGCGTGGTTGCGGAAGGCTATCCGCTGCTGCAAAAGATTCCCGATGTAAACGAGCCGGCCAGCGGATACCTATGGGGAAATCTGGCTGCGCACGGCAAGAGTTACTACCATTTTGGCGAATATATCTCGACCACGTTTTGCGATGAGGTGAAGACAGCGAACCCGCAGCAGGGACCCATGCTTCAAGGACGCAGTTGCGCGCGCAAGGCGATTGCTCCCGGCGAGGAACTGCCTGCCGAGTGGGGCGGCGGCGTGAATAAGTGGCCCTGGCCAATTCCGCTGATGGCAACAAATATCGCCACCAAGCCGGAGTTAGTGGGGCACTTTGCCGAGGAGGCGCCGGACTTCAATGTCATGGTCCCCGATCAGGTGCGGGTTGAGATTTTCCTGCGGCACCTGAAAGACTGGATTGCGGACAAAGACCAAGGCCACGACACTATGCCTGATTTTGTGCTGCTGCGGCTGGGCAATGACCACACCGTTGGTACGAAGCCCGGCGGCCCAACGCCCAAGGCATCGATCGCCGACAACGATCTGGCGGTGGGGCGCGCGGTCGAGGCCATCTCGCACTCGCCCTACTGGGACGATACGGCGTTCTTCATCCTGGAGGACGACGCACAGGACGGCGGAGATCACGTGGACGCGCACCGCAGCCTCGGTGTGGTCGTCAGCAAATATGCTCCGCATAGCGCTGATGGCGCGCCGTTTGTCGACAGCCGCTTCTACTCGACCGTGAGCGTGGTGCGCACCATGGAGACGCTGCTCGGGCTGCCTCCCATGAACAACAACGATGCCTTGAGCTCGCTGATCTCGACACTGTTTACAGATCCCGGCGATCAGCCAGCATTTGAGGCGGACTACTCCAACCGCGACAACGGCCTGCTCTATACCGCCAACGCCAGGACGGCTCCAGGCGCCAATGAGAGCATGAAGATGGACTTCCGCCACGCCGACCACGCCGACGCGCAAAAGTTGAACGTAATTCTTTGGAAGGACGCGATGGGCGTGAAGCCAGTTCCGGCCATGCTGATGGAGCGGCGAAAGAAGACCACGAAGGACAGCGACGATTAGACTTGAACGACGATCTTCATCGCTCGCCGCGTTCCATGCTCAGGCCTTTTGAGTGGCGCAAACCATAGCTCTCCCGCTCTTCCGCAGGAGACTTATTTCTTTTCCGGGAGGGCGGGCTGGCTGCAAGCCGACTTTGCCATCTGACGAATCGCCCTTGAAATCAGCGAATCATCCTGCATGAGCGGTATTGCGGTGCTCTGCATCCGCCGGACGGCGGCGTAGTCGTTGGGAATCTTCCACTCAGCCGGCCTGGTGAGAGCCTGAGTAATCTGCTCTTCCGCGATCTCAAGGTTGAGAGGGTCGTACCGGTTGATTACGATTTCGAGTTTGGGGCTGCCAGCGGCGGATAGCAGTGAAATCATGCGATTTGAGTTACGCAGTTCCGCAAGGCCCAACTGCGTGACCAGATAGAGGGTGGCGGATTCATCGAAGAGGTGCGTATGTTGCAGGTCGAGCTTCGCTCCGGCATCGACCACCGCATAATCGAAGTTCTGGAGGGCGACCTCCAGCAGCTTGTCGATGGCCTCCAGAGAGACCTCCGTCTGGGACAGTTCGCTGGGCGCGGCCAGTACGGACAACCCCGAGTCATGCTCTTCAAGCAAGCTGGCGAGAAGACTGGAGTCGAGCCGCCTGAAATCCTCAAAAACGTTCGCGATCGAGTGTTCCGTCTTGATTCCGAGATTGATCGCTGCGCCCCCGAGTGGGAGATTGAGATCGATCAGGAGGGTTTTCTTCCCAGATTCCTGGGCCAGCGATACAGCAAAGTTGCAGGCCAGGGTGGTGACTCCCGAACCGCCCTTGGCGCTAAGGAATACCAGTAGCCTGCCGCCCTCCTTCTTTGGCGGGCGGGCCGCCGAGCGAAGGGCCGACGCCCGCACCAGAGCCTCGGCCATGTCACCTGGATCAAAGGGAAGAGTGAGAAACTCGCGAGCGCCCGCGCGCATGGATCGGAGCAACAGGTCTTGATTGGCATGCGCCGAATAGACCATTACAGTTGCCAAGCCATTGATCGAGATGCTCCTTACCAGTTCAAGGGCGTACTTCGGATCACTGTCGAGGTCAACGAGCACTACGTCAAAGTCGCGATTCAGATTTCGATGCGCCTCGTCGAGGCCGAGAGGATAGGAAGCGAACTGCTGTATTTGGCCGGTTTGGCACTCGCGCAATGCGCGCAATGCGGCGTCGCGGCGCTTCGCGTCCGGGCTGATGACCGCAATGGACAAGGCGCCTGCGCCGGGGAGGGCAGGATCAACCACCTCCATGACCCTTGCCCTTGTGAGACGGCTGGCCTTCTCCTGCTGTTGCATCGGGGAATCACGCTCACCGGCGCTCTTCTCTGAAACCTCCTGTGATGCTGGTATTTCCTGCCCCATAGCCCTCGCCCTCTGCCAAGTATTCTACTCAAGCACGGTGTGAAACGGCACCTGCACAAGACTTTCTTAAACGATTCTGCACTTATTGCTACAAACGAACGTTAGCAACGGGCTGCATTCGCAGGCGATTTACCCGGATTCACATCCACAAGCGCAGATCCCTCACCGAAAGAAGCTGAAACCTTTCTTCTTTTCGGTGACGGCAGGCTGGCCGCTAACGGCTCTTGTCATCTGCCGGATTGCTCTTGAAATCTCCGAGTCATCTTCCATGAGCGAGGTCGCCGTGTTCTGCATCCGCCGAACTGCGACGTAGTTGTTGGGAATCTTCCATTCCGCTGGCCTGGTGAGAGCTTTCGTAATATGCTCGTCGCCGATTTCCAGGCTGCGAGGGTCGTATCTGTTGATCACAATCGAGAGCTTTGGACCGCCGGTAATGGCAAGCCTGGCAATGAGGCGATTGGAATTGCGCAGTTCCGGAATCCCGATCTGCGTGACGAGATAAATGGTGGCGGTTTCTTCGAAGAGCTTTGTATGCTGCAGGTCGAGTCTCGATCCTGCATCGACTACCACATAATCGAACTCCTCACGCGCAACCTTAAGCAGCTTGTCGACGGCGTCATCGGAAAACTGCGCGGTGGCCAATTCACTGGGCGCGGCGAGTACAAACAGCCCGGAAGTATGCCGCGTCAACATCGTGGAAAGAAAACTCGCGTCGAGCCGGCTGGAATTCTGAAGCGCGTTTACGATCGAGTATCGCGGCCGGATACCGAGGTTGATGGCCGCATCGCCGAGCGGGAGGTTGAGGTCGATCAAGAGAGTCTTCTGTCCAGAATCCTGGGCCAGCGAAACAGCATAATTGCAGGCCAGGGTGGTCACTCCCGAACCGCCTTTTGCACTGAGGAAGACGAGTAGTCTGCCATCTGCCTTCTGTGCCGGACGGTTCGCCGAGCGAAGCGCGGAGGCTCGAACCAGAGCCTCCGCCATGGCGCCGGGATTGAAGGGCAGAGTGAGAAACTCGCGTGCGCCCACGCGCATGGATCGGAGCAGCAGTTCAGGATCGACCTGCGCCGAATAGACCATTGCGACGGCCAAGCCGCGGACACTGATGGTCTCAACCAGATCGAGAGCGAGATTCGGATTCGTGTCCAGGTCAACAAGCGCTACGTCAAAGTCGCGGCTTAGGGTCCGGGGCGCATTTTCGAGATCGTGAGGATAGGAGAGAAACTGCTCGATTTTGCTGGTATGGCACTCGCCCAAAGCGCGTAATGCGGCGCTGCGGCGTTTCTCGTCGGGGCTGATGAGCGCAACGTACAAGGCGCCTGTGCCAGGGAAGACAGAATCGGCTGCGTCCGTTCCTTTGCCTTTAACCAGACTGCTGGCTGTCTCAGCACTCATCTCGGTAGACTTTTTGTCGCTCTCGCCGACTGCGTCCTCCGAGGAAGTGGACACATCGTGGATCGTCGCTTCCGCATTTGTTCCGGTGGTGATGCGGATGCCCCGCTCGGCGAGAGAAGTGTTCACTCGAACGAGGATCTCGTCGCCCAAATTGTCTTCTTCCAGGAGTTGGCGAAAATGGTGAATCTTCGCCTCGTCCGGCGCGGGAGCCACGGCAAGATCGACTCCAACAAAGCTGCGTAGCACCGGCGACTCATAAAGCGCATCTTCCGCGCCGGGGTCCGAGAGGCTGAACCATTGCTGCAGGAACCAGATTCGCAAAAGCATTGAGGGGCTTACCTGCGATTGACTGCTTGCGGTCGGCAGATCGCGCGACTCGACAAAAGCCAGCAACTCTCCCCAGGGCGCTAACTGCTCCATCCGGTCGAGAAAGATTTCCCGCTTGCTTTTTCGGGCAAACTTTCCGGATCGCTCCTGTGACGCCAGTGTTTCCTCCCGCATCGGCCTCGCCCTCTGCCAGCTATTCTATCCAAGCAGGGTGTGAAACGTGATTTGAGCAGAGATATTCTGGGGAGATTCTGCTCCCCCCGACTTTCGCTTGCCCAGCGGCAAGCTGAGCGTCGTTGAGGATTGCCGCTGATCTCTTCGCCAGCAAATCGGAAAACGAGGTATTCGCATCGTCAACGCGCGCTGTTGGCTTTCTTCTCTTTTGTCGGCTTCTTTTTCGAGGCCTCCTTCGCTGCCTTGAGCGCGGCTTTTTTTTGGGCGGCCTTGCGGCGGCGCACTTCCTCTTTCGAGTACATCGTCCCGCGGCACTTCTTCGAGCCGCAGTTGCACAGGGCCTCGTCGTCGCCGCCGTCGTAGAGGCAGTAGTCGTAGGTAATCTCAGCGCCGGCGGGGATGTTTCTGATGGCCTTTACCCATATCCGGCCGCGCACCTCGCTGGTTTCGCAGTTGCCGTCGCAGCTGTGGTTGATGTACTTGGCAGTGCAGTCGCCGTCGATGACGATCGAGCCGTCGCCGAGTCCAAACAGATAGGTGATCGGCGAAGCCTCGTAGTCGGCGTCAGCCTCCTCTTTGCTGAGGCGCCGGCCGGTGTATTCAGCCACGCGCGCGCCTTTGCGGATGGGGGCATCTGTGTAGCAGCCGGTGCCGTGGATGGCGGAGGAGCGGATGATCAGGGCCATGGGAGTGTGCGATGCTTTCCTGTGGTGAAGTTTTATGCGTATGGACCGCATCGTACCATTGATGGGGCAGTTGCAGGGGACAATCCAGGGGCGAGGTGCAGAGAAATGAGACGGGACATTCGGATTGGGGTGGTTTTTGCTTGCTGCATGACGTGCTGCTGGGCGGCGACGCTGGGGTTCGCTTGTGGCCAGAGCCAACCCGCCGAAGCCGCGCAAAAGCCCGCCCAGACACCCCCGGCTCCATCTGCCGCGCCTCATGAGTCCAATCCGTTTCCTACGGACACTAGCACGGTTCCGGTGCTGCCCTCGAAGGTTACCCCCGCTTTGCCGGACGGGACCTACACTGCGGTAGACGCAGGGGCGGACAGCGGCCGCGCCGCGCTGCCCGGGGAAGACATGGACCCTGTGCGGAGTCCGGACGATCCAGAGCCGGCCACCGCCAGCGGGCACGAACAGGACTCAAGCTCCAGCTCCAGCCTCGGCGGCCTCGACAAGATTCTTCCCAAGCCGGATGACGATCAGCCCGAGGGCAAGAAGAGAAAGCTCAAGGTCGAGGAGCCTTTACATCAGGAGACTGCGGCCAGCGACATCGATGTTGGCAAGTATTACCTCCAGATCAAGAATTGGAAAGCGGCGCAGTCGCGCTTCGAGTCGGCCATGGTCCTGGACCCCCAGAATCCCGAGGTATATTGGGGACTGGCCGAGACCGAGCGGCATATGGGCAAGTTTGCTGAGGCTCGCGCCCACTATTTGCAACTCCTGGACTACGATCCAGACGGTCCGCGCGCCAAAGAAGCGCGCAAGGCCCTCAGAGACCCCGATATTGAGAGCGCGGCCGGCTCTTCCACCGGCCAGCCAGCCGCTGTAACCGCGAAGTAGGGTGAGGCAAGCTTCTTCTGGCGCGTGGGGCATATCTGACCATCCACAAATGATAGGGTGCCCCTTGTCTCGTCCGCCGCGGCGGGTGTGACATGGGAGACCACTGGCCTCGATGGGCCGCTTCTCGCTTTCTAATCAGTCTCGGATGCAGGATGTTGGGATAACGAAGGGACCTGTCCGTGATAGGCAATGCGGGTGTTTTTCACTTCCTCGCCTTCAGTTGTTATCGCCGGCTCCGCTACCTCGGCACAGCTGCAACGCGCAAACTGCTTTAGAAGTCATGCGAAAGCGCTATGATTTTGTGGTCTGCGGCTATGTCGTCATGCCGGAGCACGTTCATTTTTTGGTCAGTGAACCCAAGAAGGCGCTACTCAGCAAGGCGATCCAAGCGTTGAAGCTGCCGGTGCCGATTTCTTAGATTTTTCCCGTTTTAGAAATGCCCCACAGAATATCTGTACGCGATCCTGTTCGATAGAAATGCATAAAGCTTACGATAAACAAGTCGATTGAATCAGTACAGGAGACTGGCCCATGCGATATCTATATGCCGGATTGGATTTCTCGTTAACAGTCTTCTTAATGCTTGCCACGCTTTGCGCTCTTGCCCAACCTGCACATGCATACGTCGATCCCGGCTCTGGACTATTTGCATTCCAGATCGTCAGTACCACGATCGCTGGCATGATCTTCATACTGCGCAAGCGTCTACATGGGCTTTTCCGGAGCTTGACACTGCACTCCGCCCCGAAGAGTGGGAAAGCCGCCAAGTAATGAGTCCGGATTTATCGCTTCTTGAGGGAACCTTTCGCGACCCAGCAGGCAGGCTCTATCGGGACGGAGATCGTATCCTGCGCGAGGTTTACCCTCAGCATGCAGCGCCGGTGCTGGTATGGCTACAGTCTCCTTTGGCTCAACGCTGGATTCAGCAAGGGCGCATGGCGACAACGACGATTGTCGCGTCTGAACCAGGGCAGCCGGTCTTGCTTGAGCATGATCGCATATTCTTTCCCACTTACCCATGGGAGTGGGCGCCAAGCCAGTGGAGAGAGGCCGCATCGCTTACCCTCGATCTATGTGAAGAGGCATTGGAAGATGGGTTTGTTCTAAAGGATGCAACGCCGCTCAACATCTTGTTTATCGGGCACCAGGCTATCTTCGTGGATGTGTTGTCTTTTGAGCGCCGGGATACTCAAAGCCCGCTCTGGAACGCCTATGCCCAGTTCGTGAGGACATTTCTCTTGCCCCTCTGCGCATACCTCCATTTGGGTTGGCCGCTTGCCGCAACGCAGCAACGGCGGGACGGATACGAGCCGGCGGACCTTGCTCCCTTTCTGCCACCTGTCCGGCGCTGGTGTCGTCCTTTCCTCTCTCTGGTTACGCTCCCATTGCTTCTTCAGAAGAAATGGCAATTCACAAACAAGCCCGCAAAAGTCCCTTCGGATGTGGCTTCATTCGCTGTGCGCCGTCTGCTTCGATCGACGCGTAGGCAACTCAATTCACTGGCTCCATCGGCACGCGCCTCCCGATGGAGTCGTTATACGGAAACTGCGGGCCACTACAAGGCGACAGATCATGAGGCCAAACACTCGTTTATCAGAAATGCGCTAACTGGCATTCGTCCTGCTCGCGTACTCGATGTGGGCGCGAACACCGGCGTTTACTCACGCATTGCCGCCGAGTGCGGAGCCAGCGTTGTTGCATGGGATACGGATGCGCAGGCAACGGACATGAATTGGCAGGCGGCGCAAAAAGCCAGGCTGTCAATTCTACCGCTAGTTGCGGACTTTGCCAGGCCTACGCCGGCAATCGGCTGGAACAATCAGGAGAGTGCAAGCCTGCTTGATCGTGCGAGAGGCCAATTCGATTGCGTGCTGATGCTGGGAATCGTGCATCATCTTCTTGTCGCCGACCAGATTCCACTTCCTGCAATCGTCGCGCAACTGGGGGAGATAACCAGCCGCTGGGCGATCGTTGAATGGATACCAATCGAAGATTCCCAATTCAAAGAGCTTTGCCGGGGGCGCGAAGCGCTTTACGTTCACCTGAACGAGGAATATTTTATCCAGATACTTTCAAGGAGTTTTACAGTCAGCAGCCGCGGCACACTTCCAAATGGACGCTCACTTTGGTTGGTGGAGAGAATCGGATGAAGATGCGGCAACCATTGGAAGGCATTGGCGCGGCGCTCCTGCTGCTGTTGCCTTACTACTGCAAGTTGCTCCTGCCGTCCAACCTTGCGCTCTTCCATCATCGCTTGCCTGTAACACATTTGATTGGCGGCATCCTTGCTGATCTGCTTGTCTATTCCATTTTGGCGACAGCATTTCTCGTTGCCGTTCAGTATCTTCCTCAGCCGAGCCAAAGAATACTTGACGCTTTATTTGTCAGTCTTATGTCGTGGACTATTGTGGATTTTGCGAATCTCGAACTGATTCACTTGCAGTATCGAATCGAATTATGGGGCCAATTGTGGTGGCACAGCGCGGTTATGATTCTCCTGTTGTCTGGCGTCCTGGCATACCTTTATCCTCGCGTCACTCAACATGCAGTCCATGCCGTCCGCCCGGTCGTCGCCGGAGTTGCTTTCTCTGCTGTCTGGATTGTTCCGCAACTACTTCATCTTGCGCTGATCCGCCAGGCTGGCGACCATGCCGCGCCGGCTCCGCTGCATCTCCCGGCCCACTGCGACACGAATCGGCGAATTGTCTGGATACTTTTCGACGAGCTTTCGTACCATCAAACATTCGACCATACAGCTCCGGACATCCAGTTGCCTAACTTTGACCGGATACGGAGTCAAAGCATTTCATTCGGCAACCTGAGGCCAGCTGGCTTCTATACAGAAAGAATTATCCCATCGCTGTTTATCGGTGAACAGATAGACGATATTCGTAGTACGGTCGATGGGCGGCTTGCATACAGGAATGACTCAGGGCGCCGATGGATCGCCTACGATCAAAATGCCACGCTGTTTGCTCTGGCACGGCGGAATGGATGGCATACCGGTATCGACGGATGGTTTATCCCCTACTGCCGCATGCTTGCGCAAGTCGTCGATGATTGTTCTTGGGAGCCGAACTTGATGCCGATCGAAGAATTCGGCGCATCGGAGGAAAAGTCTATATTGGCAAACGCAGCTCTGATGCCAGGCCGCTTCCTGGCGCTGTTTCGCAAGACAGCAACGCCAGAAGAAGCTCACATACAGATTTACAGGAACATTATGGCACATGCGCAAACAGTGATCGGTAATGAGCAACTACAGTTTATCTTTCTGCATATCCCAGTTCCTCATGGACCGGGCATCTACGATCGCAGGCGCAGCATCTTGCGCCCCGGCGGCACTTATCTCGACCGCCTTGTGCTTGCGGACGCGACGCTTGGCACCCTGATGAAAGAGATTCAAGCGACTCGGACTGCAAGCCAGACGACGGTGATTGTTTCTTCCGATCATTCCTGGCGCATCTCTCTTAGCCGGAATACCCCGGTTTGGAGCAGCGAGGAAGAACGCGCCTCCGGGGGCAACTTCGACGATAGGCCAGTTATGCTGATTCATTTCCCGAATCAACAAACCAGCCGGGATTTCTATGCGCCGTTCCCAGAGATGCTTGAGCATGAAATGATCGAACAAATGCTGCTCAGGAAGATAGTGGATTCAAACGACTTGAATGCATTCATCTCTCGGCAGGGCCGCTGATTTGCATCGTCCGCCGACACCTGCCGGTCTTAATTCCGAGGTGTCTTTCTTTCGCAGAAACAACTTGTAGCAAAGGGCGCGCACAAATACTGGAGTGATACAGATTGGGCGTGTGGCCCAGGTCCGCATCCGGCGGAGTCAACTGAAACTGGGCGCCCCTTGTCCTTCGCTGTCAAGTGCCGGGACATGGTTTCGTATTTGGGGACAAGGGAGACCCCAGACCCCGACCATCCGTTCCCATGTTCCAAACAATGAAGGCACTCCGAGCTACACTCCGAGCCACACTTACTAAAACGGGAAAACCTCCAGCTCTGCCGTGGATGTTTACTTCATGTCAGCGTGAGCAATCATGCGCTGGCCTTGAAGTCACACGGTTTTTGCTTTGTTGTAACAGCCCGAGCCGCAAGAATTCAGGTCTTCTTTAGCTTCGCAAAAACACAGATGGCATCCATTCACGGGATGTTTCGATACATGCCTTCGATTGGTTTCTACAGGGACACAACTCACCTAGCAGTTGACGCATGTAATTGCATCGCGTCAAACGGAAACTTTGCAAGCCCCGCCAGCGACTGGCACGAAAAGAGCGCAACAAGCTTAAACGGATCCGAGTTCCTCAGAGTTACGAGCGTACACCAGTCGCTGTCGGCATCGGATTGCCGCCGGCTACTTTGCTGTAGCGGCCTTCTGAGCAGCCCAGCGCCTTTTGACGGCCTCGGCAATGCGCTTCCTTCCTTCAGGCGATAGATTCCTCTTCTTCCTTTTCACGGGCTTCGCGGCGACCGGGGCAACCGCGGCTGCCTTCTTGGGTGCAGCTACAATTTTCCGGGGCCTCCCGACTTTCTTCTTCGCTGTCGGCGCGGCGGCGCCTGCCAGCAATGCGCGAGCCTGCTGCAAGAGTGCGATCTCACGGTCGACCGATGCCAGAATTTCCGATACTCCCATTGTTCCTCCCTGATTCATTCTGCTAAGTGGTCCAATCCCCGTGCGTCCAGGCAGCAACGCAAAACAGGGTCGGCCATTTGCCTTAACTTACGATACTCGACTGTTGTCTCTTTGACAAATTAATACAATTATTTTCTTTTTGTGGCTTTCGAAATGAATCATCGACTGAGGCTTCAAATGGTTGGCCTCGGTCTTCAACACTAGCACGGGAGCAGTCGAGTTAACATACTTGCGCCTCAGCGAGGCGAAGCTCGGCGTGAATGAACCTCTGAGCAAGCTTGTGCCGCTATTCATTGCTGTCCAAAATAGCTGGTAGCTCTTCACGCCTGAGTGATTCGGAAGCAGGCTGATTCCCGTGACTCCGAAGAGGGTTTCATGACAGGACCACATTCAGAGAAGAGGATCAGCGATGGCTCAAGTATGCAGCGTCTACTCGCAGATCTTGCAATTCTTTCCACGCGGGCAGTTCCACCGGGCGGTCAAGCAACATCAAGCCGAGTTCAGCGCCAAGGGGTTCAGTGCCGGTGGTTCCGGTAGTTCGGACAGTTTTCGCCGACTGTTACGTGGAAGGTCTGCTTTTCGGTTTAGGCTGCCAGAGCTTCTGGCAGACTGTTGAAGTTGGCCGGGCCGGCGATGTTGCCATTGTCCCGGTATCGATTGACCGGCAGAACTACTTTGTCGCATTCTGAAGCCGGTCGGGGAGGCAGAGGCGGCCCCTGCTGGAGAGCAACCCGCCAAGGTATAGTCGACTGGAGACTTATCGACGCCGGTGAGCGCCGGGGGTGGGCAGGACTGCCTCTCCCGGCCTTTTCTTCCAACATTGGATCGATAGATTCCCTCTTGCCTTGAAATACTCACCCAGTAAGCCGCCGCGCAGCGGCATCCTTGTTGCTTGCTTTCAGCTGACCACGAACTCGACCGGCAAAGCTCTGGTTCAGGCTGCCATGGATTCTGGCAAGCGGTTGAAGTAGACCTGATAGGGCGTGAACCCATTCAGGCTGGAGTGAGGCCGGATGGAGTTATAAAACTCCAGGTATTTCCCGATGGAAGTTCTGGCTTCGTGGACCGTCTCGTAGGCGTGCAGATAGACCTCTTCATACTTGATCGATTTCCACGCCCGCTCGACAAAAACTCTGACGCGCCAGCGGCTCTTGCCGTCCATGCTGATTCTGATCCCTTCTTCCTTTAGCCGCCCGGTGAAGGCCTCGCTGGTGACCTGACTGCCCTGGTTGGTGTTGAATATCTCCGGTTTTTCATTCCTGGAAAGGACTTCATCGAGCGCCTCGATGCAGAAGGAAACATCCATCGAGATCGATAACTTCCAGGCAAGAACGCGGCGGCTGAACCAGTCCACCACCGCGGCCAGATAGACGAAGCCTCGCGCCATAGGGATGTACGTGATGTCCATGGCCCAGACCTGGTTGGGCCGAGTGATGGACAACCCGCACAGCAGATACGGATAAAACCTGTGTCCTGGCGCGGGCTTCGAGGTGTTGGGCCGGCGATAGATGTCCTCAATTCCCATCCGTCTCATCAGCGTCTTGATGTACCTACGGCCAACCTCCAAGCCCTGTTGCCAGAGTAAGCCGCACAGTATGCGGCTGCCGGCGAAGGGATAGTTCAGATGTAACTCGTCGAGGCGCCGCATCAGCCATAGATCTTCCTCAGAGATCGGGCGCGGCTCATAGTAGACTGTGCTGCGGCTGATGCCCAGCACCTCTGCCTGTTGCTTGATAGGAAGGTCGTGCTCCGGGTCGACAATCGCTTTGCGCTCAACAGTCCCGCCTTCGTGAGCGCGCCTTCAAAAAATCGTTCTCCAGCGTCAGTTCGCCGATCTCGGCGTGGAGGGTCTTGAGGTCCACAGTAGCCGTCGCGGACTCTGCCTTCGCCTCGCTGCCAAGGACCCCGACTGCGCCTTCCAGAAGCTGGCTCTTCCACTGCGCACGATGCTGGTTCCTACAGTTAGAACTGCTGGTGGAAAAGAGTAGTCTAGTCTTTTGACATGGCCCTCCTAAGTTGGTAGCCTTCAAGGAGAGCGCATTCGGCCAATTTCGGCTGCTTCTTGCCCTCATCGCGTCCCCGTCGTCTAGCCCGGCCTAGGACACCGCCCTTTCACGGCGATAACACGGGTTCAAATCCCGTCGGGGACGCCAAATTAAATCAATAACTTAGCGGAAATCCCTCGAAATCGCTGGGGACCAGCTTGGGGACCAGTTAAGTCCCCACGGAGAGTGTCCGTTCGCGCGCTTCCAGTCGCACCATCTCTACGACTTTCTGCTGTGCCTTCCGTTTGGCCGGCATTTGCGCCTGCGCATAGACATCCATTGTCACCTTCACCGAACCGTGGCGCAGCAACTCCTGCACCACTTTGACATCCTCTCGATTGGCCTGGAGAAGCGTCGTGTAGGTGCGC
>Ga0302319_10002553_pt1 | contig 39082 bp, 32 predicted proteins | sample Bog_T0_2_FD_203319 | JGI IMG/M metagenome (GOLD analysis project Ga0302319, IMG submission 203319) | Peat permafrost microbial communities from Stordalen Mire near Abisko, Sweden - Bog_T0_2 | ecosystem: Environmental > Terrestrial > Soil > Wetlands > Peat | place: Sweden: Abisko, Stordalen Mire... | reverse complement strand
GGAGCGCATCGTTCATCTCGCCCACGATCGCGGGATCTTCCTGCTTCTGGACGAGTGCTACGTGTATCTCAATTACGCAGGCAAGCCCGTTTCCGGTGGCTCATTCACGTGGGCCAAGGAGCACATGGTCATTCTCGGGTCACTGTCGAAAACTTATTCAATGACCGGCTGGCGCGCGGGCTTTGCCTTGGCGTCAAAGCAGGTGACCGCCAACCTGAGCAAGCTGCAATCGCAATCCACTTCGAATGCGACGAGCATCGTGCAAAAGGCGGCGATCGCGGCGCTCACCAGTTCGCAGGAGTGCGTCTCCGAATTTCGCGCCGAGTTCATTGACCTACGCGACTATATGCTGGCCAAGGTCACGGCCATTCCCGGCGTTACCTGCACCAAGCCGGAGGGGGCGTTCTACGTCTATCCCAACATCTCGGCCTACCTGGGCAAGGGCGGCATCAAGACAGCAACCGAGCTGGCCACGCGCCTGCTCCACGAGGCCCACGTGGTTACTGTGCCCGGCGAGGCTTTCGGAACGGCCGAGCACATTCGTATCTCCTATCCGGTAACGAAGCAGAACATCGATGAGGGCACGCGCCGCATGGGCGAGTTCCTGACGAGCCTGAAATAGTTCGAGTACCGGTAGAATTTCCGCCGCAGTTTGCAGCCCAGCGCCCAATGCAGCTCCCTGGAAGTTGCACATGAGGCGCGCTGCGTCGGCCCGTAGCTTCGTGCTGTGAAAATAATTCGCCCCGCCCTGTGCAAACGTTATCTTCGTCGGGTAGGATGATTCTTCAATGTTGAACGACATCGATTTCCGTCCCGTGATATTGGCCGGGGGCAGCGGCACCCGTTTCTGGCCCCGTTCCCGGCGCGCCCGCGCCAAGCAGGTTCTCGCCCTCGACGGCGAGCGCTCCATGATTCAGCAAACCGTGGAACGTCTCAAGCCGCTGACAACACTGGAAAAAACCTGGATCATTACCAACGAGTTTCTGGGGCAGGAGATCGCCGACCAGTTGCCCGGCCTGCCCGCCGCGCAAATTGTGCAGGAACCCGTAGGCCGCAATACCGCCCCTGCCTGCGGCCTAGCCGCTTTCCTCATTGAGCGCGACAACCCCGACGCCGTCCTGGGCGTGTTTCCCTCGGATCACGTGATCAGCGACGAGCCGCGTTTCATCAAAGCCATGCAAAGAGGGATCGCTTGCGCTGCGGCCGGCGAAAACATTGTGGTGCTGGGCATCGAGCCCTCGCGCGCCGAAACCGGATACGGCTACATCGAAACCGGCGACCTGACCAAGGACGACGCTGCTCTCCACGTGCGCCGTTTCATCGAAAAACCCAACCAGAACCGCGCCGATGAGTTCGTCGCCGCCGGCAACTACTACTGGAATTCCGGCATTTTTCTCTGGTCGGCACGCACGCTGGCCAATGCCGTCCGCGAGCACCTGCCGGAAACCGCGCCGCTGCTCGAGTCGATCGCCGCCGCCTGGGGTACGCCGCAATTCGACGAGGTCTTCCATCTGGCGTATCCCAAGTGCGAAAACATCTCCGTCGACTACGCGGTCCTCGAACCCCGTTCGGCCAAGGGCGAGCACCTTTCGAATTTGTACTGTATTCCGGCCGAGTTCACCTGGAACGATCTCGGCTCATGGGCTTCCCTCTACGAGTACCAATTGGAAGCGCGCATGCGCGGCGACGCCGAAGGCAACGTGGCTGATTCCGGCGGGCACATGGCCATCGAAGCCACGGACAACTACATCTTCAGCCCCAAGAAGTTCGTGGCGTTGGTAGGTGTAAAGAACCTGGTTGTCGTCGACACGGAAGACGCGCTGCTGATCGCGCACCGCAACCACTCGCAGGATGTGGGCAAGATCGTGAAGGAGCTGGGCGTCACCGGCCATTCGGAGCTGATCTAAAGCTCTTGGCAAGCAGAAAACTCAAGGTGCAAGCATAGCTTAGCCTATGCCGCCACCACTTCTACGCGTCCCGCAGCCTTCTTGCCCTCCGGCCCAACGACGATTTTCATCCCGCGCCCGAGCCGCACCAGGCAATCCATCATCTTGACCTCACTGATGCCGCGGAATTGCCCGCGCAGCATCCCGGAGAGCTTCGGCTGCGTCATTCCCAGCACTTTAGCCGCCTCTTGCTGGCTCCATCCTCGCTTGCGCAGAATTTCGGCAATCTTTATGGCCAGTTGGGCCTTGAGGAGCATCTCGCCCGCGTCGCGAAAGCCTAACTCTTCGTATGCGGTCTTCACTGCTTTCACCTTGCTCATCTCGCGCCCCATTATACCCAATTAGGAATAGGACAGACTGGAGAGTTCTGCCGCTGTACAATTCTTGCGTATCTCAGCGCGCGGAAATCGCCTGAGTGGAGCAAGAAATGCCCGAAACCATCAATTGGCCCCCGCAGCCCAAGCCGCAGCGCCGGAACTTTGTCCTTTATCTCCTGATCGCTTTTGTCGTCCTCATCTTTATTGGTAGCCGCACCGCCATTTCCTACTGGGTTGACTTGCAGTGGTTCGGCTCGCTCGGCTTTACTCCCATCTTTTGGACGACCTTCGGCCTGCAATGGGGAACCTTCGCGGCCTTTGCGGTGCTGACGTTTCTCGTCCTCTTCGGCGCTTTCCTCGCATTCCGTCACGCTCACGCCGGCGATTTGCCCGAGACTCATACCATCTTCTTTGCTGGCCGGCCGATCGAGCTGCCGGTGGCAAAGTTCCTGCGCTCGTTTGCCATCATCGCCGCGCTGGTCATCTCCATCGCTACCGGCTTCGCCATGCAATCGCAATGGCCGACGCTGGCGCTTTATTGGCACGCGCCTGCCACCGCGGCAAGTTCCGCGGATCCCATCTTCGGCCGTCCGCTTGGCTTCTACCTCTTCACCTTGCCGGCCTGGGAGCTGATCGCCGGCTGGTTGCTCACGCTGGCAGTCATCGTCTCGATTCTCGCCGTGCTCTTCCTGATCGCCGCTGGCGGAGGACGTTTGCGTGGCGGCCACTTCGAGAGTTCCACTTCATCGATCTGGCGCGGTGTTTTGATCGCCGAAGGTTTTCTGCTCGTCGCGCTGGCCATTCGCGAGTACGTCGGCCGCTTCGATCTTCTCTTCGACCAGCACGCGATCTTTTCCGGAGTCTCCTGGACGGACGCACACGTCACGATCCTCGGCATGTTGTTCATAAGCATGGCGCTCGCCGTCGGCGCGCTGATTGCCTTCGCCTGCGGCCTATTGAGGCCGCGCGTACGCTGGCTGGCAGCGGCCATCGCCCCCGCGGCGGCTTGTTATGTGATTGTTGCCGTGGCCGGATGGTACGCGTCGACCTTCATCGTGAATCCCAACCGGCTCGACTGCGAGCGGCCTTATATCGTGGACAACATCGCTCTCACGCGCCAAGCCTATGGCCTCGACCTCTTCGCCCAGCAAGAATTCCCCGCTGAGACCACGGTTGCGGCAGCCGATCCGGAACACAATCAGGCGACGCTGGAAAACATCCGCCTGTGGGACGTGGGCGCCCTGCAGGCCACGTTAACCCAGTTGCAGGAAATTCGCACCTACTATGCATTCCCTGGCATCGATATCGATCGCTACCAGATCAATGGATCGTTACGGCAGGTGATGCTCGCGGTTCGCGAGTTGGACGTGGACAAACTGCCCGACACCAGCCGCAACTGGATCAGCGATAAATTGATCTACACGCACGGCTACGGCATCACCATGAATCCCGTCAACGGATTTTCAGCCGAGGGCCTGCCTACGCTTTATCTCTCGAATATGCCCGTGCAGAGCACCGTGCCCGGCCTCAAAGTCACGCGCCCAGAAATCTACTTCGGCGAGAAGACCGAGACCGATGTCTACGTCAGGACCGGCCAGCAGGAATTCAATTACTCTCAGGGCCAGAACGACAGCTATTCAACCTACGAAGGCACGGGCGGCATTGTGATGGGCGGATTTTTGCGCCGCGTGCTGCTGGCTTTCGATCGCGGCGACCTGACCAAGGTTCCCTTCAGCAATGACATCAAGGCCGACAGCCGTCTGCTGATGCGGCGCAATGTGCTGGCGCGCGTTACGGCCCTGGCGCCGTTCCTCACCTTCGATCACGATCCTTATGTCGTCGTCGGCGACGATGGACGCCTCTCCTGGATCATTGACGCCTACACCTCCTCATCCAGTTACCCTTACTCCGCGGCGGCCGATCTCTATGGGCAATCGGTGAACTACGCCCGCAACAGCGTGAAGGCGGTAGTAGACGCCTACGATGGCACCGTCACGTTCTACGTCTTCGATTCCTCCGATCCTATCCTCGCCGCATGGCGCGGCATCTATCCTGCACTGTTCAAGGACGGCTCCGCCATGCCCGCGTGGCTGCGCGCGCACGTTCGCTATCCTGAAGCGCTGCTGAGCCTGCAAGCCGATGTGTACGGTCTTTATCACATGACCAACCCTGAGGTCTTTTACAACCGCGGAGATCAGTGGAGCGTGGCTACAGAAAGTGGTTCGAGCCAGGGCGGTGAGCAGGGCGCGGTGGCCATGCAACCCAACTTCGTGCTCATGACACTGCCCGGCGAATCGGGCGGCCTTGAGTTCGTCGAGATTCTGCCCTTCACGCCCATTAGCCGCAACAACATGATCGGCTGGATTGCGGCGCGTAGCGACGGCTCGAATTACGGTAAGGCTGTCGTCTTTAATTTCCCGAAGACGCGGCTGGTGGACGGGCCACAGCAGATCGAAGCGCGCATCGACCAGAACGCGCAACTCTCCGGGCAGCTCACGCTGTGGAATCAGAATGGCTCGAAGGTGATTCGCGGCAGCCTGCTGGTGATTCCCTGCGGGCAGGCGCTGCTCTATGCGGAGCCGATTTACTTGCAGGCCAACCAAAGCCCCATGCCGGAAATGCGGCTCGTCGTATTGGCTTTGCAGGATCGCCTCGCCTATGGGCCGACCTTTGAGGCGGCGCTGGCTTCACTCTTCGGATCGCAGACCCCGTCGCTTACCAGCTCCGAAACGCAGCAGGCTCCTTCGGCGGCCTCCCCTTCGGGCACGCCCCAGCCCGCGACGGACGTCAACTCACTGATCGCGCAAGCCAATCGGGATTTCAACGATTATCAGCGCCTGACTTCGGAGGGTAAACTGGCCGAGGCCGGCCAGAAGCTCGACGATCTGAAGCGCGTGCTCGATCAGCTCAGCACTCATACGAAATAATATTGAAGTTTGAACACGGCTCTCAATCGATCACGGAGACTACGCCATGCCTCGTTTTGCCGCCAACCTGACCATGATGTATCAGGAACACAAGTTCCTCGATCGCTTCGCAGCGGCAGCGCGCGATGGCTTCACAGCGGTCGAGTACCTGTTCCCCTACGAGCATCCGGCGGCCACGCTGGCGGCCCTGCTCAAGGAGCACGGACTTCGCCAGGTCCTCTTCAATTCGCCTCCCGGCGACTGGAAGGCCGGCGAGCGCGGTATCACGGCGCTGCCCGGCCGCGAAAGAGAATTTCGCGATGGGTTTCTTCAGGCCTTGGAGTACGCCCTTGTCATGGAGTGTCCACGCATTCATTCCATGGCAGGACTTTCGCCTGCGGGCGTGGATCGTTCGCATCTGCTCGGCGTTTACACTGAGAATCTAGCCTGGGCAGCGGAGCAGGCGCGGGTTGCCGGCGTTCAATTGCTCATCGAGCCCATCGCCTTGCGCAATATCCCTGGCTTTTTCATGAATCGCCAGGAAGAAGCGCACGCGATCATTGCGGAGATCGGCGCGGCGAATCTCAAGATTCTGATGGACCTCTTTCATTGCCAGGTGGAAGAGGGCGATCTGGCCATCAGGATTCGCAAATATCTCGCCGACCCGAAGCAGACGCGCGTAGGCCACATCCAAATTGCCGGAGTGCCCGAGCGCCACGAACCCGACACAGGCGAGGTCAATTTCTCTTACCTCTTCGACGTCATCGACGGACTTGGCTATGAAGGTTGGATCGGCTGCGAATACATTCCCGCGGCCGCGACGTCGGAAGGCCTGGGTTGGTTCGAAAAATGGAAAACCGCCGCGAGCTAAGGCAAGCTGCGCGGCGGCGCCGGTCTTCTAAATTGCGAATCTTGTTTACTTCTCCACTCCGAACGTGAACGTCGTTGTGGAATGCATGGTTGCGCCGGGCTTAATCTCCGTGGTTGGGAAAGCCGGGTGGTTTGGCGAATCCGGGAAATGCTGCGTCTCCAGGCAGAAGCCGGCATGCTTCTCATACTTCACGCCGTGCCTGCCGGTGAAAGCTCCATCCAGAAAATTGCCAGTGTAGAACTGCACGCCCGGCTCGGTCGTCTCCACCGTCAGCTTGCGCCCGCTCACCGGATCGGTCACGATCGCCGCCAGGTGCAGCGTTCCCGGCTTGCCATTCAATACCCAGTTGTGGTCATAGCCGCCAGCCAGCTTCAACTGCTCGAAGTCGGCATCGATGCGCGCGCCAATGACTTCCGGCTTGCGAAAATCGAGTGGTGTGCCGGCAACCGGAGCCAACTCACCCGTGGGAATCAACCCCGCGTCCACCGGCGTGTAGCGATCCGCAGCGATTTCAATCTTCAGGTCCAGATTATTTCCCTGGTCGTCGCCGTGCAGGTTGAAGTACGCGTGGTTGGTCAGATTCACCACCGTATCCTTGTCGGTTTTTGCCGAGTAGTCGATGCGCAGCGTATCGCCTTTGAGCGTGTAGCGGACTGTTGCGGTAAGTTTCCCCGGAAATCCCATGTCGCCATCGGGGCTCACATGCGTGAACTCAACGCCGTCCGGCACTTCCTTGGCTTGCCACACGTACTGGTCGAATCCAACCGGGCCGCCGTGCAGCGCGTTGGCGCCGTTGTTGACGGGAATCTGGTAGGTTTTTCCGTCCAGCGTGAACTTACCCAGCGCGATGCGATTGCCGTAGCGCCCCACGATGGCTCCAATATACGGATTGGGCTTGATCAGATACGTATCCAGCTTGTCGTAGCCCAGCGCAACATCCGCCATCTTGCCCGTGCGGTCCGGTGTTCTTACGCTTACCAGGTGCGCGCCATACGCCGTCACGCGCACTTCAATCTGCGCGCCGGTCAACGTGTAAATCGGCACGGCGGTTCCATCCGCGGTATGACCCCATATCGACATCTTCATCTCTCCCTGTGCAATGGGTGTAATCGCCATTGCCATTCCTATCAAAGTTGCAACCACTCCTGTTGCTCGTTTCACAATTTACCCCTTTGCCTTGCGGCCTGGTACATTCGTCGGCCTGCCGGTTTCGGCCCGCTACACTGCATTCCGTTTGAGCGCCTCAACCGCCGCGACAATGTTCCTTGGCAAATATAGCTGATAGGGCAGACAATTCCATCATATGCCCCGACTTTTTCCGCAGTGTCCCGACGACCGGAGAAATATGCTGGTTCTGAGAAAACGCGCCTTGACTGCAGTTGGAGCCATTACTCTCTCCCTGGCGCTGCTCTTCCTGCTTTTATGCCAGTCGTCGGTGGCGGCGGCCCAAGGCGCACCGCAAACTGAACCCAGAACACAGCCTTCGGTAACTGACTTCGTCCTTGAGGGCATCGTGCGCGGCTCCGACAATCAGAGCTATGTGAAAGTTCCCTTCGCCGTGCCTGCCGGCACGGAGCGGGTGACTATTACCTTTGCGTATACCGGTAAAGAGCAGCATACGGCCCTCGATCTCGGCCTGCTCGATCCGGCAGGACTGCGCTGTTGGAGCGGTGGCAATAAATCCACTCTCACCATCGGACTGATGGACGCCGCCCCCTCGTGCCTGCCAGGCGCCATTCCCTCGGGCACATGGAATGTCCTGATCGGCGTACCCAACATTCGCGCCCACGTCGAGTCGCACTACACCATTCATGTCTATCTCTCGCGCAGCGGCGCGGTGGCTGCGGAGCCGGCGATCCTCAACGAGCCGTTGCGTGCCGGGCCGGCCTGGTTTCGCGGCGATCTCCACATGCACACCGCGCACAGTGACGGCCAATGCCCCAGTCAAACCGGAAAAATGGTTCCCTGCCCGCTTTTCTTTTCCACTGATGCCGCCGCCCGCCGCGGCCTCGACTTCATCGCCATCACCGATCACAATGCCAGCTCGCAATATGACGCGATGCGCGAGTTACAGCCCTATTTCGACAGATTGCTCCTGATTCCCGGCCGCGAAATCACCACGTTTCAGGGCCACATCAACTTCCTCGGCAGCACCGACTTTGTCGATTTCCGGCTTGACGGCCATACGGTTCCCGACATGAACGCCTTGCTGCGCAGCGCTGCGCAAGTTGGTGCAATCACTTCGATCAATCATCCCCTGTCACCGAGCGGCGAAATCTGTCTCGGTTGCGGATGGAAGCCTTCCACACCGGTCGACATGCATCTGCTCACCGGCGTTGAAGCTGTGAATGGCGGCAGCGAGCAGCACGGCCTCACCGATCTCCCATTTTGGAATCAGCAACTCAATCGCGGATGCCGCCTTACGGGAATCGGTGGCAGCGACAATCACCGCCCCCAGCAACCGCTCGATCAGATCGGTTCCATCGGCAGCCCTACGACCGTTGTACTTGCAACGGAACTCTCGACGCCAGCGATTCTGGATGGCATCCGCGCCGGGCACGTTTTTATTGATGTGGCAGGAACTCACGACAGGCTTCTCGAATTCACGGCGCACGCCGGCGCACAAGTGGTCCAGGCAGGAGACCTGCTCGACGCTCCGCGCGATGAAGGTGTGGAGCTCAAAGTGCATGTTCTGGCCGGCGCAGGCGGAACGGTGCGTTGGATCGAAGACGGCCAGGACGTCGTGCATGCCGGTAGTGCAACCGTCTCCACTTCGGACAATGTGGAAACGCTCCATTGGACGAGCGATGGCCACCAGCACTGGTTTCGCGCGCAGGTCAATGGACCGGACGGAAAATTATGGCTAATAGGCAATCCCATCTATATCAATTGGAACACTGAGAATAAATGTAATAATGCACAGCAAAACCATTGAACCGGCTGACGAACTCGACCGCGCCACCGACTAACAAATCATCTTCGGTGTACAATCCCCGTAGCATTCATCATCACTTTGTCGCACCAGAGCGGCTGCACGGAGGGAAAGTTGACCGCCGCGGTTTATCTTGCGATTTATGCCGGTCTTTTGATTTTTCTTGCCGGATGTCTCAGGCGAATTCTCGTGTATTCGCGGACGCCGCTGCACCTGCGCTGGGAAATCTACCCCCTGCCGCATGAGCATCCGTATCGCGCAGCATATGGCGGATCGTATTTCGAGACCCAGGAATGGTGGCGCAAGCCGCAAGTGGCCAACCGGCGCGGCGAGTGGCGTGTCATGGCCGAAGAAATCCTCTTCCTGAAAAGTTTGCGTGAATTCAATCGTCGATTGTGGCTTCCATCCTTCCTCTTTCATTTCGGACTCTATATCGCAATGGCGGCAATCGGCTGCGTCGCGTTGGCAATGACATGCGGGCTCTTCTCCGCCGGGATACGATTCGCGGGATTCATCCACATGATGGCCCCGCTCATGAAAGCTTCCGGATCTGTCGGAGCAGTTCTCATCGTTACCGGAGCCTGCTGGCTTCTGATGCGCCGGGCGACCGATCCGGCTCTGAAGAATTCCACGCACGCCGGAGACATCTTCAACCTGTTCCTCTTTATCGCTGCATTCACACTCCTCGTTGGCGGATTTCTCATGCACGAGCCCGGCACAGCGTCGCTCGGCGAATTTGCGCGCGGCATCGTTCACTTTGATCGCAGCGTGAACATCAGTCCCGTATTCGCGGCAGGTCTGATTCTGACCTCGGCGCTCGTGGCTTATATCCCCTTCACGCACATGGCGCACTTCATCGCCAAATACTTCACTTGGCACGCCGTGCGGTGGGATGACCGGCGCAACGAGCGCGGAGGAGCAATCGAGTCGCAAATCCCCGTTGCTCTTGGCTACAAACCCACATGGTCCGCACCACACGTGGGTGCGGATGGCAATCGCACCTGGGCCGAGATTGCCACCACGAATCCCACCAGGGAGGCGAAGAAATGAGCGGCGGCATCAAATTGCGCGATGTCTCGCGGCCTGACAGCGAGCCCCTGATCCATCTTGAGAACGAAGATCTGATGCCATTGCCCGCGCCTCTCGAAGGCCCTGAAAAGGACCGCGCATGGGCTGCACTTTCAGAACCAGCCAGGAGCCGCTATGAGTGTGGCCTCGATAACACCTGCGCGGTCAACATCCCCAAACCGAAGACGCACGATGAAGAGGCGCAACTTGTCGCCCGGTTTCTTTCGGGCCTCGACAAGCTCTTCGACAAGGAAAACAACTGGACTTTCCTCCAGCCGCTGCTGCTCACAATGGAGCACTGCACCGGCTGCCAAACTTGCGCGGAGTCCTGCCATATTTTCGAAGCCAGCGGACGCAACGAGCTTTACCGGCCGACCTTTCGCGCCGAGATCATGCGCCGCCTCTACTTCAAGCACGTAAAAGGCGGCGGACTTCTCTCGGCCTGGCAGCATGGCGATATTAACGTCAATTGGCCACTCGTCGCACGGCTCATCGAGCTCGCCTACCGCTGCAATCTATGCCGGCGTTGCGCGCAGTCCTGCCCGATCGGTTGCGACAACGGCCTGGTAGCGCACGAATTGCGTAAGCTATTCAGCCAGGAGATGGGTATTGCGCCGCGCGAGATCCACGAGAATGGCTCAATGCTGCAACTCAAGGCCGGCTCGTCGACGGGCATGACTGCCGAGATTGTGAAAGACAACGTGGCGTTCGTCGATGAGGACATCAGCGAGCGCACTGGCATTGAGGTCCACACTCCCTGGGATGTTCAGGGAGCCGACGTGCTCCTGATCCACAATGCCGGCGAGATCATGGCGTGGCCGGAGAATCCCGGCGCATTCGCGCTCATTCTCACAATGGCCGGCGTCAATTGGACGATGTCTTCTGAACTGGCAGCCTATGACGCGATCAATTACGGCTTGTGGTACGACGATGCACAATTTGCTCGCGTGGCGCTGAAGCATGCGGAAGCCGCGAAAAAACTCGGCGTAAGGCGCATCGTCATCGGCGAATGCGGCCACGCACATAAGGCCATGTGCGTGATTGCCGACCGGATTCTAACGGGCGACCTGAACGTTCCGCGGGAAAGCTATCTGCCGCTGCTGCGCGAAATCGTTCTCAGCGGCAAAATCAAATTCGATCCCGCGCGCAATAATTTTCCAGTCACTCTGCACGATCCCTGCAACATGGTGCGGCTGATGGGCGTGGTCGAGCCGCAGCGTGAGATCGTTCGCGCTCTGTGCCCGCAGTTTCGCGAGATGACGCCACATGGCGTGAATAATTATTGCTGCGGTGGCGGCAGCGGCTTCGCCATTATGAGCGGCAACAACTTCCCCGACTGGCGTTTCCACGTCTCGGGGCGCAAAAAGCTCGAGCAGATTCTGAACGCATTCGCCGATTGCCCCGAAGCGGAGACACCGAAGTATTTGTGCGCGCCATGCAGCAACTGCAAAGGGCAGTTCCGCGACATGATCACTTACTACGACCTCTGGCAGAAGAATCGCATCTTCTATGGCGGATTAGTGGAGTTGGTTGTGAACGCCATGACCGATGTGAAGCCGGGATTCATCGACTGGGAGTGGCGCTGATTGAATTAGACGCGCTTCTTCCGCGCCGCCGCCGGATTTCCTCCGCGCGCGAATTCGCGAAGCGCTTTCGACGAAGCCATTTCCACTAATTGCCGGCGGCGGTTTTTCGCCGGCGCCTTGCTCCTAAGCAGTTTGTCGCGCCGTCGGCCCAGATCTTCCACCCACGCACCCCACTCCGGCCCGAACTGCCGCTCCATCTCTCGCCGCAGTCTCGCAGCAAGTGCGGGGCTGCGTCCGCCGGTTGAAATCGCAATTTGCAACGGCCCTCGGCGCGCCACCGCGGGATAGATAAAATCGCAATGCTCCGGATCGTCCACGGAGTTGCACAAAACGCTCCGCATCGTGCAAGCGCGAAACACTGCCTCATTGACCTTGACCGAGTTCGTGGCAGCAATAGCGAGAAACCTTCCCTGCACGTCTCTTGGAGCGAAGGCCCTCCGCCGCCAGACGAGTCTCCCCGCCCGCGCAAGACGTTGGATCGCCTCGGCCGCATGTGGGCTGACAACCACGACATCGGCCCCGCAGAGCAGGAGGCCATCAATCTTCGCGGCCGCCACCTTTCCCGCTCCCACCACGAGGCACTTCCGCCCGGCCAGATTCACCAGCATCGGGAAGAACGCGTCTTTTTGAGCCGACGTTTTCAATTTCACCGTCAATCCAGTACAACTTGATTCAAATTCCCACACCCAGTCTCCGCTCGTTGTGACGCGCATCACGGCCAAATCCGTCCTGCGGCGCGTTCAATCTATGGTGATTGATTTTCTTCATCAGCAGGAGAGCTGTACGGTTCCGCGGTCACGTAAACCACCTGATTCCGGCACCCTCCGGCCCACTTTGCTGACCCCGCGCACTCTCGATTTCGACGGCGTACGCGGCTAAATTGACCGGCGCTTTATGGCGAAAGGAGCAAGGCCATGGCAGATGCGGACGAGGGCAAGAAGCCAACAAACGGCAAGCACGAAACCAAACTGCTCGACGAGTTGGAGAATGGTCCGTGGCCCAGCTTCGTCACGGAGATCAAGTCGGCGAGTGGGGTCACAGACAGTGCCAACGATCTGCTCGGCCAGCTCGAACTTTCTTACGAAGACAAGGTGAGCCATTGGAAACATGGCGGGCTCGTGGGCGTGCTAAGTTATGGCGGCGGCGTGATCGGCCGTTACAGCGACGTGGGCGAGCAGTTCCCCAAGGTCGCGCACTTTCACACTCTGCGCGTCAATCAGCCGGCTGGTTGGTTCTACACGAGTGAAGCGCTGCGCACGATCAGCGATATCTGGGAGCGTCACGGCTCGGGCCTGACGAACATGCACGGCTCGACCGGCGACATGATTCTGCTCGGCACCACGACAGATCAACTGGAACCTACCTTTCAGGAACTCACCCACGCCGGCTTCGATTTGGGCGGCTCGGGCTCGGCGGTACGCACACCGTCCTGCTGCGTCGGCATGGCCCGCTGCGAGTGGGCATGCTTCGATGCCATGAAGCTTTGCTACGACCTGACCATGGCCTACCAGGACGAGATACACCGGCCTGCACTGCCCTACAAGTTCAAGATCAAGTGCGCGGCCTGTCCCAATGACTGCGTTGCCGCCATCGCGCGCGCCGATCTCTCCGTCATCGGCACGTGGAAGGACGACATTCGCATTGACCATGTCGAAGTGGCGAAGTACGCCACTGCCGGAGTCGAAATTCAGAAGGATATCTGCGGCAACTGCCCGAGCAAGTGCATGGATTGGGACGGCAAGCAGCTCAGCATCAACAACCGTGACTGCGTGCGCTGCATGCACTGCATCAACGCCATGCCCAAGGCGCTGCGGCCCGGTGTTGAAAAGGGCGCAGTGATTTTGATCGGCGCCAAAGCGCCCATTCTGCAAGGCGCGCTGCTCTCCTCCGTGCTGATTCCCTTTGTCGCCGCGGATGAACTGCTGGAAACGATCAAAGAACTCATCCAGCGCATCTGGGATTTCTGGGACGAGTACGGCACTAACCGCGAGCGCATTGGCGAACTCATCCAGCGTGTCGGGCTCCCCGCATTTCTCGATGGCATCGGACTCGACCCCGCGCCGGAGATGGTTTCCGCGCCGCGCGACAATCCCTACATTTACTACCAGCCTGCGAAGGAGGACGAGGCATGACGACCACACCAGTGCAGCCAAGGCTTACCGACATCGGCCCTCCAAGCTACGACAAGTATCTGCCGCCAATCGTGCTCAAAAACTATGGCACGTGGAAATATCACGAGACACTGGCGCCCGGCGTCCTGTGCCATGTCGCCGAATCGGGCGACCGGCTTTACACCGTGCGCGGCGGCACGCCTCGTCTGCTTAGCATTCAAACCCTGCGCAAATATGCCGATCTCGCCGACAAGTATTGCGGCGGTTATCTGCGTTTCACCAGCCGCAACAATGTTGAATTTCTGCTCGTCGATGCCGCGCTGATCGAGCCCCTGAAGCAGGAGCTGGCCGCGCTGGGCATTCCCGTGGGCGGCACCAACAACTCCATCAGCAATATCGTGCACACGCAGGGCTGGGTGCATTGCCACGCCGCGGCCACGGATGCTTCGGGGCTCGTCAAGAGCATGATGGACGCGCTCATCGAGCACTTCACGCACGAGGACCTGCCCGCCAAGTTGCGCATCGCCGTTGCGTGCTGCCTGAACATGTGCGGCGCCGTGCATTGCTCTGACATTGCCATTCTCGGCGTTCATCGTCGTCCGCCCAAGGTGCAGAGCGAGTTGCTTACCAAGTCTTGCGAGGTGCCGACGGTCATCGCATCGTGCCCCACCGGCGCAATTCGCCCGGTGCCCGGCGTGGGAGGCAAACAATCCGTCGAAGTTCTCGAGGAGCAGTGCATGTACTGTGGCAACTGCTTCAGCGTTTGCCCGGCCATGCGCATGGCCGATGCAGAGAATGACGGCCTCTCCATCTGGGTCGGCGGCAAAGTGAGCAACGCGCGCAGCGCTCCGCGCTTCTCGCGTCTCGCTATTCCGTTTCTGCCCAACCATCCGCCGCGCTGGCCTGAGACCGTTGAGGCCGTGGTAAAGATTGTCGATGTCTACCGCGGCGAGGCTCGCAAGTACGAACGCGTAGGCGAGTGGATCGATCGCATCGGCTGGCCGCGCTTCTTCGAACTCACCGGTTTCGAATTCACGCGCTATCACATTGACGATTTCAAACATGCCGGAATGACGTTCGCACGCTCGACACATATTCGCTATTGACGCCGAAACTGCGGAACACTTGTAGAGGCTACTGATGGGGCTATTCAAAGAAGTGAAGAAGCCGGTGATCAAGCACAACGTTGGTGACGGCGTCGGTGTTACTTCTCATCGCCCCACCTACGTTGCAAAGACGGCCCCCTGCATGCATAGCTGCCCCAGTGGAACGGACGTGCGCGGATGGCTCGTCGCACTGGCGCAGCACAAGGCCTACGGGCGCACACCCGAGCAGGCTATTAAACTCGCATGGCACACGATCTTGGAGCACAATCCCTTTCCTGCCATCTGCGGCCGCGTCTGCCAGCATCCTTGTGAATTGAATTGCAATCGCAAGGCAAAAGACGGCTCGGTTGCCGTGAACAAGCTGGAGCAGTTCGTCGGCGATTTTGCCATCGCTCAAGCATTGCGCGCCGACAAACCCGCTCCGTCGCGCGATGATGCGCCTCGCATTGCCGTGGTAGGCGCAGGTCCTGCCGGACTCTCGGCCGCCTGGCATCTTGCGCGCAAAGGTTACGCGGTCACTGTCATCGATGCCGCGCCTACGCCCGGCGGCATGATGCGCTCTCGCATCCCTCGCTCGATCATTCCCGCTGAAATCCTCGACGCAGAAATCACAAATATATTAGGTCTCGGAATCGAGTTGCGCGCTGGCTGCGTCGTCGGCCGTGACCTTTCACTCGAAGAGCTGCAAAGAACTTATCAGGTCGTATTCTTCGCCATGGGCCTGCAAAAACCCGCGCAACTGGAATTGCGTGCGGGCAGCGATGGTCTCGCAGCGCTCATCGGCGAGTTGCCCGCGGAGCCGCCCGAGATTCCGGCGGAGGAAGCTACCGAAGCCATCCCGCGCGTGCTCAATACCGTGAGCGTTGCCATTGCCCAGGGACGCGCAGTCGCGGAAGCAATCTCCGCGCACTTTGAAGGCCGCAGTGCAGCGCCGTCTACCGCGCCCGCCGCCATTCGTTCCGACAAGTTGAAGCTCGACTGGTATCCCGCAGCATCGCGCATCGACAGTGGCGCTGCGATGACCGCAGCCGAGGCATTCACTGAAGCCGCGCGTTGCATGTCGTGCGGCATGTGCATGGACTGCGAGACCTGTTGGATGTACTGCAGCAAGAACTGCTTCGTCAAGCTACCCAAGGGCGAGCACTACAAAATAAAACTCGATGTCTGCAATGGCTGCGGAAAATGCGCGGAGTCCTGCCCGTGCGGATACATCGCAATGAACTGATTGAGAGGTGAACTGTGCCGGTATTTGAAGTGGAAGGCAAGCAATACGATGTCGACGAGGATGGCTTCCTCCAGGAACCCGCTCTATGGACCGCGGACGTGGCCACGGACTTTGCCAAATCCGAGTCCATCGATGCGCTGACCGATGGCCATTGGAAGGTGATCAACTACATCCGCAACTACTACCTCCAATTCGGCATCGCGCCCATGGTCCGCAAGGTATGCAAAGAGACCGGATACAAGCTGAGTGACATCTACCAGCTTTTCCCATCAGGCCCGGCCAAGGGCGCCTGCAAGCTCGCGGGGCTTCCTAAGCCGACGGGCTGCGTGTAGGCTGCCATGAGTGCGAGCGCGGCCATCTCGGAGAATGTCGCGGAGCGTTGGATCGAGCGCACTCTCGCGTCCTATCCGGCGGATATGCTTCCGGTCCTGCTCGGCGAGCAAGACCCTTTTCGCAATCCCGCGGGCCATGCGATCAGCGAAAGTCTAGCCACGCTCGCCCGCGAGTTGCTCGGCGAGATGGATAAGAGCGCCATCGTTCCCGCGCTCGACGCGTTAGTCCGCTTGCGCGCCGTGCAGGGCTTTCGCCCTTCGGGCGCGCTGCGCTTCATTTTCGATCTCCGCGATGTTGTTGCTGAAATTACCGGCCCTCTGCCGCCGGCACTCGGCGGCCGGATCGATGAGCTGGCGTTGATGGCGTTCGATCAGTACATGGCTTGTCGCGATCAGATTGCCGGGTTGCGTGAAAAAGAATTGCGCTTCCGCATGCAATACGCGGGCAAGTGAAGGAATTAACCATGAATGCGCTCTATTCGCTGCTCGCGGTGCTGGCCCTGGTCGTGGCCGGATTTGCAAGCGGTGAAAACGAATCGGCGCGCATGATTCTTGCCATTTGCATTCCCTACATCGTCTTCGTCACGCTTCTCGTTGGCTTCTGCTATCGCGTTGTGCGTTGGGCGTTGGCGCCGGTTCCCTTCCACATTCCCGTAACCTGTGGCCAACAGAAATCGCTCGTCTGGATTCGTTCCGCGAAGATTGACAACCCCTCAACGATTTGGGGCGTTGTTGCCCGCATGGCTTCTGAAGTTTTGCTCTTCCGCTCACTCTTTCGCAACAATCGCGCGCGGCTTTCCGGAGGGCGCCTAATTTTGGGCGACAGCGCGGCGCTCTGGCTCTGTGCGCTAGGCTTTCATTGGGCTCTGCTGTTGATCTTGCTCCGCCATCTGCGTTTGTTCCTGGAGCCTGTGCCGGCATTCGTCAACTCTCTCGAACGTCTCGACGGCTTCTTCCAGATCGGCGTGCCGCCACTTTATCTTTCCGACGTGATTCTGGCGGGCGCATTCACTTACTTAATTGCACGGCGCTTTCGCGATCCCGCTCTCCGGTACATTTCGCTGTTCTCCGACTACTTTGCGCTCTTTCTGCTGCTGGCCATCGCCGTCACCGGCATTCTTATGCGTTATCTCACGCGCGTCGACATTCTTAGCGTGAAGCAGTTTGCGCTCAATCTGGCTGCGTTCCGGCCAGGCGCTCCGCAATCTCTCAGCACACTCTTTCTGTGCCATCTCCTGTTGGTCTGCACGCTCGCCGCATATCTCCCTTTCAGCAAATTGATGCATATGGGCGGAGTATTCCTGAGCCCGACTCGCAATCTCGCAAACAACAGTCGCAGTGTGCGGCACATCAATCCGTGGAACGCGCCGGTAAAGACGCACACCTACGCGGAATGGGAAGAAGAGTTCCGCGACAAAATGCAGGCGGCAGGGATTCCAGTCGAAATCAAGAATGGGGCCCCGGATGCCTGAGACGCTCATACAAATTGACTCCAAGCCGCCGCACGGCGATTGGCGCGACCCGCACGTCGAGTTCCGCAAGGGCTCGATCTGTTACAGCGCCGCGCCCAAGAATCTCACGGCACTCGGCCTTCCCAATCCGCGCGCGTGGCAGCCGCTCGATAGCGACTGGAAGCTTCCGCCCGATTGGAAGCGCACTATCCTCGACGGCATGAAAGAGCGGCTTGATAAGTACCGCTCGTTCCGCCTCTTTATGGATATCTGTGTGCGTTGCGGCGCCTGCGCCGATAAGTGCCATTTCTATCTCGGCTCTGCCGATCCCAAGAACATGCCCGTGGCGCGCGCGGAGTTGATGCGCTCCGTCTATCGCCGCTACTTCACGCTAACCGGTCGCGTGTTTGGCAAGCTGGCCGGCGGTCGCGAGCTCACCGAAGATGTCATCAAGGAGTGGTTCTACTACTTCTACCAGTGCACCGAGTGCCGTCGCTGCGCCGTCTTCTGCCCTTATGGCATCGACACCGCGGAGATCACCATGATGGGCCGCGAGTTGCTCAATCTAATAGGCTGCAACACCAACTGGGTGCTCGAGCCTGCGGCCAACTGCTTCCGCGTCGGCAATCATCTCGGCATTCAGCCGCACGGGTTCAAAGACAGTCTCGATTTTGCGGCCGACGAGGCAGCGGAGATCACCGGCCTTAATTTCGAAGTTCCGATCAACCGCAAAGGCGCCGAAGTACTCTTCGTCATGCCGTCGGCCGACTACTTCGGAACGCCGCACTATTACACGCTCCTCGGCTACCTGATGCTCTTCCGCGAGATCGGCCTTGATTACACAGTCAGCGCCTACGCCTCGGAGGGCGGCAACTTTGGGCTCTTCTCTTCGCACGAGATGATGAAGCGGCTGAACGCCAAAGTCTACGAGGAAGCCAAACGCCTCGGCGTAAAGTGGATTCTCGGCGGCGAGTGCGGACACATGTGGCGCGTGCTCCATCAATATATGGATACGATGAACGGCCCGGCCGACTTCCTTGAGGCGCCCGTCTCGCCCATCACCGGCACAGTCTTCGAGAATGCCCGCTCCACCAAAATGGTGCACATCTGCGAATTCACCGCGGACCTCATCCATCACGGCAAGCTCAGGCTCGATCCGCGACGTAACGATCGCTGGATCGCCACTTATCACGACTCCTGCAACCCGGCGCGGTCGATGGGCCTGCTGGAAGAGCCGCGATACATTCTCAACAACGTCTGCAACAATTTTCACGAGATGCCGGAAAACACTATCCGCGAGCAGACCTTCTGCTGCGGCAGCGGCGCGGGCCTGGGCACCGACGAGAATCTCGAAATGCGCCTGCGTGGCGGATTTCCGCGCGCCAACGCGGTGAAATATGTAAAGGAAAAGCACGGCGTCAACCTGCTCACCTGCATCTGCGCCATCGACAAGGCCACGCTGCCCACTCTTCTCGAGTACTGGGTGCCGGGCGTTGAGGTCGCCGGCGTGCATGAGTTGCTGGGCAACGCACTGGTGATGTCGGGCGAGAAAGAACGTATCGTCGATCTGCGCGGCGAGCCACTCCCAACCGAAGCACCCGCGGCAATCAGTGCGAGTGAGGTCGAACATGCGTGACCGCATATGGATCTTCGCGGGCTTAGCCGTCTTCGTCGCGGCGCTCACCTGCCCCGCCTGGGACGCGCTCGCGAATGCAAAGGCATCGAGCAAACCTCCCAACCTGGTGTTGCCGGCAAATGAGAAGGAATGCGTCGCGCCAGCAGGCACTATGCGTGCCGCACACATGAAGATGCTGATCCAATGGCGCGAAGACGTTGTGCGCAGCGGAGATCGCCGCTTCGTCGCGTTCAACGGCAAAGTCTACGAGAAGAGTCTCACACGGACCTGCCTCGGCTGCCATAACAAGCAGCAATTCTGCGACCGCTGCCACGAATACTCCGGCGTCTCCGGTCCGTACTGTTGGAATTGCCACAACGATCCACAAGCAGTCGCGCGGAGCACGCCATGAAGATCACGCGCAAACACTTTCTCCGCCTGTCTGGCTTGTCGCTCCTCGCGGCCGGATGCAAGCAGGCCGTGCGTCCCGCTACACAGCCCGTATCGGCTGCAGGCAATGCGTCACAACAGCCGATACACTGGGGAATGGTGATCGACCTCGGCAAATGCCGCGAGAAGGAGGGCTGCAAAGCCTGCATCCATGCCTGCAATGCCGCGCACAACGTTCCACAAATTGCCGACCGTGCGCACGAGGTGAAGTGGCTCTGGACCGAAACTTTTGGCACTGTCTTCCCTTCCGCGCAGAATAACTTCGCTCCGCAACGTGACGCTGCGGCGATGGTCCCGCTCCTGTGCAACCACTGCGCCGATCCGCCCTGCACACGCGTTTGTCCCACGCAAGCCACGTGGAAGCGCGACGACGGTATCGTGATGATGGATTGGCACCGCTGTATCGGTTGCCGCTATTGCGTCGCCGCCTGCCCGTATGGCTCACGCAGCTTTAACTTTGAAGACCCGCGACCCAGCATCGCCAGCATCAATCCCGATTTCCCCACGCGCACCAAAGGTGTGGTGGAAAAATGCAACTTCTGCGAAGAGCGCCTGGCGCGCGGACTCAAGCCGGCATGTGTCGATGCCTGCCCTCAACACGTTTTCACGTTCGGCGATCTTGCGGATACGGACTCCGAACCGCGCCAACTACTGCGCGAACGTTTTGCCGTGCAGCGCGAACCTGAACTCGGAACTGGCCCTTCGGTTTCTTATTTGGTCTGATGCCATGTTGATGCTCGACAAAGCGCTCAAAGGAAGCCCCCGTTACTGGGTGTGGCTGCTCTGCCTCCTGTGCGTCATCGCCGCGGGCTTCTGTTTCTATTTGCGGCAATTGGATCTGGGCCTTGGCATCACGGGGCTCAGCCGCGACGTGAGCTGGGGACTTTACATCGCACAATTTACTTTCTTTGTCGGAGTTGCAGCTTCGGCAGTCATGGTGGTCCTGCCTTACTATCTGCACAGCGAAAAGCAATTCGCGCGCATCACGATCCTTGGCGAATTCCTCGCCATCGCCGCCGTCATCATGTGCATTCTTTTTATATTCGTCGATCTCGGCCAGCCCGCGCGCGTGCTCAATATCATCTTTTACCCCTCGCCACGCTCGCTCATGTTCTGGGACATGATTTCCCTTAGCGGTTATCTGCTATTGAATGCGGTCATTGCCTTCACGACCCTTCGCGCAGAGCGCGAAGCATCACCCGCACCGGAATGGATCAAGATTCTTGCGCTCATCTCGATCCCCTGGGCCATCAGCATACATACCGTCACTGCGTTTCTCTATAGTGGACTTGCCGGCCGTTCGTTCTGGCTCACTGCGATCCTTGCGCCTCGCTTCCTTGCCTCTGCATTTTCTTCCGGTCCCGCATTGCTCATTTTGCTTTGTCTTGTGCTGGGCAAAGTCGCTGGGTACCGCGTGGCTGACGATGCGATCAGAAAACTAGCCATCATCATGACGTATGCGATGGCAATCAATGTATTTTTCGTTCTGGTCGAAGCCTTCACGGTGTTTTACGCCGCAATTCCCGAACACACAGAGCATTTCAAATATCTCTATCTGCTCGGGGGCGGCCACAACCTTGCCCCCTGGATGTGGGTTTCAGCTTTGTGCGCGATTGCCGCGCTGGTCATTTTGTTCACGCCCGCATGGCGCCGTGCGTTACTGCCCGTCGCGTGCATTCTTGTATTTGTTTCGCTTTGGCTCGAGAAAGGTCTGGGCTTAATCGTGGGCGGTTTTGTGCCGTCTCCTCTGGGCTTGGTCACGCATTACGCGCCCACACTGCCGGAGTGGGGAATCGTTGCGGGAATCTGGGCCGTGGGCGCGTTTCTCATCACGGTGTTTTACAAAATCGTGCTATCCGTACGTGAAGAATTAGAAAGTTAGTCAGAGAACACTCTGAGTGGAGAAAGCTACATGGTGCTCGCAGACCAACTTCTCAGTTTCGAACCGGGAACTCCTCTCGCGGCTGCTCGCGAAGTAGGGCCTGGGAAAGTGATCCTGGTAGGCGCCGGTCCGGGCGATCCCGAACTCCTCACCGTGCGCGCCGTCGTGCGTATTCGTGCCGCCGACGTCATCGTCTACGACCGCCTTATTCACGACGGAGTCCTGGCGTTGGCTCGAGCCTCAGCGGAAAAAATCTACATGGGTAAGGACGCTGGCCTTCACGCGCGCCAGGACGAGATTCACGCTCTTCTCGTTGAAAAGGCGCGGCAAGGCAAAGCCGTTGTCCGTCTCAAGGGTGGCGATCCATTTCTCTTTGGCCGCGGCGGAGAAGAGGTCGAGTATTTGGCCGAACACGGAATCCCCTTTGAGGTGGTTCCCGGCGTGTCATCCTGTCTCTCGGCTCCGCTTAGCGCCGGCATCGCAGTCACCCATCGCGAATCGTCCTCTTCCGTCGTGATTGTGACGGGGCACAGCGCAGACGGTCAAGAGGATCGCGTAGACTGGGAGGCCGTGGCGCGAATTGGCACTGCGGTATTTCTCATGGGCGTGCACAACATTGAGACGATTTCGCAGAGGTTGATCGCCGCAGGCCGTTCTCCGGCTACGCCTGCGGCCATGATCCAGATGGCCTATTGCGACGGTGAGCGCGTGGTTACCGGCACGCTCGAGAACATTGCCGCAGAGGTGCGGCGTGCAAATATTCAGCCGCCTGCGACGCTTGTGGTCGGCGAGGTGGTTTGTCTTCGCGAACGGTTGCAGCAATTGGTGGCTTTGCATGCCACCGGGAAAGAGGTAGGAGCATGACAGATATGGCCGCAGTTTCCGTCGAAACCTTGGCAGAAGAAATGTATCAGTTGCTGGCCGAATGCGCCGGAAAGAAGAATCTGAAAGCGGGCGACCTCACCAAGGAGATGATCTCGCGCCATGGCGATGCGACCTGCAGCAAGGACGACTGCAAGAAAGCCATTCGCATTCTCATCGATTCCGGACGCTGCATTTACAGCTATCTCGGAGGCTCATACATCCAGCTTCCTCCCAAGGAAGGAACGGAATAGGCCTGCTGCCGCCGTCTTCGATTGTGCGCACCAATCATTCCATGCCGCGCCTTCTCGTCGCAGGGCTCTGCGGTGGCTCGGGCAAGACCCTTGTGACTTTGGGTCTTCTCTTGATGCTTCGTCGCGCGGGGTTCGAAGTGCGCGCCTTCAAAAAAGGACCGGACTATATTGACCCAGCATGGCTTGCGTGGGCGTCGGCACATCCGGCTCGCAATCTCGACGCATTTCTGATGGGCGACGAATCGGTGCGCGCCTCGTTTGTGCGCCACAAGACTCTCGACGGCATCAATGTGATCGAGGGCAACCGCGGACTCTTCGATGGCCTCGACGCAGAAGGCACAACCTCGAGCGCGAAACTCGCTGAAGTCCTCGACACTCCCATCGTGCTCGTTCTCGACGCCACCAAGATGACGCGCACGGCTGCCGCCCTGGTCCTGGGTTGTCAGAAACTCGCGCCTCACATCTCGATTCAAGGCGTAGTTCTGAATCAGGTAAACGGCCAGCGGCATGAGCGAGTTCTCCGTGAAGCCATCGAATCTGTCTGCTCCATTCCTGTCATTGGCGCGCTGCCGCGCCTCGCAACAAATCCGCTTCCCGAGCGGCACCTGGGCCTTGTTCCTCCTGATGAGCATCAGACCATGGGCAGCGTGGAGCGCAATCTGCTCGCATGGATGGAAGGCCGTGTGAATCTCGAAGCAGTGCTGGCAATCGCCCGCAGTGCTCCATCGCTCGCGGGGCAGGCAGATGAGCGCGCGTCTTTGCCGGATGCTCACGGTCTCAGGATTGGATACCTTCGCGATTCGGCATTCACTTTCTACTACCCGGAAAACCTCGAGGAACTTGAACGCGCGGGTGCAGAGCTTGTGAGCATCTCCGCGCTCCATTCCACCGCCCTTCCCGCCGGCCTGCACGCGCTCTATATTGGTGGCGGATTTCCGGAGACCCATGCAAAGGCACTTTCAGCCAATGCCAGTTTTCTTGAGTCACTTCGCAAGGCATGCGCCGTCGGACTTCCCGTTTACGCCGAATGTGGCGGTCTCATGCTCCTGGCGCGAGGCCTGGTGTGGCACGGCGTCCGCTATCCGATGGCCAACGTTTTTCCCGTCGATGTTGAAGCTTTCGCAACACCACAAGGTCACGGCTACAGTGAGTTGCTCGTCGATGCGGCGAATCCATTTTTCCCGCAAGGCGTTGCATTACGTGGACACGAGTTTCATTATTCGCGCATCGTCAGTGATCCAGAGGCCGTAACCTGCGCATGTGCCGTCGTCCGCGGCACGGGATGCTTCCCCGGTCGCGATGGCATCGTCTCGCAAAACGTCATGGCGGCATACACGCATCTGCACGCCACAGCCACGCCGCAATGGGCTTCAGGCATTCTCGCCGCCGCACATCGTTCTGCTCTCCATGCAAAGTCTCAGGAAGAGCTGCAATCGGTTTCTTCGTAAGCAAAGCGCGAAAACAGAAACGCCAAACGCGATTCGCCAATGTTCTAATGGATCAATGGCAAGTCTCGAGAATTTTCGCCTCGTGGTTTTCCGAACGGTTGCGGAACAGCAGAGCTTTCGCAAAGCCGCCGAAGAGCTCTATCTGACGCAGCCTGCGGTGAGCCTTCAGATCAAGGCTCTCGAGGAAGATCTCGGCGTCCAACTCTTCGATCGCTCCGGACCGCACGCCGGATTGACTGCGGCGGGAACGGTTTTGCTTAAGTACACACGGCGCGTGCATCAGCTTGTGGCGCAGGCGGAGAATGCGATTGCGGCCCTGAGCGGAGACCATGCCGGCAGGCTCACTCTGGGCGCTTCCACGACAATTGCTCAGTACGTTTTGCCTCGCCTGCTCGGCGAGTTTCGCGCCGAGAATCCTCGCGTCCTCCCCACGCTGCTGAGCGGCAATACCGAGCACATTGTCAACGCCGTCAGAGAAAAGAAGATTGCGCTTGGATTTATTGAAGGGCCGCCGCGCACGCGGGACGTACGCACCGAACCTTTTCTGCGCGACGAAATTCTGCTGATTGCACCTGCCGCTCACGAGTGGACGGAGCGGCCTTCGATAACCTGCGCCGATCTCGTTTCGGCTCCACTATTAATGCGAGAGCGCGGATCGGGAACGCGCAGAATTACGGAGATGGCGCTGGAGCGGCAAGGGATCAAGCGCCGCGCGCTTCATGTTGTGATGGAGCTCGACTCCACGGAGGCGATCAAGTCGGCAGTAGAAGCGGGCCTCGGCGTTGGGTTCGTCTCCCGCTGGGCAATTGCCAAGGACCTGCGCCTGGGGCATAGCTTCAAGATTGTTGAAATCAGGGGCCTGCGCATCCATCGCGATTTTCTGCTCGTGACGGCCAAGGGCCCCGAACCACACGACCTGGCGCAGGAATTCCGCAAATTCCTGTCCTCGCGCGCAGGGGCAAAGCGAGCCGCCACAAAAGCCTGAGAAGCCGATCCACCCAAGAATGTGCCTTCGGGGCGATAAGCGCAGCTAATGGCCCATCATTCGTTCTCCTTGGACGCGTCGCCGGCACGGCCCGCACACTGAATACGTGCCAAAAAGCCTCTTTTTCCTGGGTCTGATCATTGCGGCCACAGGGCTGATTTCTCCGCCCGTTGCGCTTGCCGGCGGTCTTGTCTTCGGCTTTACGTTCGCCCATCCATACAATTCAGGAGCCAAGCGGCTCTCCAAGTTTCTATTGCAGGCCTCCGTCATTGGCCTCGGCTTCGGCATGGATCTCCACGAGGTCATCCACGCCGGCCGCTCCGGGTTTGTTTATACGGCAATCAGCATCGCTTTTGCCTTGTCACTGGGATGGGCGCTCGGCAAATTCTTCAAAGTAAATCGCGGCACATCCTTCCTGATCTCTGCAGGTACTGCCATCTGCGGCGGCAGCGCTATCGCAGCGATTTCGCCCATTACGGAAGCCAGCGAGGAGCAGATTGCCGTCTCGCTGGGCACGGTTTTCGTGCTCAATTCGGTCGCACTGCTGACCTTTCCTGCGATCGGAACTCAGTTGCACATGTCCCAAACGCAGTTCGGCCTGTGGTCGGCGCTCGCCATTCACGACACAAGTTCGGTGGTGGGCGCAACCGCCAAGTTCGGCGCCTTGGCTCTGGCCGTGGGCACTACGGTCAAGCTGGCGCGCGCACTCTGGATTGTGCCCGTCTCCATGGGCGCAGCCATGGCGCGGAAAAGCAGCGCGCGCGTGCAGTGGCCGTGGTTCATTCTTTTCTTCTGCCTTGCGGCCGTCGGCAATACCTATATCCACACCTTTCAACCGGCTTACCCGGTCCTCAAGCACCTGGGCGTCATTGGCCTTACCGTTACGCTCTATCTGATTGGCACGGGGCTTTCCATGAAGACCATTCGCCAAGTCGGCGCGCGACCGCTCCTGCAGGGCGTCGTGCTGTGGATCATTGTGGCTGTGGGTTCGCTGTCGCTCATCCGCGGCGGATGGATTCATTTATAAATGTCGATCTAAATAAGATTGCCGGAGCCAGCTGCGAGCCCGCGGACTGCGATCTCCATTTGAGATCGCAATCCGTCGCTGGGCTTGCAGCCAGAGGCTTCGGCATACTTCTGTTAGAAGATAATCTTCGCCGCAAACTGCCACACGCGCTGCGTGCCAGCTGGCGAAGGTATGTTCACGGTTCCCGTGCTACTGCTGGTGGCCGTGATCGTTCCAAATGTCCCGGAGTTTGCAGCCGAAGTGGGATTGGCAAGGTTGGTATGGTTCCAAGCGTTAAATGCCTCTGCCTGGAACTGGCCGTGAATTCTCTTTTCGCTCAGGATGTCCTTGAAGAGCGAGATGTCGGTATCCTCGTAGGCTGGCCCACGCAGAGAGTTGCGCGGAACGTTGCCGAACGACTGCGTCCAGTTATTAGCAGCCGAAGGCACCGGGTTTTGGCTGAATGCTGCGGGATTGAACCACTCCGTCTTCGGAGCGCCGGCGGGCCGTGCAATGGGTTGGCCCGTGTACACTCCCAGGTCATTGCCAACGCCGGATTTGGAGTTGTCTGCGCCGCTGGTAATGCTGAACGGCAAGCCGCCTTGCGAGGTGACGATGGCGTTGGCCTGCCACCCATTGACGACCTGGCTGAGTACATTACTCACGTGGAACTTCGGGAACGGATAGTTGGCCGACGCGGTGAAGCGCAGCGCCTGGTCAAAGTCGGCGACGCCTTTATAGAAGTTGAAGTTGTAGGGGTTCGATGGTCCGGCATTGCCTTCGGTTCCCGATGAGCCAATGTCGATAGTCTTCATCCAGACGACGTTGGCGAGCATCGTGAGGTCATGCGAGCGCCGGGTCACGTTGAATTCGAGTGCGTTGGTTTTTTCCCAATCGTAGGCGTCGGCCAGTTCCACGGCCCCGAGGCCTGTATAGGTGCGGGTCGTTTCGATCGTCGTAGCCGAGGTCGCTGGGACGTATGGGTTGAACTGACGGGAGGCCATTACATGTTCGGCACGATTGCCCACGTAGCCCACGTTCATCGCGAAGCCCTTGCCCAGATCCTGCTCGACGGTGAAGTTATAGGCCTGAGTGTATTCCACATGCGACGCTGGATTGAGAACGCCGCCAGCCAAGGGTTGCAGGAACGTGTAGTTCTTGAATTGCGATGGCGAAACGTGGCCGCGAGGGAAGGGATCACCTCCCGAGTAGCCGGCAAAGGGCGCATCCCACACCGGCGGGTTGTTGATTTGAAGATAGAGGTCCACCGGCTGCATGGCGTCCGTTCTTTGATAGAGCAGGCCTTCCGGGAACCCATAGAAAAGGCCATACGCTCCACGAACCACGGTCTTGCTGTTGCCGAACACGTTATAGGCAAAGCCGACGCGCGGCGAGAAATCCTTGTAGTTGTTGTTGAAGACCGAATTCGACAGGCCGGAATCGCCGACGAACATGAGGCCTTTCGGTGCGCCGGGTGCAACCGTTGACTGGAAGCTGGGGTTGGCCGGGTTAAAGCCCACCAGCGTGCCATTCAGGTCGGTGGGCGGCATCCACGGATCCCAGCGCAGGCCCAGATTCAGCGTCAGCTTGTGCATTGCCTTATAGTCGTCCTGCACGTACAGGGCTGGGCGCCACTCGCGCAAATACGCCTTGCGCCCATTGTCCATGAAATAGGCCGCCTCATAGCCGGTGTAAAAGTCGGCGAGGGGACTGCCGGGGGCGGTGTATCCGGTGGGCGGCGTAGTGCCGGTCGGAGGTTTCGTGCGCGAACCTGTGAATCCAGCCGGGGACGAGTAGCTGTCACCGGGCGTGTAGGAATAGTCGTCCATGTCAATGCGGCTGCGCTCAAGGTCACCGCCCATGGTGAGCGTGTGCGTATGCCACAGCTTGACGATCTGGCCGTGGAGATCGAATGAGGTCGAGTCCTGCGTGAGCGCACCGCCCGAAAATGCGTTCACAAACCCGGAGATACCTACACGCACACCGGGAAATGGAACGAGGCTCTCGTTCGGATTCCCGTAGGGAGCGTTCTGCCCGAGTTGTTGAAGCGTTTTTAGCCCTGGAGCCTCGGGAACCTGGGTACGCGCGCCGCGATAAAAGCCAAAATACAATGCGCCCGTGAGCGTGGGCGAGAAGACGTGTGCCTCGCTCAGAGTAAGCGACTGGTTGCGGAAGAGGTTTCCCGCGTAAAAGCCCAGAGGCGCTGTAAATGGCCGCTGGAAGTTGTCCTGATTGTAGAAATACCGGCCAAAGATGTGGTCGTTCTGGCCGAGGGCGTAATCAAGCCGAGTGAGATACTGCGTGTTGTCGATATTGTTGTTGGTGGAAGAAGCGAACTTCATATACGTTCCGTCGCTGGACAGGGTGGCCGACGACGCTGTTTCCTCAGCGGCCAGATACTGCGTATTCACTGCTTTTGAGAGGGCGTCCATCGGGATTTTGTCGCCCGTGCCAGAGGGAGAAACATTATCGGTGATGTTACCGCTGCAATTGAAGCCACCGCTGCCATTAGGGCTTGAGGTCTGGCCGAAGCCGCAACCCGTCGCCGGGTTATAGAGCACGACGTTCTTATTCAGGTAGAAAGCCGTGAAATCCCCGGTGATTTCTGCCGGTGTTGGGTATTCGGTGGTGATCGGCGAAGGCGAAGAGCGCTGCTGCAAGTCATCCGCCGAGAAAAAGAAGAAAGCCTTCTTGCTCTTGAAAACCGGTCCGCCAACCGTGCCGCCGAATTGGTTGAGCTTGAAAGGCGGATCAGGATTTGTTGCCGGCCAGAAGTAATTGCGCGCGTTGATGACCGTGTTGCGAAAGTACTCATATGCATTCCCGTGTAATTGGTCCGATCCTGACCGCGTGGAGAGCTGCACCAAAGCTCCGGCCCCCTCGTGATCGGCGCTGTAGTTCGACGCCTGAATGGTGAACTCCTGCAAGGCATCGGGGTTCGGCATGGTCGGCACGGAGTCGAAGAATCGATTCACGTAAATCGTGCCGTCGAGCATGTACGTGTTTTCCGTCGCTCTCAGGCCGTTTACCGACAGGCCGGTGTTGTCTTCCTGGCCACTTTCGGTGCCCACCGTGGTCAGAACCGTTCCGGCCGTAAGCGTAGTCAGTTGCAGCGGGTTGCGGCCGTTGAGCGGCAAGTCGCGCATCTGTTGCTGCGTAACCGATTGTTCCACGGTCGAAATGCTGGTTTCGATCTGCTGGGTTTCCGAACTGACGGTGATCTGCTGTGTCTGCGCGCCCACCGCCATCGCAATCGGCAGGTCGATCACCTGGCCCGTAAGCAGCGTAAGGTCGGGGCGATTCTGCGTCTCGAATCCCGGCGCGGCAATCTTCAACTTGTAGTTTCCGATGGGAAGATCCGGAAACACGAAGATGCCGCTTTCGTTGGACACGGTATCGCGGGTGATACCGGTGTTCGTGTCTGTAAGTGTCACTGCGGCCTTGGCAATGGCAGCCCCGCTCGGGTCGCTCACCGTGCCGCGGATGCTGCCTGTAGATTGCGCGAAGGCGCGGGATCCAGCGCCCAGCGTGAGGAGCACTGCGAAGCTGGCGAAGAGTAGTTTGCGAAGTGTGTTATTCATGCTGTCCTTTCATGAGAGAAAGTGTCCTGATTCAACGGTTGTCAATTCCGCATGCACCTGAAACCATGCGGGGCCTCTAAACAAGTTCTGCTGCCGTACAAACTTTGCGCGACCAATACGACTGGAGCGCCATCATCACCGGCATGCTCGCAGCCATTCCCGCGGCGAGCGGCGCATTCACTTTGCTGCCGTTCACAATGGCATCGATGAAATTGCCGGTATGCGCGCGTTCCAAATCCTGTGTCGACTCAACCTGGATTGCCGTGCCGTTGTTGGGCGTGAGCGTGTATCCCTCCCGGCTCAGGTCGAGAGTTCCTTCCGTTCCTTCAAAGAAAACTGAGGGCCGCGGATTACGAATCGAAAGAACCGACGACTCGAAATTGAGGTTCCAATTCTTGTAGCGGACGACCGCGCTTACGGTGTCTGGATTGGTGAGATCGCCACGAAGCTGGAAGTCGCCTCCCAGCGCGGCTGCGGTTTCCGGCTTGTCGTCGTTCAGCATCCATTGCGCCACGTCTGCCCAATGCGTCAGGATGTCGGCGAGCAGTCCGTTGCCGTAGTCGTGATACGACCGCCACGAGCTGTACCTCGACAACTCATACGGAACCTTGGACGCAGGTCCGAGAAACAAATCCCAGCGCAGCCCGGCCGGCTTTGGCTCATTGGGAATTACGCGCCGTTGCCACGGGAAATTGCTCCACACGGCGCGAGCAAAAATCACCTGCCCCAGCTTTCCCGCGTCGAAGATCTCCTGCTTTACGCGCTGGTAGTGCGCGCCGCTGCGCTGCTGCGTGCCGCATTGCAGAATTGCTTTGCCGGCCCCCGCAGCCTTCGTCAGCGTCTCGCGCTCGCTCCAGCGATGCAGAGTCGGCTTTTCCAGATACGTGTGCTTGTTCGCTCCCAGCGTGTGCCGGGCGATTTCGACGTGCAGATGATCCGGAGTCGAAACCAGGACCGCATCCACATCTTTGCGCTCCAGCATCTTCTGGTACTCGACCGAAACTTCGGCCTGCGCCGCGTGCTCTTTGAACCGGCCCTGAAAATCCACAACTTGCTTGTCGTAGATGTCGGCCAGCGCCCGAATCTGCACTCGGGGATCCTGCACAAATCCGCCGCACACGATAGTTCCGCGGCGCCCAAGGCCGATGACGCCAAGGCCAACACGATCATTCGCACCGGGAATAGCCGCGTAGGCTTTCGCATCCATGCTGCGCGTCGCGACTGCTGCGGCGGCGGCTCCGGTCAAAACAAAGTCACGGCGGTTCACTTGGAGAATGCCTCCTTCATGGCCTTGAACGCGGGAGCGATCACCTTCTCGCCGCCCTGCGAATGGTCGGCACGTTCCTCTTCGTTCTCCACCCATCCCTTCCAGCCGATCTGTCGGATGGTGGCGGCAACCTGATGCAGCGGGAACTCGCCTGTGCCGAGCTCCACATAATCGTTGTTCTTGAAATCGCGCAGATGAAAGCCGATGATGCGCTTGGCATGCGCGCGAATGAATGCGGGAACGTCGGCGCCACCGTGAAACGCATGTCCGGCATCGAGCACAAAATGCACGAGCCCCGGATCGGTCTGCGTATAAAGAGCTTCGATCTCGCCGATCTTCGACTCGAACTCCCACCAGTGATTGTGATAGGCGGCTGCGATGCCGGCGGACAGCGCAAACTTGCCGGCGGCATTCAACGCTGCAATCTTGGCCTTCAGTTGATCGGCATTCTGGGCCGGCGCGCCGCTCAGGATCAGATGCTTGGCGCCCAGCGCCGCACCGCCGCGGGCGACCGGCTCGTACACCGAAGGAGCCGCAATGCGTGTTGCCTGGTCGTAGAGATTGTCCGGGAAAAAGATATGAATGCCGAAAAACGTCAAGCCGGTCTGCTCGATGCTGTGGCGCGCCCTCTCTGGCGCGGCAAATTGCTCACTGAGAAAGCGGAAGCCTGACTCAAATCCCTGGTAGCCGATCTGCTTGACCTGCGCGAGTGTGGCTTCGAAGGTCTCGAACCGTTTCGGATCGATTGGAAATGCATTCAACTGCACTCCGAACCGGATCCCCGCCGGCACGTGACCGGCCTGCGCGAACAGGCGCGCCGATCCGAGCGAGGAGATCGTTCCGCCAGCCGCAAGCATCCCCATCGCCTCAAGAACCTCTCTGCGCGTTTTGCATTCCGCCGCTTTTCGACCTACCATGATTCACTTCCTTCGTTCAGGAAAGCGCCGACATCTCGCCGTTCAATTCGCCATCACAAACTGCTCAACCCCATCGGGAGTCGCACAATCTCCCGGAAATGCAAAAACCCACCGCGCCTCATGGCGGGTGGGTTGCCGGAATCCAGAATTCGCTTCTGAACTTATCCCGTGGTACACGCCCGCACGACGCTGCAAAGGCTGCAGCACATACACATTGCGGGAGTGAACATAGAAATCATTGCTTTCAAATTCCGAAAGATCCTCCCGTTCGCTGGCAACTTCATCGTGCCGCCGCTCGGGTAATGCTAATCTAGGGCCTCTGTCGAGGCCTGTCAAGCGCCGCCGGTTTTTCTGCTCAGATTGCTTCATAAGCAATGCGATTGACCCCCCGCAAAATTCGAGTTTGCGAGTCTGAATCGAGTAGCGCCGGCATCAAGCAGGCAGAGCGCCGAGTCGATTTCAACTCGAGGAGTTTTGCAGTCTGATCTTGGGCAAAAAAACTACGGTCTCTGATTCGTGCCGAAGTATAGGCAGAGACCGTAACATTTGTCAATCAATTTCAATAGATTTTTTGTAAGTATATGAAATAAAATGCATTATAAAGTTTTTGGCGGACGGAATGACGCCTGGATTCGAGGGCTTGATCAGCCTTCGAGATCGCCTCCGCGCTCTGTAAGGTGCAAGTGTTTCTACCCGATCCCGACCTAAAATCATTGATTATCAGTTATCATCGATTGACACCCCCAAACCCAGTCCGATATAGTTCTTGCGAATCATCGGATCAGATCGAAATTCTGCGTTCTTTGCGCTTTCCCGCTACGCCAGCCTACTGGGCGTCCTGAGTGCCAAGAATCTCCGAAGTGGGAGAAGTACATGCCAATCAAATTGACACCTGGTAAAGTAGCTGGATTGAAAGCCGTCTCCGATGGCCGGGGCGTAATCGCCGCGTTAGCCATGGACCAACGTGGCCTGCTCAGAAACATGCTGAAAAAGGAGCTGGGCGGCAGCGAGCCGCCTAATGAAATGGTGTCGGAGTTCAAGACTCTGGTTGCGCAGACTCTAACCAAAGAGGCCGCGTCCATTCTCCTCGATATCGAGTACGGCCTCGAGGCCACAAAGCATATCAATGGCAAAGGCCTGTTGCTCGCTTACGAGCACGCCGGATACAGTCCCGACAAACCGGAGCGGCTGCCTTCCCTGTTTGAAGGGTGGTCGGCGCTGCGCATCAAGGAAGCCGGTGCCAACGCCGTCAAAATCCTCGTCTACTACACGCCTTTCGAAAAAGAATGGGTCAACGATCGTAAGCGCGCGTGGGTGGAGCGTATCGGAGCCGAGTGCCGGGCCGTCGACATTCCCTTCTTCCTCGAATTCCTGCCCTACGACGTCCACGGCGAAGGCGAAAACAGCTTCGAATACGCCCGCCGCAAGCCTGAGATCATTCTGAAATCCATGGAAGAGTTCACCAAGGATCGCTACGGCGCAGACGTCCTCAAAATTGAAGTCCCCATGCAGATGGCGCACGTCGAAGGAACGCGGGCCTTCAAAGGTCAAAAGCTCCATACACGCGCGGAGGCAATGGGGTTCATCCGTGCTGAAGCGGCGCTCACCGACAAGCCGATCATTTTCCTTTCGGCTGGAGTCAGCAGCCAGGTGTTTCTTGAAACGCTGGAGCTGGCCGTTGAAAGCGGCGCAAAGTTTCACGGTGTGTTGGCCGGTCGCGCGACTTGGCAGGACGGTGTTCCCGTCTACGTCAAAGGCGGCGCTTCCGCCCTCGAAGCGTGGCTGAACACCACCGGGCTCGAAAACGTCAAAAAGATCAACAAAGTGCTCAAGTCCGCGTATCCTTGGCATGAAGCCCGCAGCATGCAAGGGTGAGACCTCACCGCACAGTACCCTTCAGGGCTTGGAGGAAGTTTGCCGCACGCTGAAGAGATCGTCCGTACCGAAAGCGGGCAAGCACTCGAGCGTCAAAGCAGTGGACGTGCCTGGCTCATTCTCTGCTTCCTGTTTTTTCTCACCGTCATCATGTTCATCGCCCGCCAGGCGCTCTCCGTCATGGCGCCTGTGCTGCGCTCGGCATTTCATCTCACCAATGCAGCGTATGGAAGAATCGTCTCCGCGCTCGGCTTTGGGATGATGACCGGCGAGTTCCCCATGGGCTATCTCATGGATCGCCTGGGTGCGCGCCTCGGCCTCACCGCTGCCATCTGCTGGTGGTCGACGGCCACGGGCTCGTTTGCGCTTGCAGGCTCCGGCCTTTCGCTTGGCCTCGCGCAATTCTGGAAAGGCACCGGCGAGTGCGCCGCCTACTCCGGCGGAGTCAAAACGGTCACGCGCCTCTTCGAAAAGAAAGATCGCACTCTGGCCATCGGAATCTTCAATGGCGGCAGTGTCATCGGCGCAACGCTCGCTGTTCCGGCCATCGTTTATCTCCTCGAGCACTACGGCTTCAAGGTCGCGTTCATGGTGCCGTCGATTGCCGGGTTCCTTTGGATCCCAACCTGGTGGTTCATATACGGCAAAGAACCGAAAAGCTCGGCGCCAGCCGGCCAGCCGGCGGTTTCCGTGCGTGAGCTTCTCGGCAATTCGTCCGCATGGGCCGTCATGCTCTGCCGCTTCTTCATCGGGCCCGTCATGCAGTTTTACTGGTACTGGACGCCCAGTTATCTCTATAACGCGCGGCACTTGACCATGGTGCAAATCGGATTTGTCGCGTGGATTCCGTTTCTGATGGGAGACGTAGGCGGCATCGCCGGCGGATGGGCGGCCGGCGCGATGATGCGCCGCGGATTCTCCGTGCGCAATACGCGGCGACTACTGATGTTTGGCAGCGCGCTCATTTGTCTCCTCAGTTTCGCCGTGCCCTATCTCCGCGGAATCGGTCCCGTAATGATCATGCTCTCTATTACTATTGCCGCCGACAACTTTCTCTCCGCGCATATGTTCGCATCCGTCACCGATCTCTTTCCGGAACACCAGGTAGGCCGCGCTGCTGGCCTCATGGGCATGGCCGGAGGCCTGGGCGGATTATTGTTCCCGCTGCTCACTGGCGTTCTGGTCGACCGAATTTCCTACACGCCGGTCTTTTTTCTGGTGGCGCTCATGCCGCTTGCCGGCACCTTCGCGCTCTTCGCCGTCGGCCGCAAGTATCGTCAACTCGATCAGCCCGCAAATGCCGCGGCGTAGTCCTCGCGCGAAAGGATTCTATGCTCACTCTCACGCGGCGCGATGCTCTGGCGCTGCTTTTGGCTGCACCTGCGGCCGTTCATTCCCTTCCCGTTGAATCCGGTGATTGGATCTCGCTCTTTGACGGCACATCTCTGCGCGGATGGAAGCCCTCAGGTCGAGCGGACGCATTCAAGGCGATAGATAGCCAGATTGCCGTGCGCGGCGGGAATGCGCGCCTGTTCTTTATCGGCTCATCGGGTCAAACAGGCTTCAAGAATTTCGAATTTAGCGCAGAAGTCACGTTGCAACCGGGCGCCGAGTCCGCCATCTGCTTCCACACGAAAGCTCAGCCCTTAACCACGCCCTCTCCGGGTTTCCAGGTGTTGCTGGCCAATGATTCTCGTGGTCCGAATGGCTTCATCCAACGCCGAAAAACCGGCTCGCTCCTCGGTGTGCGACATATATGGAAACAATTCGTCCGTGACAACGAGCGGTTCGCGCTGAACATTGTCGTTCGCCAGAAGCAGGTGCAGGTCCGCATCAACGATTTGCTCGTCGTTGACTACATCGAGCCGGAAGAGCCTTTTTCCGCTAACACCGACTTCGATTGCCGCATCGGCCACGGCACTTTCGCGATCGAAGCTCGCAATCCGCAAAGCGCGGCGTTCTTTCGCAATCTCCGTGTCCGCCCACTACCCGACGACGCACCGCAGCCCTCCAGCGAGCGTCTGAAAATCGACGAAGTCTATCGCGACATCATCCGCCTCGGCGCGGCCAATATTCCAGTCGTCGATTACCACGCGCACCTTAAAGGCGGCCTCTCGGTCGATCAGGCCCTGGCCAATTCGCGGCGTGTGGGCATCGGCTACGGCATTGCCATCAACTGCGGCCTCAGCTTCCCGGTGCACGACGACGCAAGCATTCACGACTATCTCGAAAGCATGAAGGGCCAGCCTTGCTTCGTGGCCATGCAGGCGGAGGGCCGCGAATGGCGCACTCTCGTCTCGCCCCAATCCGTGGCGCGCTTCGATTACATATTCACAGACGCGATGACGTTTAGCGATGACAACGGCAAGCGCATGAGGATCTGGATTCCCGAGGAGATCGGCGTCATTACCGACAAGCAGGCGTTCATGGAAATGCTGGTCAAGCGCATTGAAGGCGTGATGCGCGAGCCCATCGACATCTACGCCAACGCGACCTACGTGCCCGATCAGATCTCCGCAGACTATGACGCCCTATGGACGCCCTCGCGAATGCAGCGCGTGATCGACGCCGCCCTGCGCAACGATGTGGCAATTGAAATCAACAATCGCCGCAAGATTCCCAGCCCCGCGTTCTTGAAGATGGCCAAAGCTGCCGGCTGCAAATTTTCCTTCGGCACTAATAATGCTGAGGCCGAACTGGGCCGCCTCGAATATCCGATTCAAATGGTCAAAGAATGCGGCCTCGACTGGCAGGACATCTTCGTTCCCAAGCCTGACGGCCAGAAACCGATCCAACTTAAGAAGTAACGCGTGGCATCGGTGTTGCCCGCTTCACCGCATTCACCGCCGGCTTCCCATCCAGCACCCTCGCCACGTCCTCGCAGATTGCCGCTGTTACCCGGTCCTGCGCCTCGCGCGTAAACGCTGCGATATGCGGCAGCAGGATGACGTTCGGCATGGTCTCGAGATCGCCCACCTGGGGAGGCTCTTTGCCACGCACATCGAGCGCCGCCCCTCCCACGACACCGGCCTTCAACGCGACCACTAAATCATCTTCCACAACCACCTTGCCACGCGAGGTGTTGATGAAGAACGCGCCCGGCTTCATGCTCATGAACCGCTCGCGATTGAATATGCCCACGGTCTGCGCTGTGGCGGGCAAATGGCACGAGACCACGTCCGCGCGCGCCAGCAGTTCGTCCAGATCCACCAGCTCGGCTTGCACTTCGCTCAGCAAGATGTTGTCCCGGCTCAAAAACGGATCGTAGGCCAGAACCTTCATGCCGAACGCCATCGCGCGCCGTGCTGTCAGGTAGCCGATCTTCCCCGCGCCGACGATGCCCAGCGTCTTGCCGTAAAGCTCCGTGCCCACAAAGCGCTGTCGATTCCAGTTGCCTTTCTTCGTATCCGCGTCGGCCGCAGGAATAAATCGCGCCAGCGACAGCATCATCCCGATAGCAATCTCGGCCACGCTGATGGCATTCTGGTCGGGAGTAAAGGAAATAACAATGCCCGATTTCTCGGCGTGCTTGTAATCGACGTTGTCGAGCCCCACGCCGGCCCTGCCGATCACCAGCAGTTCCTGCGCCGCATCCATCAGCGAAGCCGTCACCGGTGTCTGGTTGCGCACAATCAGCGCGCGGCAATTCTTCACTTTTTCTGCGAGCAGCGCCGGATCCTTCCACAAATCCGGCAGGAAAGCAACGTGAAACCGCGCTCCCAAAGCATCGACAGCAGCGCCCTGAATGTTTTCGGAAATGATGATATCGTTCATGGCTGGCCAACTACCTCGTGACAGTTGAATGCAACATTCAAGCGGGAGCACCACTGCTCGATCTCCGCAATCGTCTCGGGTGAAACGGCAATGCCCTCGGCGTTGTTGATGGTGGCCTTCCGCGCGGAACGCTCGCCGGGAACCAGAATCTCTTCCACGCCCGGACGTTTTTTCGAGTTCTTAATGAGATCGACAGTTTCGTCGATGCGCCGTAGATACTCGCCGTAATCAAGAAACGCCTTCACGTCGAAGAGACAGAAGAAATGGCCCACATCTTGTTTGCGATCGAGGTTCTTGTACATCGAGCCAATGTCAGGCCCGATTGCCGAACCCGAAAGCACGCCGCTGAAGAGTTCCACCATCAAGGCCAGCGCATATCCCTTGTGTCCGGCCATGGTGAGCACCGTTCCCAACAGCGCCTGCGACGCATCCGTCGTCGGATTCCCCTCGGGATCGAGCGCCCATCCGAGCGGAATTGCCTGGCCTTTCTTTTGGGCGGCGATGATGTTGCCGCGCGCAACTCCTGAAGTCGCGAGATCGATCTTGATGGGAAATCCCTTGCCGGTCGGAAACGATGCGGCAATGGGATTGGTGCCGAAGAATGCCTCGTATCCGCCCTCGGGTGACATGGCCGGCTCGCAATTGGTCATGGCCAGCAAAACCATTTCCTGGCTCGCGGCGTAGTTGCAATACCACGAGAGCGCGCCAAAGTGCTGCGAGTTGCGGATGGTCGCGGTGGCCACGCCATTCTGCCGCGCCCTCGGCATGAGCAGGTCGAGCGCCTTGCGCGCCTGCACCTGGCCCAGCCCGTTTCCGGCGTCCAGCACCAGCACACTTCCCGCTTGCCGTTCGATCGTGAGCGCCGCTTTGGGATCGATGAGCCCCCGCTCAATGCGCTTGAGATAAATATTCAGACGCGAGACGCCGTGGGTGGAGACGCCGTTCAAATCGGCATCTACCAGCACCTCCGCAAAGAGCGCCGCATCCCCAGCTGGCACACCCATTCCGGCCGCCAGTTGCGTCACGACGTCAACGAGTACTTCTTTGGAATAACGATTCATAAAGGCATCACCAAAGAATCAACTGCGCTCCGAGTTCCGCGAACAGAACCCGGAGCACATGGTAGTAGAGCAGTGAAGCTACGCGCTGCGATAGAGCTTGGTCATCACAAACTCGCGATGGCCCAGTGCCTCTGCCGCTGTGTTCCGCCCATTCGCCGTGCGCACGATCATCTCGATCAGCGCATCGCCTGCCTGGTCGAGCGTCATCTCGCCCTGCAGAATCGGCGATACGTCGAGGTCGATATGATCGGCCAT